>Ga0209261_10000124_pt1 | contig 20662 bp, 16 predicted proteins | sample DOMMetBare1Fresh_FD_187470 | JGI IMG/M metagenome (GOLD analysis project Ga0209261, IMG submission 187470) | Wetland sediment microbial communities from St. Louis River estuary, USA, under dissolved organic matter induced mercury methylation -... | ecosystem: Environmental > Aquatic >...
CTCCCAACACTTCCTGCTGCTTCTTAAGCGTTTTTACTTTGGAAAGCATGTTGTAATCGTACACGGAAGATGGTGTTGTCAGCGAGGTATAGCCATACCGCAAAGTGCCGCTGTTGTATTCCGGATTTGAACCAAAGTTGGCTGCATAAGTTGGTTCTCCAAAGTCGAGGTAATGTTCGGTGTTATCTTTCAAACTCCTGATACGAAGCTTTACCAGACCGTCTTTTCGCTCGTTGATAACAATAAAGTCTTTAAATTCCTCGACACTTTGAAGCAAAACATCACTCCTAACGGGAATTACTTCTTTCCAGTTTGCTGCTTCTGATTTTCCCAATGGACATTCCATGAGTTTGAAATTCTTTGCATCATCCTTATTGGTTCGAACCAGGAATTTATCAGACAAGGGAATCACATCGTACAGTACATCCTTCATTCTTGGCTGAAAAATTTTAAATGAGTCATTCGGTTTTGAGGCATCAATCATTCGCCATTCTGACGACATGGTAGCGCTTGAAAAGATGAAAATGTATTTGTTGTTTTTACTTTTTCCTACACCGATGTAATTGCTTTTATCTTTTTCCTCATATACCAATGCGTCTTTGGTGGCATCTGTTCCGAGCGTGTGTCGCTGAATTTTTTCAGATAAAAGTGTTACCGGATTTTTTGAAGTATAAAAGATGGTTTTGTTATCGCTTGCCCAGCAGGGATCTCCTTCGGTATTGATGATTTCATCTTTAAGATTTTCTCCGGTTTCAAGGTTTTTAATATGAATAGTATATTGTCTCCGGCTCACCAGGTCGACTCCATAGGCTAAAAGCCTATTGTCTTCACTCACATCAAAACCTGAAGCTGAATAATAGGCATGTCCTTCGGCCAACAGATCAACATCAAGCAAAATTTCTTCTTTGGCATCAAGCGTGCCTTTCTTTCTACAATATTTATAGTATTGTTTGCCGTCTTCGGTTCGGGTGTAATAAAAATAGCCATTTTTAAAAACCGGAACACTTTCGTCTTTCTCCTTAATCCTGGCTTTCATTTCAGTAAACAAATCGGCCTGAAAAGTTTTTGTACCACCCATAACTTCATCTAAATACTTGTTTTCGGCAGTCAGATAGTTTACCACATTTGTGCTGTCGGGACCTTTGCCGAAATAGTCGTACATCCAGTAATAATTGTCCAGAACTTTATCGTCGTGGATGGTACGCCAATGTTCCTTTTTATCGGCAACCGGCGCTGTGGCTTTCTGAAATTGGGCTTGTAAACTCATTGTGTAAAGAGATAGACTTAATAGAAGTAAAGTATTTTTCATCTGTTTTAATTTTTAATTTTTATCTTGACGAATGGTATTATTGGTTGTGGTGTCGAACATTTAATTACACAAAAAGTTTAGAATACCAGAACATGAGTCCTGATTCCGGAAAGATCAATCCAGCTATGAAAAATAAAAGGGCTGTATCAAAAGTCAAAACCATCGGGAATCTGGTCACCCTGAATTTATTTCAGGGTCTAGAATTCAATGCGATGGGATACTGAAACAAGTTCAGGATGACGAAGTCAATGACTTTTGATACAGCCCCTTTATTTGGTTACCGGCATTACTGCACTGAGGAACAATTATTAACCCGATGAAGTTTTAATCAGTTATTTTTTTAAAATCCACATCCTCATAGAGACTTCTGAAATCCTCATCATTTTTGGCCTGTTGTTTAAATTGCGGATTCATCCCGATGGCTTTTTTCAGGTCGGCAAGTGCGTTTGCCTTATTCGCTTTCAGACAGTAAATACATGCACGGTTGTATATGCCAACCGGATCTCCAGGCATTAATTCAATTCCTTTATTTACTGACTCGAGAGCATTGTCGAGCTGACCCAGTTTAGCCAGGACTCCCGCTTTCATGCCCCAAACATCACCGCGTTTCGGATTAAGAGTTGTCGCCTTATTAAACGCCGTTGCTGCTTCTTCATACTTCTGCATCCCGGCGCATACCTGTCCTTTAGCTATCCAGTTGATTGCTGAATCAGGCTGCAGTTTAATCAGGTAATCAATATCTTTCAAAGCAGCTTCATTTTGACCATGTTCCGCTTCCAAAAACATTCTCCAGAAAACGATGGCGGTATTATTCGGATGAAGTGCAGCCAGATCGGTTAAAGTCTGAATAGCTTCTTCTTCACCGGTAGGCTGTCTTTTCATGTTTAAGATGAGCCATTCCTGAACTATTTCTTTATTGTTTGGATAAACATTCATCAGCTTGGTATAGATTTCCGAGGCTTCATCTTTCTTTCCCTGCCGGGCCAGATTTTGAGCTTTTTGGAGTCCGGCTTTAAGCGTATCATCAGCACCAAAGGATTCATTCAATTCCTTATACTCCTTTTTAATTGAACATTCTGAAGAGACATTTTTTATGCTTTCGAACTTTTTTGCTGCAGTAACATTGATGCTAGCTAGAACTAGCATTACAAAAACAATAATGGAAATGGTTTTCAGGTTTGATTTGTTTTTTGCTTCCATTTGATTGTGTTTTTAAAAAAGAAAAAAAAGCTGATCCTGTGGATTCGGCTGCATATTCAAAGGGAAAAAACCTCATCAAAAAGAGATGCGTTAAGTTTGAGCGGGTAACTTTATTTCACCCGCATAAAAGCAAAACTATTCGACCTGCCCAATTACCGCCACGTAGTTTTTGCCGTACTTTTTGGCACATTTTGGACAAGTAGTGTACCACATATAGGGCTTTTTAATTGTAATTCCTTTTGATTTGGCAAGGGCATCATAATCTTTCATCCAGGTTCCGGTATCGCGGTAGGGACCTTCGTAAACTTTGCTGAAGAATCTGCCGCTTAAGGTAACATTATTAGCATCTGGGACTTCTTTGTCAACTGCCAGATACAGATCCATGTTCCATTTCGAAGTGTGATCTGACAGACCAAGATAATCTGGCATTGCCGCTCCGGATCTGGTGAGTTTTTCATTGAAGCGTTTCATTACCTTGCCGAAATTCATCGGCATATAAAACAAGGTGAAAACTTTGTCTTTTACGAACCGCTTGTCTATCCACTCGAAGGTTTGATCATCCCATGGAATAGGGTCAAACGGAGGGCAACATTCAAAATTAGTTTCTGAGGGTGTCATAACAGATTAGTTTAATGTTTTTTTGAAACAGTTTTCTTGAGTGAATATAATTTGAAGTTCAGAAAAAGATTCAGATTCATTGGTTTATAAGCATAAAATCACCAAGAATTCGAGTTCTTGTTTCCCCAAGGATAATTGCTTCTCGTAACACAGAAACTTCCTTGTTTTAAAGTGTATAAATCAATCAGACCAATCAATGGATGTTGATTACTGAGGTAAGGTTCAATAATCTGAAGCTGGTACTTTCCAGGTTCAATGCCTTCAACTTCCAAATCCAGATCATACAGGCAATTACATTTGCATCCCATTTGTTTTTCGAACTCTTCAATAATGATGGTGTCATTCCTGAAAACCACCGTACACCACAAACTTTCGGGGCAACAATTGAATCCGGCATGAATGTGTTTTAGGATAAGTTTGCCGGCATCCTTGTCGAAAGCATACTCGATGCAGCTTTGGGATTCTGGTATTTCATTCAAATCAATGGAAGATTTAAGGTAAACACATTGAGGAGTCCCCAATAAACGGATGGTCAGGTCCATTTCCTCCGGGTTTTCATTTTCTGAAGAACAGGAAAAGATTATTGCCAGCAAAAACAGAAAGTATAGAAACAGTTTCATAACCAGCTGTTTTAAAGTGCAATGAATTAACGGAAAAGCAGGGTGAAGGGTTTCAAAAATCAGGAATTGATTTGATGAATTTTTTAGGAAATTGGGAAATGTGATTTTGTTGATTGATTCATTAAACAGTAAAAGGTCTCCCGAATTTCACTTCAGGTGATCCCTCGTATTTTATCGGGTAGCGGGAAAGAATGCAAATTCAATGCTAAACTGTCAGATCAAAAATAAATACCGCCACTAAATCCAAGCCAGGAAAGTTTGTTATCGATCATAACCCGGGCATTTATTCCTTGAGTGGTATATTTTCCCATGGTATATTGATAAAGTAGATCGATAAACCCGATTTTATTTCCCAAAGCTTTAAATTCACATCCAGGTCCAATTGATACCCCTTTTAAACTTTTCACGAAGGTTCCTTTTGAATAATCGTAGATTCGTGTATATCCGTTATATGTTGCTTCGGCATGACTTTTTACCTCCCAATTCAGCAGCGAATGATTGCAATATCCAACCTGAAAGCTTGGTCTAATTTTCCCTTGAGGATAGGTGTATTTTAGCGCAAATGTGGTTTTAATGTCTGATGAACTTATAGATGCCTCTCTTACAGCCGGAGTATTTAGAAGCAAAGGATTATCTTTTTTTTGAAACCGGATTGACTGAAACTCGTTTCCAAACAAAATTGCAAATTTTTCATTCCACTTCGGAAAGTTTATTTTAAGAAGAAACCCTGCTGATGGTATGACTTTAGGACCATAGCTGGAAGGAAATTCCTGGTCGCTGCCAATTTTAAAAGTTGAGTAACCAACTGAAACAAAGGGAGCGATTTTAACTTTTAGAAAAGGGAGAGTATTTTCATATATGATGCATTTATCATCGTCACAAACATATTCATGATACTTCTTTGTAATCTGGATGAGCGATTTGTTTTCAAGCGGCGCCTTATCAATCATTGGGAAGATCTGTGGGCAATCCTGAAAGATGACTTTCAGCCAACCCGTATAGGAATGTGTTTTATGCAGATGTTCTTTCCCGTCAATAATTACAGATTTCTCCTCGTTGGTAAGTTCGAAAATTTCACCGTTTTTCTTTTCGATCATATAATGAGGTCCTTCATTCCAGTAATAGTAAAGGTCGGTAATTCCATCAACCATGTATTCAAGGAAAAACTGCTCTTTTCTTTCCTTTATGACAACTTCCCGGGAAACAAAATATTTACCGTTGCTAATCCGGTATTCTTTTATTTCACCAGGTGAGTATGTTTGAACTTCGGTTTTCAGGTCTTTTCTAAAAACGCATTTTTTTGAATTTTTATCATTGTTCCTGAAATCGATGAAGCCTTTTATGGTATCATTATTATTGGTAAGGACATATCCGGGACGAAAACTTGCCTGAGCGTAAGCTTCAGAAGAAATAAAATTGAATAAAAACAGAACTGAAATGGAAACGGATATGAATTTCAGTTTCGTGAGGTGAAGAAACAAATTCATAGACTTACGTTTTTAATTGGTTTTTTTACTTGAATTAATATGTAAATAAAATAAAAAACATAATACAAAAAATGAAAATTATATTTTATTGAAAACAAAACAAATAAATTTTCGAATTAATTGACCTCTTAACATAGTTCTTCAATAAGCAAAAAAGTCATCCCGAATTTTCAGGATGACCTTTGTATTTTCATGGTAGAGACGCGATAAATAGCGTCTCTAAGCGGATATTTAATCTTTGTATTCGTCCCAGCTTTTGATTGTCAGATCTTCAATACCATATTTACAAAAAGCATAGATAAATGCGCTGGCAACCCGGGCATTCGTAATGAGCGGGATGCTATAATCGATGGCACTCCGGCGAATGGTGTACCCGTTGGTAATTTCACGGGTTGTATGGTCTTTCGGGATGTTGATAACCAAATCGATCTTCTTTTCCTTGATAAATTCCAGCGTATTCGGGTGTTTATCAGTTTCATCGGGCCAGTACAGGCGGGTGGATGCAACACCGTTATCGGCCAGGAACTGCTGGGTTCCGCCGGTCGCGTACAGGTTAAAACCTCGTTCCGAAAGCATTCTGGCACTGCTCAGCAATTCAATTTTCGAGCGGGTTTCTCCTGATGAAATCAGGATGTTTTTCTTCGGAATAGAATAACCTACTGAAAGCATCGATTTCAGGATGGCCTCATAATAGTTTTCGCCTATGCAGCCAACTTCTCCGGTTGATGACATATCCACTCCCAAAACCGGATCGGCATTCAGCAAACGGGCAAACGAAAACTGCGGAGCTTTTACACCTACATAATCCAATTCGAACAACGATTTGTCTGGTTTCTGAAAAGGTACATCAAGCATTACCTGAGTCGCAATCTCGATCAGGTTGTATTTCATCACTTTCGAAACAAACGGGAAGCTGCGTGAGGCGCGAAGGTTACATTCAATCACTTTAATATCGTTATCCTTAGCCAGCAATTGCATATTGAAAGGCCCTGTAATGTTGAGTTCTTTGGCAATCTGACGGGCAATTTTCTTAATCCGGCGAATAGTTTCTACATACAATTTCTGAGGTGGGAAAACGATAGTCGCATCGCCTGAATGTACTCCGGCAAATTCCACGTGTTCGGAAATGGCATAAGCCACCACGTCACCGTTTTTAGCCACGGCATCAATCTCGATTTCCTTTGCCTGCTCAATAAATTCGGAAACAACTACCGGATGTTCTTTCGAAACATTTGCTGCAAGGTTAAGGAAGTGCTGCAACTGGTCTTTGTTCGAAACCACATTCATGGCTGCACCTGAAAGCACGTACGACGGACGAATCAGTACAGGGAATCCAACTTCATCAACAAAGGCATAGATATCTTCAATGCTGGTAAGTTCCGACCAGCGAGGCTGATCGATGTCGAGTAAGTCACACAACGAGCTGAACTTTTTCCGGTCTTCCGCACGGTCAATATTCAATGGCGAAGTTCCCAGAATCGGTACATTCTGCCGGTGTAATTTCATTGCCAGGTTATTCGGAATCTGGCCTCCCATGGAAAGAACAACACCTTTTGGAACTTCCAGGTCAACAATGTCCATCACACGTTCGAAGGTGAGTTCATCAAAATAGAGGCGGTCGCAGGTATCGTAATCGGTACTAACTGTTTCGGGATTGTAATTAATCATGACCGACCGGTAATTCTCCTTGTGAATAGTCGTCACTGCATTTACGCTACACCAGTCAAACTCAACCGAACTTCCAATCCGGTAAGCTCCTGAACCCAGAACAATCACCGATTTGTCGTCGCGCGGAAAATCCACATCGTGCTGGTTTCCGTTGTAAGTCAGGTACAGGTAATTGGTCTGCGCCGGATATTCTCCAGCTAGTGTATCAATTTGTTTTACACTTGGTAAAATATTTTTTGATTTACGCCATTCGCGAACCTTGATGAGATCGCCATTGATTTCTTTGTTTGAAGATTTCAGCACAAGACGTGCAATCTGAAAATCAGAAAAACCTTCTTTTTTGGCCTGAAGCAGTAATGAATCGTCCAAAGCTGGAAGTGAATTGACAAGCTCCAGTTTATTTTTTGTTTTATGAATGTTTTGCAGTTTCTGCAGGAACCAGCGGTCAATTTTCGTTTTTTCGTAAATTTCATCCACCGAATAGCCTTTATTAAAAGCTTCTGCAATGGCGAATATACGACGGTCGGTTGGATTACTCAGTTCAAGGTCGATTTGTTCGATGGTAATTTCTTCCTTGTTTGCCACAAAACCATGCATTCCGATTCCTACCATCCGGATTCCTTTTTGAATGGCTTCTTCAAACGACCGACCAATCGACATGATTTCTCCCACCGATTTCATCGAACTTCCCAGGTTTTTCGATACTCCTGAAAATTTGTTCAAGTCCCAGCGTGGAATTTTACAAACGATGTAATCGAGTGCAGGTTCGAAAGCGGCTGTGGTTACTTTGGTTACCTGGTTGTTCAATTGGTGCAATCCGTAGCCCAAACCTAATTTGGCGGCCACAAAAGCCAGCGGATAACCGGTTGCTTTCGATGCAAGCGCCGAAGAACGCGACAGACGGGCATTTACCTCGATCACGCGGTAATCTTCAGAGTGTGGATCGAGGGCATATTGTACGTTACATTCGCCAACGATTCCGATGTGACGGATAATTTTGATAGCCAGTGCACGAAGTTTGTGATATTCTGAATTGGAAAGCGTTTGCGATGGTGCAACCACGATACTTTCGCCGGTGTGAATTCCGAGCGGATCGAAGTTTTCCATGTTACAAACCGTGATGCAATTGTCGAAACGGTCACGAACTACTTCATATTCCACTTCCTTCCATCCTTTAATTGATTCTTCAACAAGGATTTGTGGCGAGTATGTGAATGCTTTGGAAGCAAGCGATTCCAGTTCTTCATCATTGGCACAGAATCCGCTTCCCAGTCCGCCGAGTGTATAAGCAGCGCGAATAATAATCGGGTATCCAACAATTTTAACCGCGGCAAAAGCTTCCTGCATATTCAGGCAGGCGATACTCCGTGGTGTTTTTACATCAATTTCAGCCAGTTTTCCGGCAAAAATTTCGCGGTCTTCCGTATCAATGATTGATTGAACAGGAGTTCCTACCACTTTGACATTGTATTTTTCAAGAATGCCGTTTCTGAAAAGTGCCACTCCGCAGTTAAGCGCCGTTTGTCCTCCGAAAGCCAGCAGAATACCATCTGGTTTTTCCTTCTGAATAACCTGTTCCACGAAAAAAGGAGTAATTGGCAGAAAATAGATCCGGTCGGCAATATCTTCTGAAGTCTGTATTGTCGCAATGTTCGGATTAATCAGAATCGTTTCCACATTCTCTTCCTTCAGGGCTTTTAATGCCTGAGATCCTGAATAGTCGAACTCGCCGGCTTCACCAATTTTCAGCGCTCCTGAACCCAGTACGATTACTTTTTTAATGTCTTTATTTATCATGATGTCTTAAAATTTCAAGTTAAAAGCCCCCTTTAAATCTCCCCCGAAGTGGGAGACTTTGGGTTGCAAATATTCACAGTATCTTTTTTTATTGGACATCTAAATTATCCCGGCTCTTTAAGCCCCCTCTTTCGGAGGGGGTTTGGGGGAGGTCTCTATTTCTTTTTGCTTTTTTTGTATTCGATCACATTATTAATAAAATCATCGAACAAAAACTCGGTATCAACCGGTCCGCTGGCAGCTTCAGGGTGGAACTGAGTTGAGAAAAATGGTTTTGTTTTGTGACGGATTCCTTCGTTTGTCTGATCATTCACATTCGTGAAAAGAGGTTCCCAATCTTCAGGCAAGGTTTTGGTGTCAACAGCGAACCCGTGGTTCTGAGATGTGATGAAACAGCGGTCGGTTCCCTGAAGCAAAACCGGTTGGTTGTGGCTTCTGTGACCGAATTTCAATTTATAGGTTTCGGCTCCTGCTGCACGCGCCAGCAACTGGTTTCCAAGGCAAATTCCCATGATAGGCTTTTCGACATCCATGGTTTTTTTGATATTTTCAACTGTTGCATCACACAAAGCCGGATCGCCCGGGCCGTTCGACAGAAAGATGCCGTCAAAATCTTCTCCGCTGAAATCGTAATCCCATGGCACTACAATGACCGTAGAATTCCGGTTCAGCAAACAACGTATAATATTGTATTTTACTCCGCAGTCGACCAGAACGATGCGATGATCGCCGTTTCCATAAGTTTCAACTTTATCGGTACTTGCTTTGGCAACCAAGTTTTCCTGATTCGGATCGTAGAAATCGATCTGTTCATCATCAAACTCAATTTTGCCGAGTAACGAACCTTTTACCCTGATAATTTTGGTGAGTTCACGGGTGTCAATTCCGAATAATCCCGGTACTTTATGCTCCTTCAGCCAGTCACCCAAACTTTTAATAGCGTTCCAGTGGCTGTATTCAAATGAATAATCTGAAACAATTAAACCTGTAATATGAATCTTGTCTGATTCATAAAATTCATACAAATTTTGATTTTTTGAATCACTTGGCACACCGTAATTTCCAATCAAGGGGAAGGTTGAGACAAGAATCTGACCCGTATATGAAGGATCTGTTAAACTTTCCGGATAACCAGTCATAGCAGTATAAAATACCACTTCTCCGGCTACTGATTTTTCATATCCGAACGATTTTCCTTCAAAGGTTGTTCCGTCTTCAAGAATCAATCTGACTTTTCTTAGTTGTGTCATCGCTGCAATGTAAAATATTAAAAAAAATGCGTTTGACTACGGCTGTAGGGCAAACGCATGGTTGTTATTTTTAAACAAACTCTCTGTTCTATGGTTCTTCGGGATTTCAACCCGGTACACTTCAAGTTTCAATTCGTTTGTGTTTATTAAATCTGGCACAAAAATAGAAATTTTTTCTGAAAAATAAGTTCGAATTATTTATTAATGCATATTTTTGCATCGAAAATGTATATTTATACAAAATGAAGAATCGCACAAAACGACAACTTGCCATTAAACAGGCCATTTTTAATGGCCGGATCAGCAGTCAGGATGAGCTTTTGCACATCATGAAAGATCAGGGTTTTGAGTTGACTCAGGCCACTTTGTCGCGCGATCTGAAAATTCTGAAAGTGGCTAAAGTTTCTGATCAGGCATTAGGTTATGTCTATGTCATTCCTGAAGGTGTGAATATTGAATCACAACGCGAGAATTCGCGTATTAATTTTCTGGCTGATGGCTTTCGCGATTTGCAGTTTTCGGGAAACCTCGCGGTAATTAAAACGATGCCAGGATATGCAAGTAGCATTGCCGTTGTGATTGACAATGCCGAACCATTTGAAATAATTGGAACCATTGCCGGCGACGACACCATTCTGTTGATCATGCGTGAAGGAATTACCCATAGCGACCTGATAAACAGTCTGATTCTGATCATGCCAAAGCTGGAAGATAAACTGGGGTAAAAAGTGATCAGTTTACAGTCGCAGTTAGCATACAGATTACAATTTTGAAATGAGACAATATCCTTTGCCGTTCGGCTTTAGCCAACTGACATGGAAAAGAAAATAGTAATACAGGAAAGAAAAAGATTTGTGAGGACTTTGAATTTCCAGAATACAGAAATTTATTAACAACGAAAATGAAAGAATTAAAAAATATTCAGATTCTGGTTGCTACCAAAGAGCATCTGAAATATGTGGATGAGGTGAACGATGCCATTGATATTGCTTCAAAGGAACGTGGTACCGGGATTGCCCGCCGTACTTATGATTATATCGCCTCTAAAATGCTTGATGGAAAAGCGATTATTGCTTTAGATAACGGAGAAACTTTCGCCGGATTCTGCTATGTGGAAACCTGGGGCGATAAAAGTTTCGTGGCCAATTCAGGATTGATTGTCGTTAAGGAATACCGGAGTATTGGTCTTGCAACTGAAATCAAACGGAAGGCTTTTGCTTTGTCACGCTCAAAATTTCCTGATGCCAAAATATTTGGTCTGACCACCGGATTGGCGGTAATGAAAATTAATCATGAACTTGGTTACCGACCGGTAACATTTTCTGAGTTAACCGATGACGAAGAATTTTGGAAAGGTTGTCAAAGTTGTGTAAATTACGATATTCTGCAACGAACTGGGAAAAGCAAATGCCTTTGTACCGGTATGGTTTACGATCCGGCCTGGGAAAAAGATAAAAAGGAAGAGAAAAAACAGAACGGAGGATGGGCCATTAAAGGAACATTACTCGACATCATCAATAAATTAAAACCAAATAAAAACGGTTCACAACCTAAAAACATTTTGGGTTTTGCCATATTCAAAAACAAAAAGTCATGAAAGATAAAGTAGTACTTGCGTTCAGTGGAGGATTAGATACTTCGTATTGCGCCAAATACCTTTCGGTTGAAAAAAACATGGACGTATACACTGCCATAGCCAATACCGGCGGATTTACCCAATCTGATCTTGATTTGGTTGAAAAAAAGGCATATCAACTGGGGGCAATCAAACATGTTGCACTTGATGTTACCGATTCGTATTACGAAAAAAGTATCAAATACATGGTGTTCGGAAATATTCTCCGGAACAATACTTATCCAATTTCTGTCAGCTCTGAAAGGGTTTTTCAGGCCATTGCCATCATAGAATACGCTAAGCAAATTGGCGCCAAATATGTGGCTCACGGAAGTACCGGTGCCGGGAATGATCAGGTTCGATTCGATCTGACTTTTCAGATTCTGGCTCCTGAAATTGGAATTCTTACACCAACTCGCGATCTTGAATTGAGCCGTCAGGAAGAAATTGACTATCTGAAAGCTCATGGCGTTGAAGCCGATTGGAAAAAAATGGATTACTCCATCAACAAAGGACTTTGGGGAACAAGCATTGGAGGAAAGGAAACGCTGAAATCGAACAAAACTCTACCTGAAGAAGCGTATCCGTCGCAAATGACAGCCACTGAAGAAAAGGAAATCACGCTTGATTTTGTTCAGGGAGAATTGAAAGGTGTGAACGGCGAAATATTTGAGAATCCGGTGAATGCCATTCATGCTTTAGATGCGGTAGCTTCACCGTATGCTGTTGGCCGTGATATGCACATTGGAGATACCATCATCGGTATTAAAGGCCGCGTTGGGTTTGAAGCTGCTGCACCAATAATCATCATCAAAGCTCATCAGATGCTTGAAAAGCACACCTTAACCAAATGGCAGCAATACTGGAAAGAACAGCTTGGCAACTGGTACGGAATGTTTTTGCATGAAGCCTTGTATTTCGAGCCTGTGATGCGCGACATTGAAAAATTCCTCGAAAACTCACAGCAAAATGTGACCGGAAAAGTGATTGTGAAACTGAAGCCTTACAACTTCGTGTTGGTTGGCGTTGAGTCTGAGCATGATTTAATGCGCTCAGAATTTGGCGAATACGGCGAAAAAAACTCAGCCTGGACCGCCGACGACGTGAAAGGCTTTACTAAAGTGCTTTCTACATCGCTGAAGATTCATAATTCGGTCAATCACAGTTTCTAGCAATCGAGTAAGAAAGTCACCCCGAACTTGTTTCGGGGTCTGATCAATATTGAGATGTTGAAACAAGTTCAACATGACGCTCCGATTAAAGTTTAATTGATATTTGAGAAAATGATTAAAGTAGGAATTATAGGTGGTGCCGGATATACAGCCGGCGAACTCATCCGGATTTTATTGAACCATCCGCAGGCTGAACTGACTTTTGTTCAGAGCAGTAGCAATGGAGGAAATTTGTTGTCGGATGTTCACACCGATTTGTTGGGCGACACTGAACTGAAATTTGTTGCAGAAGCTGATTTTTCGCTGATCGACGTAGCTTTTTTCTGCATGGGTCATGGAAAATCGAAGGAGTTTCTTCAGAAAAACAACATACCTGAAAACGTAAAAATCATTGATCTAAGCCACGATTTCAGGTTGAAGCGCGAAGGAAATGACTTTGTTTACGGTTTGCCTGAATTGAATCGGGAAATTATCCGGAAGTCAAACCGCATTGCCAACCCCGGATGTTTTGCTACCGGAATACAACTGGCTGTTTTGCCACTGGCTGCTGCTGGTTTGATTAAAGATGAACTGCATGTGAATGCTATTACCGGCTCAACCGGTGCCGGACAATCACCGAGCGAAACCTCGCATTTCAGCTGGAGAAACAACAATGTTTCGGTTTACAAAGCTTTCGAGCATCAGCATTTAGGAGAAATTGGTCAAAGTTTCAGACAACTGCAACCCGAATTTAAATCCGATATCAATTTCATTCCCGTTCGCGGAAATCATACCCGAGGCATCTTTGCATCTGTTTATACCAAATTTGACGGTTCTTTAGATGAAGCCGTCAAGCTGTATCAGGATTATTATGCCTCGCATCCTTTTGTGTTTGTAAGCAATATCAATCCTGATCTGAAACAAGTGGTAAACACCAACAAAGCAATTGTTTACCTCGAAAAACATGACAATAAACTCATGATCCTTTCTGTTACCGACAATCTGCTGAAAGGCGCTTCCGGACAGGCTGTTCAGAATATGAACCTGATTTTTGGATTGGAAGAAACAACGGGGTTGAATTTGAAGGCAGGGGCGTTTTAGGAAACAGTCATTAGAAAATAGTCATTGATGGTCATTTGCTTCACGTCATTCATTGCGGATAAGCAGCAAGGAATGACAATTGAATGACTTAATGACTATAAATGACCTCTTGGAACTTGGAACATGGAATTTTAAACTTGAAACTTTTTTGACATGAATTTATTCGACGTATATCCGTTACTCGACATCACTCCGATAAAAGGAGAAGGTTGTTACATGTGGGACGAAAACGGAACCAAATACCTGGACTTATATGGTGGTCATGCTGTTATTTCAGTGGGCCATTCTCATCCACATTACATTAAAAGGCTGACCAGCCAGTTAAAAGAGATTGGTTTTTACTCCAATTCGGTACAAGTTCCGCAACAAAATGAGTTGGCTGAAAAGTTGGGACAAGTTTGCGGCTACCCGGATTACCAGCTTTTTCTGGTGAATTCAGGAGCCGAAGCCAATGAAAACGCGCTGAAACTGGCATCATTTGTAACTGGCCGCAAAAAAATTGTGAGTTTTAAAAAAGGATTTCATGGACGAACTTCGGCTGCTGTTGCTGTAACCGACAATCCAAAACTTATTGCTCCGGTTAATGAAACTTCCAACGCCATTATTATTCCATTCAACGATCTGGAATTGCTTGAAGAACAGCTAAAAACCAACGAAATTGCCGGTGTAATTATCGAAGGCATTCAGGGTATTGGCGGCATTCATGTGCCGGCAGAAGGTTTTTTGGTTCAGGCTGAAAAACTGTGTAAACAATACGGCGCCTTGCTGATTCTGGACGAAATACAATCGGGGTACGGACGTAGTGGAAAGTTCTTTGCACACCAGTACACCACTATAAAACCCGATTTAATTACTGTTGCCAAAGGAATGGGCAACGGATTTCCGGTTGGCGCTTTGCTTATTGCTCCTGAAATTAAACCCTGGCACGGAATGCTGGGTACCACTTTTGGTGGAAATTACCTGGCCTGTGCGGCCAGTTTAGCTGTTTTAGAAATTATGGAAAGCGAAAAATTGGTCGAAAATGCCGCTGAAGTCGGTGAATATCTGATTGGTAAACTAAAAAAAATCCCCCAGATTAAAGAGGTCAGAGGACAAGGATTGATGATCGGACTCGAATTTGATCAACAAATTAATGACATTCGTCATGTTTTATTAAAAAAACATCATATTTTTACCGGCGTAAGTGGAGCAAATACAATTAGGCTACTTTCTCCATTAACTTTGACCAAAGAACAAGCTGATATATTTATTGAAGCTCTTGTTCAGACAATATAGGAATCAGGAAAAAGAAATAAGAAAAGTTTCTGGTTGACTAAATTGTAAATGGTAAATTGCTTAATAGTAAATACATAAAAAATGATTGACCAGAAAATTACCATTATTGGAGGAGGAAATCTTGGAGGTGCTGTTGCATTTGGTTTAATTAAATCGAAGCAAATAAAGCCATCTTCCTTAACCGTTTCTGACCGTTACACCACTGTCTTGAAGAAATTTCAGGAACAGGGAGCAATCACTACAGACAACAACAAAGAAGCGGTACGTGATGCCAATATTATTATTCTGGCCATCAAGCCATATCAGGCGAATGAAATTATTGCGGAAATCAAGCCATTTTTAAATTCCAACCAAATTCTCATTTCTGCTGTTGCCGGATTAGGGCTTCAAAAACTGGAAGAATCAGTAAGCGGATCAGGTGTGCAGACATTCCGAATCATGCCAAACACGGCCATTGCTATTCAGGAATCAATGACTTTGATCTCAACCAACTCAAAATCGGAAGAACTGTGCAATTTGGTTGTTCATATTTTCGATCAGTTAGGGAAGGCAACCATCATTTCTGAAGATTTAATGGCCGCAGCAACTGTGCTTGGTTCATGCGGAATCGCTTTTGCATTAAGATATATGAGAGCTGCCATGCAGGGCGGAATTGAAATGGGTTTCAGCGCTGAAATGGCTCAATTTATTACAGCCCAAACGGTTAAAGGAGCGGCGCAATTGATCCTCGAATCGGGCAGACATCCGGAACAGGAGATTGATAAAGTAACCACACCAAGAGGAATTACCATCACCGGATTGAATGAAATGGAGCATCAGGGATTCAGTTCATCATTGATACAGGGACTTATCGCCTCTTTCAATAAATGTTGAAATAGGAAAATGCATTGGAAACAAATTTACGCTATACAAAAATCACTGTCAAAGTAGGCAGTAACGTTCTAACCAAGTCTGATGGAACATTGAATGATGTCAACATTTCGCATTTGGTTGATCAGATCGCTTATTTGCACCAGAAAGGTGTTGAAATTGTTCTGGTATCTTCCGGAGCAGTTGCAGCAGGTCGCGGCGAAATCGGCAACGGGCGCAAACTCGATACGGTTTCTGCACGTCAGTTATGGTCGGCAGTCGGTCAGGTAAAAATGATCAACAAGTGGGCTGAAGCTTTCAATAATTACGGAATTGTGTGTGCTCAGGTACTCACCACCAAAGAGAATTTCAGTGACCGTGTTCATTATCTGAACATGAAAAACTGTATCTCGACCCTGATTGAGAGCAAGGTAATTCCGATTGTGAACGAGAACGACACCATTTCAGTTACCGAACTGATGTTTACCGACAATGACGAACTTTCCGGATTAATAGCCTCCATGGAAGATTCTGAAGCTTTGATTATTCTAAGCAACATTAACGGAATTTACGATGGTTCGCCCGAATTACCTGATTCAAAAGTGATTCGCGAAATTACCTCCAAAAGCAAACCGCTGAACGAAGCCATCTCGACCAGCAAATCGAGTTTCGGACGTGGCGGAATGTTGACCAAATATCATATTGCCAAGAAAGTAGCCAAAGGCGGAATAAATGTTCACATTGCCAATGGGATGAAGGAGAATACACTCCTGAAAATCATGAATCCGAAAGAGGATTTTCTTCATACCACTTTCTTATCTGAAAATAAGAAATCGTCCAATGTCAAAAAATGGATTTCCTATTCTGAAAGTTTTGCCAAGGGTGAATTGTTTGTTAACGAGGGGGCACGGGCTGCGCTTCTTTCGAGCCAGGCCACCAGCCTGTTGCCTGTTGGAGTTGTTTCGATTGAAGGCACTTTTGAAAAAGGCGATTTGGTGAAAATTAAAGGCCTGGACGGAAAGCTGATCGGAATTGGAAAATCGGAGTACAATTCGGAGAAAGCTGAGAAATTTAAAGGTAATAAAAACAAAAAAGCAGTGGTCCATTACGACTATTTATACATTATGGAATAAAAAATATTGACTCGGGATTTGTGTACTGATACCCTTTTCATAGACCCCTTAATTTATGCCTCTCAACGGCAAACGTTTCCTGAGTTATATTCCCCCTTCCTCCCCCTGGAAGGGGGCTTTATATTTTAAAGATTATGACAGTAAAAGAACAACTTACACTGGTTTTAAAAGCCAGCCGAAAACTGAACCTTGTTTCAGTTGAGAAAATAAATCAGGTTTTACAGGATGTGGCAGATGCTGCCATAGAAAACACAGCGTTTATTCTTCAGGAAAATGACAAAGATTTGAGCCATATGGATTCAAATGATCCGAAGTACGACCGATTAATGTTAACTGCCGATCGGATAAAAGGAATTGCATCAGACATTAGCAATGTGGCTAAACTCCCTTCACCTTTAGGCCGGATTTTAAGCGAAACAAGTCGGCCAAACGGACTGAAAATAACAAAAATAAGTGTGCCTTTCGGAGTGATCGGGATCATTTATGAAGCCCGTCCCAATGTTACTTTCGATGTTTTTTCACTCTGTCTGAAATCGGGAAACGCCTGTGTTCTGAAAGGCGGAAGCGATGCAAATGATTCGAATGTGGCCATTGTAAAAGTCATTCAGGAGGTACTTCGGAAGCATGAGTTGGATGAAAACAGCCTTTCACTTTTGCCGGTTGATCGGGAAGCTACCGCCGAACTTTTGCATGCCCATGGATTGGTCGATTTGATTATTCCCCGTGGTTCGCAAAGCCTGATAAATTTTGTGCGCGAAAATTCATCGATTCCGGTGATTGAAACCGGCGCCGGAATTTGCCACACTTATTTTGATGAATTTGGCGACGTTTTGAAAGGAAAAGATATTATAAACAATGCAAAGACACGGCGTGTAAGTGTTTGTAATGCACTCGATTGCCTGATCGTTCATGAAAACCGACTGAGTGATTTGCCTTTGCTCACCGAACTTCTGCCACAAAGTAAGGTTGTGATTTATGCCGACACAAAAGCCTATCAGGTACTCCATGGTAAATATCCGCCAGAATTGCTCGAACATGCCACCGAGGAATCGTTCGGAACTGAATTTCTTACGTTTAAAATGTAAGTGAAAACTGTTGCTGATCTGGACGAAGCGCTGGATCATATTGCTGCATATAGCTCCAAACACTCGGAAGCTATTGTTTCTGAAAATCAGGATGCGCTTGAAATATTCCGGAAATCAGTCGATGCAGCAGCAGTTTACTGCAACGTTTCTACAGCCTTTACCGATGGTGCACAATTTGGTTTGGGCGCCGAAATTGGCATCTCAACCCAAAAACTCCATGCCCGAGGCCCCATGGCACTCGAAGAACTTACCAGCTACAAATGGATTGTTGATGGCGATGGGCAAATCAGGCCAAAATAGTTATGACAATAACCACATAGTCACACAGAACACAATAGAAAAATAAAAAACTATGTGATCTATGTGACTATGTGGTTCAATAAAAAATTGCAGGTACTCGATTAACTTATAACAATCAAAAAAATCCTTTTCAGAATTGAAAATTGATGTATCTTTATACAAATACATTTTTCCACACAAACCATTTAATAACAATATTTTAAGCCGAAAAATAAACCCAAAATGAGACATTTTACATCTGTTCATGACCTCGAGAATCTGGACGAAGCGTTAAAACTTGCTTTCGAAATCAAAAAATCACCATACAAATATCAGGATTTGGGTAAAAACAAAACGCTTTTACTTGTTTTCTTCAACTCTAGTCTACGCACCCGCTTAAGCACGCAGAAAGCCGGATTAAATCTGGGTATGAATGTGATCGTTTTCGACATCAACGAAGGTGGTTGGAAACTGGAAACCGAATTGGGTGTAATTATGGACGGCGACAAACCGGAACATATTCGTGAAGCTGTCCCGGTAATTGGCCGCTATTGTGATATTATCGGAGTTCGCTCATTTGCCAAATTCGAAAACCGTGCCGACGATTACGAAGAGAAAATTATTCAGCAATTTGTTGATTATTCCGGAGTTCCGGTGGTAAGCATGGAAGCTGCAACCCGCCATCCGCTTCAGTCGTTTGCCGACCAGTTGACCATTGAAGAGTTCAAAACAAAAGAACGTCCGAAAGTGGTTTTAAGCTGGGCTCCTCATCCACGGGCATTGCCACAGGCAGTCCCCAACTCGTTTGTGGAATGGATGCGCCAAACCGACTACGAATTAGTGGTAACACATCCTGAAGGTTACGAATTAGCTCCTGAATTTATGGGCGACCTGAAACCTGAATACGACCAGATGAAAGCATTTGAAGGAGCTGATTTTATCTACGCCAAAAACTGGGCATCATATACCGATTATGGCAAAATCTTGTCGAAGGACCGTTCATGGACAGTTTCTGAACGACAAATGGCTGTGACAAACAACGCCAAATTCATGCATTGCTTGCCGGTTCGCCGAAATATGATTGTAACCGACGAAGTGATTGATGGCCCAAATTCGATCGTAATTCAGGAAGCAGAAAACCGTTTGTATTCTGCTCAAGCTGTACTTAAGATGATTTTAGACGAAATAAAATAAAAGAATTGACCATTTGACAATTTACGTTTTACAATTTGTTCGTGGCTGATAAAATGGTAAATTGTAAATAGAAAAATTGTAAATAATCATTATGGAAAGATTAACCATTGTAAAGGTTGGCGGAAAAGTCGTTGAAGAGAAAGAATCACTGGATCTTCTGCTGAATCAGTTTGCACAAATCAGGGGAAAACGAATTCTGGTTCACGGAGGAGGAAGACTTGCAACAAGCCTTGCAGAAAAACTGGGTATAGAAACCCAAATGGTTGAAGGCCGCCGTATTACTGACGAAGCCACTCTCGAAGTTGTTACGATGGTTTATGCCGGATTGGTAAATAAAAATATTGTGGCCGGTTTACAGGCCAGAGGCTGCAATTCCATTGGACTTTCTGGAGCCGACCTGAACGTAATAAGGGCAAAAAAACGTCCGGTAAAAGACATCGATTATGGCTTTGTAGGTGATATTTTGGGAGTTAATACTTCCGAATTGCGTTTGCTTTTAAACGAAGAAGTTGTTCCGGTGATGGCTCCCATTACGCATGACGGAAACGGACAATTGCTGAATACCAATGCCGACACCATCGCCGCTGATCTTGCTATCGAATTGTCAAACTACTATACGGTCAATCTGTTTTATTGCTTCGAAAAGAAAGGCGTTTTGCTTAAACCTGACGATGAAAATTCTGTCATTGCTGAACTTAGTTTCGAGCGGTTTAAAATGCTTCAGGAGGAGGGCATTATAAGTGAAGGCATGATTCCGAAGCTTGACAATGGTTTCAGTGCCATGAAAAACGGTGTAAGCCAGGTGTTGATCACCAACCCTAATCTGATTTCCATGGCTCGTGGGACACGCCTCAGTCTCAAGGAAGATTAGAAATTTCAACCGGTTTAGGAAGGTTACTTTTTAAGCTCATATTACTTTCTCCGATTACTTCTAAGTTAAAAGAATAAATAAATGTCGTATTTCAAATTCATTGTTTTGGTGACTCACCCCAAGCTCGCAGCGCTCGCTTTGCCCCTCTCTACAAGTAGAG
>Ga0209261_10000127_pt1 | contig 20399 bp, 13 predicted proteins | sample DOMMetBare1Fresh_FD_187470 | JGI IMG/M metagenome (GOLD analysis project Ga0209261, IMG submission 187470) | Wetland sediment microbial communities from St. Louis River estuary, USA, under dissolved organic matter induced mercury methylation -... | ecosystem: Environmental > Aquatic >...
CCTGGTATTTGGCAAATTAAGAAACACTTTATCTAATAAAGGCCTTAAAGCCATGCAGAGCATCAATACAGAATTTGATGTGGAAAAACATGAAGCCATTACCGAAGTTCCTGCGGGAGATGATATGAAAGGCAAAGTAGTGGATGAAGTGGAAAAAGCCTGCCGAGAAGAAGGACTAAAATTTGGTGTTTACCTTTCGCCCTGGGATCGAAACCGTGCTGATTATGGCTCCCCATCGTACATTGAATACTATCGCAATCAGTTAAAGGAGCTTTTCGCTGCGCACAACCCGGTATTCGAAATGTGGTTCGATGGTGCGAATGGAGGAGATGGTTATTACGGCGGTGCCAACGAAAAACGCAAGATTGATGGAAAAACCTATTACGACTGGCCAACTACCTTAAAACTGGTACGCGAAATGGAACCCCAGGTGATATTTTTCAGCGATGCCGGACCGGATATTCGCTGGTGCGGTAATGAAAGCGGACATGTCAATGAAACGAACTGGAACACAATAACTGCTGATAGCCTTTATGCGGGGAAAAGTGGCATTCAGGAAATTCTAAATACAGGCACTGAAAACGGAACCAGCTGGATTCCGGCAGAAGTAGATGTTTCGATTCGCCCCGGATGGTTTTACCACGCCAAAGAAGACTCGCTGGTAAAAACCCCTGAGCAATTATTCGACATTTATCTAAGTTCTGTTGGTCGTGGTGCAAATCTGATTCTTAACATTCCTCCTGACCGCAGAGGCCTGGTAAACGAAATAGACGTGGCATCATTGCTTGGCTGGAAAAAGCTGATTGACGAACGCTTTAAAACGAATCTGGCGCTTAATAAAGCAGTTAAAGCATCCTCAGTCCGGGGCCAGTCAGCGATATACGAAGCCTCAACAGTTACTGACGGAAACAAGGAAACCTATTGGGCTACTGACGATCAGGAAACAACCGGAAATCTGGAAATTGATCTGGGTGAAAAAAAGCTGGTCAGCTATGTGCTGATTCAGGAATACATTAAACTCGGACAGCGTGTAAAATCATTCGCAGTAGAAGTTGAAAAAGACGGCAACTGGCTCGAAGTTGCAAAAGGAACTACCATCGGATACAAACGTATTCTGCGCATTAATCCGGTTGAGGCGCAAAACATTCGCATCAAATTTGCAGATTCAAAAGCCTGTCCGGTTATTTCGAACGTGGAGGTTTATTAAAAGGAAGCCTAAAAGCCCCATCCCCAACCCTTCCCCGAAAGTGACGGGGGCAGGTCTTGAAGATTTTAATCGCCATCTCAATTGGTGGAGAAACTTCTGATCAACGCGAAAATGATCGGTAACGCTTCTTGCTCCCCTCCGTATGGAGGGGTCGGGGGAGGCTTTCAGAAGGCTACTGACAGTCTGACACACAAAATGACAGGCTCGTCAAAACAATTCCAACTCCTAAATATCAAGTATTTACACACTCTGGCAACGATTCAGACAACAAACGGGTGCAAAAATGTCCAGTTCAACAACGCAATGTCGTCGATATCCTCTTTGGCATAGTATCTGCTAAAACAGGATGACAAAATTTTTAAAATATAAGTTTAACCTATAAAATAATTCAAAAATGGCAGATTTAAAAGGAAAAATTCTGGCGGGCAAAATTTTAGTTCAGCCTAAAGAAGCAGAAAAGAAAACAGCTAGCGGAATCATAATTCCTGATTCAGCAAAAGAAAAACCACAAGTTGGTAAAGTTATTCTGGTTGGTTCTCCAAAAAAAGATGAGCCTATGGAAATCCAGGTTGGTGATACCGTTTTTTACGGAAAATACTCCGGAACTGAATTAAACATTGATGGTGTTGACTATCTTCTGATGTCGCAAACCGATGTTTTATTTGTAGCTGAATAAATTGACTATTAACGATTAAAAAAATTAAGAAATGGCTAAAGAAATTAAATTCAATATTGAAGCCCGTGACCTCCTGAAAAAAGGAGTTGACAAATTGGCTGATGCTGTAAAAGTAACATTGGGACCAAAAGGTCGCAACGTAGTAATCGAAAAGAAATTTGGTGCTCCTCAAATCACCAAGGACGGTGTTACTGTTGCCAAAGAAATAGAGTTTTCGAATCAGTATGAAAACATCGGTGCACAAATGGTAAAAGAAGTGGCAAGCAAAACCGGTGACGACGCCGGTGATGGAACTACTACAGCTACCGTTTTGGCTCAGTCACTGATTTCAGTAGGTTTAAAAAACGTTGCCGCTGGTGCCAATCCAATGGATTTGAAACGTGGTATTGACAAAGCAGTTCTGAAAGTTGTAGAAAGCATCAAAGAACAGGCTCAGAATGTAGGCGACGATTTCAAAAAAATTGAACAGGTTGCTAAAATTGCTGCGAACAACGACAGTGCCATTGGCGCATTGATTGCTGAAGCAATGGAAAAAGTAAATAAAGAAGGTGTAATCACTGTAGAAGCTGCCAAAGGAACCGAAACTTATGTTGACGTTGTTGAAGGTATGCAGTTCGACCGTGGATATATTTCTCCCTATTTTATTACCGATGGCGAAAAAATGGCTGCTGAAATGGATCATCCTTATATCCTGATCCACGACAAAAAAATCAGCACAATGAAAGATTTGCTTCCAATCCTGGAACAATCGGCTCAAACTGGTCGCCCGTTGATGATTATTGCTGAAGATGTTGATGGTGAAGCATTAGCTACATTGGTCGTAAACCGTTTACGTGGTTCGTTGAAAGTTTGTGCTGTGAAAGCTCCTGGCTTTGGCGATCGCAGAAAAGAAATGCTGGAAGACCTTGCAGTATTGACAGGTGGTGTAGTAATTACCGAAGAAAAAGGTATGAAACTGGAAGATACTACCCTTGAAATGCTTGGAAAAGCTGAAAAAATTACCGTTGACAAAGAAAAAACAACTGTTGTTGCAGGTGCCGGTGATGCTGATGCCATTAAAACCCGTGTCAATCAGATCAAAAAACAGATTGAAACAACCACTTCAGATTACGACCGCGAAAAACTTCAGGAACGTTTGGCTAAATTAGCCGGTGGCGTTGCTGTACTTTATGTTGGTGCATCTTCAGAAGTTGAAATGAAAGAGAAAAAAGACCGCGTTGACGATGCTTTGCACGCAACCCGTGCTGCTGTTGAAGAAGGAATTGTTCCCGGTGGTGGTGTTGCTTATATCCGCAGCATTGCAGTACTGGAAGGTTTAGTTGGCGAAAACGATGACGAAACTACCGGTATCGAAATCGTAAAACGTGCCATTCAGGAGCCACTGCGTCAGATCGCTTTCAACTCTGGAAAAGAAGGCGCTGTAATTGTTCAGAAAGTAAGTGAAGGGAAAGACGATTTCGGATACAATGCACGTACCGATGTTTACGAAAACCTTTATGAAGCTGGTGTAATCGATCCTGCTAAAGTAACCCGCATCGCGTTGGAAAATGCCGCTTCAATTGCTGGTATGTTCCTGACTACCGAATGCGTTTTGGTTGACGAAAAAGAAGACAAACCAGCTATGCCACCAATGGGCGGTGGAATGGGTGGCGGTATGGGCGGCATGATGTAATTCCGCTCTTACAAGTCATAATACTAAATAATAAAAACCCTCTTTCGGTTCGCCGGAAGGGGGTTTTTAGTGAACACCAATGCCTTTCGTTTGTTATGTTTTCAAAATCTGAATGCAAGCAATATCATGAACAGAAAAGACTTATCATTCGATCAGTTGATGGAGATCTACAACCACATTGGTGAAGAGGAACGGCATTTCAATAGTTTAGAATTGGAATACCGGAAACTGGCTTCCCACTGGCTATTGGTTTCACTTGGCGCCATCGGTTTTGTGCTAAGCAAAAAGGAAGTTGTTCCAATAAACATTTGGATTTTGGTAATTGGAATTTGTGTGGCTGCTTCGGTCGGTATACTTGTCATTTGGTATCTCGACATGAAAGTATATCACGAACTTTTGCATGCTGCTTTTAAAGAAGGAGTAAAACTTGAACGCGAATTTCCCCACTATCTGCCCCAGATTAGAAACAATATGATTAAATCTCAATCGGGTGGAGATATTATTAAACGAGTTATGCTCTATTACTTTTTTAGCATTCTCCTTCTGGTTTTTATCGCAAATATTGCCGTTTGGATGTTTTTTCCTGAGAAACTCTGGTGGTGTAGCGGCATTAATTTCATTTCTGCTTTTCTGATTATTTTAATTTTTAAAGTTCTGAGAAATAATTCCATCAGAGAATTTTAAAATTGACTGTTCTCAGCACTCAAAACCCTGATAACCCTTTTTAAACCTATTTTTTAATTGACAATCCAACTGTAAATATTAAATTTGGACTATCACAGCACACTAAATATTCTTTTAAACTCTTAAGGGAAAACAGGAAAAAGATACGGCACAACGTTAATACAAGAAATTCAAATCAATTTACAGCTATGAAAAAAATTCTAAAAATTGTACTATTTTCAGTTATCATTCTTCTTGCAATTGGTTTCTGGTGGCGCTACTATTTTGTTTTTGGGGAAGGAGTTAAAGCCGGCAACCTGAATTTTCTGGTTAAAAAAGGCTTTATCTTCAAGACTTATGAGGGACGACTGATTCAGGATGGATTAAAATCTGAAACTCCGGGAGCTTTACAGAGTAATGAATTTGAATTTAGTGTAAGCAATGATAGTGTTGCAGCCATTCTGGAACATAGCAGCGGCAAGATTGTCGAACTCAGGTATAAGGAATATCTTCATTCAATTCCGTGGCGTGGAAACAGCAATTATGTCGTTTTTGAAGTACTCCGAACAGAACCTGCCACAAATAACAATATGCCCTTAAAGTAAGTGTGCAACAAACCTACCAGAAAACTTTTTTGGCATTTATCCAATTAAAAGGATAAACCTAAGTAGGTAAAATACTGAATTTTGTTTGTTGCAATATGAGTGTTTCATTCAAATCACACGAACATTTTATTTGAGCACATGAATTAAAAAAATTAAAACGCAGCTCTATCATAATAACCTATTAACCAAACCAACTATGACAAAACAATTATTCTCCATTATTGCATTAAGTATATTTTTAACCACAAGCGTATTTGCCCAGGGAGGAAAGGTTTTCGACAACCTTTCGCTGCCAAGTAAAATCCTGAAAATGGACCGGAAATATGCCATTTACCTGCCTGCCGACTACGAAACATCACAAAGAAGTTATCCGGTTTTATACCTGCTCCATGGATCAGGAGATGACCAATCGGGATGGGTTCAGTTTGGCGAAACAAAACTGATAGCCGACAAAGCCATCGCCGAAGGAAAATCAACAGCCATGATAATTGTTATGCCTGACGGAAATACCGGACAACGAGGCTATTTTAACAGCCCGGATGGAAGCTGGAATTACGAAGATTTCTTTTTTCAGGAATTTGTTCCCTTTATTGAAAAAACTTATCGCATTCGTGCTGAAAAACGTTACCGTGCTATTTCCGGTTTATCGATGGGAGGCGGCGGAACCTTTATGTATGCCTTACATCATCCGGAATTGTTTTCATCAGCCTGTCCACTTAGCGCATACGCAGGCCCAATCTCACTGGAAGAGGCTGCAACCCGTTGGGAAAAACAATATCCGGGTATTTCAAAAGAAGATCAGGCCAAATATTTTACCCGGCACAGTGCTCTTGAATTAGTAAATAAAATGCCCGACGATCAAAAAAAAGCAGTTCGCTGGTACATCGATTGCGGCGATGACGATTTTCTTTATGAAGGAAACAGCCTGGTTCACATTGCCATGCGCAAAAAGGAAATTCCTCATGAATTCCGTATTCGTGACGGCGCTCATAACTGGACCTACTGGCGCGAATCACTTCCAACCGTTTTGGAATTTGTTTCTCAGGCTTTTCATCAGTATTAGAAAACAGAACAAACTATTAACCAATAACTATAAACGTATTATGAAAACATCACGTCGTTCATTTATTCAAAACAGCGCAGTTCTGCTGGCTGGAACTGCACTCTTATCAAAAGCTGCTTTTGCGGCTGCCAAACCTTCCGAAATTGTTGGAGTTCAACTCTATTCGGTTCGTGATGACATGAAAAAAGATCCGCTTGGAACCCTGAAGCAGGTTGCTAAAATGGGATACAAGCATGTCGAACATGCAAACTATATCGACCGGAAATTTTATGGTTATCCGGCAAAGGAATTCAAAAAAGTGTTGGATGATTTAGGGCTGAAGATGCCGGCAGGACATACAGTTATGGGTAAAAACCATTGGGATACGGCAAAGAAGGATTTTTCCGATTCATGGAAATACACCATTGACGATGCTGCCGTAATGGGTCAAAAGTATGTGATTAGTCCCTGGATGGACGAAAGCATGCGCAAAACGTATGATGATCTGATGGTTTACCTCGATGTTTTCGACAAATGTGGTGATTTGTGTCAGAAATCGGGAATGAAATTCGGGTACCACAACCATTGGGACGAATTTACAGAAGAACTGAATGGCATGAAACTTTTCGACATCATGATGAAAACGCTGGATGTGAACAAAGTAGTGATGCAGCTTGATATTGGGAACATGTACATCGGCGGTGCAAAAGCGCTTGATGTGATCGGCAAATACCCCGGCAAATTTGAACTGATCCATGTAAAGGATGAAATTGCGTCGACCAATGCCGAGAAATGGGAAAGCGCCATCTTAGGTAAAGGCATCATCCCTGTGAAAGAAGTTCTGGATATTTGCAGAAAAACCGGAGGAACCCAGGTATACATTGTTGAACAGGAAGCTTATCAGGGTAAAGCACCACTGGCTTGCATTGAAGAAGATCTCAAAATCATGAAAAATTGGGGTTATTAGTATTTTTTAGCACATAAATTTGAATTCCTAAACTGACAGTTCTGGCGGATGCGATCAATCAGATTTCATCCGCCAGATAATTTTGTGATCCATCATTTATCACTAACCTGACAACTTAACTATCCTGAAATGAAAAATGTTCTTCTGGCAACTTTATTGCTGTTATCTATCCTTGTTTATTCTCAATCAACTGATAAAAATCTTTCCGGAATTCAATATTCATGGGAAACACAACAAGCAAAAGTACTTGCCAATGGTGACCTGCAATGGGCTCCTCTGGCTTTTCAGTTGGTAAAAAGATCGCCTGTAAGGTATATTGATTTTGAGGGCGGTAACGATGCCAGCGATGGATTAAGTTCTTCAACGGCCTGGAAGCATCATCCGTGGGACAATTCTGCTACCGGCAATGCAAAAATTGGGTCCGGAATTCAAACATACATTTTCAAGCGTGGAGTGGTTTACCGCGGAATGCTTATTGCTAAAGAATCGGGCACTTCCGATAATCCCATAAGACTTACTTCCGATCCGAACTGGGGAGCCGGTGAGGCTTCCATTTTTGGCTCGGTGCTGGCGACCAATGGCTGGACCAAAGCTAACGCAACCATTGCACCTAAAATACCCAATCCGGATTTGGTATGGTACAAAGATTTTTCAGGAATTGAGAACCCGACAAAAGTTGTTTGTGAAGTTACTTCTTCAGGAATAAAGCGGGTATATCTCGCCCGTTCTCCAAATTATGTGAACACACCAACCGAACCCATGCAAAAGTGGTGGACGTTTACCGCCAAAACGAAATCAGGATCGGTGTTGAATCTGACTGATACTAAAAATTTTACTTGGACTGACAGCAACGCATTGAAAGGCGGCGACGTTTGGGCAACCGAAGATGTAGTGGTGATGTGTACACTCTGGAAACAAAAAATTTCAGATTTCAATCCAACTACCAAAACCATCACCGTCGCAGATCAGAATTTTGGAGGAAAGGACTGCAAATATTACGTTGAGAATACACCATTCATGCTCGATGCACCAGGTGAATATTACTTTGACAAATCGAATGGGCGATTGTTTATCCGGCTTGAAGGTGATAAAGATCCGAACACCACCAAAATTGAAGTAGCCTCCAAATCCAACCTGATTAATATTTCCGGAAAAAACAACATCGAAATAAGTGGTTTGACTTTTGGGTTCACAACATACGATAATGTGAGATACGGAACCTCTGATGGTGTTCCGACTATCAGAATTGAAAACGCTTCGAATATCACGGTCAAAAACTGTAAGTTTCAATATCTGAACGGAGCGATAATGGCCAATGGAACGGGAAAAAACCTGATGTTCACCGACAACGAGATGAACTATATGGACGATTTCTCCATTCTGCTAAACGGACCCGACGAAGTTTCCATTCTTCGGAATAAAATATTTGAGAACGGTACCCGACATCTGGGAAGATGGTACAGTTCCATTCCTGCCATTGCAGGAAATCTGACAGTTGGTGAAATTGCCGGTAACATTATTGATTATACCTGGGGCAATGGCATCAATTTCTTTTGGGGAAAAGCCGACAAAGCGACCAATACAGTTCCGTTTATTCGCGGCCTGGTTCACCATAACCGGGTTTCACATTCGTTACAGGGAGTGAATGATTATGGTGGTATCGAAAGCTGGCAAGGTGGACCAGTTTATACTTATAACAACATTTCGGAAGATGCTCAAGGCTGGCATTACAACTGGTGGATTGGAAACATCATGTCGCTTGGGTACCCTTTTTATTTCGATGGCGCTTTCAAACAATACGTTTTTAACAACATCGTGAAAGGAACTGGATGGAACCGTAACTCGGCAGCTTATTTCCAAACCTATGGCTATTACAACATGTTTGTGCATAATGTGGCATACAATACTGCTTCACTTACTGGCTCAGGTGACAATGGCGGTGGCCCCGACGGGCAAAATTATTACCTGGGTAACGTAAGCGACAGTACCCAATTGCAGATTGATCATACTACTGATGTTACCGGCATTCCGTTTGAGTCGCTGGGCAATAATTTTTTTAGCGGAAATGCTTTTCAGGGAAACTTCGTGACGAACAGTCCGAATACCCGGTTTAAATTCAGTTTCAGCGAATTCTTTAATAAACTCAATTCTTTTAACCCGGATTTGGGCCAGGTAGGGATTGAAACATCAAAACGGGTATTTACCAATCCAAAATCGGGCGACTTTAGGCCAACAGCAAACAGTGAACTAGTTGATCAGGGAGTGAAATTTTTTGCACCCTTCCCACTGAGCAGTGTGGTAGGTGAATGGAATTTCCTGAAGCACAGATCCGATTCGAGTCTGATTAAGGGTGAAAACTTTTATTTTACAAGCGAGTTTGTCAACCGCGAATCTTATAATAGTTTCCCCAAAAATCACATGAAAGCCTATGGATTGAGCTCCGGAAGTTTTGTTAAAGGCAATCTGGAAGATTTTTCGGAAGGTGCTCTGGTATTTGATGGGAAACAAACCTATTGCAGCCTAAAAAACGAGGTGACCAGCAAAACAACCTGCAACAATGTGGATATGACCACCAACAGTTTTATTCTTGAAATGTATTGCAAAACGGAGATTGGAAAAACAGATGGAGTACTTATTTCAAAATCGGGAGCAACAGGTTATGGTTACCAGCTTGACGTGGACGATTCTGGTAAAGTACGTTTCAGAATTACAAACAATAATGAAGCCGTATTCAGTCAGTTAGGCTCGGTTATCAACAATGGAAACTGGCATCATCTGCTCGTAGAAACGGATCGTTTCAATGCATCAGTAAAGATTTACATTGACGGAGTTTTGGCCAATACTTCGAGCAACGGCAACTTTCCTGCCGCCGGCGTTTCGTTGACCAATGTCGCCGATTTAATGATTGGCAGGAGCAGCAATGGTAACTTTTTCTCAGGCACGATTGATTTTATCCGGATTTCAAAAGCTACACTGGCCGATGCCAAAACAACCATTGATGAATTATACAAATGGGAATTTGACGGACCTTTTCTTCATGATTTTGCAGGAAATGCTCCGATTGGAAAACGTGATGCAGGTGCTTTGGAAAAAGGCGCCAAACTTTGTACCATGACAACTTCGTCGAATGCACTTCATTTCGGACTCAATGGAGGAACAAAATCCTTCAGTGTTGATGCAGAAAAAGGATTTGAAGTCACAAAAAAAGTAGGGACTTTCTTTAGTTATACGGTTACCGGGAATAATGTCAATGTGACGATTCCAGCATTGACATCAGGAACTCGGTCGGGAGAAATTCACATTTTAGGCTGCAATGAAACACTAAAAGTCAAGATTGATCAGCAAAACATTACCGGATTGAATTCCCTGAAGCAGAACAACATAAAAGTGATGCCTAATCCTGTTTCCGGTCAGCCACTTACCATTTCAGTTCCAGAAAACTTTAGTGCCAATTGGGCAACATTCCACGATTTAAGTGGAAAGGTAATTGCACAAAATCAATTGTTTTCAGGAATAAATTCAGTCAGGCTAAACTTTCCACAGGGAGTGTATCTGCTTCATATTTCGGGTCAGGAAGTGAATTACACAACCAAAATTGTAGTAAACTAATAGGTTCCGGGCTATTAATCCAATTAATTAAAAAATTTGCCATGAAAATCCTTTCTCCGGTTATTATCTTCCTGATGATTCTTTTGGTTCATATTAATGTTCAGGCACAAAACAACAAAATACGACTTTTAGTACGATCCGATGATATGGCCTCGAGCCATGCCGCCAACGAAAGCTGCATCAAGGTCTTCAAAAGGGGAATCAGTCGTTCGGTCGAAATAATGGTGCCCTGTCCTTGGTTTTTTGAAGCAGCTCAAATGTTAAAAGAGAATCCCGGTATCGATGTTGGCGTTCACCTGACTTTAACCAGTGAATGGGACGGTATCAAATGGGGACCGATTACTCCATCACCCTCACTGGCCGATCAGGATGGAAATTTTCTGGCTACAACAGGTGATTGGTACAAGAAAAAATACAGAATAGAGGAAGTTGAAACAGAACTGAGAAAACAGATCGAACTGGCTATGCGCGAAATCCCCAATGTTACTCACCTTTCTTCACACATGGGAGCGCCTGATTGCAAGCCGGAATTGAAAGAGCTGGTAAAAAAACTGGCCAAAGAATATAAACTCATATACGAAACTGAAGGGTTATCTTCCATACCCGATTTTGGCTGGGATAAAGCGCAATCGCAAAAAGAGAAGGAAGCTGCTTTTATTTCGATGCTTAAATTACTGAAACCCGGAAATACTTATTTGTTTGTTGAACATCCGGCGAATAAAACGGAAGAAATGAAAGCCATCGGTAATAAAACCATGCCCAACGTTGCCCGCGACCGCCATTGGGTTACCGAAGTATTTGCCAGCGAGTTGGTTATGAAAACCATTAAAGAACGCGGCATTGAGCTGATCGATTATACCAAAATTGGCACCAGAGGGAAATAGACAATATCGAAAATCCAATGTTAATTTTATCTGACGTTTACATCTCCGAATGATCAATTAAATGCAATTCAGGATACTTTTGCTGACCTTCTCCCAAAAGCTTTTGGGTTTAAGGAGAGCAAAAAGGAATTGTATTATAAGTTGAAAGTAATAACAAAAATATTTTACGGGGATGGAAAATTCGAAAAATCAGGATGCTTTAAATTACCACAAAAATGGTCGGCCAGGAAAAATACAGGTTATACCAACCAAGCCATACAGTACCCAACGTGACTTATCGCTTGCTTATTCACCAGGTGTTGCAATTCCTTGTCTCGAAATCGAAAAAGATTTACAATGTGCATACGATTACACGGCCAAAGGGAACCTGGTAGCTGTAATTTCCAACGGAACCGCTGTTCTTGGACTTGGTGACATTGGCGCATTGGCCGGAAAACCTGTTATGGAAGGAAAAGGCCTGCTTTTTAAAATTTTTGCTGACATTGATGTATTCGATATTGAAGTCGATGAAAAAGATCCGGCGAAATTTATTGAAGTGGTAAAAGCCATATCATGTACATTTGGCGGAATTAACCTCGAAGACATTAAAGCTCCTGAATGCTTTGAAATAGAGGAAAAACTTAAAGATGCCCTCGATATTCCGATCATGCATGATGATCAGCACGGAACTGCTATTATTTCAGGAGCAGGCTTGTTAAATGCTCTTGAATTGGTTGGTAAAAAAATCGGAGATGTACAAATTGTAGTTAATGGCGCAGGCGCTTCTGCTTCAGCCTGTTCACTGCTTTATATCAGACTGGGTGCTGACCCGAAAAAACTGGTAATGGTTGATAGCAAAGGAGTTATTTCTGTTCGCCGTACCGATCTGAACAGCCGCAAAAAACCATTCGCAACCGAACTTCCATGTAATACACTTGCTGAAGCTGTTGCCGGAGCCGATGTGTTCCTTGGCCTTTCAGTGGAAGGGGTACTTTCGCAAGACATGGTCCGTAGCATGGCCAAAGATCCTATCGTATTTGCTTTGGCCAATCCAAACCCTGAAATTTCGTATGCTGATGCCATTGCATCGCGTCCCGATCTGATTTTCGCGACTGGCCGTAGTGACCATCCGAACCAGGTAAACAATGTATTGGGTTTCCCTTATATTTTCCGTGGTGCGCTCGATGTTCGTTCAACCGGAATCAATGAAGAGATGAAAGTTGCGGCTGTTCGCGCGATTGCTGAACTGGCAAAAAAACCTGTTCCTGAAGTTGTAACTGCTGCCTACAATACTTCCAGTCTTAGTTTTGGTCGTCAATACATTATTCCAAAACCTCTCGATCCCAGATTATTAGTGACTGTTGCGCCTGCTGTTGCTAAAGCTGCAATGGAAAGTGGCATCGCCCGCAAGCCTATTTCTGATTGGGATAAATATGCGGAAGAATTACGTCACCGGATGGGTCTCGACAATAAACTGATCCGCGGTCTGAACGAAAAAGCCAAAGAAAATCCAAAACGCGTAGTTTTTGCTGAAGCCAACCATATCAACATGCTAAAAGCTGCAGCAGAGGCTCGAGCCGAAGGTATCTGCATTCCGATTCTTCTGGGGAATGAAGAGCGGATTGAAAAACTGATCAGGAAAAATCAGATTGAACTGGACGGTGTTGAAATTGTCAACCTTCGTCACGACCGCGAAAGTTCAAGAAGAAAAAAATACGCCAAAATGCTGACCGCCAAACGTCAGCGTGAAGGAATGACTTTGGATGAAGCATTCGAAAAAATGTTTGACCGCAACTATTTTGGTATGATGATGGTTGAAGCCGGCGATGCTGATGCATTAATTACCGGCGTTTATACCAAATACCAGGATGCTATTATTCCAGCTATTGAAATAGTTGGAATGCGCGAGGGCTTGAAACATATTGCCGGGTTAAACATGGTCACCACTAAAAAAGGAACTTTCTTTTTTGCCGACACTATGGTGAACAGTCACCCTACCCAGGAAACACTCATCGACATCGCAAAACTGACATACGATGCTGTGAAGCTGTTTAATACCGAACCGGTAATGGCAATGCTTTCCTATTCAAATTTTGGTGCAAGAGCTGCCGGAAGCCCCGGAATGGTGCACGAAGCAGTAGCACACCTGCACAAAAATAATCCTGAAATGATGGTTGACGGCGAATTACAGGTGAACTTTGCTTTGGACAAAGATTTACGTCATGAAAAATTTCCGTTCTCAAAAATTGATGGAAAAGATGTAAACACCCTCATTTTCCCGAACTTAAGTTCAGCAAATATTGCCTATAAACTGATGCTTGAATTTGGAATGAGCGAAACAGTTGGTCCAATTCAGATGGGCCTCAATAAACCAATTCACATCCTGAACGTTGAAAGTTCGGTTCGCGACATCATGAGTATGGTTACTATCGCGGTAATTGATGCACAGGTGGAAGAACAAAAAAAGATTAATCTGAAGAAATAAATTCAGATTACCGATAAGACTAAAAGAAGCCTCACTGATCATTCTCGGTGAGGCTTCCTTTTCTTGTACAGGCAATCAAAAATATCGGAGAAGTAAATTTTTCAGCTAATAAACCCTGTTTGGTATTTTGTTATTTCTTCTTCGTAATCAACACTTTGTCGATCTTGTTATTGTCGATATCAACTACTTCAATAGTGCAATCAGCCAGGATAACCTTGTCGCCCAATTCTGGTATTTTGTTGATCTGGTTGAATACATATCCGGCAACCGTTGAATAGTCAATCTCATCGAAATCGATGTAGAAATCTTCGATTAAATCAACCAGAGTTTCGATAGGGGCATCACCGCTGACGAGTACTGTTTTATCTTCACGAACAAATACGTCAGGTTCAGGTTCCTCTCCTTCCTCAGGAACATCACCAATGATATTCTCAAGTATATCGTGTAGGGTAATGATTCCCTCAAAACTTCCATATTCATCTACAACCACCGCCAGGTAATTCTGCTTTTCACGAAATAGATCAAGAACTTTTTGTGCATCTGCATTTTCTGGAATTACAATCGGCGGATTCAGCATGGATTCGAGCGGCTCCGGATTTGGGGAGTAAAAATTAATGAGGTACTCCTTTATATTCAGTACCCCGATAAATTCATCGATGCTGTTTCGACCAACAATAATTTTGCTGTGTCTGAGCACCAGAACTTCAGCATGAAGCTCTTCTCTGGATTGTTCAATATCGAGCCATTCCACATCTTTCCGGTGGGTCATGATGTGTTTGGCTTTTTTATCCGAAAAATAAAATACTTTTTCGTGCATCCGGTTTTGCTCTTCCTCTATGACTCCTTCATTCGAGGCAAACTTGATCATATGGCGCAACTCCTCTTCGGTCATTTGTCCTTCAGAATGCTTGATCCCCAGAATTTTATTAATCAGATTGGTGGAGAGTGCCAGTAAACGAACAAACGGATAAAATGCTTTGCTGAACCAATAAATGGTTGGTGCAACCCTTATGGCAATCTTCTCGGGATTGCTAAGCGCAATTGTTTTGGGCACGAGTTCACCGATTACTATGGAGATAAATGTGATGAGCAAAACAGTCAGAGAAATTGCTATTTCATGCGCATAAAGCCTGATGGATTCGTATTTTTCAAAAAACGGTGTCACATCATCGGCAATGTTGATTCCTCCGTAAACCCCGGTCACAATACCAATTAATGTAATGCCAACCTGAACGGCCGAAAGAAAATTCTCTGAATTTTCGAGTAATTTCAGAGCAACCTTTGCCCCGTTTTTCCCTTTTATTTTAAACTGTTCGAGCCTTGCCCTTTTACTTGAAATTAAAGCAACCTCCGACAGCGCGAAAAAGCCATTTAGAATAACCAGAAATCCAAGTACAATCAGTTCCATTTTAAATCAAATAAATTACCACGAAGGTAATACGGTATCTTCAATTTTCATCCGGTTTTGAATTTTATATACCGGAAAGGGATTAAAACCTCTTCCCCACTGCGGAACCAGGTAACGGTCCAGAAAATTCCATTTGAGCAATCCGTCATTGCTTTGTGGTTCCAACAGGTATGATGCCACATTGGCAAGAGGTTGCGAAGTACGAATTACATAGGTTCCGGATTTAAATTCCCTGTACTCACTGGTCCATACTCCGGAAGCTGTTTGGTTAAAATGTCCCTGATTAAGTCTGCTTTCCGCTTTAAGGTCATTCAGCTTAAATGATTCAACATCGAAAGCCTGATTTTTGGTGAGTTGACTGACCAATATACCGTGCCTCCGAATCAGGTCGATTACCGTCGGATCTGAAACAGTAAGCAGGTATGCAAACGGAAATTTCACACTGGAAGTGGCATCGTACCTGGCGGTATACGGAGCCTGAATGGTCTTTTTCCGATCTGACTTTGTATAGGTTTCGTGTCCATTTGTATCGGTCACCACATCAACCTCAAAAGTTTTTATGGTCACTTTTTCCTCTATCGTTCTACCAATATATTTAATCGGGAATGAATCGCTAATGGCGGGATTTATTCCCCGATCTATGGTTCTCTGGTCCGATTTCCTGACGAGTTCCCTGATTTCAGCTGCATGTGCTGTAGTAAAATCAGCAATCGAATTCAAAAGACCGTAACATCCCAACACCCTCGACCGGTAATCGGCATAAACATAGTTTTCATTCAGGATGGCAAGTCTGTTTCGAACACCGATATAATTAGTAAGATAGCGAGGTTCAGCGGCATCGTATTCCCAACCCTTTTCGGGAGTCTTCATATCAATAAATTCGCCGTAATAACAATTTTCAACCTGATAGCCGTTTCGTAAATTTTCAGAAACAGCCGGCATCATTTGTTTTTCCATATAATCCATCAGCGAACGGTCGCCTGCCGGATTCATCATCCAGGTGAAGGTTACCGGTTCTTCATGATAGGAACCATTGGTTGTATGACAATCAACTGTAATTTGCGGATCCCATTTGTTCAGAACATTTTTCACCAGGCCATTCATTTCAGGAGTTTCAAGCTTCATGGCATCGCGGTTTATATCAAGCATCTGTCCGTTATAGCGAAGTCCTACCCCATTTTTAGGTCCGTTCTGATGAGTCCGGTTATTTGGACTGATGGGTTCATTTCCGTCGGGATTAAAGTTTGGACAAATCAATACAATTACATTTTTCAGCACCTCCTTTTTCATTCCTGAAAGCAAATCACGGGCAAACATCAAAGAGGCTTCTTTTCCTTCCACTTCGCCCGCATGAATATTGGCCTGAATATACAATACGACGCGTTTATCAGTTGGCAATTTCGTGGGAGATTTGATCATCGGGTCGGCAATTATTAAAAGAGGAATTTCTCTTCCCTCGGTTGAAATACCCAAGGTCTCTACTTTGACAATTTTGCTGTTTTTCCTGATTTGCTGTATAAAATCATTCACTTCCTTTTCGTTGGAAGTAGATTCAAATTTTGAGCTTTCAGCAATGGTAAGCGGTTGTGAAAATGAAAGAAATGAGCAAATAATCCCAATGAGGATCAGGTAGAATTTATGCATGATCGAATTGATTTAAAACACAAAATACAAATGTACTTTTTTCCGGTGAGTAACAAATAATGAAACTTAACACCTGCAAAACCTGAAAATCGTTACAGTTTGATCTCAAACTTGGCCCTTAAGCCAAAGGACGGTGCTCCCTGAACAGAAAGTGGATTTATCCGCCAAACTGCTTCGACCCTGAACATACGAAGGATGTTTTCGACACCGGCACCAACTTCCAGATAAGGATTTTTCATTGGTGAAAGGGTTACCGGAAATTCAGCGATTTGTTGATGCTTTTCGCTTAACGAACCGACCATGGTTTTGGCTGAGAACACTTCGCGCAGACCAATGCGCTTAAAAAGTGGAAGCCGGTTAAAAACAAACCCGTTGAGATGATATTCGAGGTAAGCATGAAAATATTTGTCATGAACATATTCCATGTAATTCAGCATATTGAAATCATACGTAAAAAATCCAAAAGTCTCATTTCCACGCGGAATATCGAGCATGGTATAAGGCAATTTTCCAAAGTACATTCCACCTTCCAGCGCATAATTTACAGCAGTTTGCCCCAAACGGACATATTGTTCGATGGTGGTAAAAACCCTTCCGTAGTAGTTTTGCTTTCCTGAATAGAAAACCTGGCCACCTGCGATTGAAAAGTGAATAATCGGATAATCAGTAGCCAGATAAATCCTTAAAAACTTATCGTCAATTACTTTTTCCTGCCACGAAAATCGTGTGTCCAGATTCACTTCAACTGCTGAAACTGAACCAACAGGGTTTCCATTTCTCAGGAAAGGATAGAATTCAGGAGAAAAGTGTTGCGTATAATTTGCTCCCAGTTTATTCATCATTCCCGGATACCATTCTATTTCGTACGATGTTGCCAGTTTTCGTTCCCGAAAAAGTTCATCCAGTTCATCGCGCTTAAAAATCTGGGAGATCAGGTTATTTTCGGTGGGTGACAAGGCATTTTCATACAGAAAAAGAATTTTCTCGTTTTCGCCTGCCCGAACAATTTTGTCATCGTACGACACTTTCAAAAGTTGCCGGTGCGCCGTTTGAAATTTATAACCGAATCCTGCCATTCCATTGATTTTTTTATTACGAAACCCATATCCAAGTCCGCCCCAAAGCATATATCTTGTGCTGATTTCATCGCTGGTACGGGCACCGGCAAACAGGTGCAATCCCTCAACCTTATTGGTATTGATAACATTGGTATAAGGTCCGAATTCCCATCGGCCCAGATCATAATAACCGGTCATAAACATGCTGCTCAGGTTATTGGCAAACCTCACAGCTTTAATATTGCTCACCGAATCGATGGTAGCAGTCACAAGTTTTTCACGTTCATTCAGTTCTTCCAACCGGTGATTTTTCCAATAATTTTCATCACGCTCCGTTGCGTCAGGCAATTTAATTGTTTCGTAACTTCCATTGTTGGTGCTAAGTTTCACACGTTCATTCTGATGAACCGAAACGCTGTCGATGACAGATGATTGGGTAAAAAACAAACTAATCGGCTTTTTCGACGGATTGTTATTTAGCGGTACATAATTGAATATTGCATCAATCTGATTCCGGCGAAAAAATGGAATACTATCATCAACCATCTGATAATTCCCTTTCAGACGCATCGATTTCAGGAAATTAAGGTAGCTCGTTGTTGCCAGTGTCCCATCGATTTCGAGCAGGGAATAATTTTCTGAATCAATGGTGAAATAACCCTTAAAAACCTTGTCTCCCAGTCGTCTGGGGAAGAATTCAATTCGGTAACCCTTGTGTTTATCAGCCAAAATGGTACTGTCGGCCAAAAAATATTTGTAATAGAACCAACCGTTATCAGCCACCGGACTCACAAAATTTTGTGAAAACAGGTTGATATAATTGTCGTAAAAATTCAATTCTATATCGAGGGCACTGGAGTATCCTGAAATTTCGTATTCGTCGAGAACGCCTACTCCTGAAGTTTTGTCAGCCAGAACAGTTGACTTCTGCTTCAGTGGATTTCGCTGAAATTCGTTGTAAACCAGTTGTTCGGAGAAATAAATTGGAAGGTATTTGGAGCTGTCGCTATCCGATTTAAAAACATTTTGGTCATTTCGGAAAGCTTTGGATTCAATGAGTTTCTTTCCTACATTCTGCAAATGATATTCCCACTTGGTATATTTCCGGTAGGAGTAACGATCGTATTTGGCAGGATTATTCTGCCTTTTCGAATCAATGACCTTTTTAAGCAAGCGACGTACCGGACCGTCATCAGGAGTTACTTCTACCTCAGCTAATTTCACCAGGTCGGGTTTCAGGCTAACGACGATATCCTTATTCATCCCGGCCTGCACTTTGATTGTTTTACTTAGGTATCCGACTGTGGAGAAACTTAACGAATCAACCTTTTGTTTGCTGATCAGATCGAAACGACCGAGCGAATCCGACAAGGCGCCGATCCAGGTATTTTGAAACATGAGATTGACATAGGGGATTGGTAAACCGGTTTCCAAATCAATTATCCTACCGCTTACCTGTGTAGGCTGCGCATAACTTCGGCTGGCCATTAACATTAAAATCAAAATCAGATAAACCTTGCTTTTAGAGCAAAGATGAATCGAATTAAGCTTTCTGTACATGTTTGTTTTCTGATTTCAAATGCAGATTCACATCAACTTATCCCCGGTTTCACAAAGGTTTGATGAAATCCTTTTTCAAAATTGTGGAAAATAAACCATGATTGAATCAGTATCCATAATTTTTTAACAAATGTTAAGTAATTTGCAAATTACCGAACCACAGTTAAAACAATGAAATTTTGCCAATCAACTGAATGGCGAATTTTATTTCAGGAAATTATCTACAAATTCATTTTTAGGATTGAAAACCTGCGGATCCCAGCTTTTGCGTTGCTCGGCATTTGGCCACGAGTGTTCACGATAAGGAACCGGATAAATAATCTTATTGCATTTCGCCTGATTAATGGCTGCATAAATCGAAGTAGATGGACATGTTTGGTCAACCAATCCGATTTCAACGACAATCGTTGCATTTGACTTTTTAAGCAAATTGGCTGTATCGAAATACGGCAACGCCTGTTTCATTTTCTCCTGATCGAGTTTACGTTCAAAAGGCTGTGGCCATCCACCTTTCCGGTTGACCAAAGTGCCTCCCCAGTCGCACATAGCCGGAACAGTGGCCACCACTGCTGAAACCCGGCTGTCAAGTCCGGCGGCTGCCAGAGCCTGTCCACCACCTTGACTTTCACCAATGACAATGATTCGCTTTTTATCCCATTCAGGCTGACGGGTTAAAAATTCGAGGGTTCGAATCAAACGAAGGTACATTCCCCGAAAATAAACATCGTCGCGGTTTTCAAGGCCGCTGATATAGTAATCTTTCAACTCACCCGATTCCAGGTTGCTGTAGTAATCATCAGGCTGACCGTTAAGCATTCCGTGTGCATTCAGGTCAAAACACAATGCTCCCTGGCCTTTTTTTGCATAATTCATTGCATTGGCAACCTCAGAACGGCACCACGATCCTTTTACTCCGGCAGCATGGACAATCAATACAATG
>Ga0209261_10000129_pt1 | contig 20351 bp, 18 predicted proteins | sample DOMMetBare1Fresh_FD_187470 | JGI IMG/M metagenome (GOLD analysis project Ga0209261, IMG submission 187470) | Wetland sediment microbial communities from St. Louis River estuary, USA, under dissolved organic matter induced mercury methylation -... | ecosystem: Environmental > Aquatic >...
CAAGCTGAATGCATTAATCCTTATGCCACTCCGGAAACACCGCGAATCGCGTAACATATTTATTCAGGAAGCCATAAAACTGGGTGAAAAAGAGTTTGCCAAATGGATGAAAATGACACGGGAAATAAAGTCGAACTTAAATGATTTCCTCTATAAGGAGCCATCTGCACCTGTTTTGTATTTAATGGGCGATGGCGACCATATGTTTTTGCCCATGGTGGCTGATTTGGTCAAACGCCATGTTAATGCACATCTCGAAATAATTAAGAACAGTGGTCATTGCTGTAATCTCGATCAGGCAGGTATTTTTAACGAGATATCAATTCATTTTATCAAGCAGAACTCAGTGAAGAAGGAGTTGCTGCAGTACACCTGATCAGGCAGGGATTGAGAAGAAAAAGGTAGATCCTTTCCCAACCTCTGATTCAACCCATATTTTTCCGCCAAACATTTCAACGAGTTGCTTCGATAAAAACAAGCCAATTCCGGTGCCCCGGTACAAATGTTGTTTGTTGTTTTCAATTTTCATGAAACGGTCAAAAATAATTTTCTGATGTTCAATGTGGATTCCTATTCCAGTGTCCTTTACTGAGAAAATATAGAAATCATTTTCTTTTTTGCAGCTTAGTTCAATTAATCCTTTCTCAGTAAATTTTAAAGCATTTGATAAAAGATTTCGTATGATTTGTTCAAATCTGACCGGATCAATTTTAATGTGCAAGCTTGTCATATCGAGATTTGCAGCAACAACTACATCTTTGTTTGCGGGCATTGCAAGCTGAAACGTCTGTACTATTTGCCGGATATGCGGAACAACATCAAAATCCCTAATTTTTACTGTTAACTGGTTGGACTCAATTTTCGATACATCAATGATATCTTCGATCAGACTAAGTAAATAATCGGTATTTGTAATGATTTGTTCCATGAATTTTTCCTTTTCTTTCTCATTAATTTCAGGTTCGTTAATCAGAGATGAAAAACCTACGATAGCATTCAGTGGAGTGCGGATTTCGTGGGACATGTTGGCCAGAAATGATGACTTTAACCTATCCGACATTTTGGCTCTTTCGAATTCATGGATGTAATTTTTTTTAATGGCAGCAAGCAAGCTAAGAAGAAATAGTATGCTCAGGATAGAACCAGTATAAGTGTCTGAAATCCTTGAGTTTTGATCAGTATAGCTGCCAATAAAGTTTGGAAAGTTGTATTCGATAAGAAAAAATCCAATCAAATTTAATATTATTACCGCCGTAATAAGAAAATAGTATTTGCGCTGAAACAAAAGAATCAGAAATGAAAAGAGAATAATAAGAAAGAAAATTGAAGGTCCCCAGGAACCATAGTTTACTAACCAGATTAAATCACAAAAAATCAACATGATTAATCCGGAAATCAGAAATACAAGGTTGGATCTTGATCCAAATCTAACTACAAAATAAAGGGTAAGGAATAGAAAAAAACCAAAAATTGAAACAATGATGATGGAAGTTTTTAATCCAATCATCAGGTTAAAGACAACACTCAGAAATTGAAATAGTGCTACAAAAAGAGTTGAAGACAATAATAATTTTTCTTCAAACCGATTGACTGACTTTCCAAATACAATATTTAGCGTATTATTATAAATACTTTTTAAACGTTTCATCAACAAAATTTACAGATGTAATGCCATTTATAAAAGCATTTAAATCTCATGATAAAAATTGGAAAATAAAACTTTTTTAAAATAAAATAGCTCGAAGTTTAATGCTCTGAGATAAAGTGAGGCACAAGAAAATGTGAAACATGGCTATTCCGGAATGCTAAAGAAGAAGGTAGATCCTTTCCCAACCTCCGATTCGACCCAGATTTGACCGCCGAACATTTCCACCAGCTGTTTCGACAAGAATAACCCGATGCCTGTGCCCCGGTATAAATGCTGTTTGTTGTTGTCAATTTTCATGAACCGGTCGAAAATAATTTTCTGATGTTCAATGTGGATGCCTATTCCACTGTCCTTAACGGCAAAAATGTAAAAATCCTTTTCTTTTCTACAACTCAGTTCGATCAGTCCCTGCTCGGTAAATTTTACTGCATTCGACAATAAATTCCGGATAATCTGCTCAAACCTAACGGGATCGATATTAATAACAAGCCTGGACATTTCAAGATTTGCTGCAACGACTACATTTTTATCAGAAGGCATTCCCAGCTGGAAAGTTTGTACAACCTGACGGATATGAGGGATCACATCAAAAGCTCGGGTATGAATCGTAAGCTGATTAGATTCAATCTTCGATACATCAATAATATCTTCAATCAGACTAAGCAAATAATCACTGTTTCGTTCTACCTGCTCTTCGAAAGTTTTTTTGTCGTCGGTCGATAATTCAGGATCGGACATCAGCGAGGAAAAACCAATTATTGCATTTAAAGGTGTCCGTATTTCATGTGACATGTTCGCGACGAAAGCTGATTTTAACTGATCAGACATTTTAGCCCGTTCGTACTCGCGGATGTAATTCTTTTTTATGGCAGATATAAACGAAAAGATAACGAGAAAACTAAAAATAAGTCCAATGTAATTATCATCCTTTCCGGATTTCACATTCGGGTAATCTCCAATAATTTCAGGAAAATGAGTTTCGAATAAATATAAGCCCAATATATTGAGCACCATGATAAAAGTAATAAGTCTGAAATATTTTTTCTCGAATACCAGGATCAGAAAAGCAAAATAAACCACAAAGGTTGGCATAATCGGCCCATTCGAACCGTAATTAACAAACCAGATCACATCAACAAAAACCAGGGTTACCAAACTGGTAATCAGGAAAACAATTTTACCCCTTGAAACAAAACGTCCGTATAAATAAAGGCTGAAATAGCTTATTGCGCCTAAAAATGATGTAACAGTAATTGAAGTTTTAAGGTCAAGAAATATGTTGAAAAATGAACTTAGACTCAGAATTACTGCAAGCGAAAGGTTGGAAAGTAAGAGAAGCTTTTCTTCAAAATGATGTTCTGATTCTGCAAAAATAATTTTTCGAAATTTCTGCAGGTAACTGTCCAGTTTTTTCATTCTAATTATGATCGGTTGAAAAGAAATTTATAAAACACATAGTATTACTGTAAGTAGATTCTTTTTTAGATTCAGACTGATTATACTGATCTGGAATTGTCAGGCAGCAAATGTTTAAATCGCAGTTCTTTCCTGGCTTTAGCTTGTTCCATCTTATCGAAGGTTTGGGCGCAAGTCACTCCATTCTCTTTCATATATTTATTGCTGCCAATGTGGGTATCAGGAAACTTACCATCTTTCCTGAACAACATCGAAAATGCCAGGCCAACAAGGACAAGTGTCAGGATCACAACTGCCAGTAAAACCACTTTTAAAATTGCCATGAATCTCTACTTTTTATATTTTTTTTTGAACTGCGAATTTATATCTAAAAATCAAAAAAATGATTGATAATCATGGAATAATACAATTCCCAATCAAATTGGTTCAAAATAAAATCCTGAATAAATAAACGAAACAACATCAGAAATAAAAATTGATGAAATGACAGATAATCCTTACATTTAAATCAGTAAAAATGATTCAAAAACAAAACCATCATGGAAAAACACATCAATATTGTTGCGGCCCTGCAAATAGGTCTTAGTATTTTTAATTTACTGGTTGCGCTGCTGATTTTTACAGTCCTCAAACTGGTCATTGGCTTTATTGACGATGCTACTGCGGTTCGAATACTTTCGATTGTAGCCGATGTACTGGCAATTGTTTTCATCGTAACTTCAGTGCCCGGCATTTTGGCAGGCCTGGGCCTTTACAAGAGAAAAGAGTGGTCGAGGGTATTAACAATGATTCTTTCGGTGATCGAAATTTTTAGTTTCCCTTTTGGAACTGCCATCGGAATTTATTCCATCTGGGTATTGGTTCAACCTGAAACAGTTCAGGAGTTTTCGAAAATTTCGGTGTAAATTGATGTAAGGTGATGGCTGATAAACTTTTCCATGCATCCGTTATATTTTCTTCTTTATTTTATTATGCCAGTTAAAACCGTATTCCTGGTCATCACAGGTCGTGTTCAAGGTGTAGGCTTTCGATATTTTGTAAGACATAAAGCTAAAGAGTTAAAGATTTTTGGCTGGGTCAGGAACACTTCTGAAGGCTGGGTTGAAATTGAAGCTGAAGGAGATTCCCGGCAAGTTGATGTTTTTATCGACTGGATGAAAATTGGACCTCCTGCTGCAATCGTTAAAAATGTTTCGTTTTCAGAAATAACACCTCTTCGCAATTTTACCCATTTTTACATCCTGTAAAATTTAACTTATTACTTCAATAGTATTTAATTCCATTTATGAAGAACTATCACATGTCACCCGATGAATTCAGGAAACAAGGTAAACTTATGATTGACTGGATTGCCGACTATTATGAAAATATAGAAAATTATCCCGTTTTATCCCAGGTAAAAGCAGGTGACATAAAGACTAAGTTGCCTGACACGGCACCATCTGAAGGTGAGTCGTTCGATCAAATTATGAGCGATGTTAATTCGATAATCATGCCCGGTATTACCCATTGGCAATCGCCAAATTTCTATGCCTATTTTCCTGCCAATACCTCAGGACCTTCCATTTTAGGAGATTTGCTTTCTTCCGGACTTGGTGTTCAGGGAATGCTTTGGGCAACAAGTCCGGCTTGTACTGAACTCGAAACCCGTGTTTTAGATTGGCTGGCCGACATTCTTCAGCTTCCCGAAAAATTTAAATCGACTTCAACCGGAGGTGCAGTCATTCAGGATACAGCTTCAAGTGCTGCCTTAAGTGCTGTTTTGGCAGCCCGGGAGAGAAAGACCAGTTTTCAAACTAACGAAGCAGGTTGTCAAGGAAATCTGGTTGCCTATGTTTCAAGCCAAACACATTCTTCGGTCGAAAAAGCTATCAAAATTGCAGGAATCGGAAAAAATAACCTTAGACTAATTGAGGTGGATGAAAGTCTGTCCATGATTCCTGAGCAGTTGAAAAAAGCTGTTGAACAAGATTTGCAGCAAGGTTTGATTCCATTCTTTGTTTGTGCCACTGTTGGAACGACCTCGACGAATGCCATCGATCCTTTAACTGAAATTGGACAAATCTGTCAGGACCATCAGCTTTGGCTGCACATTGATGCTGCCATGTCGGGAACCGCTGCAATTTGCCCTGAATACCGCTTTATTCTGGATGGAATTGAATTTGCCGATAGTTTTTCTTTTAATCCACATAAATGGATGTTCACCAATTTCGATTGTAATTGTTTCTTCATCGCCGATCGGTCGGTTCTGATTAAAACATTAAGTATCCTTCCTGAATATCTGAAAAATCAGGCTACTGAAAGTGGGGCAGTTTTCGACTACCGCGACTGGCATATACAATTGGGTCGACGGTTTCGGTCACTGAAACTTTGGTTTGTAATCAGGCACTACGGTGTGAATGGATTACGTTTTCATATTCAGGAGCATATCCGTATTGCTCAACAATTTGCCGGATGGATAAGATCTTCTGATGATTTTGAACTCATGGCGCCAGCTCCGCTGAATCTGGTTTGTTTTGCGCATCGAAAGGGAAACGAATTCAACCGGAAATTAATGGAGACTATCAACAAAAGAGGAAAAATGTATTTTACCCACACGGTAATTCATGACAGGTTTGTTCTAAGAATGTGTATTGGCCAGACCAACACCACTGAAGAGCATGTTATTCAAGCATGGGAAACAATTCAGCAAACTGCAAATGAATTGATTGCCTCCTGAAGCGAATTTATGTTCTCCAAAAACATGTTCAATAACAATTAAAAAATGGAAATATTTCATAAGTGTTATATTTACGTTTATTATTTATTCCCTATTTTTAACCTTTCAAATTAGAATCATTTAAATTTTAGAATCATGATAAACTTAAAGGAATTAGAAGTTTGGTTTGTAACCGGAAGTCAGGATTTGTATGGTCCAAAGGTGTTGGAACAAGTTGCATGCAATTCGAAAGAGATTGCCGCTTTTTTCAATGGCTCGGGCCAGATACCTGTAAGCATTGTATACAAATCAGTAATGAGGAGCCCTGACGAAATTACCAATGTTTGTATTGAAGCCAATTCAAGTAATAAATGTATTGGTGTAATTACATGGTGTCATACCTTTTCACCTTCAAAAATGTGGATTAACGGGCTGAAATTATTGAACAAGCCAATGCTTCAACTGCACACCCAATATAACCGCGACCTTCCTTGGGCTGAAATCGATATGGATTTCATGAACCTAAACCAGTCGGCACATGGCGACCGCGAGCATGGTTTTATTTTAACCCGACTTCGCAAAAGCCGTAAAGTGGTGGTTGGTTACTGGAAAGAGGAAGATGTTCAGGAGCGAATTGGTGTTTGGAGCCGCGCTGCAGCCGCATGGTACGATATGCAGGGAGCCAAACTTGCCCGTTTTGGCGACAATATGCGCGAAGTTGCCGTAACAGAAGGCGACAAAGTAGAAGCTCAGATCAAACTGGGATTATCGGTAAATACCTGGCCTGTTGGCGACATCGTAAAAATCATTAATGGAGTAAGTGAAGGGCAAATTGATGCCTTGATTGAAGAATACAACGACACTTACGATTTCGACAAGGATGCAATGATTGGTGGAAAATATCATGATAGTGTCCGGTATCAGGCCCGCATTGAAGCCGGTATCAAATCGTTTATGGAAGCTGGAAATTTCAAGGCATTCACTACCACATTCGAAGATCTGCATGGATTAAAACAACTTCCCGGATTGGCATCCCAGCGTTTAATGGCTGCCGGTTACGGATTCGGAGCTGAAGGCGACTGGAAACATGCTGCCCTTGTTCGTGCCGTAAAAGTGATGGGAATCGGATTGAAAGGCGGTTGTTCTTTTATGGAAGATTATACTTATCACCTTAATCCAATCAGTGGATACAAGGCACTTGGCTCACATATGCTCGAAATTTGTCCTTCCATTGCCGGTGACAAAGCTAAAATTGAAGTTCATCCGCTTGGTATTGGTGGTAAAGACGCACCAGCGCGTCTCGTTTTTAATACGCTTACCGGCCCGGCAACCTGTACCAGTCTGATTGATATGGGAACTCGTTTCCGTATGGTTGTACACGATGTGGAATGTGTTGCACCAGAAGCCAGGCTTGAAAAACTTCCGGTTGCCAGCGCATTGTGGACTCCAATGCCAGATCTTAAAACCGGTGCTGCAGCTTGGATTTATGCCGGAGGAGCTCATCACAACGCATTTAGCCAGGCGGTTACTGCCGAATATATTGAAGATTTCTGTGATATGGCAGGCATCGAACTGGTTCAGATTAATAAGAATACAACTATTCCTGAATTCAAAAAAGAATTGAAATGGAATGATCTTTATTACCTGCTATCAGGTGGATTGAGATAATTTGGCTGGAAAAGTCATTATGAAAGAGGAATTTGGAAAAAGGAAAATCGGTCGTCGGGTTCCTCTTTCCTTTTTCCTCTTTTCTTTGTTCTGATTCCTAAAGACTCTTTTCCAGCTGCTTCATGGCTTCGGAAAGTTTCTGCCGTTTATAATACTTTTGATGAGCCAGATTCAGAAAGCGAAGGATGATAAAAGCATCAAAGAATTGGAAGAATCGTTTTCGGAAGGAGAGGAGCGATGAACTGTTTTGGTTTATCTCAGTAAGCTTTTCAGTAAAATTAGTTTTCTGAAGATATTCCTTAACAGAATCCGGGAAAGTTGAAATAAGTTCTTCGATTTCACCGGTTTGAATCATGAAAAAGACATCAACTTTCGCAAACAATACTTTCAGATCGAGAAATGCAGAAAAGTTATAAGTCACGTCAAGGTCTTCCGAATCATTCATCCACTTTGTCATGGAAGCACCAGTCCCAAAAGGCACCCTGTCTGATACTCGTGCTGAAGGATAAACATACGCATCGTTGATTTCAGCAATTGATCCAAGTTTGGTTAATTTATGGAGAAAATAAAAATCTTCACCAGCCTGTCTTCTGTTCATTCCACCCTGTTTGACGTAGGCATCGGCCCTAACGGCAAAGGCAGAACCGATGGTGTATATTGAATTCGGATAACCTGCGAATTCCAACGCATTTTTGTAGTAATGTAAATAATCTTCGTAAAGCCGGATTCCTTGTGTTTGTTTTTGATCAGTAATGTTTTCAGTCCGGTGTCTGAAATTAATGGTGGCAGCAAAACACTTTTTATCTGCTGTGAAAACAGCTTCAATTCTTCGCAGGTAATTCGCTGAAACCAGGCTGTCAGCATCAAGAGAAATAATTACTCCTTCAGGCTTGTTTATAACATCAAAACGACGGATAGCCTCGTCCATTCCAATTTTTCGGGCCATTCCGGCACCTGCAAATTTTTGATTAATATCCGCGGCAAAAATAGGATGCAGAATAAGGTTTGGCTTGTCATTCTGCTTCTTCCATTCCAACAGATTTTTGTAAGTCTGCAGGTTGAAATTCTTGATTTCGTCCGTACTTGCTTCTGAATTGTTTACAGTTACAATAACCTCGCAACAAGAATCAATGGGATCACAGCTCCAAAGTGATTCAAGGGTTTGTTGAATTTCCGGTTCATTCAGACAGGGAATCATCACAATAAACGACAAAGCTTCCGGAACTTTCGCAGTAATAAAAGCCGGATAAACGACATTGTTTTGGATGTATCTTTCGGCAAATGTGCCCATCGCTGACTTTCGGATTTGGTTAAACAAAAAAATCCGAAGAAATCCGGATTTTTTAAAGTATGAGTTGTTTTGAACTATTTCAATTTGGCCTTGGTGTATCTGGCATTTAAACCAACCAAAATTTCTTTGGTGATATTGTGGGTTTCGTCGCCAACCAATACTTCGGCTGCATTCAGGATATAAGTGTATTTATTGTTTTTATTGTAAATTTTGATGTAATTTAATACGCTGTCAAGTAACTGTTTGTTATTGTCAGCCTGCATTTGCGCCAGTTTAGCCGACAATTCCTGATCGAGTTTGCCAATCTGCTGCTCTTCACCAACTAAACGATCACGTTCCTGCATGGCACGTTCCTGTGATAAAAATCCACCTCTCTGAACTTTTTCCTGAAAAGCGGCTGCCTGTGATTCGAAACGGTTCCTTTTTTCGCCATATTCTTTCGTAAAAGCTTCCTGCTGTTTGGTAAATCCATCATGCATTTCCTGAGCGAAGTCGTAATTCACCACTAAAGAATCAATCTTGATGTACGCAATTTTTAATTCGGAAGAAGCATCATCCTTATTCTCACCCTTTCCTGCACCATTCAATTTACTTCCACTGAAATGCAGAATATAGAGACCCGCTACAGCAACAAACAAAACAACACTAACTACCAATGATGTATTTTTCATCCGAATATAATTTGTTTAAAATTTGCCAGATGAAACCCGCATATGAAGTATTCATCTTTATTAATAATTTACGAATATGCTCGTTAAAAATGCCACTTTCGAATTTGATTGTGCCAAAAATAAAAATTAATTGTCACTATCCATCCATAAACGGTATTATTTTTCAGAACCGGGTTCGTTTCAGTATTATGTAGAAAAATTGGGATAAAAGCTGCGTAAAATCATAAGTTCACCTTGATAAACATCATTGAATCCATTCTATTTTCAGGAGTATTTTTACATTTCATTCATTAACTGAAATCGTTTGGAAATGCTTAATAAAATTATGGCCAACGCCCTTCCGTATATGCCGAAAAAACTGATCTGGATTTTTTCGAAGAGGTATATTGCTGGCGAAACCATTGAAGACGGACTGAAAGCCTGTCGGGAACTAAACAAACAAGGAATTGAGGTTACAGTTGATTTACTTGGTGAATTTATTTCAACCATCGAACAGGCTGAGGAGAACAGAATTAAATACATTGAGATTATCGATCGATTTACTTCCGAAGGAATTATTGGCAATTTTTCGCTGAAACCAACCATGTTTGGATTGTTAATCGATAAAGATTTGTGTTATGCAAACATTGAAGCAGTTGTTAAAAAAGCTGCTGAAATGAAAAGTTTTGTGCGGATAGACATGGAAGATTCTCAGTGTGTTGACTTTGAACTGGACATGTACCGGACACTTCACCAAAAATATGCCGCTCATGTAGGTTTGGTTGTTCAGGCCTATTTGCGACGTACAAAAAATGATTTGATGAGCCTGAATAGCATGCGTGTGAATGGCACTCCATTAAATTTCAGACTTTGCAAGGGAATATATATTGAACCCAAACACATTGCATTTAAGGCTTACGATGAAGTTCGTGAGCATTACCTGGACGATATGAAATACATGTTCGATCATAACATGTATGTTGGAATTGCTACTCACGATAAATTTCTGGTTGATCAGGCCAGCGAATTAATCAGGGAAAGGAATCTGGACAAAACGAAATACGAATTCCAAATGCTATACGGAGTTACGCCTGAACTTCGCAGCAGCATTGTAAAACAAGGACATAAAATGCGAGTGTATGTACCTTTCGGAAAAGACTGGTTTGGTTATTCAACCCGACGGTTAAAGGAAAATCCGAAGATGGCGTCACACATCTTAAAGGCACTTTTTTTTAGGGGTTAATTTTAGGGGTTTTTTATAAGGGAGGTTCTGAAAAGACCTCCCTTTTTATTTCTTCATGATCAACTCCACTCGGGAAAAACAGTCTTATTTAGATCCAGTGTAGATATCGTCTTTAAATCAGACTGATCAAGTTCAAAATCAAAAATATCCAGATTTTCAATCATGTGTGCTTTTTGGGTACTTCTGGGAATAGCCACAATTCCTCGCTGGTGATGCCATCGTAAGCAAACCTGAGCGATACTTTTATGATGTTTTTTGCCAATTTCGGCCAATGTTTGGTTTTTGAATATTTCATTTCGTCCTGCTGCAAACGGTGACCATGCTTCCATTTGAACTGAATCATTCTTTAAAGTTTCATAGTTCTTGTGTTCCTGAAAGAAAACATGAGTTTCGATTTGATTGATCGCGGGTTTAATTTTGGCATTAGCCATCAAATCGTTAAGCTGATCAGGTTCGAAGTTGCTTACGCCAATGGCTCTGATTTTCCCTTCAGCATGCAATTCTTCCATTGCTTTCCACGAACCCTTTACATCGCCCCGGGGACGGTGGATAAGATATAAATCCAAATACTCCAGTCCCAATTTATTCAAGGTTGTTTTAAAGGCTTTCTTTGCATTTTCATAACCCGAATCATCCACCCATAGTTTTGAGGTTACAAATAGTTCTTCCCTTTTAACACCACTTTGCTTAATTCCGGCTCCTACAAATTCTTCGTTTCCATATACTTTGGCTGTATCAATAAGACGATATCCCACCGAAATTGCATCAGCAACACTTCGCACACAAACAGCTTCATTTAAGGTGTTCGTGCCAAATCCAAGCATTGGCATTGAGATACCATTATTTAGCTTTACGGATGGAATTATATTTCCAGCCTGCTTACCACTAAGAGCACCAAATACTTTGTTGCCACTTAAAAAAAGAGCAGAAACTGCAAATAACGCACTTGTTTGCAGAAACTCCCGACGCTTTATGCCATCTGATTGATAATTTTTCTTCATTGGTTGCTTATTTATTCGTTCAGATTTAAAATATTTCCAATTACTGAATTGACTTTTGGGGTTTTATTGCTGGTTGAATGGTCTGGAAAAATACAACCATGTAACAAGCTGGTCAGAGCCCAACTATTTTGTCATTCATAGAGTATCACCCGTCATAACAAATAGCTTCAAACAAAGTTTTCATTTCTGGTTTTCAAGATGTAATCAAAATAGAAAGATCAACACTGTTATGTATTGATCTTTAATTTAGTAAGTAAACCATGCGCGGAGAGTGAGGGATTCGAACCCCCGGTACCCCGAAGGGTACAACAGATTTCGAGTCTGCCCCGATCGACCACTCCGGCAACTCTCCGTATTTTTAAATTTTATTCTGAATCGACAGTTTAAATGCAGATTTGGAATTGCTGATCGATATCCGCTAATTACAAATATAAAAAATTCCTTATTTCCTCTTTTTGAATTCTGCTAAAGCTTCATCCAGAAACTCGACAAAATGATCCGGATTTAGGTCGTAGGCCCTGGGTTCAACCAGTTTCTGTTCCTTATTATCGAGCAGTACATAGTAAGGTTGGGCATTTACTCCATATCGTGAAATTTGGAAATCGGCATATTTTTTACCTAATGTTTTTTTAACTTTTCCGTCGTAAGCTGACGTAATCCATTCACTTTCAGGTAAAGTTGATTTGTCGTCAACATACAAAGCAATCACCACAAAATCATTGCGTAACCGTTCCAGAACACGTGGATCAGACCACACGTTAGCTTCCATTTCACGGCAGTTAACACATCCATGCCCTGTAAAATCAATGAAGACAGGTTTGTTTTGTTTCCGGGCGCATTCCATTCCCTGTTCGTAGTCGAAATATCCTTCCAGGCCGTGGGGCAAATGTAAAAACTCGCTAAACTTGGGTTTTTCACAGAGGTTGTCAGTTGGAACTCCTGTACTGACTAGTGCAGAATGTGGTTGTGCCAGCTTAATTTCATCCCTGATAATTTGATGCAAATCAAAATCGTGAGTAGACTGTGGAGGAAGATAACCGGATATTGCTTTTAATGGTGCACCAAACATGCCGGGCACAAGATAAACCACAAATGTAAAAGAGATTATTGCCAACAGCAGACGTGGAACCGTTACATGTTTTACATCACTGTCGTGAGCAAATTTCAATTTTCCGAGCAGATAGAATCCCAGCAAGGCAAAAATGATGATCCAAAATGCCAGGTAAACTTCCCGGTCCAATATTCCCCAATGATACGTTTGGTCGGCTATACTCAGGAATTTCAATCCAAGCGCCAACTCCAGAAATCCAAGTACCACTTTCACCGAATTCAACCATCCACCCGATTTTGGCAGATTACTAAGCCATGAAGGAAACAGGGCAAAAAGTGTAAATGGCAGTGCAAAAGCAAGTGAAAACCCAAACATTCCCACTATTGGTTTTAAGATTTGTCCGCCAGCCGATTCGACCAAAATAGCACCAACTATAGGTCCTGTGCACGAAAAGGAAACCAGCACCAAAGTCAGAGCCATAAAAAATGAACCCATAAATCCACCCTGATCAACCTGTTTGTCAGATTTATTAACTAACCAACTCGGAAGTACAATTTCAAACATTCCAAAGAAGGAAAATGCAAATATCATGAATACGGCAAAAAATATCAGATTAGGCAACCAGTGGGTACTTAACCAATTGGCAGCTCCTGGTCCAAAAATAACAGCAACCAAAGTTCCAATTATGGTATAAATGAGAATAATTGAAAAACCGTAAAAGACTGCGTAAAGCTTTGACTTTAAGGAAGATTTTCCATTATTCATGAAAAATGAAACGGTCATCGGAATCATGGGGAATACACAGGGAGTTAAAATTGCTGCCAGTCCTGCCAGAAATGAAAAGAATAGAAAAAACAATAAATTACCCGATCCTGGCTGAGAATTGGGTTTCGTATTTTGGTTAACGACAGTTGATTTAGAATCGGTCGCCAAATCAGCATTCAGATTGAAATTAAATTCAGACTCAGCAGGTGGTGTGCAGGTTTCATCGTTGCACGACATAAACTCGACAAAACCTTTGATGTCAGCATTTTTAGGATTTTTTAATTTAATTTTTTGTGTCAGGATAACCTGATTGCTAAAATATCCAAGCTTCATGTTAAATGTTTTGTCGAATACCTCGGTTGGCAATGGATCTTTTACCAGCTCACCAGAGAATTCAAACAAGCTTGAATCAGCAAAATTTATCGATGTTTTTATCGGGCCACCATCTGGTAATTGCGTATCATACAGATGCCATCCTTCATCAATAGTTGCTTTAAAAAGAAGTATTACTTCCTGACCTTCTTGTTTTGACTCAAATGTCCATTTAACAGGCTCAAGGATTTGAGCAAACAACTGAAATCCTGTTAGTAAAAGGAGACTAAGAAAAAGGGAAAACCGTTTCATGTATATAATATTATAATCAGAAACACAAAAATACACATTGGTTTGAATCTATTCATGAAAACAGTCACTGAAAAAATCTAATAAGTGTTAATGCGAATGACTTTAATCTCAATAAAAAATCCCGGCACTTGAATGTCGGGATTTTTTATTGAGATCAGAATACAATCTCTTCCATGCTTTCGTCAAAGAAATGATACTCGGGTATAGAATAAGAGCTCATTTCCTGAATTTTAATTCGTTTTAAATACTTGAAAGTCCATTTCCATCGTAAAGACCAGAATCCCTTATTCAAGTATGCGGCCAGATAAGGATGAGCTTTGATCACCACTTTTGATTTATTCAACTCTTTACAGATGTAATTAACTTTACCTTCCAATTCATCCACCAGCAAAATTGTTGGTGTGACAGCTCCGGTACCTTTACATACCGGACAAACTTCAGCGGTTTCCACATGTTCTTCAGGACGGACCCGCTGACGGGTTATCTGCAAAAGGCAGAATTTGCTCAACGGCAAAATGTTGTGCTTGGTGCGGTCAACAGCCATTGAATCTTTCATCCGCTCATAAACTTTATGGCGGTTTTCGGCTAAATGCATGTCGATAAAATCGACCACAATAATGCCACCCATGTCTCTCAACCTCAGTTGGCGGGCAATTTCTTCGGCAGCTGCCAGATTAACTTCCAGAGCATTCGTCTCCTGGTCAATTCCGGCTTTCGAACGGTTTCCGCTGTTCACGTCGATAACATGAAAAGCTTCAGTATGTTCAATAATCAGGTATGCTCCATTTTTGAAGGATACGGTTTTCCCAAATGTTGCTTTAAGTTGCTTATCAATCCCATAATGTTCAAAAATCGTCTGGTTTCCTTTGTAGAGTTTGACAATTTTTTTCTTTTCAGGGGCGATTGATCCCAGGTATTCGCTTATTTCTTCAGATACAATAGGGTCATTAACAATGATGCTATTGAAATCGGGATGATAGATATCCCTAAGTAAAGCAGTTGTCCTTCCTAATTCTCCCACAATCAGGGCAGGTGCATTTACCTTTCGTAATTTCTGAAATGTTGTTTCAAATTTCCCGACCAGCCTTTTCAGCTCCTGATCGAGTTCTGCAACACGTTTTTCTTCAGCTGCAGTACGCACAATTACACCAAACTTACGGGGTTTGATGCTTTGAATAAGCTTTTTGAGTCTGTTCTTTTCTTCGGCCGATTCTATTTTTTGCGAAATACTAACTTTTTCGCTGAATGGCATCAATACCATATTCCGGCCGGCAATAGACAGTTCTGAAGTTAAGCGTGGACCTTTGGTAGAGATGGGCTCTTTTGCCACCTGAACCAAAATGTTTTGTCCGACTTTAAGAATATCCGAGATTTTTCCCTCCTTATCGATATCAGGTTCTGACTGAATTTTTGAAATGGAGGTGATTTTGTTGTTCTTCGATGTGGCAATTTTCAGAAACTTATTCAGTGTCGCAAATTGGGGACCCATATCGAGATAATGCAGGAATGCATCTTTTTCGTAACCTACGTCAATGAAAGCAGCGTTCAGACTGGGCATTATTTTTTTTACGCGGCCAAGATAAATATCTCCAACAGCAAATTTTGCCCCTGACTTTTCCCTGTTAAGTTCGACTAACCGTTTATCTTCCAATAAAGCAATCACCACTTCCGAAGGAGAGACATCTACAATTAAATCGCTACTCACTACGTTTTGTATTTTTCAAATTAAAACTACCAGACTTAAAAACAGATTAAACCTAAAGCACATTCGCGCTTTAGGTTTAATCGTAATAAGTACTTTAAAAGCTAATGCTTACTAAAGAAAGACTATTTTTTCTTTTTATGTCTATTTTTTCTTAGTCTCTTCTTACGCTTATGCGTAGCCATTTTATGTCTTTTTCTTTTTTTTCCGCTTGGCATAATAAATTATTTTACTTGGTCTTTAACTTGTGCTACAAAAGTTTTAGCTGGTTTAAAAGAAGGAATGAAATGCTCCGGAATAATAATGGTAGTATTTCTTGAAATGTTACGTGCAGTTTTTTCTGCTCTCTTTTTCACTATAAAACTACCGAAACCACGTAAATATACATTTCTGCCTTCGGTTAATGAATCTTTCACTGTTTCCATGAAAGCTTCTACTGCTTTTTGTACTGTCACTTTCTCAATACCTGTGTTCTTACTTACTTCGTTAACAATATCTGCTTTTGTCATCTCTAAAAATATTTAATTATCAACAATTTATATTACTGAAACAATTGGTGTGCAAAAATAAAAATTATTTGAAAATTAGGAACATTATAATCCGATTATTTTTACAGTTTTGAAAGATTTTAAAGTAGTTAGCTGAAATATGGATTTTTTTAACTCTCAAATACATCAATGGTACGCCATTTCCAAACGCGATTTGCCCTGGCGAAACTCCCGCAATCCATACTTCATATGGCTTTCAGAGATTATCCTTCAACAAACAAGAGTTGATCAGGGATTAGCTTATTATCTGAGATTTACAGAAGAATTTCCGACTATAAATGAGCTCGCCAATGCTTCTGAAGACCAGGTTTTGAAACTTTGGCAGGGTTTAGGCTATTATTCGCGGGCACGCAACCTCCTTTTTACGGCAAAATACATCCAGCAAAATTACCATGGAAAATTTCCTGATACCTATGAATCGATTCTTGCCTTGAAAGGAATTGGTGAATATACGGCTTCGGCCATTGCCTCTATTTCCTTTGGTCTTGAATTCCCTGTGGTTGATGGAAATGTTTTCAGGTTACTGAGTCGCTTTTTTGGAATTTCAGAACCAATCGATTCGAATTCAGGGAAAAAGGTTTTCAACAGTTTGGCGAAAGAACTGATTAAAGGTTCTAATCCCGGGATGCACAATCAAGCTTTGATGGAATTTGGAGCTCTACAGTGTGTGCCAGGAAAACCTGACTGCATGAAATGTGTTTTAAGTGAAAAATGTTTTGCTTATGGGGCTGATAAAGTTGGCATATTGCCTGTAAAAGTTAACAGGACCAAACAAAGAGATCGCTTTTTTAATTACCTTATTTTTGAATACAATAATTATATATGGATTCGGCAGCGGACTGATAAGGATATATGGAAAGGACTGTTTGAATTTCCACTGATTGAAAGTTCTGAAAAAAAAGAAGTTTTCGAAATTTTATATGCAAATGAATGGGATCGAATAACAAATTCTCCCACCTCCATTATACAAAGCGTAAGTAGTTGGAGGATTCATATCCTGAGTCATCAACGAATTAATTACAGGTTTATTAGAATTACTCTGACTGAAGAATTTGAATTGCCTAACAAGTTAATGAGGGTGAATAAGCAAGATATTCTTAGCTTTGCTATTCCAAAGTTACTTGAATCAATGGTAGAAGAAATTGTTGAAAAATGAGCTCTGACAATTAAAAAAGCACGACTTCGACCTGAATTTCAGTTAGTTGGTAAAAATTTAAAGTAAAATATATTTTGGGGCAAAAATTATTGTAAATTTATTTCACTTAATCATTTAAATCCATACCCATATGTCCGTAAACAAAGTTATTCTGGTCGGAAACGTTGGTCGTGATCCTGAAGTCAGGCATCTCGATAAAGGTGTTGCCGTTGCAAGATTTTCACTTGCCACGACTGAAAATTATACTTCAAAAACAGGTGAAAAAGTTAGTAATACCGAATGGCACAATATTGTAGCCTGGAGGGGATTGGCTGAAGTAGCTGAAAAGTATGTTAAAAAGGGCAGCCAGCTATATATTGAAGGCCGTCTTAGAACCAACTCCTATGAAAAGGATGGCGTAAAACACTATACAACTGAAATTAATGCCGATACCATGCAATTGCTTGGCAAACGTGAAGGACAGTCAGAAATGCCCGGTCAGACATTGGCAAGTACAGAACAAGTTCAAAGTCTGAATGAACCCGATTTTAGTCAACCTGAAGAAGACGATTTACCCTTTTAATAAACTTAAACCCGATTTAATTGGAAACTGATCCTTTGCCCGCATTCTGTGCAATTTCATGTAATATTCAATTTCACCCTTTCACTGTTGGTAATGGAATTAGTTTAATTACAATAGTTCTTTTGATTTTTATTTCTGCCTTCCTTTCTGCTTCAGAAGTGGCTTATTTCTCCATTAGTCCATCAGAGAAACATAAACTGGAAGGAAAAAAATCAAAGAAAAATTTTTACCTCCGCAGAAACCTCAATTCTCCGGAACAATTGTTGGCTACTATTTTGGTAGCCAACAATTTTATTAAAGTAGGCATAGTCCTTTTATCAAGCTATTTATTTGGTAGTTTACTCGATTTTACTGAAATGCCTTTTTGGGGTATCGTCATTCAGGTGGTTGTTATAACACTAATTATCCTGCTGTTTGCTGAAATATTTCCCAAGATTTTTGGCAGCCATGATGCCGTCAGGTTAGCCCGGTTTGTTGCTTTCCCACTTTATATCCTGATTAAAATATTAAGACCAGTAAATGCTGTCTACATTTTTTCAAGTTCCTTTATTAATAATCGTATCCGGGCTTATAATAAGCATATATCGGTCGATGAACTTTCGCAGGCACTCGAGCTTACTTCACAGACAGAACTAAAAGAAGACAAGGAAATATTAAAAGGGATAGTAAAATTTGGGAATAAAAATGTGGCTGAAATTATGCGGTCACGAGTGGATGTAGTTTCAGCCGATTTTAACGACAACTACTCCAAAATACTGAACCTCATTACCGAAACCGGATTTTCCCGTATACCGGTGTATTTAGATTCATTCGACCAGATTAAAGGAATTCTTTATATAAAAGATTTATTGCCTCATGTTCATAAAGGTCCGAATTTCCGTTGGCAAAGCATTATTCGACCGCCTTTTTTTGTTCCCGAAACAAAAAAAATAGATGATTTGCTTGAAGAATTTCAGAAAAGCAAAGTCCACATGGCCGTAGTGGTTGATGAATATGGCGGAACGTCAGGCATTGTAACACTGGAGGATGTTTTGGAAGAAATTGTCGGTGAGATAACTGATGAGTTTGATGAGGAAGAAAAATTCTATACAAAAATCGGTGAAAATAAATTTCTGTTTGATGGCAAAACGCTTTTAAAAGATTTTTACAAGGTTACAGGCGCGGAAGATTCAGTATTTGATGAAGTAAAAGGTGAAGCCGATACTTTGGCAGGACTTATTCTGGAACTTAAAGGTGAGATTCCACAAAAAAACGATACTATAAGCTATAAAAATTACGTTTTCTCCATTGAGGCTGTTGATAACCGACGGATTAAACAAATAAAAGTTGAAATTAAGATTCCTGAAGAATGAGAAAACTCTTTTACTTTTTTCCAATTTACCTTTTCATGTTGTTCTTTTCGTGTAAGCAGGATTACGTACCCAAGCCAAGGGGTTTTTTTCGCATAGAATTTCAGAAGAAAAGCTACCATGAACTGGACTCTGCAGGTTTGCCTTACAGGTTTGAAATACCGGATTATAGCAAAATAGTCCCCGATCAGGAACAGCAGGCCGAACCTTATTGGGTCAATCTGGAAATTCCTAAACACAAAGCCGAGGTTCATATCAGTTATAAAAAGGTGGAAAATAACCTTATGAAATTAATTGAAACATCGCGCAAGCTCGCATACGATCATAGTTTCAAGGCCGATGCAATCGATGAACGTGTTTTTATGAACGCTGAAAAAAAAGTCTATGGAACGATTTACCTGCTTGATGGGAATACAGCTTCTTCACTGCAGTTTTATCTGACCGACAGCACCAGGAATTTCCTTCGCGGGGCATTGTATATCCGTGAAGTGCCAAATATTGATTCAATCCGCCCGGTGATTGACTTCTTAACTCCCGATGTTATTCATTTAATCGAGACCACCGAGTGGGTACATTAAATGGCACTGGTAAAAATCATACATACGAATGGAGGCCAAGTTGGGATATGGCGTTTAACCGAATCTTCAAACGATTTGCTTTCTGGCTTTTCTTCTGAAGAGCTTGAAAATGCTGATTTCTGGAAATATAACTTTGAAAAGCGGAAAGTGGAATGGCTGGCAACACGGGCCTTATTGAAAGTTATGATCGGGCCCGTATTCGAAATTTCATATTCTGAATCAGGAAGACCAATTCTGGCCCACTACACTTACAAACACTTGTCGATTAGTCATTCGCGCGAATTTGTTGCTGTTTATGTGCACGAAAATTGTGCAGTTGGCATCGACTTGGAAAGTATTGACCGAAACTATGAAGCGGTTAAAAAGAGATTTCTGTCCGATTCTGAACTGAAGGAAACCGG
>Ga0209261_10000130_pt1 | contig 20236 bp, 18 predicted proteins | sample DOMMetBare1Fresh_FD_187470 | JGI IMG/M metagenome (GOLD analysis project Ga0209261, IMG submission 187470) | Wetland sediment microbial communities from St. Louis River estuary, USA, under dissolved organic matter induced mercury methylation -... | ecosystem: Environmental > Aquatic >...
ATCAGGCAAACAATGAAGAAAAAGTTCAGCTTTATCCGAACCCGGTACTAAATGAACTAACAATAAGAGGCATTTCAATTGCGAATTCAAAAGTCTCAGTTTTCAATGCCCTTGGAGCAAAGCTTATTGAAAAAACCGCAAGCGGAACCCAGCTAACATTGGATGTTTCAAGTTTGGTCAGAGGCATTCACTTTGTGCGATTTTCTGACGGAAGCAGCGGAAAGTTCATCAAACTATAACAATTTTGTTCGTTATTTATCAGGATTATATTTTAAAGATGGTATCATAAAGCTCGGTAACACGTTGTTCTATTTCTTCTATCACAGGCAATTACGCCAGATTGTAGTTGATTTTGGATCAAAAAACTGGTCATTTTTTCGTTTCGAATAGTAAATCAATCCTAACGGCTTCTTTCAATAATTTCAAAATGGGCACTTCGTCAATTTCCTCTGGTGAGTTGTAAATTCTATAAAAAACCTGTTTGTTGGTTCCACGAGAGAGGTAATTGTCTTCATCGTTAAGTCGGTTACCATACCAAAATCCAAATAATACTCCTTTTTTAATGCCACCTCCTGGAACAGTGGCTGGCCAGATGATGCAGATTCCCTTTTTCCCAAATAAATAAGGAACATTAAAAGATATCTTTTCGCGGATATCGTTTGATAGATATTGGCTAACGATTTGCCGTAGCATATCAGTTATAATCCTCTCGTTTTCCGGAAGAAGCTCATAAAGCTGAACAATCGATTGAATTTTAGGAAATTTTGATTTCATTTTAAATACAAACCTTTTTCCGGAAATATAGTTTAATATTATGTTGAAATTACTCTTTATACGGGATCATGTTGAAATTTCAGCAATTTCTTCATCAAAGTCTTCTTTAAATAAAGCAAACATTAAAAAACAGGAGTGATCTGAATAAATATGCACTTGAAATGCATAAACCCTTATTTTGATTTATCTTTGATCTTCGAACGCAAAGCTGATTAATATGAAACTATGGGACAAAGGAACATCGGTGAATGAACTCATTGAAAACTTTACAGTTGGGAAGGATCGTGAACTCGATTTATATCTTGCTAGGTTTGATGTACTTGGTTCTATTGCTCATGCCAAAATGCTGAAATCCATTGGTTTGATTACAGCCAATGAGCTTATCGAATTGCATTCAGAGCTGGTCAATATTTATCAGATCATTGAAAAAGGCGCTTTCAGGATTGAAGATGGTGTGGAGGATGTTCACTCCCAAATTGAATTAATGCTTACTCAAAAGTTGGGTGATGTTGGAAAGAAAATTCACAGCGGACGTTCACGTAACGACCAGGTTTTGCTTGATCTGAAATTGTTTACCCGCTATGAAATACAGCAGATGGTTGGCCTGGTAGAAGAGTTGTTCGGAAAATTTTTGGCCAAAGCTGAAGCCAATAAACAATACCTGATGCCTGGCTACACGCATTTGCAGGTAGCAATGCCTTCCTCTTTTGGATTATGGTTTAGTGCCTATGCCGAAAGTCTGGTTGATGATTTAATATTGCTTCAGGCCGCCTGGCAAATTACCAATCAAAATCCGCTTGGATCGGCTGCCGGGTATGGTTCTTCCTTTCCTCTTGACCGGCAGATGACTACTGATTTACTCGGCTTTAAATCGATGAATTACAATGTGGTATATGCCCAGATGGGACGCGGTAAAATAGAGAAAACCGTTTCATTTGCCTTGTCATCCATCGCTTCAACCATTTCAAAATTTGCATTCGACGTATGCCTTTTTATGAGCCAGAATTTTGGCTTTGTTTCTCTACCCGATGAATTGACCACCGGTTCGAGTATCATGCCACACAAGAAAAATCCCGATGTGTTTGAATTGGTTCGTTCGCACTGCAATAAAATTCAGGCCATTCCATACCAAATAAGCCTGATGACCAATAACCTGCCAAGTGGCTATTTTAGAGACCTGCAGATTCTCAAAGAAGTATTTCTGCCTGCTTTTCAGGAATTGTCAGATTGCATAAGGATAGCCGGTTTTGCGATTGACCATATGACCATCAATACCAATGTCATGGCCGATGAAAGGTATCAATATGTTTACAGTGTTGAAGATGTCAATAAGCTGGTTATGAGTGGAGTTCCTTTCCGCGATGCATATAAAATTATCGGGAAACAGATACTTGAAGGAACTTATCAACCTTCCTGCGAAGTAAATCATACTCACTCCGGAAGCCTGGGTAATTTGTGCTTGCATGAGATTGCCGAAAAAATGAAAGATGCAGTCGGAGCATTTGAATTTGAGCATATTGAAAAGGCCTTTGCTGAACTGCTTGACTAGTTTTCTGTTCTGTTAATTAATCGTTATTTTTTAAGTATTGCTTACAATTCTATTTGTTGGTGGTTTATCTTGTAATTTATTGAATAATTGGTTGTTGCAAAAGCAAACTGGTTTGATTTCGGTAAGAATGATATCTTTTTGTCAATTTCAAGATCTGTCATAGATTTGAATTTTCTATAAAAATAGCTACTTTCGCTTTCAGTTCGTAAGAAAAACTAATGATTTGCTTATGAATTTATTTATTTCACAGGTTGATTTGTTTAAAATGAATTGTAATAGTCGATTTGGAAAGTTTATTTTCCCGGCTTCAAATAATAATAAATAGAAATGATGAATTCAGGATTGCCAAAAGCGCAGGGGTTGTACGATCCAGCCAATGAGCACGATAATTGCGGAATCGGATTTGTGGCACACATCAAAGGCCAGAAATCACACGACATAATTCAACGTGGATTAGAAGTTCTTGAGAATATGGATCACCGCGGAGCGACAAGCGCCGATAACAAAACAGGTGACGGAGCCGGTATTTTGATGCAGATCCCCGATCAGTATATCAAGGAAGTGTTGAAGGTAAATATACCTGAATCCGGCAAGTTTGGAACGGGACTAATTTTTCTTCCGCAAGACAGGAAAGAAGCTGGTTTATGCATCGATATTCTGACAAAATATATTCATCAGGAAGGTCTTCAGTTAATCGAATACCGCGATGTAGCTGTTGATAATTCGGCTCCGGGTGAAATTGCAAAACTGACCGAGCCCTACATTCAACAGGTATTTATTAAAGCTGAACTCGAACAGGAAATGCTCGAGCAGAAATTATATCTGGTTCGTAAGCAGGCCGAAAAGGAAATCAGAGAGTCAAAACTGAAAAACCGTCAGGCTTTTTATGTGCCAAGTTTATCCTCAAAAACAATTATTTACAAGGGAATGCTTACTCCGGGGCAACTTAGGGATTATTTTAAAGACCTGTCGCATCCAAAATTTACCAGCGCCATCGCACTGGTACATTCCCGTTTTAGTACAAATACATTCCCAACCTGGGATTTGGCTCAGCCATTTCGTATGATTGCCCATAATGGTGAAATTAACACCATTAAAGGTAACCGTATGTGGATGTCAGCCCGCGAATCACTCCTGAAATCTGAAATATTTGGTGAAGACCTTAAAAAACTTTTCCCGGTTATAGAACCCAACAAATCCGATTCAGCTTCCTTCGATAATACACTCGAATTTCTTCATCACACGGGGCGTTCGGTTCCGCATGTACTTTGTATGATGATTCCTGAATCGTTCAATTCAAAAAACCCGATTCCCGATAGCCTGAAGGCCTTTTATGAATATCATTCTACCATAATGGAGCCTTGGGATGGCCCTGCTTCCATGGTGTTTTCCGATGGCCGCTATATTGGCGGGACGCTCGACCGAAACGGACTGCGTCCATCAAGATATATCATCACTAAAAATGATATGATTGTGATGGGGTCAGAGGTTGGTGTTCAGGTTTTTGCTCCTGAAGATGTCAAGGAAAAAGGGCGTTTGCGTCCCGGGAAAATTCTTTTGGTCGATACCAAACTGGGTATTATCATTCCGGACAAGGAAGTGAAAGCTCAGTTAAGTTCGCGCAATCCTTATGCAAATTGGTTGAAAGAAAACCGGTTGATGATGGAAGATATAGAAGTAAAACAACGTGTAACTTCATCACTGGGCGACCAGTTTCCAACCTATTCAAAAGTCTTTGGTTATTCCAAAGAAGACATGGAAATGATTCTTAAACCAATGGCCTTAACGGGTGATGAGCCTACAAGCTCAATGGGTAATGATACCCCTCTGGCTTGTTTCTCTGAAAAACCGCAGCGTTTTTTCAGCTATTTCCGCCAGGTATTTGCACAGGTTACCAATCCCCCAATCGACTCTATCCGCGAAGGTTTGGTTATGTCGCTGACCAATTATATCGGATCTCTGCATACCAATATTCTCGATGAGTCACCTGTTCATGCCAAACTGATCAAATTTGAAGATCCGATTATTACCAATACCGATCTTGGTAAAATCAAGGATATGAAGCACGAACAATTCTCGCACACCACTATTCCAATGGTCTTTCCGGTAAAAGATGGTGTTGAAGGATTTAAGAAAGCTTTCGATGGATTGCTGAATCTGGCAGAACAGGCTGTGGATGAACAAAAACATTTCATCATATTATCCGACCGCCAGATTTCTGAAGAATATGCACCCATTCCATCCTTACTGGCGGTGGCCGCTGTACATCATCACCTTATTCAGGTTCAGAAGAGGATGCAGATTGGGATCATTGTTGAAACCGGTGAAGCCCGCGAAGTGGCCCATTTTGCCCTTTTATTCGGTTATGGGGCAAGTTCTGTCAATCCTTACCTGGCATTCGCTGCCATCGACGATTTGGTGAAAAGCGGAGATGTTAAACTGGATTATTCAAAAGCCCGATACAATTTTCTGAAAGCTATCGACAAAGGTTTGCTCAAAGTAATGTCGAAGATGGGAATTTCGACTCTGCGGAGTTATCATGGCTGTCAGCTGTTTGAATCTTTGGGTGTTTCAGACGATATCATTACCAAATATTTCACCGGAACTGCATCAAAATTCAGCGGAATCGGACTCGAGGAAATCTGTCAGGAAACCTTGCTTTTCCACAAGGAAGCTTTTGGCAAGAAAAAACACCTGATCAACAATCGTTTTGAGACTGCCGGAACCTATCACTACCGGAAAAACGGTGAACATCATGCATGGAATCCTGAAACAATTGGATTGCTGCAATGGGCTACCCGAACCAACGACTATAGTGTTTTCAAGGAATTCAGTAAAAAAGTGGATGCCGAGAATGCCATGCCTACTTTCATTCGCGGTTGCCTGAAATACAAACGCAATCCGATTGATATTTCACTGGTTGAGCCGGTTGAGAACATCATGAAACGGTTTGTGACAGGGGCAATGTCGTATGGATCGATCAGCAAGGAAGCTCATGAAGCTCTAGCTGTGGCGATGAATTCCATCGGTGGACGAAGCAATACCGGTGAGGGTGGTGAAGATGCCGAACGATTTAAAACTGAAAAGCGAAGTGCCATTAAACAGGTTGCATCAGGTCGATTTGGGGTAACCAATAATTACCTGATTAATGCCGACGAACTTCAAATTAAAATAGCTCAGGGTGCAAAACCAGGAGAAGGCGGACAGTTGCCAGGTTTCAAAATCAACAACATTATTGCCAAATTGCGAAATTCCACTCCCGGAATTACCCTGATATCGCCACCTCCGCATCATGATATTTATTCGATTGAGGATTTGGCTCAATTAATTTACGACCTGAAAGTAACCAACCCACGTGCAAAAGTTTCGGTGAAACTGGTTGCTGAAAATGGGGTAGGGACCATTGCTGCAGGTGTGGCCAAGGCTTTTGCCGACCTGATTACCATTGCCGGTTGCGAAGGTGGAACAGGTGCCAGTCCGGCCAGTTCGATCAAATTTGCAGGTTTGCCTGTTGAACTGGGTATTGCCGAAACACAGCAAACGTTGGTCATGAACAACTTACGCGGACGAGTGAAACTTCAGGTCGACGGTCAGCTAAAAACCGGTCGCGATGTGGTTATTCTCGGAATGCTGGGTGGCGAAGAGTTTGGATTTTCAACTTCGGCCCTGATTACACTGGGTTGTATCATGATGCGCAAATGCCACCTCAATACTTGTCCTGCCGGTATTGCTACCCAGGATGAAACACTCCGGAAACGATTTATCGGACGTTCAGAATATGCCGTTAATTTCTTCCGTTTCATTGCTCAGGAAGTTCGTGAACATTTGGCCGAAATTGGAGTGACAACCTTTGATGACATTGTAGGACGTGCCGATCTGCTCGAGCAAAATCATGAAGTTGGCAACTGGAAAATGAGAAAGATGGACTTTTCCAAAATTCTGCACATGCCCGAAGAAGCAAAGAAATTCGATATCAGGAATACCAATGCGAATATTAAATCGGTTGAAGAGCACATGGGTCATGCCCTTATCCGTGATGCAAACAAGGCCATAAAAAGCAAGGAAAAAGTATGGCTGGCTTATAACATTACTAACGTCGACCGTACTGTAGGAGCCATGTTGTCTGGCGAAATCTCGCGTCGGTACGGCGAGGAAGGTTTACCAAACAATACCATCATGGCCAATTTTACCGGAACTGCCGGACAGAGTTTTGGCGCTTTTCTGGTAAAAGGGATCAGTTTCAGGCTCGAAGGCGATTCAAATGACTATATCGGAAAAGGTTTATCGGGTGGCAGAATTATCGTTGTTCCGCCGGTGGGCTCTACTTTCAAACCTGAAGATAACATCATTGTTGGTAATACTTCGTTTTATGGTGCAACTTCCGGAGAAGCTTATATTCGTGGTGTTGCCGGTGAGCGTTTCTGCGTGCGTAATTCGGGAGCCAAAGCGGTAATTGAAGGTAGCGGCGACCACTGTTGCGAATACATGACCGGAGGACGGGTAGTGGTGTTGGGAACCACCGGACGTAATTTCGCGGCTGGTATGAGCGGTGGTATTGCTTATGTGCTTGATATGGAAGGAAATTTCGAATACTTCTGCAACAAAGGTCTGGTTGAACTCGGACCGGTTGAGGACAAAGCCGATATCATTGAACTTCAGGATATGATTAACAAACATCTTTTATATACACAAAGTACGCTCGCTGCTAAAATTCTGACCAACTGGGATGAATATCTGCCCAAATTTGTGAAGGTGATTCCATTTGAATATAAGAAGGTTCTGGAAGAAATGAAACTGCGCGAGCTGGAAGCCAAGCTTCAGTTGAGTGAAGACAATCCGACCAGACACGAATAGCTTCGACAGGCGTTCGACTGAGCTCACGCCGAAGTCTCAGCTACCGGAGATTTGAATTAGATATAAGTACAGTTTTTTTGCCTTGAAGGGGCAGCATAAAATAGCCCGGGGTAAAACCCCGGGTGTGAAAATAGGAAAGAGAAAGCCGTCCACGGAAAATGTTTTTTGAAACAATATCTTATTTCGGACGGAATTGAATAAACATTTTTTTTGAAATTTATCCGGGTGAAGATTTAAATTGAGTCTTCATCAAAATAAAAATACATTACCATGGGAAATCCAAAAGGTTTCATGACAATAGGACGAAAAGATGCTGGTTATCGTCCGCTAAATGACCGGATCTACGATTACGGTGAAGTTGAACAAACCCTTGATGATAAAGATCGCATCGATCAGGCAGCACGCTGTATGGATTGTGGCGTTCCATTCTGTCACTGGGGTTGCCCGGTTGGTAGTAAAATTCCGGAATGGCAGGATCTGGTTTATAAAGCCGACTGGAAAGGCGCTTATGAAGTATTGCATTCAACCAACAGCTTTCCGGAGTTTACCGGACGCGTTTGCCCTGCTCCCTGCGAGAAAGCCTGTGTTCTGGCCATTCACGAAGAGGCAGTGACCATTCGAGAAAACGAAGCATCGACAGTTGAACATGCCTTTAACCTTGGTTTTGTCAATCCACGTATTCCTGAAGTACGTACCGGAAAGAAAGTAGCAGTGGTAGGCTCCGGACCTGCCGGACTTTCGGCTGCCGATTTGCTCAATCAAGCAGGACATGAAGTGACCGTATTTGAGAAAAACAGTGCCATCGGTGGATTGCTACGTTTCGGGATTCCGGATTTCAAATTGAGTAAAACGGTAATCGACCGCAGACTTGAGATTTTTCTGGATGAAGGAATTATTTTCAAACCCGGTGTAACGGTCGGAACTGACATTAGCAAAGAGGATTTGCTTTCACAATTTGATGCTGTAGTTCTGGCTAACGGTGCTGAACAGGCCCGCGATTTACCAGTTGAAGGCCGCGATTTGAAAGGGATTTATTATGCTATGGAATTTTTGATGCAGTCGAATAAACGTGTTGCAGGTGAAATATTTCCTGAAGAAAAAAGCATTTTTGCCAAAGATAAAAAGGTACTGGTCATTGGTGGGGGTGATACCGGTTCCGACTGTGTAGGAACGTCCATCCGTCAGAAAGCCAGAAGTGTGACCCAGATCGAAATTCTGCCTAAACCATCCAGCGAGCGGGCAGCTAACAATCCATGGCCCTATTGGCCCAATACACTTCGCACCTCAAGTTCGCACCTCGAAGGTTGCGAACGTCGCTGGAGCCTTTCGACCAAACGTTTCATTGGCGAAAACGGTGAAATTAAACAGGTTGAGCTGGTAACTGTTGACTGGTCGCAGGACGCTGCCGGACGTTGGGTAATGACTGAAAGAAAAGGATCAGAAGAAATTGTGGATGTTGATTTGGTATTATTGTCGATGGGTTTTACACAGCCTGTTCACAATGGTTTACTCGATACCCTGGGTATTGAGTACGACGTACGCGGAAACGTGAAAGTGAATGCCAAAAAGCAAACATCCATTGATAAAGTATATGCCTGCGGTGATATTGAAGCCGGAGCCAGCCTGGTAGTTCGTGCCATCGAAGCTGGTAAAATTGCAGCAATGAATGTGGATGAATTTCTTTGTCCGGAATAAATATTCAGAAATTTGAAAAAAATAGAAGGTCGTTTCCAGTTAATGGGAACGGCCTTTTTTACTTTCAGGAGTTTGTAAACATTTAAAATTGATTAATTTAATGGGCTTAATTTCAATTTTAATGAATAAACATTTTTATAAGGAGGAAGAAAAATGAAAAAACACATTTTATTTTTAGTTCTGATATTCATGGTTTGCATACCAACTCTGCAGTCTCAGGATCGTGACAAGTCATCGCTGATGAAAGGCATGAATTTCATTGAAACAAAAACATATTCGGCTGAAGATGACGCCCGGATTCTGGAGTTGTATAAAGACCTTCGGGTTGCCGATGTATCAGATGGATTGGACATGGTTGGTCTGCCCGGAACAGGATTGGTCAATCCCGATATTCATGCCGACTGGGTCGATCTTAAAGATTTCAGCCATGTTTTCAGGGGAATAGCGGTTACAGTCAGGTATGTGCCCACCCAGAAACCGGCTCTGCCTGCACCTGGTGAGGATTTTGCCAAATGGGAGGGGAATTTTTACGGAACTTATTCGCACGAAGCATTTACTGCACTGATCAAACCCGGAACGGCCGTGGTGATTGATGATGTGGAAGACCGGGATATTGGATCTATCGGATCGAATAACATTTTGTTCTGGCACAAACTGGGTGCGGCTGGAGTTGTCACCGATGCGGGCTCGCGTGATACCGATGAGGTTGGACTGGAAAGGATTCCGCTTTATTTGCGTAAAAAAGGTCGGGGAATCCGTCCCGGAAGAAACGAGATTGAATCGGTGAACAGACCAGTTACCATTGGCGGAGTTTTGGTTTGTCCGGGCGATGTGGTTGTGGGCGATGGCGATGGCGTAATAGTGGTGCCGCGCTCCGTTGCAGAACAGGTGGCCAAACATGCAAGTGCCATATTAACCAAAGATAAAAGTGCACGAAAAGGGCTGTACGAAAGTTTAGGCCGTCCGCTGGATAAAACAGTGAAATAACAAATCCTGAAAGGAGTCATAAAAATCAAAAATCACCCTTTTTTGGGGGTGAATTTTGATTTTTATGTTCCTATTTGGTTACAGTTATTCTGAATCTAAAGCGATTCCATCAATTCGTCCGTCATTTCGATGTTGTGGTAAACGGCCTGTATATCATCGTCTTCTTCAAAAACCTCAATCAGCCTCATAACTTTTTTGGCATCTTCCAGACTGAGTTTGGCGGTTTCTTTTGGAATCCGCTGCAACTGGGCACTTTCAGGTTCAATTTTCAATGCTTCCAGCTTTTTCATCATCGGGCCAAAGTCTTCCATGGCCGTAGTGATGGTAAAATAGCCCTCCTCGAGTTGGATATCCTCAGCGCCTGTTTCAATCATTTCCATTTCAAATTCATCGGCATCGAGTGTGCCTTTGGGAACAATGAAAATGCCTTTGCGGTCGAAGATAAAGCTCAGCGAACCGTTCGTGCCAAGGCTGCCGTTGTGTTTGTTGAAATAACTTCTCACATTCGAAATGGTACGTTGCTGATTGTCGGTGGTTGCTTCGAGGAAAACGGCTACACCGCCATGCGCATAGCCTTCGAAGGTGCACTCGGTAAAAGTAGCCGAATCTTTGTCGGAGCCCTTGTTGATGGCGCGCTGAATATTGTCTTTGGGCATGCTCACGCCCTTGGCATTCGAAATGGCAAGCCGCAAACGGGGATTGCCTTCCGGATCGGGACCGCTTTCTTTCACCGCTACGGTAATTTCCTTAACCAGTTTGGAAAATATTTTTGACCGCTTCGAATCGAGCGCTCCTTTTTTGTGTTTTATGGTCGACCATTTACTGTGTCCCGACATGGATATTTGTTTTTTAGATTGCTTGTAAAGTTAATGCTTTGGCTATAGAAAGGCACTTCCCCGCAAAAAAATAAAGGACTCCACACTGCCCCTCGTTTTAGCGATAGCGTTAACCAGGGGTAGAAGGTTTTTTGTGCCAGTATGGAATCAATTAAGAATAAACCGGTATCCAATCGAGAAAGCTATTGGTGGCAATTCGTTTGTAAATTCCACACCATGGTTATTTTCCAGATCATCCATATAATTTTTGACTTCTGAACTTCGGATGGGTACAAGCAATGCTATGGAATAATAGCTTCTTTTCATCTGTTTCGGATGAAAATCCAGACCAAATCCAAACGATGGTCCATAAAACAATTTATTGAACTGACTGGCATTTTTCACCTTTATAGCCGCATTGTATCCATACATGATTATCGCATAAGGATCGGTATGGTGTTTTTTTGAAATCATCCTGAATTTTGCTCCGGCATTCAAGCCAATTCCTCCAAGGGCATAGCCAACTCCTCCAAATAGTCCAACACTTCGGCCAGGATACACTAGTATATTTGCACCCAGGCCGCCAAAATCAAATCCTCCGCCAATGCCAAATGATGATTTGTCAATAATTCTTGGGACTTGAATACTGTCCTGAGCAATTGAATTATATGAACTTAGAAGCACACAAAAGATAATTAAGATTTTTAGGTTTTTCATAATTAGTTGTTTTTTTTTGATTTTGAATCGAGTCAATTGATAACGCATTTTCTTTAAACTTATTTCAAGGAAAATAACATAAAAAACCAAAAGCGGCTGAACTGCGGATTTGCTCCGTCATTCAACCGCTTTTGTATTTCCTGAACAGGAAACGGTGACTTATTACTGAAAACTATTTCGAGGCTACTACATAGCCACGTTCTTCAATGGCTTTGGAGATTTCATTCAGGTTGGTTTGGGTGGAATCGAAACGTACAAAGGCTGTAGAATCTTCGTAGTTGGCACTGATGCTGTCGATACCTGCCAGCAGATTGACACCTTTGGCAATGGTTAATTCGCAGCCATCGCACGACATGCCCTCCACTTTAAGGTTAGCCTCAATGAATACCGGAGCAGCTTTTTCTTTGGGAGCTTGTTTTGGTGCACAGGCCGCCAAGCTTAAGGTTAAGGCGGCAATCAGGATAAATGGTTTCATAATGGTTGAAGTTTGATTGCATTAAAGATACGGATACAAAAGCGGATTTTGTGATGTCAACGATTAAAATATCCGAAGTTATTAACGGTACAGATTATCTAGGATCAGAATAATCATCATCATCAGGTATAAAAAGTTCAGCTTAAAGAAGGAAGAGCGCACTTTCAGGTCATTTTGAATGAGGATAATGGATGAGAGCGAAAACAACACGTAAAAAATGTATAAAAGCAGAAAAAACATCAGTACAGTTCCTTTTACGACCTCCATTGAAACTACCAGTGCGGTGGCAATGGTAGCCAGAATCCAGGTATAACTCAGTCGTTTAATCTGGTTATCGCTAAAAACCTTGTGAAGGCTGGGAAATCCGGCCAGTTCATATTCTTTGCCAAACATGAGCAACAACAACCAGAAATGAGGAATTTGTCCAATAAAAAAGAAAAGTGCTACCCAAAATATCTGACCATTCAGCATGTCGCCGCCACCGGCAAACCAGCCAATGTAGGGTGGAAGCGCCCCGACGAGTGAACCTGGTACAACAGCAAATGCGGTCACTTTTTTAAGAGGCGTGTAAATTAGATTGTAGGAAATGAGCGTCAAAAAGCTGGTTAGAAAAACGAGAATCGGGAAATTGGTGATTAAAATGAATGCGCCATAGGCGAAAAAGGCCAGGGCTACCCAGAAAGCACCTTTTGGAGTAATTTTTCCTGAAGGGATAGGCCGGTTTTTAGTCCGGGGCATCAAGGCATCTGTTTTGTATTCCTGCAGGTGGTTAATGGCTCCCGAGCTGCACGACATCAGAAAAACCCCAAACATCAGCATCATAGCTTGTCCGTCAAATAAGCCTGTTTTCAGCGCGTAACCCGTGTAGGCAGACAAAGCAATGGGCAAAGAAATGCGTACTTTGCCCAGTTCTGCTATTATTTTTATCCAGGATTGGATACTTGTTTTAGTCATTGTTTAGTGGGAGTCCGTTATTTTATTCTATCAATACTTTGGTTGTTGTTAAACAAATATACCAGATAGATGTCATGGCCGGATAGCTCATAAAAAATTGTAGTTTGCTTGCTAATCACAGCTTTCCTTAACCTTTTATTATAATTTGAAAGTGGAAATAATCTGGGGTTATTTTCTATTAGATTAATCTGTTTGCCTAATTTCTTTCTGAAGTTGTCAATTTCGCGTTTTGTCCATCTCGTGTTAAGATAATCCAAAATTGATTCTAAATTATTTATTGCCTCATCAGTCCAAAAAACTTTGAAATCAGAGTCCATATTTTAAACTAATATCCTTGTGTGAATGAATTCTACCGGCATCAATATCGCTTAATCCTCTGCCAATACCCGATTTTTGCTCTTCAGAAAGATCGTTCCACCAATCGGTGTTTTTATCGCAAGAATCTTTCACTACCTTCAGATAATCAAGTGTTTCATTATCTTCAAGTTTAGTGACCCACTGAATCAATTCAAGTTTAATCGCATCATGTCCCATAATTCAATTTTTTTTACAAATTTACCAAAATATCAATTAATAGTGAATCGTAAATCTGCTATTCATTAGGTCATAAATAATTGATGTCTATCATTTTAATGTTTTCAAATATTCAGTAATCTGTTTAACATCATCCTCTGAAAGCTGACCTTTGTAAGAGAGCATCAATCCTTTGTTAAATCCTTTCACCACATCGGCATTCGGGTCATAAATCGATTTTTTAATGTACTCTTCGTCAACAGTTACTTCGCGTTCGGTGCCACCGGTTTCAACTGCGACTGAATGTCCATATATTCCTTTAAACGATGGGCCAACCAGCTTGGTTCCATCCACTGTATGACAGGCAAAACAGCCAATGTTCTTCATGATGCGTTTCCCGTTAGCAGTAGGCGAGTCCACAGCAACTTCAACTTGTTTGGTCGTATCAACGTACCATTTATTAAACAGATCCTGCGGCATTACCTTCACGTAGGTGTACATGTAGGAGTGATTCATTCCGCAATATTCGGAGCAGAACAATTCATAACTCCCTTCTTTCTGAGGGATAAACCACGACATTTTTTCTCTTCCGGGTACAACATCTTCCTTGATACGGAAGGCAGGAATATAGAAACCGTGAATCACATCGAGTGAAACCAGTTTCATCTTGATGGCTTTGTTTACCGGAACAAACAAGGTGTCAGTTTTTTTGCCGTTTTCGTATTCAAAGGTATAGTTCCACATCCGACCGGTAATGGTGATGTTAAAACTGTCTTTTGGCGCAGTTTGCATTGGAGCCCAGCCAGCCCAGCCATAATAAAACATGACCAGAACGAGAATAGTTGGAATTACGGTCCAGATAATTTCAAGTTTCGTACTTCCTTTAATCTGGGTAGCCACCGGATTTTTTTTGTTGTTGTATTTGTATACGAAATACAACATGACAAAAGTAAGTCCGATCAGAAAGACAAAGGAAATACCCATGATGAGGAAAAAGGCTTTATCAACCCCGTTCACAAAATTGGATGCATCAACTGTATTGGATAAGATATACATAGCTTTTATCTGAAATAGTAATCTAAAAATGTAATAAATATGACTGCCAGGAATACCAGCGTAACAAAGCCAACCATGAACCGAAGAAATGGCTGATCGAACTTGAGATGCATGAACCAGGCAAGAACCAGCACTGATTTAATGGTCGAAAAGACCAGAGCGCCCAAGACCGAATATCCACCCAGGTTAATGTGTGTGATTCCGATTGACATGAATGTAAGAATGATTAATGTAATCAGAATATAAAAATAGACTTTGTAGGGTACGATATGATGTTTTTCTTTTTCCATTTTTGACAGGTATTTCTAATGAATTAAATAAAACAATGGGAACAGGAAAATCCAGATTAAGTCAACCAAATGCCAGTAGAGACCTGCGTTTTCGAGTAACGAAGGGCGGTTTTCATTCACCCTGCCTGTTTGAACTCTCCTGAGAGCGACGATGATGATGATCATTCCAATGATGATGTGCAGGGCATGCAGTCCGGTCATGATAAAATATAGTCCAAAAAACAATACTTCTCCATTACTCAGGTCATTCAGCAGGTGTGCTGATCCGGGCCAAATTCCGTGCTCAAATTTAACTCCCCATTCAAAATATTTGTTGACAAGGAAAATAAGCGCCAGAATAATGGTGACTTCGAGCAGAAATATAGTCAGTCCCTTGTTCTTTTTCTGAAGTGATGAGGTCGACATGGCAATAGTCATACTGCTGATAAGCAGGATGAGGGTATTGATTGCCCCGATGGTTGGATTCAGTTCATGAGCGCCCAGCTGAAAAGCTTCAGGATTTAAAAACCGGTATATCGAATAAACAATGAACAAACCTCCGAAAAGAAGCAGTTCGGTAAATATAAATAGCCACATTCCCAGTTTGGATCCTTCCGGATCGTAATGTGGATCTGCATGATGTGTTACATTTTCCATAGAAAGGTATCCAATAATTAATATTCGTAAGGTCCGTCTTTTTCTCCGTATACAGGTATTTCTTCAAAATTTTCAACCGGAGGTGGCGATGGTACAGTCCATTCCAGTGTTCTGCCATGCCAGGGGTTAATTTCGGCAATTGCACCGTTTTTGGCCGACCTGAAAAGGTTGATCACAATGATCACCAATCCAAAAGTCATTACCCATGAACCCAATGATGAAAGTATATTCGCTGCGTGAAATTCAGGAAGATAATCGTAATAACGACGTGGCATTCCAATCATTCCAAGGTAGAACATGGGCGAATACAAGGTTAAAAATCCAACAGTGAAAAAAGCCCAACCTACTTTGGCCCAAACCTTGTCGTACATCCGTCCGAACATTTTGGGGAACCAGTAATGAATGGCGCCAAAGAAAGAAAAACCCACTCCGCCAAAAACGATAAAGTGAAAATGCGCGACCACAAAGGCAGTATCGTGTACATATACATTGGTTGCCAAAGCGCCTAAAACAAGTCCGGAGAACCCGCCAATCATGAACACAAATATGAAGGTTACCGCCCATAAGAATGGTATTTCAGGATTGATAGAGGCTTTATGCATGGTCGAAATCCAGTTAAAGACTTTAATCGCACTGGGTATAGCAACCAGGAAAGTCAGGATTGAAAAGGTATATTGTGCCGTGCCGCTCATTCCTGAAGTGAACATGTGGTGTCCCCAGACAAAATAGCCTACAAAAGCGATGGCCAGGGTTGAGGCAATAATGGCCTTATATCCAAAAATGTGTTTTTGTGAAAAGGTTGGTATAATTTCAGAAATGGCACCCATGGCCGGAAGAATCATGACGTAAACGGCCGGATGGGAATAAATCCAGAATAGATGCTGATACAAAACGGGATCGCCTCCCAGTGCCGGATCGAAAACACCGATGCCGAAAATGCGCTCCAAAGCAACCAGAACAAGGGTTATTCCAACAACTGGAGTAGCTAAAAGCTGAATCCAGGCGGTTCCGTATAGCGACCAGGGGAAGAGCGGCATTTTAAACCAGGTCATGCCCGGAGCACGCATCCGGTGGATGGTGACTATGAAATTTAATCCGGTTAAAATGGATGAAAAGCCCAGGATAAATGCACCGAAAATGGCAGGTAGTAAATTGGTTCCCGATTTAAAACTGTATGGTGCATAAAAAGTCCAACCAGTGTCGGGGGTTCCGTTGCCAAACAGGACCGATGCGATGACCAACAAAGCTCCGGCTACATAAAAATACCATGATAATAAGTTCACCTTGGGAAAGGCGACATCTTTCGCCCCTATCATAATGGGTAGCATAAAATTACCAAATACCGCCGGAAGCCCTGGAATAACAATCATGAAGATCATGATGACACCATGTACGGTAAAGACAGAATTGTAAGTCTGAGGTCCCATGATGGTTTTACCGGGGGCAATCAATTCAAGCTTCATTGCCAGACCCAATAACACACCAATGGCAAACATGGTCATCATGGAGTACAGGTACAATAAAGCGATACGCTTGTGGTCGGTCGAAAAAATCCAGGCGAATATTCCTTTGTATTTCCCTTTGTAATCGAGGTAATTTACGTCATGTGGAATTTGAGCTGCTGTTTGCATATATTAAATCTGTTTATTTATTTTTCTTTTGGGTTTAAAAATCAATACCAGGAAAAACAGGACGGCAATGAAAAGAATCAGGGTGCCCGAAATTTTTGTTACATTTAAAACATAGGCCTGACCAATAGGATCGTAGGAAAAACAGTATTGCATGATCTTGTTTATGGTGGGTGCCGACATTCCTTTGGAAGACTCTATAATGGCCATTTTGAAATCGAATGGCAGAAAATAAATACCGGTCAGATACCGTGTAATTTTGGCTTTCGGACTTACCACTGTAATTACCGCCGCATGTGCAAAGTCTTTTCCGGTTCTTTTGAATTTAAAGCCGGTGGCATTGGTTCCTTTCACAATGCTGGTGCTATCTGATACGAAAAATCTCCATCCTTTACCGATGGTTTCCTTTTTATGAACCAGATTCATGTAATTCGCCTTTTTCTTCAGACCCAAATCGATGGTTTCACTTGGATCGAAACTGATGGTCAGAACCTGGTAATCGACTCCCGGAACCAGATCGGATTGATCCATCACATTGGCCAAACCTTCCATCAGAGGACTACAAATGCCCGGACAGCGGAAATAAACCCAATTGATGATGGTTGGCTTGTCGATTAAATCGGTAAGAAGTACGCGGTTGTTATTTTCATCAATCAGATAAATATCGGTCGGAAGAAAAGTATCAAGGTGTTCGACTACCCCAATTTCAGGATCTTTGGTAAGGTCGTCAAAGGCTTTTTGGCCAATAGAATTATAAGTGGTGCAAAGGATCAGAAACAGAATCAACAGAAAAGCTCTTCCTGAGATAGAATGTAAAACTGAATCAATCAAACCTGAATATTTATTTTGTGACCGGACAATTTGATGCATACCGAAATGTTGAATTTGGTTCATCCTGATTTTTGGTTTTCTACGAATTTTTATAGTCTTTTCAATAAATGTAATGGATGTTCCTGAGTTTGAAAAACGTACTTTTGGGAATTGTCCATCCTCGTTTTTATCCAATACAGAATATTTCCTAAGAAACCCCAAAAAGAAATGAATGTTTATAAAAATGGAAATTATCACTTATTTTTTTTGTATTTTCTCAATCCCTTACTTTTTGAGCCATCAATTTAGTATAAATTTTTATTAACGCTTCTTCTTTCGGGCCATTTTTCATATTTAACCTTTATTTGCAGCAACTTCCTTTTTCAATCACCACTTTTGGCTCGAGTTTTTCACTGGTCGGGCTGATGTAAGGAATTCCCAATGACATTCCGCGGAGGATAAAAAGTACTCCAAGCAGAAATACAAAATACGGAACTATCTTCTGCATCTTCATCCGAACTCTTTGTCCAATGGCATCGCTTGCCAGAGTCGCAACCAGCAGCAACGGAATCGTTCCTATACCGAAAAGCATCATGAAAAGTCCACCGGAACCAACATTTCCGGCGTTTATGGCACCTGCAATGGCTACATAGACCAGCCCGCAAGGCAACAATCCATTGAGCAATCCGATCATTAACAACGACACATAAGAACGATCGGTAAAAAGTTTTTTTAGCCGGACGATCAGTTGTGCAGCAAGTCCGGAGAACAGAGTGCCAACAGTCATCTTTTCTCTGAAAAAGAAAGGAAAAAGCACGCTGACAATCATGGTGGAACCGAGCAAAATAGAAATCCATTGCTGAAGGCCTGCCAAATGAATACCGCGTCCCAGCAATCCGAACAAGATGCCCAGCAAACTATATGTGATCACCCTTCCTGAATTATAAAGCAAAGCTCCAATGATTTTGGAGATGAGTGAATGATTTTTCAAGGGTAAAGCAACAACAATTGGCCCGCACATCCCGATGCAATGCAAGCTGCCGATAAGACCTATAGAGAGCGGTGTGATGAAGTCCATAAAAGAGTTTAAAATTACAAGTTCCAAGTTCCACGTTAGGTCATGCTGAACTTGTTTCAGCATCTTTCAAAACCGTATATTTTTTTAATTTCAACTTGAACAGCAGCTTTACTGCCCATTTACAAATGCTCAACTGTTATTTCATGTTCCTGATAATATTCGGTTCCACTGATGTTCCAGTCAATTTTTACCTGATATCTTCCTTTTTCAAGTCCCGTTAAATCAATAGTCTGACTGTAATTTTCATCCAGTTTGATTTTTAAAGTCAAATCACGTTTTTCTGCTACAGGACTGTAAAAATGTATTTCACCCGAGTATTCCTGAATAGCAGCCAGATTTGGGAAAGTCAGTTTAAAGGATTCAGGCGACAGGCTGAATTTTATTTTTTCAGCCAATGCATCGTTTTTCCGCACTTTTTCAATGTGTTGCTGATAGGTAATTGATTTCTGGTAATAGTCCTTGTCGACCAGATCGTAATCTTGTCTGATGGCAATGGATACCAGGTATATCATTCCTGAAACCATGATAATCATAGCCAAAACAATGCCTGTGCCCCAATTGAATCGTAATTTCATAGATAAAAAGTTTCAAGTTTCAAGTTTCAGGTTTCACAATAACCCACAACTCCTAACAGTTATCTCCTAAAAGATCAGTTATTTGCATCCAGCGAATTGGGTCCAACAAAAGTGGTCGGAATCTTTTCTATTTGCTTGCCTTTTTCATATACACCGATCTCCAGATGAATATTTGACTGCCTGACATTTTCTTTCTTCAGAACAATGAGCATGTTACGATCGGCAATTTCACCTTTTTCCAATTTCAACGGATCGCCCATCAGGATGATTTCGCCTTCAGGAGTCATTAGTTTTAATTCGACATCAACCACATCGTTGGTTTTATTCACGATTTGCAGGTTATACAAATTGCTGTATTTATCGGTACCATATTCCTGAAACATGGTTCCGGGCGAACGGTTGACCGAAGTTTCAACATCACCGCGAACAGTGAAAAGATAGGTTATCACAGTCAGCAAAGCCAGCAATACCAGTGAATACGCAATCACTCTGGCGTTAAACCTGATTTTTCGACCTTCAGTTATTGATTTTTCGGATGCAAAACGAATCAATCCGGAAGGTTTTTTGACTTTTTTCATCACTGCATTGCAGGCATCGATGCAAGCCGTACAATTGATACATTCGAGTTGTGTTCCATTTCGTATATCAATTCCGGTTGGGCAAACATCGACACAGCTGTAACAATTGATGCAGTCGCCTTTTAATCCGCGTTCACCCTTGCCGCGTGGTTCGCCTCGTTTGTAATCGTAGGCAACCAAAATGGTGTTCACATCAAGCATTACTCCCTGCAACCGGCCATACGGACAAACCATGGTGCAAACCTGCTCACG
>Ga0209261_10000132_pt1 | contig 20055 bp, 16 predicted proteins | sample DOMMetBare1Fresh_FD_187470 | JGI IMG/M metagenome (GOLD analysis project Ga0209261, IMG submission 187470) | Wetland sediment microbial communities from St. Louis River estuary, USA, under dissolved organic matter induced mercury methylation -... | ecosystem: Environmental > Aquatic >...
GGTCGGCGTGCGTCACCGTGGCCCGGTGGATCTTCGACTTGAACATCGTCAGCCGCATGGGATCTCCTCTCTTACCCGCTCGGGCGGGTCCCCGCAAGGCGGGGCGCCCTCCGCCGGGGCGTCTCCGGCCGGGCCGCCGGCGGGCTCCCCGGGGGGGCGATAGCGCCCGGGCGCGCAGGACCCGGCGTCCAGGCCGGCGGCGCCGGGCGCGCCGCGCCTTGGCTGTGCCGCGACGGCTACGGTATGAGGAGGCGTGCCTTCGCCGGTCGCCGCTCGCCGCCTCGAGCTCTGCGCCGCCGCTCGCGCCGATCCGCCGGCCTTCCTGCGCTTCGACCCGGCCCGGCTCCGCGTCTCGCTCGGCACCTCGCTGACCGACCTCGCGGTCCCGGTCGAGGTGACCGCCGAGGCGCAGGCCATCGTGCGGGCCGCCGCCTCGGAGGTGGCCCTGCTGCTGGTCACCTTCCACAAGCGGTTCGTGCCGGTGGATCAGACCGACCGGCTCCTCCTGCGCGAGGACTACGCGCGGCTCCCGCCGGTGCCCCCCACCCTGGGGCCGGCCACCGGCGGGCCCGACCTGCGCGCCGCCGCCGCCCTCTGCGCCGCCAGCCACCCGGCGCTGCCCGGCGGGCTGGCCGGCGCCTGGCTGGGCAAGGGCGGCAAGGGGCGCTCGCTGGTCGGGCTCTGGATCGAGCTCGTGCGGCGGGCGCTGGTCGAGTCGGAGGGGCCGCGCGGCGAGGAGACCACCCTCATCGTCTCGATCGCCCTGGCCGCCGAGCTGGCGGCGGCCGAGGCCCAGGTGAAGGAGATCCTCCCGACCGGCTCGGTGGAGCGCTACCTGCGGCCGGCCGCCATGACGGCGCTCTGGGTGGCCGGGCGCACCGGGCTCGCCCTGGCCTTCCGCGACGCCGGGCGGGGCCCCGACGACCCGGCGCTGGCGCGGGCCGAGGCGGTCCTCTCGCCGCTCCGCCTGCTGGGCGGCCGCGGCGTGGCCACCGGCTCGACGCTCTACGGGTGCGACCTCTCCACCGGCGTGCCGCGCGCCGAGGACCTGGCGGCGCGCCTGGCCGGCGGCGCCGACCCGGAGGCGGTGGTGGCCGACCTCCTGACCCACCTCTCCGCCGACGAGGCGGTGACGCTCCGCTGCGAGCAGGCGGTGGCGGTGGCCCGGCTGCGCGAGGGGATGGCGGGCGCCATCCTCCAGGCCGAGGCGGCGGGGCAGGAGGGCCGGGTGGGCCCGCTCCGCGAGCTCCTGGCGGCGCCGGGCGGGCTGGCCGCCGGCGCTGGCGACGTGACCGGGCGGCAGGGGCTGGTCCGCCAGCTCCAGGCCTGCCTCCCGGCCGGCGAGGCCGCCGGCGCGCTGGACCGCCTGACGCGGGTGCTGCGCGAGTGGCGGCCGCGCGAGCCGGCCGGGGCGCTCGGCCTGACCCGGGAGGAGGCGCGCGTCGAGTACGCCCGCACCGCCCTGGCCCTCTGCGCCGACCTGGCCCTGGAGCAGCTCGCCACCCCGGTCCGCCGCGCCGTCCGCTTCCGCACCGGGCGGGAGGCCGAGGGCGGGGCCGACGCCGAGTACGAGGCGGGGCGGCTCTACCGGCTCGACGCGCGCTCCCAGCCGATCCTGCTGGAGGCGGTGGAGCGGCCCATCGGCCACCTCTTCGCCGACGTGAAGGACTTCACCCGGCGCACCGCGCTGGTGGGCCAGGCCTCCATGGCCGAGTTCCTGCGCACCGAGTTCTACCTGCCCATCCTCACCGCCGCGAAGGAGCACTTCACCGGGATGCGCCACCTCTCCGACATGGGGGGGATCCAGCTCAACAACCTGCTGGGCGACGCCATCAGCTTCTCCGGCCGCATCGAGTCGATGGTGCTGCTGGCCCAGGCGATCCGCCGCGCCTTCGCCGCCTACTCGGGCCGCCTGGCCCGCGAGGCGGAGGGCGAGGCGGTGCAGCGCCAGCTCGCCGCGCTCCGGGCGCGGCTCGACGCGGCGGTGGAGGCGGCCACCCGGGCCCGCATGGAGGCGGAGCTGGCGGTCCCGCGCGCCACCGGCGGCCCGGCGGTCCAGGTGGCGGCGCGGGTGCTGGCCGAGCGGCTGGCCGCCGAGGAGGCGCGCCAGGTGGAGGAGCGCCAGCGGGTGCTGGCGCGGGCCCGCGGCGAGGGGCTGGAGGCCGGCGTCTTCATCAGCTTCGGGCCGCCGCCGCTCACCGTGACCATCGAGGACGACGTCTTCGGCCAGAACCGGGTGGCCATCGCCGACAAGATCAACGAGTCGGCGCGCGGCACCGCCCGGGCCCCCACCGCGCGCGTCCGGGCCGACGCCCGGCTGGCCACCGAGCGGACCGCCCGGGGCAACCCGCGCCTGCAGCACGCCTGGAGCGTCTTCATCGGCCAGCCGCTCACCCTGACCATCGGCCCCGAGGTGGAGGACCTGGCGGTGGCGGCGCTGCGGGCCGGCGACCCGAAGGGCGGCATGAAGGTGCTGGCCCGCCCGGTGCGCGCCGCGCTGGAGGCGGCCGCGCGCGACCCGCAGGAGCGCTCCGGCGACATCTACAACAACGGCGGGGCCCTCTCCGAGGAGGCGCTGCGCGCCTTCCTGGAGGAGGTGCGCGGCCGGCGGGTGGTGCGCCGGGTGGAGCTCTCGCCGGACGAGGTGCCGGAGGCGCTGCGCGCCGCCTGGTTCTTCGGCGACCAGCCGCAGACCCTGCTGGCCTGCTTCCACCTGGACGGCCAGCCGGCGGAGCTGTTCCGTCGGGTGGGGCGCGCCGGCTTCAAGGGGCTGGGCGCGGTGGCGGTCTGGGAGCTGTGCGGCGAGGGCGGCGGTCCGGCCGCCCTGCTGGCGGCCCTCGGCCCGGCCTGGCTGGGCGCGCCGGCGCAGACGCCGCGGCCGCCCGGCGGGTAGGGGCGCGCCACCGACGACACGGCGCCGAGGGAATGCCCCCCGGCGCCGGTCCGGTGCAGGCGGTCGCGCCGCTACTTCTTCGCCGCGAGCGACCGGTCGATGGCCGCCTTCAAGGTCTCGTAGGGGACGGCGCCCACCACCTTCTCGCCGTTGACGACCAGCGTGGGCGTGCCGCTGATGCCGAGCGAGGTGGCCAGCTTGTCGTCGGCCTCGATGCGCCCCTTGTTGCGGCCGGAGGCGATGGACGCCTTGAAGCGCGCCACGTCGAGCCCGAGCTCGCTGGCCCACTTCTCGTAGGCGGCCGGCGAGAGCTCGGCCTGGGCGGCGAACATCTTGTCGTGCATCTGCCAGAACTTGCCCTGCTCGCGGGCCGCCTCGGACGCCTCGGCGGCCGGCATGGCGTTCGGGTGGAAGGGGAGCGGCTTGTGCTTCCAGACGATCCGCACCTTGTCGCCGTAGGCCTGCTCGACCTGCTTCAGGGTCGGCTCGACGCGGGAGCAGAAGGGGCACTGGAAGTCGGAGAAGACCACCACCGTGACCGGCGCCTTGGCGCTCCCCTTGGCCGGATCGTCCGGGCGGAGGGTGACGTCCACCTTGGCGCCCGGGGCCGGCGCGGCGGCCACCGGCGGGGCGGCCGGGGCGGCGGCCACGTTGGCGGCGCAGGCGGCGTCGTGGAAGCCGGGGCCGCGGCGGGTCCCCTTGGCGATCAGCGCGTCGGCCTTCTGGAGCTCCTCCTCCACGATCGGCTTCATGGCGGAGATGGGGAGCGCGCCCACCACCTGGCGGCAGTTGAAGAACATGGTCGGCGTGCCGGAGGCGCCCACCTCGTTGGCCAGCGCCTGATCGGCGGCGATGCGCGGCTCACCGCTCGAGGCCGCCACGGCCGCCTTGAAGCGGTTGAGGTCCAGCCCGATCTCCTTGGCCCACCTCTCGTAGGCGGCCGGCGAGAGCTCGGCCTGGGCGGCGAACATCTTCTCGTGCATCTGCCAGAACTTCCCCTGCTCGCGGGCCGCCTCGGCGGCCAGGGAGGCCGGGCGGGCGTTGGGGTGGAACGGCAGCGGCTGGTGCTTCCAGATGACCCGGACCTGGCCCGGGAAGGCCTGCTCCATCTCCTTGAGCGTCGGCTCCACCCGGGAGCAGAAGGGGCACTGGAAGTCCGAGAAGAGGACCACCGTGAGCTTGGCGTCGGCGGGGCCGCGGGACGGGTCGTCGGGGCGGACGGTGACCTTGCGGTAGGCGGCCGGCGGCGGGCCAGGCGGCGGCTGCGGGGCGGCCTGGGCGCCGGCCGGCTCGGGCGGGCCGGCCACCATGACGGGCGCGGTGGCGCCCTTCTCGATGATGGCGGCGTAGACGGCGCTCGCCGGGGTGCCGGCGGCCACCAGGGCCTTGGCCTTCTGGAGCTCCTCCTCGACCGCCGCCTTGAAGGCCTCGAAGGGCTGCGCCCCGACCAGCTTGCGGCCGTTGATGAAGAAGGTCGGGGTGCCGCCGGCGCCCAGCGCCGAGGCCTCGGCCTGGTCGCGCTTGATGCGCGGCTCGGCGGTCTTCCTGGCCAGGGCGTCCTTCAGGCGGGCGGCGTCGAGGCCGATGGCCGCGCCGGCCTTCTCGACCGCCGCGTCGTCCAGGGCCGGGGCCGACTCGAAGAGGGCGTCGTGCATGGCCCAGAAGGCGGCGTCGCCCTTCTGCTCCCGGGCCGCCTCGGTGGCCAGGGCGGCCGGCAGGGCGCGCGGGTGGAAGGGGAGCGGGTTGTGCTTGAAGGCGAAGCGGAGCTGCCCAGGGAAGGCCTGCTCGAGCTGCTTGAGCGTGGGGCCGACCCGCTTGCAGAAGGGGCACTCGAAGTCCGAGACCTCGACGATGGTGACCAGCGCGTCGGCCGGGCCCTTCACCGGCGCGTCGCCGATGGGCATCCGGTAGACCGCCTTGGGGTCCTCCTGCGGGCGGCCCGGCCTGGCGGCGGCCGCGGCCGGCTGGGCAGGCAGCGCCGGCTGGACGCGGGGCGAGGGGTTGGCCACCAGGGCGTTCCGGGTGAAGAACCCGATGGCGGCGCCGACCACGAGCGCCAGGAACCAGCTCACGTGCTTCATGGGACTCTCCTCCTGCAGAAGGTACGGGGGGGCCGCCGGGCGGCGGCCGGTCAGGGACGGAAGGTGGCGCCGGCGCGGACCATGAGCGGCAGGCCGGCGCGGTGGGAGGTCGGCACCCCGGTGTCCACCTCGACGGTGAAGCCGAAGGCGCTGGTGAGGCGCACCTCCCAGCTCGCGCCCAGGAGGAGCCAGCGCCAGGCCGATTCCCCGCGGGCGTTGGACCAGTCGAAGGCGGCGCGCAGCCAGAAGGGCGTGGCGGGGAGCGCCACCCGGAGGCCGGGCCGCAAGGCGAAGTTGGTGCGCGGGGCCAGGCCGATGGCCGCCGCCAGCTCGGGGCGGAGCACCAGCCCGGTGCCCGAGGCGGAGGTGGGGATCTCCCAGCCGGCCAGCCCCTCGACGTCGGCCAGGCCGGGGCGGCCGGTCACGCCGACCTCGCCGCCGCCGCCGAGCGAGCCGGCCAGCACGAGCTGCCCGGCCCGGGCCTGGAAGGGGCCCGCCAGGCAGAGCAGCGCCGCGGCCGTGAGGAGATGGGTTCGCACGGGAGGTGCAGCCTATCCCCGAGCCCCCCGAGGGGCAAGGCTGCGGCCGGTTGCGACGGGGGCGGGTTGCCGGTATGTGGGGCGCGTGGCGACCACCCTCCCTGAACCGGCGGCGACCCTGGATGCTTCCGGGCTGCTCTGCCCCCTCCCCATCGTCAAGGCGGCGGCGGCGGTGAAGGGGCTGCCGATCGGCGCGGTGCTGCTGGTCATCGCCACCGATCCCGGCATCGAGAGCGACATGCCGCTCTGGTGCCGGGCCACCCGCCACGAGCACCTCGGCACCTTCCGGGACGGGACGTCCTGGAAGAGCTACGTGCGCAAGCGCGGCCGCGCCGCGCCGCCGTCCCCCTGATCGGAGCCGAACCCGTGGGCAAGCCAGGCAAGGCCATCGCGATGATCTCGGGCGGGCTCGACTCGACGCTGGCGCTCGCGCTGGTGCGGGCCCAGGGGATCGAGGTCAAGGCCATCAACTTCTACACCGGCTTCTGCATCACCGAGACGCAGCGCCGCAAGGGCGGCCGCCAGGACGGCTCGGTGCCGGCCAACGACGTGCTCAAGACGGCGGCCGACCAGGACGTGGACGTCGAGTACGTGGACATCTCGGGGGACGAGTACCTCCAGATGCTGCTCCACCCGCGCTACGGCTACGGCGCCAACGCCAACCCCTGCGTCGACTGCCGCATCTTCATGATGCGGAAGGCCAAGGCCATCATGGAGGCCGAGGGGGCCGACTTCATCTTCACCGGCGAGGTGCTCGGGCAGCGCCCCAAGAGCCAGCGGCGCGACACGCTCTGGGTCATCGAGCGCGAGGCCGGGCTGAAGGGCCGGCTGGTGCGCCCGCTCTCGGCGCGGCTGCTGCCGCCCTCCATCCCGGAGCTGGAGGGGATGCTGGATCGGGAGCGGCTGGGCGACATCTCCGGGCGCGGCCGGGTCCGGCAGATCGCCATGGCCCGCGCGATGGGGCTGGAGTCCTGGCCCCAGCCGGCCGGCGGCTGCTGCTTCCTGACCGACGAGGCCTTCTCCCGGAAGTTCTTCCACGTGCTCGGCCAGCGCGAGGCGGAGGGGCTGCCGCGCTCCATCGACCAGGACGACATCGTCCTCATGACCACCGGCCGCCACTTCAGGCTCTCGCCGGTGGCCCGGCTCATGGTGGGGCGCACCGAGGTGGAGAACGCCACCCTCGACAGCTACTCGGAGGGGTACGCGCGGCTCCTGGCCACCGGCTTCAACGGCCCGCTCGGCCTGGTGGACGGCACCCCGACCTGGGAGGAGCGCCAGCTCGCGGCCGCCATCATCGCCCGCTACGGCAAGGGGCGGGAGGAGCCGAAGGTCGAGATCGAGTGGCGGGATCCTGACGGCGCGGTGGAGCGGTTCGAGGTGGTGCCGGAGCCGGACGAGGCGCGCATCGAGGCGATGCGGATCTGAGTTCCAGGGGGCGCACCGCCCCCTCCCCGCCGAGCGAAGCTCGGCAGGGCCCCACCCCCCAAGAAAAGACCGCTCCGCGGGCCGGGGGCGCGAAGCCCCCGGACCCCACCGTTCGAGAACGGGCAGCACTGGGGGCCCACCCCCCAGGAAGAAGCCGCTCTGCGGGCCGAGGAACAACGCCCCCCATGCGCGGCACCCCTGTCGAGCGCGCGGCCCGGTGGCGCAGGTCCGGCGCCGCGGATGGAGGCAGGATTGCGGGGAGCGCACGCCCCCTCGGGACCCCTTCTCGGCGCGCGCCACGGGAGACCCATGGCGAAGCGCATCTACGCCTTCGGTGGCGGGACCGCCGAGGGCAACAGGGACATGAAGGAGCTCCTGGGCGGCAAGGGCGCGGGCCTCGCCGAGATGTCCTCCATCGGCATCCCCGTCCCGCCCGGCTTCACCATCACCACCGAGGTCTGCACCGACTTCTACCGGTCGGGCCAGAAGCTCCCGCCGGGGCTGGACCGCGAGATCCGCGCGGCCCTGGCCCGCGTCGAGCACCAGACCCGCAAGGTGTTCGGAGGGACCAAGGATCCGCTGCTGGTCTCGGTGCGCTCCGGCGCCCGGGTCTCCATGCCCGGCATGATGGACACCGTCCTCAACCTGGGGCTCAACGACCAGACGGTGGAGGCGCTGGCCGCGCGGAGCGGCGACCCCCGCTTCGCCTGGGACAGCTACCGGCGCTTCTGCGCCATGTTCGGCGACGTGGTGCTCGGCCTGAAGCCGGAGCGGAAGCAGGACCGGGATCCCTTCGAGGAGATCCTCGAGGCCAAGAAGGCGGCGGTGGGCGTGCGCCACGACGCCGACCTCCAGGTCGGCGCCCTCCGCGCGCTGGTGGCCGAGTTCAAGGCCGAGATCCTCCGGCGCACCGGGGTGGAGCTCCCCTCGGACCCGCACGCCCAGCTCCTCATGGCCATCCGCGCCGTCTTCCAGTCCTGGGAGAACGACCGGGCCAAGGCCTACCGGCAGATGAACGGCATCCCCTCCACCTGGGGCACCGCGGTGAGCGTCCAGGCCATGGTCTTCGGCAACCTGGGCGAGGACTCGGGCACCGGGGTGGCCTTCACGCGCAGCCCGGCCACCGGCGAGAACGTGTTCTACGGCGAGTTCCTGGTGAACGCCCAGGGCGAGGACGTGGTGGCCGGCATCCGCACCCCGCACCGCATCGCCGAGCTGGCCACCCAGTGGCCGAGCATCTCCCGCCAGCTCCTCGGGGTGCGCCGCAAGCTGGAGCGCCACTACCAGGAGATGCAGGACATCGAGTTCACCGTGGAGCGCGGCCGGCTCTACGTGCTGCAGACCCGCACCGGCAAGCGGACCGGCCTGGCCGCGGTGCGCATCGCCGTGGAGATGGCCGAGGCCAGGCTCATCACCAAGGAGGACGCCCTCCGGCGCGTCGATCCCGAGGCCCTGAACCACCTGCTCCGGCCGGTCTTCGACCCGGAGAAGAAGGCCGAGGCCATCGCGGCCGGGCGGCTCCTGGCCCGCGGCCTCCCGGCCGGCCCGGGCGCCGGCTCCGGGCAGCTGGTCTTCTTCGGCGACGACGCGGTGGCCTGGCGCCACCGCGGCGAGCGGGTCATCCTGGCGCGCCACGAGACCAGCCCGGAGGACATCCGGGGCATGGCCGCCGCGGAGGGGTTCCTGACCGCCTTCGGGGGCGCCACCAGCCACGCCGCCCTGGTGGCCCGGCAGATGGGCAAGGTGGCCATCGTCGGCTGCGCCGCGCTCGCCTTCGACTACCAGGCCCGCACCATGACGGTGAGCGGGCCGGGCGGCCCCAAGGTGCTCCGCGAGGGGGACTGGATCTCCATCGACGGCCTGGTCGGCGAGGTGCTGGAGGGGCAGCTCGCCACCCGGCCCTCCGAGGTGGTGGAGGTGCTGGTGGAGAAGAGCCGCGCCGCCAAGGACGCGCCCAGCTACCGGCAGTTCGCCAGGCTCCTCGGCTGGGCCGACGAGGTGCGCCGGCTCGGGGTCTGCGCCAACGCCGACCAGCCGGACCAGGCCGCCGCGGCGCTGGCCTTCGGCGCCGAGGGGATCGGCCTGTGCCGCACCGAGCACATGTTCTTCGGCGAGGGGAAGATCGGCCCGATGCGGGAGATGATCGTGGCCCAGAACACCGGGGCCCGGCGCGCCGCGCTCTCCCGGCTCCTGCCGCTCCAGCGGGCCGACTTCGCCGGGCTCTTCGAGGTCATGGCCGGGCGGCCGGTGGTCATCCGCACCATCGACCCGCCGCTCCACGAGTTCCTGCCGCACGACGACGAGGGGATCGAGGCGCTGGCCCGGGCCACCCACCGCGCCCCGTCCCAGGTCCGCGGGCGGGTCGCCGAGCTCCACGAGTCGAACCCCATGCTGGGCCACCGCGGCTGCCGGCTCGGCATCTCCTACCCGGAGATCACCGAGATGCAGGCGCGCGCCATCTTCGAGGCGGCCTGCGACGTGGCGGCCCGCGGCATCCCGGTCAAGCCGGAGGTCATGATCCCGCTGGTCGGCGCCAAGGCCGAGCTGGACGACCAGGCGGCGGTGGTGCACCGGGTGGCCGCCGAGGTCTTCCGGGAGAAGGGGCGGAAGGTGCCCTACCAGGTCGGCACCATGATCGAGGTGCCGCGGGGCGCGCTCACCGCCGGTGAGATCGCCAAGACCGCCGAGTTCTTCTCCTTCGGCACCAACGATCTCACCCAGACCACCTACGGCCTCTCGCGGGACGACACCGGGCCGGTCATGGCCACCTACCTGGAGAAGGAGATCTGGCCGGGCGACCCGTTCGTCTCCATCGATCGCGAGGGGGTGGGGGCGCTCATGCGCCTGGCCGTGCAGGCCGGGCGGGCCACCCGCCGGAAGCTCCAGCTCGGCATCTGCGGCGAGCACGGCGGCGATCCCGCCTCGGTGATCTTCTGCCACGAGCTCGGTCTCGACTACGTCTCCTGCTCGCCCTACCGGATCCCCATCGCCCGGCTGGCGGCGGCCCAGGCGGTGCTCAAGGAGCGGGCGGGCCAGGGGAAGAAGGCTGCGAGGACGAAGGCCAAGCCCGCATCGAAGCCAGCGGCGCGGCGCGCGCCGGCGCGAAGGGCGGGAGGGGCCGGGGCGCGGCGGCGCTGAGGCGCAGGGCGGGCGCGGCGCGGGTGGTCCGATGTGGCAGACCGGTTTTTGATATCGGCGGCGGGCTGGGGCAGACTGCCTCGGCTCGCATGCACCTCGGCCCGCTCGCCCCCGCCACCGCCCTCCTGCTCCTCGCCCTGGCCTCCCGCGCCGGGGCCGCGGCGCCGTCGGCGCCGGCCGCACGGGAGCAGGCCGCCCAGCCCGCCCGGCCTGACCAGGCCGCGCAGCCCCGAGCGACGGTGGCGGCGCGTGCGCTCGGCCCCCGCCGGCTCGATCCGGCGCTGGGGCGCTACGTCGCCAGCTACGGGAGCGGCCGCGCCGTCCTGACGCTCGACCCGCGCCTGCAGGCCCGGCTGGAGCGGACCCTGGCCGAGGCGGCCTCCCCCTACGCCGCCACCGTGCTGCTCGACCCGCGCACCGGGCGCGTGCTGGCCATGGCCGAGGCGAGCCGCGAGGCGCCGGACCGGGCCGCCGGGCTGTCGCTGCGCGCCGCCTCGCCGGCCGCCTCGATCTTCAAGATCGTCACCGCCGCCGCGCTCCTGGAGGAGGGCTTCACGCCCGAGGAGCCGATCTGCTACCACGGCGGGCGCCACCGGCTCGACCCCAAGCTGCTGGCCGACGACGCCCGGCGCGACCACGCCTGCCTGCCGCTGGCGGCCGCCTTCGGCCACTCGGCCAACGTGGTCTTCGCCAAGCTGGCCGACCGCGGCCTCTCCGCCGAGCGGCTGCGCGCGGTGGCGGAGCGCTTCCTCTTCAACGTCCCCATCCCCTTCGTCTCGCCGGTCGAGCCGTCCCGGGCCGTCATCCCGGAGGACCGCTTCGGCCTGGCCAACGCCGCCGCCGGCTTCGGCGAGGTCCGCCTCTCGGCGCTCCACGCCGCCCTGGTGGGGGCGGTGGTGGCCAACCGGGGCGTGCTGGTGCCGCCCTGGACGGTGGACCTGGTGGAGGGCGGCGAGATCCCGCCGGCCGAGGAGCCGGTGCGGGTGGTGGACGAGCGGGTGGCGGAGCAGCTCGGCGCCATGATGCGCGAGACGGTGAGCCGCGGCACCGCCACCCGCGCCTTCGCCCGGCCGCCGCGCGGGCTCAAGGGCGTGGCGGTGGCCGGCAAGACCGGCTCGCTCAACGAGAAGGCCCCCTTCCGCGACCACTCCTGGTTCGTCGGCTACGCGCCGGCGGAGGACCCGCAGGTGGTGGTGGCCACGGTGGTGGTCAACGGCCCGCTCTGGCGGGTCCGGGCTCCCTGGGTGGCGCGCGAGGCGCTGGCGGCCTTCTTCGCCGACCGGGTCGCCCTGGCCGAGCCCCCGCGGGCCCGCCGCCTGGCGCGCAGGTAGGGCCCGCGAGGCCGCTCAGCCGAGCGCGCCGAGCCGGATGACGCCGGCGTCGGCGAAGCGGCGCAGCGCCTTCAGCACCTCCAGCTCCCGCAGCGGCGCCACCTGGACGATCTGGCGGACGGTGCGGCGGCCGTCGCAGCGCGAGAGCAGGTAGCGGTCGGCGCTGGAGAGGGTGAGCGCGCCGAGCTGGTCGGAGCGCAGGCGCAGCGCCGGCACCCGCGGCGGGTCGGTCAGGTCGTCGTGCAGCTTGCGCCGCAGCTCCTCCTCGGCGCGGGCCAGGACCGCCTGGGCCGGCTCGGAGCCCGGCGCGGAGGCGACCGCCCGCGAGGCGGCCAGCTCGGCCTCGGCGGTCCGCCCCTGGCCGAGCAGCGCCTCGGCCTGCTCCAGGAGCGCCGCGGTCTCGACCGCCTCCTCGATGGCGGTGGAGACGTCGGTCCGCTCCGGCGCCGCGCGCAGGATGCCGCGCCGGGCCAGGGCGTAGAGCCGCTGGTAGAGGTGGAAGTCGGTGGCGTGGAGGGCCAGGCCGATCTCGTCGATGGTCAGGCCACGCCGCGCCAGCTCGAGCAGCCGGCCGTCGAGGGTGGTCGGGCCGAGGTCGGCGGTGACGCGCCCCTCCTCGACCTCCAGCGAGGAGGTGCCGCTGGGGAACTCGCCGCGGAAGGCGTTCCAGGCGGTGGCGCGGAACTCCGCCTCCTTGACGATGTCGGCGAGCGGCACCTCGGCGTCCAGCTCGTCGTGGCCGCCCGGTAGCTCGTCGTCGAAGAAGAACAGGCCCGAGTCCCAGCGGAAGGCGTCGAGCGCCGTCTCGCGGATCTTGATGGCCAGCACCTCGGTGACGGTCTGGCGGGAGATGAGCCCCACCATGGTGAGGACGCGCCCCAGCCGGATCTTGGTCTCCTCCTGGGTCTGGAAGGCCTTCTGGAGCTGCTCCTCGTCGATGTGGCCGAAGTTGAGGAGGAGCTGGCCCAGGTACTCGCGCGGGTCGTTGGAGGCGGCCCCCACCGCGACGCCCTGGCGGATGAGGAGGGTCTTTCGGACCGTGCCGCGCTCGCAGGTCAGCGACCCGGTGAGCCGCCGCCGCGCCACCAGGTCGAGGAGGTCCGCGAGGGGCAACAGCTCGAGGCTGCCTCTGAGGCCGTGCATTCGGGAGGGAGTCTCACGCGGAACAGGTTGGCGCGGCAAGGTGGCCGAAGGTGGGCTATATGGTCTGACCATGCCCGATACCGCTCCCAAGGGCCGCGGCCCGAGCCCGCTCCTGGCCGCCGCCGCCTTCGCCGGCGTGGTCCTGGTGGCCGCCCTGGCCTGGTACGCCTGGCGAGTCACCCAGCAGGCCGACCAGCTGGCCGCCACCGTCGCCGCGCCCGTCCCGGCGCGCCCCGCCGCACCGCCCGCCGCGGCGCCGCCAGGGCCGCCCCCCGCGCCGGCCATCCCGGAGAACCAGATCGTGACCCGGGGCACGCCGGTCGCCGCGCCGCCCATCGAGCTGCCGACCGCCGACGGCAAGACCTTCTCCCTGGCCGCGGCCAAGGGGCAGGTGGTGATGGTGAACTTCTGGGCCACCTGGTGCCCGCCCTGCGCCAAGGAGATGCCGGGGATGGTCAAGCTCGGCGAGGCGCTCACCAGGAAGTACCCGGGCAAGTTCCGCATGGTGGCGGTGTCGGTGGACGAGGACACGGCGGCGCTCATGAGGTTCTTCGCCGGCCCGGCCTACGGCGGGCTGCCCAGGAACGTGGTGATCGCCCGGGAGCCTGGGATCGGCCAGGTGACGCGCGCCTATTACTGCGTCGGCCGCGGGGCCTGCCGGCCGCAGGAGGTCCAGCTCCCCGAGACCTACGTGGTGGACAAGCAGGGGCGCATCACCGGGGTCGTGGTGGGCGATATCGACTGGCAGGACCCGTCGGCGGCCCAGTACCTCGAGGCGCTCATCAAGGCCTGATGGGATCTCCGTCGTAAAGCCCTGGAACGACGCGAAGTTGACGCAGGCGGACGCGGGCTCGCCGAAGGCCGGGGCGCCGCGCTGGCACCATGTCCGGCACCGGGTTTCACCGGGTTTCCTGGGAGTTCACGCGGGGCGTGCCACCGGGAGTCCTTGATAGGGCTTCGGGCACCGTCCTATAAAGGCGCGTGAACCTTTGGGTATCCGGTCGTTGTCGGCTTCTCGGCAGGCCCCTCCGGAGCGCGCGTGGCTGAGCAGGGCATCCCTGTCGTGGTGATGGGGCTCGGTGAGATCGGGCGCGCCGTGGTGCGCCGGGCCCTGGCCCATCCGGACCTCCGCGTGGTGGGCGCCGTCGACCGCGCCAAGGGGCTGGCCGGCCGGCGGCTCGACGAGCTGGTCGGCGCGCCGGCGGGCGACCTCACCGTGGCGTCGGATCCCGGCGAGGTGCTGGCCCGCGCCCGCGGTGGCGTCCTGCTCCTCGCCTCCACCTCCTCCTTCGAGGAGGCGCTGCCGATCCTGCGCCGCGCCGTCGAGGCCGGCTGCTCGGTGGTCTCCACCTGCGAGGAGCTGGCCTGGCCCTGGCTCCACCACGAGGCCGAGGCCGACGCGCTCGACGCGCTCTGCGAGAAGCGGGACGTGGCGGTGGTCGGCACCGGCGTCAACCCGGGCTTCGCGCTCGACCGGCTGCCGGCCTTCCTGGCCCAGGTGGCCGGCGAGGTGCGCCACGTGCGCGGGCTGCGGGTGGTGGACCTCCTGCGCCGGCGCGACGCCCTGCGCCGCAAGGTCGGGGTGGGGCTCACCGAGGAGGCCTTCCACGCCGCCGAGGAGCAGGGCACGGTCGGCCACGTCGGGCTGGCCGAGTCGGCGGCGCTGGCCGCGGCCGGCTGCGGGCTCGAGGTGGACGAGGTGGAGGAGGAGCTCTCGCCGCTCCTCGCCGAGGAGGACGCCCACGGCGTGAAGAAGGGCCAGGTGGCCGGCGTGCAGCAGGTGGCGCGGGCCTTCCACGAGGGGCGCGAGGTGGCGCGCCTGGAGCTCATCGTGGCGCTCGGGGTGGACCACCCGCGCGACGAGGTGGAGCTCGACGCCGACCCGCCGCTGCGGGCGGTCATCCCGGGCGGCGTGCCGGGCGAGGCGGCCACCGTCAACGCGGTCATCCACGCGGCGCTGGCGGTGACGGAGCGGCGCGGCCTCATCACGGTGCTCGACTTGCCGGCGGGGCGCTGAGGCGCCAGGGACGGGGAACGGACATGCTCGACAAGACGCTCATCGGCCGGGAGAGCGAGCCCACCGTGGTGGAGGTGGAGAAGGGGGCCATCCGACGCTTCGCCGAGGCCCTGGGCGACGCCAACCCCCTGGCGCTCGACGAGGCGGCCGCCCAGGCGGCCGGGTACCCGTCGCTGTTGGCCCCGCCCACCTTCGCGGTGACGCTCGGCTGGACCGATCGCTTCCGCCACTCGCTCGACCTGGGCACCCGCGCGGTGCTCCACGGCGAGCAGTCCTTCGAGTACGCCCGGCCGCTGGTGGCCGGCGACCGGCTCACGGTCCGCAGCAAGGTGGTGGACGTGCAGGAGCGGGCGGGCGCCAGCGGTCCGGTGGACGTGCTGGTGGTCGAGGACGAGGCGCGCGACGACAAGGGGGCCACCGTCCTGAAGGCCCGGGCCACCTACATCATCCGGCGGGGGTAAGCCTCACATGGCGCTCACGGCACGCCAGCTCTACTTCGAAGGCACCCGGGTCGGCGACGAGCTGCCACCGCTCGTCAAGCCACCGGTGGACCGCATCCAGATCGCCCGGTACGCCGGCGCCTCCGGGGACTACAACCCGCTCCACGTGGACGAGCCGCAGGCCAAGGCGGCCGGCTTCCCGTCCACCCGGGCGCCCGGCATGATCGCCATGGGCTTCATGGCGGAGCTGGCGACCGAGTGGGTGCGCGGCGCCCGGCTGCGGCGCTTCCAGAGCCGCTTCGTCAAGATCGTCTGGCCGAACGACGTGCTGACCGCGCGCGGCCGGGTGGTCGAGCGGCGCTTCGAGCCGGGCGGGGTCTACACCATCGACATCGAGCTCTGGGCCGAGAACCAGAAGGGCGAGCTGGTGGCGCGCGGCCTGGCCACCTACCAGTTCTACTACTCGGCCGACGACGAGGTCCGCCAGAGGGCCGGACAGCCGCCGCTCGTGGTGACGCCCGAGGAGGAGGAGGCCCGCCTGGCCCGCCTCTCCCGCGCCCAGTCGCCGCGCCCGCCCTCGCCGCCCCGCCCGCTCCAGCCGGCGCGCCCCATCGGGCTCCCGGCGGTCGCGGCGCCTGCCGCCGGGCCGGCTCGTCCCGCCGTGCCGCCTCGTCCGGGCGCGCCGCTCCCGGTCAGGCCGCCGGCGCCGCTGCCCCGAGCCGTACCGCTGCACGGCATGCCGTCCGTGCCGCCGCGCCCCGTGTCACCCGCGTCGTCCGCGCCGCCGCGCCCCGTGTCGTCCGCGCCGCCGCGGTCGCCGCTCCCGCAGCTCAGGTCCGCGCCGGCGGCCCCGGTGCCGGCCAGGCCCCTGGTAAGGCCGGCCGCCCTGCCGGCGCCGAAGCCCGCCGCCAGACCGCAGCCCAAGGCAGCGGCGAAGCCGGCGTCGAAGCCGGCACCCAGGGCGGCCGCCAAGAAGCCGCCGCCGAAGCCGGCCCAGAAGAAGCCAGCCCCGGTGGCCAGGAAGCCGGCGCAGCCCAAGAAGAAGGCCGCGCCGGCGGCCAAGAAGAAGCCGCGCCGGTGATGGCTCGACCGGGCTCCGGCCCCGCGGCGCCACGCGCGCTGACGCTCGCGCGGGTGCGCGCGCCCGGGCCCGCGCGGGTGCGCGCGCTGGGGCTCGGCCTCGGCCTCGGCCTGGCGCTCGCCGCCTGTCCGCCGCTCCTCGCCTGCACCCGTCCGCCTGCCGAGCCGCCCGGAGCCGCAGCCGCGGCCCAGGCTGCCGCGGCCGAGGCGGCGGCGCTCGCCGAGGGGCGGGCCGCCTACGCGATGCGGGGAGATCCGGCCCGGCTCGCCGCCGCCCTGGAGGCCCTCCGCCGCGCCGCCCGGCTCCTGCCCGGGGACCCGGCCGCCGAGCTCGAGCTGGCGCGCGCCGAGGCCTTCCGGGCCCTCACCGCCGCCGATCCCGCCGAAGCGCGGGCGGCGCACGACGCCTCGTCGCGGGCGGCCGAGCGGGCGCTCTCGGCGCTCTCCCCCGGCTTCGCCGCGGCGGTGGCGGCCGGCCGGCCGGCCGAGGAGGCGGCCGCCCAGGTCGGGCCGGCCGGGGCCGAGCCGCTCCACTGGCTGGCGCTCGGGCGCATGGGCGTGGCCCGGGCCGACGGCCACGCCGCGGTGCTGGCGGTGAAGGACCACCTCCTCCCGCTGGAGCGGCGCGCCGCGGCGCTCGACGAGGCGGTGGACGCGGGCGGCCCGCTGCGCGCGCTCGGCGCCTGGAGCGCCATGCTGCCGGTGGCGGCGGGCGGCGGGGCCGGCGCGGCGCGCGCCTGGTTCGACCGGGCGGCCCGGCGCTTCCCCGACGAGCCCTGGCGGCGTGTGGAGGAGGCCGGCTCGCTCTGCGTGCTCTTGCAGGACGGCGGCTCCTTCGACCGGCTGCTCGGCGAGGTGCTGGCGCTCGACCCGGCGGCGCAGGGGGCGCGGGCGCCGGAGCTCGAGGCGGCGCGGCGCCGGGCGCGGACCCTCCTCGACAACAGGGCCGGCCTGTTCTAAGCCCCGCCCCAGGGAGCGAGCATGGCGAGCGAGAAGCTGGGCACGGTGGCCGTCCACGGCGGCGAGCTGGAGACGCTGGCGGTCCCGGCGGTCTGCACGCCGATCTACCAGACCACCACCTACCGCTTCGACAGCGCCGCCGAGGCGGCCGCCTACCTCGACGCGCCGGAGGGGCGCTGGCTCTACTCCCGCCTGGAGAACCCGACCGTCATCGCCGCCGAGCGCAAGATCGCGCTGCTGGAGCGGACCGAGACGGCCTGCGCCTTCGCCTCCGGCATGGCCGCCATCCACGCGGCCCTGACCGGCCACCTCCAGGCCGGCGACGCGCTGCTCATCGCCGACACCATCTACGGGCAGTCGACCCGGCTGGCCAGGACGCTGCTGGGGCGCTTCGGCGTGGAGATCATCGAGGTGCCGCTCCTCGGGCTGGCCGAGGGGGTGGCCCGGGCGCCGGCCCACGCCCGGGCGCTGCTCTTCGAGACCCCCACCAACCCGACCATGCGGGTGGTCGACGTGGCGGCGGTGGCGGCCGCCTGCCGGGCCCGTGGCCTCCTCTCGGTGCTCGACGCCACCTTCGCCACCCCGGTCAACCTCCAGCCGGCCACCCTCGGCGTGGACCTCGTGGTGCACAGCGCCACCAAGTACCTGAACGGCCACTGCGACCACCTGGCCGGCGCGGTGGCGGGGTCGAAGGCGGTCATGGCGCCGGTCTTCGAGGTGCGGCGGGTGGCCGGCGCCAACCTGGACCCGGCGGTGGCCTACGACCTCCTGCGCGGCATGAAGACCCTGGAGGTGCGGGTGCTCCGGCAGAACGCCACCGCGCTCCTCCTCGCCGAGGCGCTGGAGGGGCACGCCGAGGTGGCGCGGGTCCACTACCCGTTCCTGCGCTCCCACCCGGACCACGACCTGGCGCGCCGGCTGCTGCGCGGCGGCGGTGGGGTCCTGTCGCTCTCGGTGAAGGGCGGCTACCCGGCCTGCGCCCGGGTCCACGACGCGCTCCGCCTGGTGGCCCGCGCCTCCTCGCTCGGCGGGGTCGAGAGCCTGGCCTCGATCCCGGTCATCTCCTCGCACCGCAACGCCTCTCCGGCCGAGCTCGAGGCCCAGGGGATCGACCAGGGGCTGCTGCGGCTCTCGGTCGGCCTGGAGGATCCGGACGACCTGCTGGCCGACCTCCGCCAGGCCCTGGAGCAGGCGTGAGGGGCGGCGCCGGCGCGGGCCGGGCCCGGGTGGCGGCGCTGGCGGCGCTGGCGGCGGCGCTGGTCGGCTGCCCGCCGCCGCGGACGCTGCCGGCGCCGGCCGGGCTCCCCTCGGCGCCCGACGAGCTCCTGGCCGAGGTGCGGGCCGTCCAGGCCAGGGTCGAGCGGGTGCAGGGCGAGGCGCGCCTCGACCTCACCACCGCCCAGGGGAGCGGCGGCCTGGCGGCCTTCGCGGCGGCCGAGCGGCCCGGCCGGCTCCGCATCGACACCCAGGACTTCTTCGGCAACGTGGTCTCGGCGGTGGCGGTGGACGGCGGCCGGCTGACCCTCTACGACGCGCGCGAGAAGGTCTTCTACCGGGGGCCGGCCACGGCGCGGAACCTGGCGCTGCTGGTGCCGGTGGCGCTCCGGCCGGACGAGCTGGTCACGCTGCTGTGCGGCTCGGCCCCGCTCCTCGACGGCGAGGCCATCGGCGCCGCGCCCGCGCCCGGCGGGGGCGCGCTGCGGCTCACGCTCCGGCGCGGCGAGGAGCTCCAGCGGGTGGACGTGGGGGAGCGGGCGGCGGTGGTGCGCACCATCCGCTCGCGGGGCGGGGTCGTCACCATGGAGGCGGTCCTCTCGGGCCACCGGGATCGCGCCGGCGCCCCTTTCCCGGAGGCCCTCCGGGTGGCCGCTCCGCAGGCCCAGCTCGAGCTCGGCCTGCGCTGGAAGTCGGTGGAGGTGAACGGCCCGGTGGACCGGTCGCTCTTCACGCTCGCCCCCCCGGCCGGCGCCCGGGTGGTGGACCTCCCCGGGGACCCGGACTGATCGCCCCTGGGGGGCCGGGCCGCGCGCCGCCCCCGGGAAATGCCCAGGCGGCGCCGGCGGTTCCCACCACCGCCGGGGCCATGGCGTTCCGGGCGGCCGCCACCTAGGATGCGTCGCGCCGAAGACCCCGGGAGCACACGTGGACCAGAACCTGCTCACCCTCATGAAGACCAGCGTCTCGCTCTGGATCATCGCCGCCTGCTCGATCCTGGCGGTGGCAGCGGCGCTCGAGCGGGTCATCGCGCTCTGGGGCTTCTCCGGCAAGGCGGGCGCGCTGGCCGACGCGGTGGGGCGGGCGCTCTTCCGCGGCGACCTCGACGACGCCCGGGCCCAGTGCGAGCGCTCCGGCTCCCCCGCCGCGGAGGTCTTCCTGGCGGCGCTGGTCGGGCTGGGGACGCGCCCCTCCGGGCTGGCGGGCCGGCCAGCCCCCGAGCCGACCGCCGAGCGGCTCGGCGCGGCGGTGGAGCGGGAGCGGCAGCGCACCGGCCTCAAGCTCAAGCGCGGCCTCTGGATCCTGGCCACGGTGGGCGCCACCGCCCCGTTCATCGGCCTCTTCGGCACCGTGGTCGGCATCATGAGCGCCTTCCAGCAGATGGCGCAGACCGGGCAGGGCGGCTTCGCGGTGGTGGCGGCCGGCATCTCCGAGGCGCTCATCACCACCGCCGCCGGCATCGCGGTGGCGGTGCTGGCGGTGGTCCTCTACAACGCCATCAACACCCACGTGCAGCGGCTCACCCTCCAGCTCCGGCTGCTGACCGAGGAGTACCTCGAGCTCGTGAAGGAGCTCTGGCCGACCCTGTCGGCCGGGGCCCGCGCCCCGGAGGCGGGCCGCGGCGGGCGCGCCGCCGCCGGGGAGGGCTGAGCCGTGGCGATGGGCGGACCGGGCGCCGGTGAGGGCGAGGAGGCCGAGGGCGGCCTCTTCGCCGACATCAACATCACGCCGCTCACCGACATCTTCCTGGTGCTGCTCATCATCTTCATGGTGACCACCACCGCCATCGCCGA
>Ga0209261_10000133_pt1 | contig 20040 bp, 14 predicted proteins | sample DOMMetBare1Fresh_FD_187470 | JGI IMG/M metagenome (GOLD analysis project Ga0209261, IMG submission 187470) | Wetland sediment microbial communities from St. Louis River estuary, USA, under dissolved organic matter induced mercury methylation -... | ecosystem: Environmental > Aquatic >...
ACCGCTCCGCGCTCGACAAGCTCGTCCAGGCGGCCGGCTTCGTCTCCTGCCACACCGGCGGCGTGCCGGACGGCAACGCCATCCTGGTGGGCAAGCCGGAGGCCGACTACGCCATGGACGCGGCCGAGTGCATCGGCTGCGGCGCCTGCGTGGCCGCCTGCCCCAACGGCGCGGCCATGCTGTTCGCCGGCGCCAAGGTGGCGCAGCTCGCCGAGCTCCCGCAGGGCCAGGTCGAGGCGCCCCAGCGCGTCGCCGACATGGTCAAGGCCATGGCCGCCAGCGGCTTCGGCAACTGCTCCAACCACTACGAGTGCGAGGCGGCCTGCCCCAAGGGCATCAAGGTCAAGTTCATCGCCCGGCTCAACCGCGAGTTCGCCAAGGCGATGATCAAGGAGAAGATCGGCGCCATCTCGACGACCCGCACCGCCTCGAGCGGCGGGTAGCGCCCGGCGGCCGCCTCCGGGCGGCGCGAGGCTCACGGGGCGGGGATCCGAGCGGATCCCCGCCCCTTCTCGCTTCCGGAGCGCGACGCCGTGGCGCTCGCCAGGGCGCGGGGCCCAGGCGCGCCCGCCCACGAGCGCTGGGATGCCGGGCCCGGGCCGCCCCCCGTCTCGGCCTCCCGCCGGGGGGCCCCGCCGTCGTAGGCTCCCGTCCATGAGCCTCGACCCCGAGCTGACCCGGCGCCTGAGCCGCCTCCTCGACGCCGTCGAGCCGCTCCTCCCGCCCCCCGCCCGCTCGCTCGACTGGTCCACCTGCCACGCCGCCAACTGGCGCCGGGGGCCGTTCGTGGGGACGCTCGAGCCGGTCGCCTCGGTCGAGGCGATGCACCTCGACGACCTCCTCGGCATCGACCGGCAGAAGGCCGCCCTGGTCGAGAACACCCGCCAGTTCCTGGCCGGGCTCCCCGCCAACAACGCGCTCCTGTGGGGCACCCGCGGCACCGGAAAGTCCTCGGTGGTGCGGGCGCTCCTCCACGCCTTCGCGCCCGAGGGGCTCCGCATCATCCAGGTGGACAAGGACGACCTGGTCAGCCTCCCCTTCATGGTCGATGCGGTGAAGGGGCTGCCCTTCCGCTTCCTGCTCTTCTCCGACGACCTCTCCTTCGAGCCGGGCGACGCCAGCTACAAGGTGCTCAAGAGCGCCCTCGACGGCGCGGTCTACGCCCTCCCGGAGAACGTCCTCATCTACGTGACCTCCAACCGGCGCCACCTCCTGCCGGAGTACGAGAGCGACAACCGCGGCGCCATGATGGTGGAGGGGGAGATCCACCACGGCGAGGCGGTGGAGGAGAAGATCTCGCTCTCCGGCCGCTTCGGGCTCTGGGTGGCCTTCCACGCCTTCAGCCAGGATCTCTACGTCGACGTGGCCCGGCAGTGGGTGGAGAAGCTGGGGCGCCAGGCCGGGTGCCCGGGGCTCTGGAGCCAGGAGGCGGCCGTGCAGGCCATCCTCTGGTCGCAGCAGAAGAGCGACCGGAGCGGCCGCATCGCCTGGCAGTTCGCCTGCGACTGGGTCGGCAAGGCGGCGCTCCAGCGGCGCGGCTGAAGGCGACCAGCCCGGCGCCCTGCGACCCCGCCCCGCCGCGGTTCAGCGCACCGCCGGCCCGCCGGCCGCCCCGCCCACCGGCTCGGCCACGGTGAAGAGCGTGGCGTCGAGGTCGGCCCCAGCGGCGCGGGCCGCCGCCACGTTGACCAGCACCCCGGCCCGGGCGCCCCGCCACACCAGCCCGAAGGTGAGGCCGGCCTCCACCGCCGCGCGCGAGGTGGTGGCCGAGAGGAGCCCGGCCTCCTGGAATGGCCTGGCCAGCGCCTCGGCCTGGCTCGCCAGCCCGCCCACCACCAGCACCGCGGCGGCGCCGGCCTCGTGGAGCCGCGCCGCGAAGGGCCCCGCCTCCCACTGGACCGGCACGGCCCGCACCGGCCGCCCGGCCACCCGGTAGCGGGCGGCCGCCTCGCGGAGCGCCTCCAGCGCCTCGTCCCGCCGGGCCTCGTCGCCGGTGCGCCAGGCCACCGCCACCACCACCGGCTCGCCCGGCTGGCGCGCCAGCCCGCGGTCGTACCCGAGCAGCCGCAGGAGGAGCAGCGCCTGGCTCCGGGCCGGCAGCTCCCCCTCCTGGCCTTGGGCCGGCCAGGCGAGCGCGAGGCAGAGGATGGCCAGGGCGCGGCGCAAGGGGTCAGTCGGGGTGCCAGCGGAGCGCCAGGCGGAAGGTGCGCGGCGCCTGCGGGAGGCGGGTCACCGGGGTGTAGTCGGCCGGCAGGGGATCCGGCGCCGCGGCGCCGGTCAGGTTGGTGACGCCCAGCTCCACCGAGAGGCCGCGCAGCCCGGGCAGGTCGAGCAGCGCGGCGGCGCCCACCTGGAGCGAGGCCGGCAGGTGGGTCTGACCGCCGGCCGGCAGGTTGTCGGGGTCCAGGGCCCGCCGCGTGAGGGCGCTGGCGTGGACCGAGAGCGCCAGCGGCTCCCACAGGGCCCGGCTGGTCAGGGCGAGCTGGCCGATCAGGGCGGGCGAGTTGGCGTGGGCGGCGGCGGTGACCGTCTGGGCGCTCAGGCCGGCCCACCCGGAGAGCCAGCGCCCGAAGCGGCCGGTCAGGGTGAGCTCGCCGCCCCGCTGCCAGAGCGAGGCGGCGTTCTGCGCCTGGAGCCGCCAGTCGAGCGGGTCGGCCGGGTCCGGGTCGGCCACCCCCGGCGCCGGCACGGTGCGGAACTGCACCAGCCGCACGTAGCGGCTGGCGAAGCCGCTGGCGGTGAGCGCCGCGTCCGGCCCGAGCTGGCGCGACCAGATCACCTCGCCCGCGTCCACCACCTCGGCGCGCAGCCGCGGGTTGGCCAGGTAGGAGTAGGCGTCGTCGTAGAAGGCCTCCACCGCGGTGGGGGCGCGGAAGCCCTGCGAGTAGATCAGCTTCACCACGTCGCGCGCGGTCGGGCTCCAGACCAGCGCCGCCTTGGGCGTGATCCGCTGCCCGAAGGTCTGGTGCCAGTACCAGGTGGCGCCGAGGTGGGCCCGCAGGGTCGCGCCCAGCCGCTGGTCGAGCAGGAGGTAGGCGTTCACCGTGGCGTAGTCGGCCGGGAGGTCGCCGGCGCCGACGCCGTCCACCGGGTCCTCCCGCACCGAGGGCAGGCCGTCCACGTAGGCCCGCTGCAGCGTGCGGTGGAGCTGCCCGGTGGCGCCGGCGATGGCCAGCGTCCCCGGGCCGGGGCGCCAGGTGAGGCGCAGCTCGCCGCTGCCCCAGCGGTCGTCGGCGGTGTCGCGGAACAGGCCGTAGCCCTCCGGCGGCGGCGGGTAGAGGTAGGCGTCGCGGTAGCCGGTCCAGTCCCAGGCGGCGCGGGCGTCGAGCGTGAGCGCCGCGCCGAGCGGGCGGGTGGTGGAGAGGTCGGCGAAGCAGGTCCGGGTGGTGGCGCGGTTCTGGTCGCTGCCGATCACGGCGCCGTAGCCGGCCGCCACCAGGCCGCCCCCCCAGCCGCCGCAGGCCCCCTGCAGCGTGAAGCCGGCCCAGGCCACCCGGAGGAGCGCGCTGGCCGCCCCGGAGCCGCCCGCGCCGCGCACCGTCGGGTCGGCCGCCCCGGGCCGATCGGGCCGGGCCAGGGTGAGCTCCGGCAGCCGGACGTCGGCCCCGCGCGAGGCGAAGCCCTGCACGGCCACGGTGACCCGCGCCGGCCCGAGCCGCCCGGCGGCCACCGCGCTCCCCTCCCCGCCCAGCGCGCGCGCCGCCCCGGTCTCGCCGCCCAGCCGGGCCAGCGAGGCGCGGTCGTCCGCGTCCACCGTGACCACGTTGACCAGCCCCAGGAAGGCGGTCGGGCCATAGAGGCTGCCCACCGGCCCCTTGACGATCTCGACCCGCTTGACCGCCTCGAGCGGCACCGGCAGGTCGCGCCCCGTCCGCGTGCCGGCCAGGCCGACGCTGTCGTTGAGCGGGTGGCCGTCGAGCAGGACCAGGAGGCGGGTGCCGTAGTCGTTCAGCGTCCCGAGGCCGCGCACCCCGACCATGCCGTAGATGTCGTCGCGGTACCCGTAGAGGCCGGGCACCGCGCCGAGCGCCTCGCCCAGGGTGCGGAAGCCCTGGGCCCGGAGGTCGTCGCCGGTGAGCACGAAGGCGGCGGCGGCCGTCTCCGAGACCCGCTCCTGGTGGAGCGAGGCGGCGCCCAGCGAGAGGTCCACCAGCGACTCGAGCGGCACCGCCTCGATGTCCGACTCCGGGGCGTCGCCCCCGGGGGCGGCGGCGGCGCCGGCGGGCCAGAGCAGCAGGGCCAGCGCCGCGGCGGCCAGGGCGCGCGCCCGCCGGCCGGGGCGCCCGTCAGGACGCACGATCATGGAGGATCCTCCTGAGCTCTGCGAAGTCGATGGGCTTCTGCAGCCAGACGGTGCCAGGCGCGTCGAGCAGGCGCTGGGCGCCCTCGCTCATGGCGCCGCCGGTCATGAAGATCACCTTGCCGGCCGTCGCCGGCGAGCGGCGGGCCAGGGCCTCCCGGAAGGCGGGGCCGGTCATGCCGGGCATCTGCAGGTCGCAGAGGATGGCGTCGAAGAGGTCATCGGCCACCAGCCGGTCGAGCGCCGCCTGGGCCTCGGTCTCCACCACCACGTCGTGGTCGCGCGCCAGGCCGCGCTGGAGCGCCCGGGCCACCAGCGGCTCGTCGTCCACCACCAGGAGGCGGCGGCGGGCCAGCGCGTGCCGGGTGGGCGCCGCGGCAGGCGTGGCTGCCGCCGCGACGGCCGGCGCCGGCGGCAGCACCACCCGGAAGGTCGAGCCGCGCCCCACTGCGCTCTCCACCTCGATGCGCCCGCCGGAGGCCTCCACCAGGCCGCGCGAGATGGAGAGCCCGAGGCCCGTCCCCTCCCCCTGCGGCTTGGTGGTGAAGAAGGGCTCGAAGAGCCGCTCCCGCACCGCCGGCGGGATGCCGGCGCCGCTGTCGGCCACCTCCACCACCGCCTGGCCATCACCGGTGGTGAAGGCGGAGACCCGCACCTCGTTGGCCTCCACCGCCCCCTCGGGGATGGCCTGGGCGGCGTTGACGAGCAGGTTCAAGAAGACCTGGGAGAGGCGGACCTCGTGGCCCAGCACCACCGGCAGGGGGCCGAGCCGGGTGACGAGCTGGGCGCGGCGGCGCACCTCGTGGCCGGCCATGTCGATGGCGCCGTCGAGCGCGGCCCGCAGCGAGACCGGGCCGGTGGCCTCGCCCTCCGAGCGGGCGTAGGTCTTGAGGCCGCGCACGATGTGGCGGACCCGGCCGGCGCCGTGGCGCGCCTCGTCGATGGCGGCGGCCATCTCCTCGAGCGAGCGGCCTGGACCGACCAGGCCGTTCCCCCCGGCGATCCCGGCCGGCCCGGCGGTCCCGGCCGCCAGGGCGGCGCGCAGCGACCGCACCTCGTCCCCCAGGAAGGCCAGGTTGCCGTCCACGTAGGCGAGCGGGTTGTTGATCTCGTGGGCCACCCCGGCCGCCAGCCGGCCGATGGTGATGCGCCGGTCGGCGGTGACGAGCTGGGCCTGGGTGCGGGTCAGCTCGTCGAGCCGCCGGGCGATCTCCCGGTTGGCCGCCTCGAGCTCCCCGGTGCGCGCCGCCACCCGCCCCTCCAGCTCGGCGTTGAGGCGGCGGATGCCGTCCTCCTGCTCGAAGAGCTTGGCCAGCATGGTGTCGAAGGCCTGGGCCAGCGCCCCCACCTCGTCGCTCCTCCCGGCCGGGAGGAGGGTGCGGGCCGAGGCCTCGCCGGCGGCGATGCGGCGCGCCACCCCGGTCACCCGGCGGAGCGGGGCCACCGTGAAGGCCCCGATGGCCAGGGCGGCGGGGATGGCCAGGCCGAGCAGGAGCGCGGCGGCCAGCGCCACGATGCGGCGGGCCTCGGCGCGCCGCTCCTCGAGCTCGGCCAGATCGAAGCCGACGGTGAGCGCGCCGCGATCGCCGCCGCGGGTCACCACCGGCACCGCGACGTGGAGCAGCCCCCCGGCGGTCACCGCCCGCTCGCCGGCGGCGGCGTCGGCCGGCGGGCGCGCCTCCGGCACCTGGCCCCAGGTGGCGAGCGGGCGCCCGTCGGGCCTGGAGAGGAGGGCGTAGCGGACGCCGCCGGCGGTCTGGAGGTCGGACAGGATCACCGCCGCCGCCTCGGAGTCGTCGAAGTCGAGCGGGACGGCGGCGAGCCGGCCCAGCAGCCGGGCGATGCCGAGCGAGCGGCTCTCCGACCAGCGGGCGGAGAGCTGGTCGAGCCGCCCGGGCAGGAAGAACCAGAGCGCCGCGGCCAGCAGCGCCACGCAGCCGACGAGGAGGCTCACCAGGCGGGCCCGGAGCCCCCAGGTGACGCGCTCGGTGCGGACCATGGCCATGGCGGCAGGAAAGGAGCACTCCTGGTGCCAGGCTTCGGCTCTCCCAACTGCTGGAGAATCTGCTTGCCGCCCAAGGGTCCGTCGTGACCCGGGTCCGTGGCACCTGGTCAGCCCTTCGACGCACCTGGAGTCGCCGCCGGCCCGAGCCCGTTCGCCGCGAGCCACTCCCGCGGGGCCCGCAGCACCTCCAGCAGCGCCGCCTCGCGGCTGCCGGGCCCGGGCCGCTCGTCGTAGACCCAGCGGACGCGCGGTGGCAGCGACATCAGGATCGACTCGGTCCGGCCGCCGCTCGCCAGGCCGAAGACGGTGCCGCGGTCGTGGACCAGGTTGAACTCGACGTAGCGGCCGCGCCGCACCTCCTGCCAGCGCCGCTCCGCCTCGCCGTACGGGAGGGCGCGGCGGCGCGCGGCGATGGCGCCCCAGGCCGGCAGGAAGGCGCTGGCCACCGCCTCGGCGAGGGCGAGGTGACCCGAGAGCGGCCCGCCCCCGGCGCCGAGGTGATCGAAGAAGACGCCGCCCACGCCGCGGTGCTCGCCCCGGTGCGGCAGGTGGAAGTAGGCGTCGGCGGCCGCCTTGTGGCGCGGGTAGCTCCCCGGCTCGTGCCGCTCGCAGACCTCGCGCAGCGCGCCGTGGAACGCCACGGCGTCCTCCTCGAACAGGTAGTACGGCGTGAGATCCGTGCCCCCGCCGACCCAGGCGCGCGCGCCGCGCCGGATCAGGCGGACGTTGAGGTGGGCGGCCGGGACGAGCGGGCTCCGCGGGTGGAGCACCAGCGAGAGCCCGACCGCCTCGAAGGTGCCGCCCTCCCCCTCCAGCCGGCCGGCCAGGGCGGGCGGGACCTCGCCGTGGACCCGCGAGACGTTGACACCGGCCCGCTCCAGGAGCGCGCCCTCCTCCAGCACCCGGGCCACCCCGCCGCCGCCGCCGGGCCGCGCCCACCGATCGCGCCCGAACCGCCCGGCCCCGTCGAGCGCCTCCAGCCCGGCGCAGAGCGCCTCCTGCAGCTCCAGCGCGAACCGCTCCAGCCGGTCCACCGCGGCGCCGAGCGCCTCCTCCGGCTCCAGGGCCTGGCCGCTGGTCATGGGAGCGATCTAGCCGCGGCCGGGCCGCCGCGCCCGCCCGCGTGCCTGGGGCCGCGGGCCCCGCCGCGGCTACCCGTGCAGCTCCACCACGTCCCCGTCCCCCAGCGGGTGGTGCCGGTCCACCTGCTGCCCCTCGAACCGGGCGTGCGGGCCCCAGAGCCGGGCGAACTTGAGGCGGGCCGCCAGCTCGTGGTGGACCCGCTCGGCCAGCGCCTCGACGGTGGCCCCCTCGGGGAGCACGTAGGGGCGGGTCGGATCCGGCGGGTGGCCTGGCTCCTTGGTGCGGACGCGGATGCGCCGGAGCTCGGCGAAGAGGCGCGGCCGGAGCGCGTCGAGCCCGTCGCCGCGCAGGGCCGAGACGGCCAGGAACGGCAGGTCGCCCGGCAGCGCCTCCCGCGCCAGCGCCGTGAAGGTGCCGTCGCCGTCGAGATCGCACTTGTTGGCCGCCACCAGGACCGGCAACCGGGCGGTGAGCGGCGAGTCGCCGGGGGCGGCGGCCCGTCCGCGCGGCGCCACCCGGGCCTTCTCGAGCAGCGCGAGCGCGGCCCGCGCCTCCTCCTCCAGGTCGTCGGCCGCCACGTCCACCACCAGCAGCACGCCGTCGGCGGCGTGGACCAGCCCGGGGAGCCAGGGCTCCGCCCGGCCCGGCGCCACCGCCGGGGTGTCCACCAGCTGCACCTGCACGTCCTCGAAGGCCATCATCCCGGGCAGTGGTTCACGAGTGGTGAACGGATAGTCGGCGACCTCCGGGTGGGCATGGGTCAGGGCCGCCAGCAGCGCCGACTTGCCGGCGTTGGGACCGCCCAGCAGCACCCACTGCCCGGCCCCCTCGCGCGCCACGTGGCCGGGCCCGGCGTGGTGGCCCGGGCGGTGGGCGTGGGTGGCCTCCTCCTCCAGCTTGGAGAGCCGCTTCCTGAGGTCGGCCTGCAGCTTCTCGGTCCCCTTGTGCTTGGGGAGGAGCGCGACCATCTCCCGCAGCGCGTCCTCCTTCTCCTCGCGGGTGGTGGCCCGGTGGAGGCGCGCCTCGGCCTCCTTGTACTGGGGGGTCAGGTTGGCCGGCATGGGGCGATGATCCCAGCCCGCCCGGTGCCCGGCGCGGCCACGATGGGCTCACCCGGGTGGGCCTGCGGCCGCCCGTCGCGGGGCGCAAGGCGATGCTGGCCCCACCTCCCGCACCGGCCCGGCCGGCGCCGGGCCCGGCCTGTACCCGACTCGCGGCTGCCGCCCGGCCACCCGCGCCCTATCGCCTCGGGCAGTGGCCCGGCGCTCCCGCGCCCCCGGGCCCCGGAGGTACCACATGGCGTACGTCGTCGCCGAGCCGTGCATCCGCTGCAAGTACACCGACTGCGTCGAGGTCTGTCCGGTCGACTGCTTCTACGAGGGGCCCAACATGCTCGTCATCCACCCGGGCGAGTGCATCGACTGCGGGGCCTGCGAACCGGTCTGCCCGACCAAGGCCATCTTCGCCGAGGACGACCTCCCGGAGCGCTGGAGGGACTTCGTCCAGCTCAACGCCAGGCTATCCGGGACCTGGCCGGTCATCACCGAGAAGAAGCCGGCCCCGCCCGACGCCGACCACTGGAAGGAGGTCGTCGAGAAGCGGGGCCAGCTCGACCTGCCGCCCTGATCGCGGCGGCCTGGTCGGGGCGGGGCCGCCGAGGGGGCACGCGGGCCGGCCCGCCGCGAGGTACCGTCGCCGGCTGCGTGGCCTGGCTCGAGCACCCCGCCCTGAAGTGGTTCCTGCCGCTCCCGGTGCTCGCGCTGCTCGCCTGGCCGATCTGGCGCGTCTTCCGCGCCACCTGGGCCGAGCTGGAGGCCGAGGCCGCCTCCCGCCGCCGGGAGCGGGCCGGCGCCCTCGACCTTCGCCCGCTTGCGGCGGGCGTGCTCGGCCTGGTGGTGCTGGCCCTCCAGGAGTACTTCGGCCGCGGCGCCTTCTACCGCGCCGCCGTGGAGGGGCCGCTCCAGGGGCTCCTCGGGCGCTGGGCCGGCGCCACCTTCGACGCCGCGCGGTGGGGCGGCCTCCTCTGGGAGGGCTGGTGGGGCTTCACCCGCATCGGCGGCTACCTCCTGCCGCTGCTGGCCTGGCGCCTCCTCTTCCCGGGGGACCGGGTGCGCGACATGGGGCTGCGGACCGCCGGCTTCCGCGAGCACGCCTGGATCTACGCGCTGTGCGTGGCCGTCATGGTGCCGGTTCTGCTGCTGGCCCAGCGCCAGCCCGACTTCGGCGCCTACTACCCCTTCTACGCCCAGGCCGGCCGCTCCTGGGCCGACTTCCTGGCCTGGGAGGCGATCTACCTGACCCAGTTCCTCGCGCTGGAGCTCTTCTTCCGAGGCTGGTGGCTCCACGCCAGCCGCGGCATGGGGGCCGGCGCCATCTTCGCCGTGGCGGTCCCCTACGCGATGATCCACTTCCCCAAGCCCTATTTCGAGGCCATTGGGGCGCTGGTGGCCGGCGTGGTGCTCGGCTCGCTGGCGGTCCGGACCCGCTCGATCTGGGCCGGCGTGCTGACCCACGCGACCGTGGCGCTCCTCATGGACGTGGCCGCGCTCCGGGCCCGCCGGGCCCTGCCGGAGCGGCTCGTTCCCGGGGGCGAGGCGGCCTGGGCCTTCCCGGCCTGGGGCGCCCTCCCCTGGCTCGCCTTCGGCCTGGCGCTCCTGCTCCTGCTCCTCGAGCCGCGCCGGCGGGCCTGGGCGGCCCGGCGGGCCTGACCCTGGGCGCGGCCGGCCGCCGGGGGCCCCATCGCGGGCGGCCCCACGGTGGCCCGGACCCGCTAGGCGCCGACCTCGACCTCGCCGCGCAGCCAGCGCCAGGCGGCCCTGAGCGTCCCGAGGAGCGGCAGGTCGACCACCGGCAGCCCGCCCAGGGCCGCCGCCAGCTCTCCGGCCCGCCGGCGGTAGCGGGGTGGGAAGCGGACCAGCACGTCGGCGTGGTGGCCGTCGCGGGCCAGCAGCACCGGCCCGGTGAGGCCGAGGCCGATCCGGTCGGGCTGGGGCAACACCTCGGTGCGGGCCGGCAGCACCAGCCAGGGCCGGTAGCGGAGCACCGCCTGGCCGTCGCGCCAGGTCACCCGGCCGAGGGTGCGGGCCGGCACGCCGTCGGCGCCATCGGTGGCGAAGGCCAGCGCCCCCGCCCGGCCCGGCGCCTCGTCGCGGCCGAGGAGGAGGTCGAAGGAGTAGACCAGCCCGAAGACCATGAGCCGGAAGGACCAGCCGGCCACCAGGAAGGCCACCAGGATGCAGGGGACGGCCACCAGGAGCCCCAGGACCGCGCTCACCTTGGCCGCCCCGAGGACCAGGCCGACCAGCGCCAGGCGTGAGAGGCGCATCGCCGAGTCGAGCGGCGCGAACGGGTTGAGGACGGCCAGCACGTTGACGCTGTGGCCGAGCAGCCAGACGGCGCCGGAGATGGCCAGGCCCACGGCGACCGCCAGGCCGTAGGCGAGCGGACCGGCCACCGCCGCGGCGCCGGCCGCGCCCTCCGCCCCGGCCCCCGGCCCGGCGGCGAGGGCCACCGGCACCACCGCCTGCCCGGCCGCGGCCAGGAGCTGCCCGGCCTGGCGGGAGGCCACCTCGGCGAAGGCACCCACCGTGACCACCGCCGCCAGCACGCCCGAGACCTTGTTCTCCACCAGCTTGACCTGCTTCACCGCGTGGCGGAGGACCGGCACCTTGTCGCCGAGGAAGAGGAAGAGGAGCAGCGCCACGGCGGCGCCGAAGAACCAGGGCTGCTGGTGCCAGGGCAGGGCGGCGCGCGCCTCGGGCGAGGCGAGGAGCCAGCGGGCGCCCCCGAGGGCCGCCAGGACCAGGAGCGGCGAGAGCTGGGCGCCGGTGAGCTTGGCGACCTCGTCGGCGAGGCTCTCGGCCCCCTGCCGGGCGCCCTCGAGCTCCCTCACCGCGCCGGTGACCGCCTTGGCGTGGCCGGCCACCTCGCCGGCGGCGGCGCTCACGCCGGGGGCCCGTTCGCCCACGGCCGACTGGACCGCCCCGGCGGCGGCACCGACCGCGTCCGCCGCCGCCTTGACCCCGCCCTGCAACGACTCTGGGACGGGATCGCGGGCGGTCCCTCCGGCCTCCGGAGCGGCAGTTCCTCCAGCCGTTCCAGCAGGTTGAGCCATGTCCGGCACCGGGGACGGCACCGGGGACTGCACCGAGGCGGGGAGCGACTCGGCCGGGGCGGGGGGCGGGGTGGCCGGCGCGGCCTGCGTGAGGAAGAGCGCCAGGGCGAGCGGCGTGAGCAAGATCGGCCTCCGTGGGTGCGTGTGCGACCCAGAGCATAGACGGGCGGCGACCCACCCGGCATTCAATGGCGCAACCATTCGGACTCAGGGCGCTTTGCCCGGACGCGGGGCGCGGGCCGGCCGACCTTATTAATAGGGGCGGCTTGACAGGCCCCCCCGCCAGCCTTTATCCGTGCCGCCCACATGACCGACCAGTCGCTCGTCATCGTCGAGTCGCCCGCCAAGGCCAAGACCATCGAGAAGTACCTGGGCCCCGGCTTCAAGGTGCTGGCCTCGGTCGGCCACGTCGTGGACCTCCCCTCCAAGGGGCTCTGCGTCGACGTGGAGAACGGCTTCGCGCTCACCTACGAGGTGACCAAGCCGGACGTGGTCAAGTCGCTGCGCGAGGCGCTGAAGGGAGCCTCCACCCTCTACCTGGCGACCGACGAGGATCGCGAGGGCGAGGCGATCGCCTGGCACCTGAAGGAGCGGCTCAAGCCGCGGGTGCCGGTTCGCCGGATGGTCTTCAACGAGATCACCAAGAAGGCCATCACCGCCGCGCTGGAGCAGACCCGCGACCTCGACATGGGGCTGGTGGACGCGCAGGAGGCCCGCCGCGTCCTCGACCGGCTCTACGGCTACGAGATCTCGCCGGTGCTCTGGCGCAAGGTCGGCCCGGGGCTCTCGGCCGGCCGCGTCCAGTCCCCGGCCACCCGCCTGGTGGTGCAGCGCGAGCTGGAGCGGATGCGCTTCCGCTCGGCCGGCTACTGGGATCTCAAGGCCACCCACCCGACCACCCCGGCCTTCGCCTCCGCCCTCACCGCGGTCGACGGGAAGCGGGTGGCCAGCGGCAAGGACTTCGACGAGCAGGGGAAGCTCTCCACCGAGGCGCGCGCCCTCGACGAGAAGGCCGCCCGGGCGCTGGCCGCGTCGCTGGAGGGGAAGCCCTTCACCGTCCGCTCGCTGGAGCGCCGCCCCTACCGCTCCAGCCCCAAGCCGCCCTTCATCACCTCGACCATGCAGCAGGAGGGCGGGCGCAAGCTGCGCCTCTCGGCCCAGCAGGTCATGCGGCTCGCCCAGGGGCTCTACGAGCGCGGCTACATCACCTACATGCGCACCGACAGCACCACGCTCTCGGAGACCGCGCTGCAGGCCGCCCGCAGCCAGATCGCCGAGCTGTTCGGGGCCCGCTTCCTGCCGGCCCAGCCGCGCCAGCACACCCGCAAGTCGAAGAACGCCCAGGAGGCCCACGAGGCCATCCGGCCGGCCGGCGACGCCTTCCGCACCCCCGAGTCGCTCTCCGGGGAGCTCTCCGGCGCCGAGCTCAAGCTCTACGAGCTCATCTGGAAGCGGACCATCGCCTCGCAGATGGCCGACGCCGAGGGCGAGTCGGTGGCGCTCAAGCTCGAGGCGGTGGCCGCGGGCGGCCAGCGCTGCGAGTTCTCCGCCTCCGGCCGCACCATCGTCTTCCCCGGCTTCCTGCGCGCCTACGTGGAGGGCACCGACGACCCGGAGGCGGCCCTCGACGACCAGGAGACGCCGCTGCCGGCCCTCGCCGAGGGTGCGCCGGTGCCGGTGGGGGCGCTCTCCGCCGAGGGGCACGCCACCGCGCCGCCGGCCCGCTACACCGAGGCCTCGCTGGTCAAGAAGCTCGAGGAGCTCGGCATCGGCCGCCCCTCCACCTACGCCAGCATCATCGGCGCGCTGGAGGCGAAGTACGTCTGGAAGAAGGGGCAGGCCCTGGTGCCGGACTGGGTGGCCTTCATCGTCATGGCCCTCATGGAGCAGCACTTCTCCGAGCTGGTGGACTACGCCTTCACCGCCGAGATGGAGGACGAGCTCGACGAGATCGCCGCCCGCGAGCGGGCCAAGGGCGACTTCCTGGACGGCTTCTGGAAGGGCGACGGCAAGCACACCGGCCTCCAGGCGCTGGTGTCCCAGGGGCTGGAGAAGATCGACCCGGCCGCGCTCAACCGGCTGCTCATCGGCACCGGCCCCGACGGCGTGGAGATCGTGGCCCGGGTGGGCCGCTACGGGCCGTACCTCAAGCGCGGCGAGGACACCGCCCCCATCCCCGACAAGCTGGCCCCCGACGAGCTGACCGTCGAGCAGGCCCTCCAGATCCTCTCGGCGCCGCGCGGCGGCCGGGTGCTCGGCGACGACCCGGCCACCGGCCTGCCCATCACCGTGAAGTCGGGCCGCTTCGGCCCCTACGTCCAGCTCGGCGAGGCGGAGGGGAAGGCGAAGCCGCAGAAGACCCAGTCGCTCCTGCGCCACATGGCGCCCGCCTCGGTGACGCTGGCGGAGGCGCTCCAGCTCCTCGAGCTCCCCAAGCTGCTCGGCCACGGGCCCGGCGGCGAGGAGGTGCGGGCCTGCTACGGCAAGTTCGGCCCCTACCTCACCATGGGCAAGGAGAGCCGGAACCTGCGCGCCGAGGACGAGGGGCGCATCCTCGGGCTCGGCCTGGCCGAGGCGCTGGAGATCTTCGCCCAGCCGAAGCAGTTCCGCGGCCGCGGGGCGCCCAAGCCGCCGCTCGGCACCTTCGGCGAGGACCCGATCTCCAAGAAGGGGATCGTGCTCAAGGAGGGCAAGTTCGGCCTCTACCTGACCGACGGCGAGACCAACGCCTCGCTCCGGCGCGGCGACGACCCGGCCGACCTCACGCCGGAGCGCGCCTCCGAGCTCCTGGCGCAGCGGCGGGAGTACCTCGCCTCGCCCGAGGGGCTGGAGAAGGCCAAGCTGCGCGCCGCCCGCAAGGGGCAGCGCGGCGGCCGCGGCGGCAAGGGCCCCGCCAGGGCGGCCAAGGAGGCGACGGCCCCGGCTGGCGCCGACGCGCCGGCGCCCAGGGCGAAGGCCGCTGCCAAGGCCAAGGGGGCGCCCAAGGCCCCCGCCAAGCCGAAGGCCGACGCAAAGCCGAAGGCCGCCGCGATGCCGAAGGCCGCCGCGCCGAGGAAGCGGCCCGCGGCCAGGCCGTAGGGTCCGCCCTGCCGCCGGCCCGCGCGCTCAGCGTGGGCGGCGGAAGCGGCCGCGCTCGCGCTCCACCTCGGCGCGCACCGCGCAGCCCGTGAGGTGGTCGTTCACCAGCCCCATGGCCTGCATGAAGGCGTAGGCGGTGGTCGGCCCCACGAAGCGGAAGCCGCGCTGCCTGAGCGCCTTCGAGAGCGCCACCGACTCGGCCGTGTGGGTGAGCGCCGCGAGCGCCGCCGGCGTGAGCCGCCGCGGCCGCGAGGCCGGTGGCGGCTCGTGGCGCCAGACGAAGGCCGCCAGCGAGCCCTCCGCCTCCCGGAGGTCGAGGAGGGCCCGGGCGTTCTGGATGGCCGCCTCGACCTTGCCCCGGTGGCGCACGATCCCCGGGTCGGCCAGCAGCCGCGCCACGTCCTTCGCCCCGAAGCGGGCCACCCGGGCCGGCTCGAAGCCGCGGAAGGCCCGCCGGAAGCCCTCCCGCTTCCTGAGGATGGTGAGCCAGGAGAGGCCGGACTGGAAGCCCTCGAGGCAGAGCTTCTCGAAGAGCCGGACCTCGTCGGCCACCGGCCGGCCCCACTCGAGGTCGTGGTAGGCGACGTACTCGGGGGTGGAGGCGCACCAGGAGCAGCGGGGCTTGCCGTCGTCGAGCGGCACGAGCGAGAGAGGCATGGGGAGGGGTTGTAGCGCCGGACGGCCGGGCGCGCTGGGGCGCCATCAGCGCCCGGAGAGCAGGCGGCCAACGGCGGCGGGCCGGGCGTGCCGGGCCCGCAGGCAGGCGTCGGCCTCGTCGAAGGCGAAGGCCAGGGCGCGGCCCGCGCCGTCCGCGGCCGCCGCGCGTCCGCCCAGATCGGCCGCCACCTCGGCGCGGCGGCGCGGCTCGCAGGCCGCGCGCCCGGCAGCCTCGGCCAGCCGGGCCAGCTCGGCCGGCGCGAGGCGCGGCGCCAGGGCGTCCCAGCGCCCCCGCAGCGCCGCCCAGGCGCCGTCGCGCCCCTCGCGCCGCGCCAGGGCCGAGCCGAGGAGCGCCGCCTCGCCGGCCGCCGGGGCCCGCGCGGCCGCCAGGGCCAGCGCCGCCCGCTGCGCCTCCGGGTCCACCAGGCGGCCCGCCGCGCCCCACAGCCTGGCCTGCTCGGCCGGCTCGGCCGCCCGCTCCGCCGCCGCCACCAGCTCCTCGAGGAAGGCCCCGTCGCCGTGGCGCGCCGCCGCCTCGAGCGCGCTCCAGCCCACCTCGTCCGGCACCTGGCGCCGCTCCAGGAGCCAGCGGCGCGCCAGGGCCAGCGCCTCGCCGGCCAGCACCGCCTCCTCCCCCTCACCCGCCACCAGGGGCAGGAGGAGCGCGCGGGCCTGGCGCGTCCCCGCGTCCTCCTCCGGCCGCGGCAGCCAGCCGAGCGCGCGGGCCCGCGGGCCGTAGGCCCGCCGCAGGAAGGCCCGCCAGGCCGGGCGCTCCTTCTCGGCCAGCCACTCCGGCTCGGCCAGCCGCAGGAGGAGGAGCGAGGCCGAGGCCACCCGCGGATCCGGATCGCGGGCCAGCGCCGGGACCAGCCCGAGCGCCTCCTCGAGCGGCATGAGCCCCAGCCGCGCCAGCGCCGCCGCGTCGCCGGCCAGCGCCAGCCGCTCGTCGGCGCCGAGCCGCGGCAGGAGGCGGGCCGCCCCGCCCGGCCGCAGCGGCGAGAGGTGGTAGCCCGCGCCGCCCGCGTTGGGCCAGACCCAGGCCGGGCAGAAGGGGAGCGCCACCATGGCGCGCGGCGACGCCACCGCGCAGACCGTCACCTCGCCGCGCGGACCGCCCGCGCGCAGGCAGGCCGGGACCGCCTCCGGCCCCGCCTCGGCCGCGCGGGGCGCCGCCGACACCTCGAGCAGCAGCCGCGCGCCGCCGGCGTCGCAGCGCACCTCGGCCCGGAGCAGCGGCGGGCCCGGCCGCTCCAGGAGGCCCCGCACCGCGCCGGAGAGCTCGTCGCCCGCCGCCGCGGCGATCGCCTCGAGGAGCGGGGCCGCGCCGTCCCGCCCCGCGCTGCGCGCCGCGCGCCGCGAGGCCTCCACGGCGCGCCAGCGCTCCGGCCCGGCGAAGGCGGCCGCCGCCGCCAGCACCGCGCGCGCCTTGGCCCGCTCGTGGGTCGCGTCGAGCGTCCCCTCCGGCGCCGGGCGCGAGGGGAGCGGGCGCCGCAGCGGGCGCGCGCCGGGGAGCGCGTCGAGCGAGAGGGCCACCGCGCGGTCGAGGCCGGGCGGAGCGCGCGGCAGGCGCGGCGGCTCGACCGCCGCCTCGGCGCCGTCGACCGCGCCGTCGAGCCAGGCGTCGTCCCACGCCGGCGCGGCCGCGCGGAGCGCGAGCAGGAGCACGGTGGTGGTGGAGCTGATCATGGTGCGCGCGGCCGCCGGCTCGCTCCGTCCTCTCTACACCGGAGCGGCGCGTGGCGCCCGGCGGTGTTCGCTCCGCGTCCGCGGGCCTCCCGGGACCGGCCTCCCACCCTTGGGGCCCGGAGCGCGCCGGAACGGAGTTCCAATCGAAAAAAGGTGGGCGCAAATTTTGGTGTCGAGCCATCAGGTCAATATTGCCCTCATCGGTCCAGAAAGCCTGATTCTGAGGCTAGATGTCGCGGCCCGCCCGGTCAAACCGTGATCCGGATCAATTACCTGCCCTCCAACTGAGACTTGGATACCGCTGCGCGCGCCAAATAGCGCCGATGGCTGCGCATGATTTGCATTCAGCCCTAATCGAAAAAGCGACGCAATATTAACAGGTTGCAATCTGGAGTTGGCCGGGTAGGCTCGCGCACCACTCGGGAGGACACGGAATGAACACCAACGGCACCGACATGTTCGCGGAGCTCACGGCCTCGGCAACGACCCCGGCCGTCTCTCGTCGCGACTTTCTGAAGGTCACCTCCATGGCCGCTGCGGCCGTGGGCCTCCCGGCCTGGGCCGGCGAGAAGATGGCCGAGAACGTCGCGGCGGGGAAGAAGCCCTCCGTCATCTGGCTGCACTTCCAGGAGTGCACCGGCTGCACGGAGTCGCTGCTCCGCACCAGCCAGCCCGACCTGGGCGCGCTCATCCTCGACCTCGTGTCGATCGACTACCACGAGACGCTCTTCGCGGCGGCCGGCTACCAGATCGAGGCGGCGCTCGAGAAGGCGCACCACGAGCACAAGGGCAAGTACGTCCTCATCATCGAGGGCTCGATCCCGGAGAAGGACAACGGCATCTACTGCCGCGTGGGCGGCAAGACCGCGCTCGAGACGGTGCGCAAGTACGCCGCCGACGCCGGCGCCATCATCGCCATCGGCTCCTGCGCCTCCTGGGGCGGCGTGCCCTCGGCCTCGCCGAACCCGACGCAGGCCAAGGGCGCCCCGGAGATCCTGAAGGGCAAGACCGTGGTCACGCTGCCCGGCTGCCCGGCCAACCCGTACAACCTCCTCGGCACCGTCCTGCAGTTCGCCACCTTCGGCACGCTGCCCAAGCTCGACGAGAAGGGCCGCCCGGAGTTCGCCTACAAGCGGGTCATCCACGACGACTGCCCGCGCCGCGGCCACTTCGACAACGGCCGCTTCGCCAAGGTGTTCGGCGACGAGGGCCACCGGTCCGGCTGGTGCCTCTACGCGCTCGGCTGCAAGGGCCCGCAGACCCACGCCAACTGCTCGCTCCTCGAGTTCTGCGAGACCGCCGGCGCCTGGCCCATCGGCATCGGCCACCCGTGCATCGGCTGCACCGAGCAGGGCATCGCCTTCAACGTGCCCATCCACACCAACATGCCGATCGAGAAGCCCACCGCCCCGATGGCCTACCCGGCCATCAACCCCGAGCACGGCGTGGTGAGCGCCAGCCCGGTGGCGGTCGGCGTGGGCGGCGCCATCATCGGCGCCCTGGCCGGGGCTGGCGTGGTGGCCAGCCGCAAGCTGTCTGCCGGGGACTCCAAGGACAAGGAGTAGGACCATGAGCCTGACGCGACGCGATCTGCTCAAGGGTGCGGTCGCCGCCGGTGCGGCGACGGCGCTCTCCTCCGAGGCCGAGGCCCGCGAGGCGGTGCCGGAGCGCCCCGAGGCGCTCGGCATGCTCTTCGACTCCACGCTCTGCGTGGGGTGCCGGGCCTGCCAGTCGGCCTGCAAGGTGGCCAACAACCTGCCCACCGACACGGTCAAGGCCGCCGGCGGCGTCTTCGACGCCCCGACCGACCTCAACTCGTCCACCAAGAACGTCATCAAGGCGTTCGACGGCCCCGGCGGCCGCCAGTACATGAAGCAGCAGTGCATGCACTGCGCCGACCCCTCCTGCGTCTCCGTCTGCATGATGGGCGCGCTCCACAAGGAGGGCGAGGGCAAGCGCCTGCTCGAGTTCGAGAAGAAGAACGGCTCGGGCATCGTCATCTACGACAAGGGGCTCTGCGTCGGCTGCCGCTACTGCCAGATCGGCTGCGCCTTCAACGTCCCCAAGTTCGAGTGGTTCGACACCTTCCCGCTCATCGTGAAGTGCGAGCTCTGCCGGCACCGCGGCGATCCCAAGAAGACCGGGCCGCTGGCGGTGGCCAACCCGGCCTGCTGCGAGGCCTGCCCGCGCGGCGCGGTCATCTACGGGAAGCGCGACGACCTGCTCAAGCAGGCCAAGGCCCGCGTGGCCGCCAACCCGAAGGCCTACAACCCGCACATCTACGGGGAGAAGGACGGCGGCGGCACCCAGGTGCTCTACCTCACGGCGGCCGGCGTCTCCTTCCAGGACATCGGCCTCCCGAAGCTGGAGGAGGAGTCCATGGCGCACTTCTCCGAGAAGGTCTCCCACGCCCCGTACCTGCAGGGGATCACGCCGGTGGCGCTGTACGCCGGCATGGCCTTCCTGATCGCCCGGAACAAGAAGAAGGAAGAGGAGGGCCACTGACATGAGCGGACACGATCATCCGAAGGCGATCGGGGGCAAGCTCCTGGCCGCGCCGATGCCCGCCCTCCTCGCCCTGTTCGGCGTGGCGGCGGTGGTCATGGTGTACCGGTTCGTCACCGGCGTCGGCCAGGTGTCGAACATGACCGACGGCTACACCTGGGGCATCTGGGAGCCGATCAACGTCGTGGTCTTCACCGGCATCGGCGCCGGGGCCTACGGCGTCGGCCTCCTCTGCTACCTCCTCAACAAGGGCAAGTACCACGGGCTGGTCCGCCCGGCGGTGCTGGTGGGCGCCATCTGCTACACCCTGGGCGCCAGCTCCATCGTGGTGGCCCTGGGCCGCTACTGGAACGCCTACTGGCTGCCCTGGATCCCCTACTGGAACCTCTCCTCGGCCCTCCTCGAGGTCGCCGTCTGCGTCATGGCGTACGTCATCGTCCTCTGGATCGAGGTGGTCCCCTCGGTGCTGGACGGCGCGGCCGAGTCCAGGTCGCCGAAGTGGTCGGCCATCGGGAAGAAGTACGGCCCGATGCTCAACAAGGTGATGCCCTACATCATCGCCCTGGCCATCCTGCTCCCGACCATGCACCAGAGCTCGCTGGGCGGCCTGAT
>Ga0209261_10000134_pt1 | contig 20007 bp, 16 predicted proteins | sample DOMMetBare1Fresh_FD_187470 | JGI IMG/M metagenome (GOLD analysis project Ga0209261, IMG submission 187470) | Wetland sediment microbial communities from St. Louis River estuary, USA, under dissolved organic matter induced mercury methylation -... | ecosystem: Environmental > Aquatic >...
CAATCGGAATACCTTTCACATACCGGCCAATCCCGAGCAGAACAAACCCAAAAACAATAGCTGAATACAATCCGATAATGGGCATTCGGAAGAGCAAAAACAAGTATCCAAAAACGAAAGGCAGCGCAAGAAATACAATTCCTCCAACCAATCCGATTTTCGCTGTTACCAAAGCTGTAACTGCCAGCAAAACAATGAGCCCTGCAATCACAACCGGCGACCGCAACTGGTCCGATCCTGTGAGCTTTTCGAATGGGTTATTACTTGACTGCATACTTTTTTCTTCAAAAAAACCTGAAATTCTAGATGGCCTTATTGATCGCCGGTGAACGGAATTGCTTGTAAATCGCTCGATAGAACTCAATTCCCTTCGAGAAGATCAAACTATATTTTAGTGACAATTCTTTGTTCAGGTAATAAAATCCAAACCAGATACCGATGAGGGTAAAAAAGATGGAAGCTACCGCAACCATCGCCAGCGATTTAAAGATGAAAATGGCAACCAGATCGCCCACCACATTAAATACCACCATGATGAAGACTTTGATGGCATTCTTGTCGGGACGGTTGATGCTGTCGAGACTGATTCCGGTCATTCGGTCGATGGGCAACAGAAGTCCGTAAAGGGAAAATATCCGCACAATATTTACCGTATTGAACCCGGTGATCGGATCAACTCCCAGGTATTGTTTCCCGCCAAGAACCAGCACAAAAAATTCGGCAAAAACAAAGGTGAAAAGACTGATAAAAACGAATAGGTAGGTCATTGCTCCGGAATAAGTGTAGAACAGGTTCTTCACTTCCTGAATGTTATTCTGAATGCTGGCTTTCGACAATTTGGGAAACGCAGTGGCGACAAAGCTCCGTAAGGGAATCTGCTGAATTTCCGTCAATTTCATCGGTATGCTGTATAAGGCCACGGCAGCGGTTCCCAACGGACTTAAACTGATGATCAGCGTATCAGCACTTCGGAGCAAATTGGTTCCAATCAGGGTAAACGTGGTGTATTTTCCGAAATCGAGCAGTGTTTTTGTGGTTTGCTTCGATGCTTTCAGGAGATGTGAAAAACCGTCCCAACCAAGAAGTGTGCATATTCCGGAGGTAAACAGATTGATGGTCAGCATCGCCCAAACCAACTGCGTGAGCGTCATCTGGAAGAAAAAATAACTGATCACCAAAACCAGGAAAAATCCTCCGCTGTTGATGGATTTCAGAAAAAACATCTTCCCGAATTTCTGATCGGCCTGCAAAATAACCAGGGCCGTGTTGAACGGCAGGTTGAAGATGGCCAGCAAGGGGTACCAGGTAAAAAACAATCCGTAACCAGCATGTTGAATGGATTCAGGAAAAAGCAGATTGCAAATAACCAAAACGATTGCAACAAAGAGTGTCGCAGCGATTCCGATTAAGCCGTTTGATCCAATAAACTTCAGTCGTTCCTCATTTTCGGCTCCGGATAAATAGCGGATAATGGCCGTGTTCGTAATGCCGAACCGAAACATTTCGATGAAACTACCCGCTGAAATAAAGATCACCCATTCGCCAAAAACGTCGAGAGGAAAACTTCGGGCCAGCAAGGCAAAGCCTGCAAAACCGAAAAAAGCGATGACCAGGTTTCCGGCCAGCGACAGAAAATTATCTTCCCTGACAATCCTTTTTAAGCTGCTTTTCAACGCTGGTAGATTTTATAAATGGTTTCTCGACAGAAACTGGAACAAAATGAGTTTTTTTATCGCTCTTCGGAAAATGCTTCGCTTCTTTGGTAATTCGCCTAAAACTGATTCTATAACCGACAACTCCACTCCGTTTAAAATAAAATAGCTGGCTTTCCCGGCAAATTTCGAAATCGTATCAAGTGCTGTTTGATCGGCTTCCGACCATACCCGGTTCGACCGGCAAACCAAAACCGGCAGATCGATCCCGGCAACTAAATCAACCGGATAGGAATGATTTAAAATGGCCGGAATTTCTATCAGCACATATTCAGGAGATTCAGTCAAATGTGATCCAACCAACTCCTGAAAATTCTTTTTCACAACGAATGAATCATCTATTGAATATTTAAAGAATTCCTGACTCCCAAGGTACTTTTCCGGTTCTGCCAAAAAAGGACTTTCATAGTCGATACGGATATCAGGATAGCCAAGAAGTCTATTTAAAATGGATGGTTTCTGCCGCTTTACACCATCTTTCTGATTGTTTCCATTCCCATCAGGTCCGAAGTTAAATGTACCTGAATCAGATGAAAAAGTCTCTTTTGAATAATTCAGAAACAGAACTTTTTTCCCTTTATTCCGGAGACTTAAAGCAAGATTACCGGCAACAACCGATTTTCCTTCCTGCTGCTGTGTACTGAAAAACAGCAGTGTTTTAACCTGTTTTTCAGGATAGAATTGCTTGAAATAAAGCTCAATGTTCTGAATAGTAATTTCGAGTAAGCGGTTCGTTATTTTTGGAATCGGTATCTTAGGAGTTTTGAGCAAAATCTTCGGAATGAGTCCAATGGATGCCAATTTTAAGACTTTAGATGCATGGGCCGGATTCTTAAGTGTCTGGTCAAAATACTCGGCTATCAGTACAGATGCCAGAACGAGGATAAAACCAACCACAAGAGCCAGCAGAACCAGAATCTTTCGTTTGGTAGGAATTGGTGATAAAGGAAAATAAGGCAGATCGACCACTTTGATATTCGACGACAATTCATTGTCCTGCATTTTCAGTTTAGCCAGGTTCAGCCCATGCAGAATTTCCAGAAACTCCTGTTCCGAAACCGATATTTCACGTTCAATTCGCTTGATGTTTGCTCCGGCAGGCGCATAAATCGAATATTGTTTCTGAAATTCTTTGATTCGTTCGCCCAGAACATCCAGTCCGGCTTTAATATTTTCAGCTTCAATGACATTACTTATCCAATCATTTAAAATTGTCTTCAGCGGGAGTCCTTCCTTTGAATTTCCATACGAATACAACTCACCTACTGCAGTTTTAATTTCAACTTTCAGTTTCTCCGCCTCAGCTTTTAGCTGGATTAAATTTTTGTAATCCCTATTTTCAGGATTTTTATATGTTTCAGCGGTTTCAATCCGGTAATTCAAATCACCCAATTGATTTTTTGTGGACATTATTTTGGCGCTCTTCAGTTGTATCTGCTCCTGAATGCCCATCTTTTCTTCCAATCGTTTAATAGCAGCCTGCAAACCCGCCAGTTTAATCCGTTTGTTGTTGTATTCCACATCCAGATCTTCTTTTACTACAGCAACGGCTTTACTTTGCTCGTAATAATTGATAATGTTGTTTTCTTTATTAAACTCAAGAAGTTTGTCTTCGGCAACCTTTAGCCTCGATGCAGCCAGCTTTAATTGGTACTCGAAATATTTTACCACCGCATCAGAACGGTTTTCCTTCACATCACGGTAATTTCTGACACAAACATTGGTCAGGATTGCCAGTGTCTGCTGACATATTCCCGGATCGTCGCATTCATAATTTAACTTAACCAAATCACTGTTACCAATTCGCTGAACCTTGATTTCGGAAATATCTTTGATGGAGTAGTGGGGATTTGGAAAATTCAGAAGTTTATAAACGAAATTGGTATCGCTGCTGGCCATCAAATCCGTCAGGTTTTTAACGGTTTGCTCATAATCTTCCTGACTAATGTTTGCAGGAACTTCAGAGGCAGCTAATTCTTTGCCGTTGTCGAATGAAAAAGGTTCGATTCGTGTTGAAGTATCATTTGAAAGTACTTCAGATGGATCGGTATATGGAGATTTATTTGTGGTTGACTGATTCGTTGCAACCAATGAATAGATGTATTTTGGAGTAATCCGCTTCAATTCATCATAGGATTTTGGGGAAATATATTTTGGATCAGGCCCCTTTAGAAGCAAATGCTGGCTCAGTAACCGGATGGCAACTTCCTGTTGGGTATTACGCGATTTGATAATATTAATCAGGTTATCGAAGGCCGTATTGGTAGCAAAATAGTTGAATGACTTATCCATTTCCACACTCGATCCGGTAGCTATTCCGGTATACAGAGTGGTTTCAGAAGCAAATTTATAGTCAGGATTATGAGTCAGAAGAACTACTAAAATGGCAAGCAGAAGAGGCGAAACGATTAACAACACCAAATGTTTACGGATGAGCCTTATGAAATCGATAACCTTCATATTTTGGATTTATTGCAGGTTTGTAATATTGAATTTGAATCCGACAATTTCTTCAAGAACCAGATAGGCCGTAATGAAATCAATCCGTGCTGTTTCGAAATCAGATTCGGCTCGAGCTGTTATTTCCGAGATACGTGAGAATTCAGTCACATCAACCACACCATTCTGAAATTCTTTTTCCACCATGATGTAATTAACTTTAGCAGTTTCCAGGTGTTTGGTCCGAATTTTCAGAAGCCTGTGTTTCAAAACCAGATCGTTGTATTGCCTGATAACCAGCTGACGGACTTCGTTTCGCTGCATTTCTGCCATACTCTGGGCCTGTTCGAGTTCTGTCCGGGCAAGGTTAATCTGATTCTTTCGGTTCAGAATATCATAAATCGGGAATTTAATGTAGGCACCTATGCCGTAATTGGTCTGATTGCTTCGGGTGGCAAACAATGAAGGTGATTGTCCTTCGGATGTGTTGGTCGAAAAATTGTCAAAAGTTCCATGACGTATATCCGTCTGAATCCCCATATTTCTCGCCCATTGCGATTTATCGGCCTTTAGTTTGGCATTATTGACAATGAGCTGCAAATCGCGAAAATGTACATAAGGATCATGCTGTAACGCGGAATCAATCAGTGCGTTTAAGGGCAAAAGACTTTGTGAAATATCAGCATTTAATGGATCTGGTATTTCCTGTCCTTTTACGTTTGATATGCTAAAAAAAATAATGATTGTTAAAATTGCAGAAATGAAAGAATGATTGTACTTCATAGACCTGAAAAAAAATTGTCGCAATAAAAAGTCAAAACTGATGGAAACAATGAATTAATAGTCCAAGTTTGCATTAAAGATATAAAATAGAATAACAAATTTGCCAAATTCATTGTTTTAGATTGATTGGATGAATAATTTAGCAAAAGCTAGCATGAATCGAATATCATCAACTTGAAAATTCAGAATAATTCCTTCGTTTTTTTCAACATTTTAAAACAGAATTTATGACTAATCGAAGAACATTTCTCAAATCACTTTCCGGAGTAACTGCTGGTCTTACCCTGATTGGTTCTTCAACAGTTACTAAACCGGACCACGACCGGCTTGGTGAAATACTTCCGAAACGAAAACTGGGTCGGACGAATCAATATGTTACCATGCTGGGTACCGGGGGATACCATATTGGCTGGACGACTGAACGCGATGCGCAGGAAGTTATTGAAGCTGCCCTTGAGGGTGGAATCCGATTTTTCGACACTGCGGAAAGTTATGGACAGGGAACCAGTGAAATTCGATATGGTAAGTACCTGACGCCCAATTATAGAGATCTGGTTTTTCTGATGAGCAAATCAACCGGAGGTGATAGTAAAACGGTAAAGGAACACCTGGAAGGAACATTAAAAAGACTGAAAACCGATTACCTCGATTTGTACCAGGTACATGCTATTTCAACTCCGGAAGATGTTGACAGCAGAATACAATTGGGTGTTCTTGATGTCTTGCTAAAAGCTAAAAAAGAGGGTAAAATAAAATACCTTGGATTTACCGGACACCAAAATCCTTTTGCTCATGCCCGAATGCTCGAACGAACAGAAGAAAGCGATATGTTCGATACAGTACTAATGCCGGTGAATGTATTGGATCCGTCTTATTTCAGTTTCACCCAAAACATTATGGCCAAAGCACTGGAAAGGAATATGGGAATATTGGCCATCAAGTCACTCGCTGACGGGCGGTTTTTTGCAAAAAAAGAGCAGGCAGACTGGAAAACAGGCGACCCATTAATTCCTAATTATCTAAGCATCAAAGAAGCTATGCATTTTGTCTGGTCGTTGCCAGTTTCAGTACTCATTTCCGGAAATGAGAATGCAACTTTCATGCGTGAGAAAATTGCTCTGGCCAGATCTTTTGTCAAATTGACCGAAGAACAAAAATCAGCTTTGATTGAGAAGGTAAAACACATTGCTCAAACAGGTGAAGTCGAGTATTTTAAAAAGAAAGAAGTTTGAAATGATTAAGTTGAAGCTTGTTTTCAAAAATCGCATAAAACAAAAACGACCGGTAAATACCGGTCGTTTTTGTTTTATCCTAAGAGTTCAAAAAGAAAATTTATTTCTTTTCAGCTTTTGATTCAGTTTTCACTTCTGCTTTTGCTGAACAGCATGCTTTTTTGTCTTTGCTGCATTCAGTAGCTTTTGTACAACATTCTTTTTTCTCAGTTTTCTTGGCGTTGTCTTTTGTTGCAGCTGAAACTGAAGAAGCAGCTAACCCCATTGTAAAAGCAATTGCCAAAACCAATGCTAATTTTTTCATGATATCCGTTTTAAAGTAGTTTATTTTTAAATTCTTCCGCCAATCTAATTACTTTATAGTAATCTACAAAATGTGTTAACAATTATTAGGAATTGCAACATAAAAAACACCACTTTTTGCCAGAAAAAAAGCTGAATATTAGTTAAAAACTGTAATGTTCAGTTGATTCAATAATCTGGAAATAAGCAAACAATGCCTTGTTGAAAGAACCTGATACCGGTTATAGCAAAAAAAAGACCAGCAATGCTGGTCCTTTTTAACTTGGAATTTCAAGTGAGCTTATTTCTTTTCAGCTGATTTTTCAGCTTTTTTCTCAGTGCAGGCTTCTTTTTTGTCTTTGCTGCAACATTCTTTCTTTTCAGTTTTCTTTGCTTCGTCTTTCGTTGCGGCAGATACTGTAGAAGCAGTCAATCCCATTGTAAATGCTATTGCCAAAACCATTGCTAACTTTTTCATGATGTCAAATTTTAAGTAGTTAATATTAAATTCTCTGGAAAACTATGAAGATTTAAATTAACTGCCAAACCCGTTAACAATTATTTAGAATAATTATAAATAAGGAGTTAAAAAAAACATCAGAAACCTAAGCGGCAAACATTTTCAGAACTGATTAACTTACTCATTTCATGTTCGTTAATACTACCAGAATTTAGAATAGCCTGCATCACTGTAATTTGTTCTTCTTTTGCATTTTTAACAATCTCACTGGCTGCCTCATAGCCAATCCTGGAAATAAGTGCGGTGATTAATGCCGTTGAATTAAGCACATTTTTACGGCATTGTTCTTCATTGGCTTTCAATCCCTGAATACAGTGGATTCTTAATATCGTACATGCATTGATAAGCAGATCAATACTTTCAAGCAAGCAATGCGCAATTAAAGGCATAAACTGGTTGAGTTCCAGATTACCACCAGCCGCAGCCTGTGAAATGACCTGATCGTTTCCAAAAACCATCATGGCTGCCTGTGCTGCTGCTTCCGGAATAACCGGATTTATTTTTCCCGGCATAATGGAAGAACCTGCTTGTTTCGCCGGAAGAATGATTTCAGCCAGTCCGGCATCAGGTCCGCTCGCCATTAATCTAAGATCGTTGCTGGTCTTTATCAATGTAGTGGCACAGGCTTTAATCATTCCGGATACCTCAACGTAAACATCCGCATTCTGTGTATTGTCAATCAGGTTTTCGGCTCTGGCTAAACCAATTCCCGTACTTTCCCGAAGTATTTCAATCACTCTGAAAATAAATAACCGTGGTGCTCCAAGCCCTGTACCGATGGCAGTTCCACCCAGATTTACCACACGTAAACGCTCCTCGCATTTCGAAAACCGCCAGCGGTCGCGGTTAAAAGCTTCAGCATAAGCTCCCATTTCACGCCCCAGAGTAGTTAAAACAGCATCCTGCAATTGCGTTCTGCCGATTTTTACGACATGTGCAAATTCCTTTTCCCTGGTCTGAAAAGCTTCCTGTAACCTAAGTACCGATTCTTCCAGTCGCCGGATCATCCGGATGGCAGCTAGTTTGAGCGCTGTAGGATAAGTATCATTGGTTGATTGGTGAAGGTTGATGTCATCGAGCGGAGAAATGAATTCATAATCACCTTTTGACTTACCCGCTATTTCAAGTGCCCTGTTGGAGATCACTTCATTGATATTCATATTAGTTGATGTTCCTGCTCCGCCTTGCAGCGCATCTACTACCACATGTTCTGTGAGCAATCCTTCTGCCATTTCTGAGCAAGCCTGCCTGATAGCATCTGCCTTTTCCTTCTCTGAGAAATAACCAAGTTCGTGATTGGTTTGAAAACAGGCCAGTTTTACTTCGCCATAAGCCTTTATCAATTCAGGATGAACAGGTTGTGCTGAAATCGGAAAATTCTCCAAAGCCCTTGCGGTATGGATTCCCCATAAAACTTCAGCAGGAATTTCGCGACTGCCCAACAAATCGGTTTCGGTGCGGAATTTTGGCATGGGTGAGATTCAACAATACATATCGTGATTACCTTTTTTTACTTTGTCGAGTAACTTAACCGCACGTTCACGGGCAATTCCGTCCATCGAATTGATCACATCATCTATCAAGTCTTCACCGATCAGGCGTGTTTCATAAGAAGCATAATCCATCAGGTATTCCATAAATGTGGAAATGGCATTTGGTCCACAGTGATTCTTGATATCGCCTGGTTTTGCCCGGTCCATAAAATCCTGACCTGTTCGGCCCAACCGGTAACAACCGGTACAGAAAGATGGAATATAGCCCATTTCAGCCACATCGCGGATAACTAGATCAAGCGGACGATGGTCGCCTAAAGAGAATTGACTGCCATCGTCTTCATGAAGAGAATCCGTATAACCTCCAGGATTCGTACGGCTTCCGGCTGAAATCTGTGAAACACCCAATGCAAAAGTTTCGCGCCGCATTTGTGCCGTTTCACGCGTTGACATGATTATGCCAGTATATGGAACTGCCAGACGAAGAATAGCGACAATTTTACGAAAATCGAGATCGGAAACTGCAAAAGGCGGATGCGACGCGATATCGGACCCGGTTGCAGGTTCGAGACGTGGGACACTGATGGTGTGGGGACCTATGCCAAAAACTTTTTCAAGTTCACGAACGTGTTGCATTAAAGCCAACAGTTCGAAACGGAAATTGTATAATCCGAAGAGTACTCCAATTCCTACATCGTCAATGCCAGATTCCATGGCCCGGTGAAGGGCGGTAACCCGAAAATCATAATCTTTCTTTTTCCCGCCGGTATGAACTTTATGGTAGGTTTCATGGTGATAAGTTTCCTGAAATAACTGATAGGTTCCGATATTGGCTTCCTTCAGCAACTTAAACTCGGGAATATCAAGTGGAGCAACATTCACATTGACACGACGGATTTCTCCGTTCCCCACTTTGGATTCATAAACTGAAGCGACTGAGTCGATCACATACTGAAATCCTTGTTTGGGATACGACTCGCCCGCCACAAGCAACACCCGTTTATGTCCTTGTTTAATGAGCATTTCGGTTTCAGTTCTGATTTCGTTCTGATTTAAGGAGCGTCGTATAATCGATTTATTTTGAGCCCTGAAAGCGCAATACGTACACTCGTTGGCACACAGATTGGAAATATACAGCGGCGCAAAAATTACCAGACGTTTTCCATATATTTTATCCTTAATAAGATTGGCTTCTTCGAAAAGCTCAAATAACTGCAAGGGATCGCTAATATTTGAAAGCACGGCCACATCTTCCATATCCAGGCCCTTCATTTCCTTGGCTTTATTAAGAACAGCTCTCACTTTTACCGGATCAGGTTTCTGATTCTGCTCCAGTATCCGTGCAATTTCGGCTTCATTTATAAATGATGGCATCATGGTATTATCTTAATTTAAAGTCAAAGGTACGATTCAATCATCAAAAATGAATGATAAATATTGCGGATAATGTGATATAATTGCATTCTGTTTGTAAACTTTAAGGTTCATTAGAATGAACGAAAACCTGGTCAGACAAATATCGTTGGGGAGTGTTTCTATCCTCAATCTGGCAATCACCTGCTGGTATTGCTGGCTTACCTATAAACAGAAGATAAAACCGGCGCTGGCCATGTGGATTTTCTTCACGATTGCCGTAGCCATAAGCCTTGCCACCTATTTAAAATCTGATCATTTTAGTTTACTCGACAATATTCTGAATACAACCGATCTGGCACTCACAGCCATTGTTTCAATAGCCATCTTTCTTTTCGGTGACCATACCACCCGATTCTCCCGGTTCGACAAAGGTTGTCTGATTGCTGTTTTGGTTATTTTACTGTTTTGGTTCATCACAAATAATCATGTTGTGACCCATACATTAACCCAGGTAATTTTAGTCATTGCCTACTTCCCGGTTCTCAGCAGATTGTGGAAAACCCGCGAAAACGGCGAATCGTTTTTGATTTGGATGGGAATGTTACTCGCTCCGGTTTTATCACTTTTGTCAAGCAAGGGATTGCTGGCAACCATCTATTCCGTGCGGGCCATCGTTTGCATAACTATTTTGCTTTTGCTAATGCTGAGAGTTGAATATTTAAGCAGAAAACGCCATATTTAGAATAGGGTTTTGCATAAATTCATCTTACTCATTTGCCCTGAAATGACACTGTAAATTTCGATGAATTCCGGTTTGTGCAAGAATAAAATAAATCTAATTTTGTGAATCACACTCAATAAATTCCCCTGATTATGGCAACTGAGAAATCCGTCGGCGAAAAAATAAAACAAATTCGGGAACTGAAAAAAGTCAGCCTTGAAGAATTGGCTGAACGAACCGGAATGGATATCGCTTTGATCGATAAAATTGAAGAGGAAAAAAATGTTCCTTCTCTCGCACCGCTTATTAAAATTGCACGTGCATTGGGAGTGCGGCTGGGTACTTTTCTCGACGACAGTGATTCTTACGGACCAGTAGTTGTGCGTTCAGGAGAACACCACAAAGGCGTACGATTTACATCTCAAAGCAGCGAAACCCGAGAACATCTCAACTTTTTTTCACTCGCTTCTGATAAAGCTGGCCGGAATATGGAGCCATTTATTGTGGACATTGAGCCTGGTCTTAAATCAGATTATATGCTTTCTTCCCATGAAGGAGAAGAATTCATTTATGTGCTGGATGGAGTGGTTGAAATAAACTATGGAAAAGAAATATATAAGCTGGAAAAAGGCGACAGTATTTACCTCGATTCCATTGTACTTCATAATGTCCATGCTGGCAATAATCATTCTGCACGGATACTGGCAGTTGTTTATGCACCTTTTTAGATCTTTTCCCATCCTGAAAATCAGATCACATGCAATTACTTGATTATACTTTGGGTGAATTACTCGAAAAACATTCAATCGAATCACCCAACCGGGAATTTATGGTATATGCCGACCGGAATCTGAGGTTTACTTATTCTCAGTTCAACGAACGGGTCGATCAGCTTGCCAAAGGCTTGTTGTACATCGGAGTTGGTCCCGACGACAAGGTGGGAATCTGGGCGAACAATGTTCCCGACTGGCTCACTTTCATGTTTGCCACGGCCAAAATTGGAGCTGTTCTGGTTACGATCAATACCAACTACAAATCTTCAGAACTTGAGTATTTGCTTCAGGATGCCGATATTCATACCCTTTGCCTGGTCGATGGTTTTCGTGACAGTGATTATGTGAACATGATTTTTGATTTGGTTCCTGAACTTAAAAACAGTCAGCGTGGAAATCTGAAAAGCGAAAAATTTCAGAAGCTTCAGAACGTTATCTTCATTGGTCCGCAAAAGCACCGCGGGATGTACAATACTTCCGAGCTCATTTTGCTCGGTAGCCATATTGATGATATGGAACTTGAACTAATCAAGGAAAACATCAGTTGTCACGATGTGGTGAACATGCAATATACCTCCGGAACAACCGGTTTCCCAAAAGGAGTGATGCTTACCCATCACAACATTCTGAATAATGGTTTTGCTGCTGGCGAATGCATGCGGTTTACTCATAATGAACGATTGCTGGTTTGCGTTCCGCTTTTCCATTGTTTCGGCTGTGTGCTGGCTCTTTGCGCCGTAATTACCCATGGTTGTACCATGGTGATGGTTGAAAATTTTGATCCTCTGATGGTACTTGCTTCTGTTGAAAAAGAAAAATGCACGGCTTTATACGGAGTTCCCACTATGTTTATAGCCGAACTGAATCATCCAATGTTTAACATGTTTGATCTGAGTTCGCTCCGAACCGGAATTATGGCTGGATCCCTCTGCCCCATTGAAACCATGAATCAGGTGATGCAGAAAATGCACATGAAAGACATCATCATCGTTTATGGACTGACCGAAACATCGCCCGGAATGACGGCCACCAGAACCCACAATTCTCCTGAAGTACGTGCAACTACAGTCGGATTTGAATTTCCGAATGTAGAGGTGAAGATTGTAAATCCTGAAACCGGCGAGGATTGCCCGGTAGGCGAACAGGGTGAAATATGTTGCCGGGGATACAATTTAATGAAAGGTTATTACAAAAATCCTGAAGCAACAGCCAAAGCGATTGATCAGGACGGCTGGCTACATTCGGGCGATTTGGCTGTGAAAACTCCGGATGGATTTTACCGGATAACCGGGCGCATTAAAGACATGATTATTCGAGGAGGCGAAAACATTTATCCGCGTGAAATTGAGAATTTCATATACAACATGCCTGAAGTGGAAGCTGTAGAAGTGGTTGGTGTTCCTAGCAAAAAATACGGTGAGCAGGTTGGAGCATTCATCAAATTGAAATCAGACAAAGAATTAACCGAAGAAGTTGTTCAGGAATTCTGCAGAGGAAAAATTGCCCGTTACAAGATTCCGGAATACATTTTCTTTGTTTCAGAATATCCGATGACAGCAAGTGGTAAAATCCAGAAATACAAACTTCGGGATATGAGTCTTCAAATACTGGCAGAAAAGGGGATTGAAGTTATTTAGTCCAGAATTTATCTCCGGAAGGGATGTTTTTGGAATAGCCCACTTCAAAAGGATCAAAACGTAGCATTCCAAATAAATACCAGGCCGTTGAAGATACGGCAGGTTGAGTGTCAGCCCCTTCCCACAAAGGATCACTGCCATATGAAGTTCCAAAATTTGCAGAATATGGCAATGCGTTTGATCCCGGGAACAATGAACTTTTCATTATATTTTTATTCATTTCCTGCAGACACGATTGAGCTTCATTCTCCATTTTTGCTTTTATAAAAGTTACAGCCATTTGACCTGTTCCTTCAAGCCAGACCACATCACGATCTTCGTCGAAACAGTAGCCGCTAACCGGATTTTTTGTGATTGTTGATGTTTGAGTGGTTTTAAATCTGTTTGCCTTTGAGAGCACAACTGCAGGAAGATCTTCGAATGAGCAATAACTCCATGCTAGCACATCAAGGGCATATTTATATTTCGGATTTTCTGCCCAGGAAATTATTAGCTTGTCTGTCTCATCCCAACGTGTATTTTTAAAGTAACCCAGAAGTTTTTGATGAAAAGAAGTATATCCCGGAATGGCATTGAAAGCATCGATATTTCCTTCTGCAATTTTCGAAATCCGTGAGCCGTTTTCAGCAAAACCACCCCATAAACCTCCATCTGCATCCTGCAAGGAGATAATCCAATTACTCAGCGCTGTTTCGAGGCTTTGATACTTTCTGTTCTGAGCAATATGATGATAATTATTCAGGGCAATTAAAAACCAGGCATTATCGCCAAGCCACCGGCGGGGCTTATTATCAACCGGAATACCATCAGATGTTCTCATTTGTCCGAAACCTCCGGGCTTTTGAAGTAGCTCAGACTCGAGTCTGCTGTTATAAAAGTCGAATATTTTTTCAGCCTTATCCAAATCTCCATAAGCTGTAAAAGCTATAGCAGCCAATGCATTATCGTACAAGGAAACAAGTCTTCCTCCTTCGGTGCTAAGTAAAAGCCCATTGGGTTGTTGCATCCTGACTAACCACGAATAGACAGAATATACTTTTAAGGGTGGAACAGATATTTCCGACATGCTGCTTTTTTTGCATCCCGATGCAGTAACAACCTGAAAAATCCCAATTAAGGTTAATATTGGAATCAAATTTTTCATCCCGTTTAAGCTTGATTTCTTTGTTTTTATATTTTCTATAAAGTTTAAAACTTTTTTTAATTTATAATGTTTTGTAAAGATATTATCATCTGAAAAAGTGAAAGATAAAGCGAGGATTCCTATGCAGAAACTAGAAATTTCTAATATGCTTTTTGTATCTTCGCAACCTCAAAATACAATTAAACCGGACGATTAGAATAAATGGCTATCTGATTGTTTTATTTGTATTTATCCGATAAAATAATAGTTAGAATGAAAAAAATACTGGTGGCGGAGGACAACAGGCTGATTTTGGAAACAATTGTACACAGCCTGACAAGGGAAGGATACGAAATTATTAAAGCTAACGATGGTAAAGAATGCCTGAAAGTAATGGAAGAAAATGAAATTGACCTTCTTATTACTGATTTGTATATGCCTTATATAAATGGCAATGAAGTGATTGCAATTTTACGCGACGAAAGAAAGAAAAATACTCCGATTTTGGTTCTTTCAGCAGCAGGAGCAGAGGATATTGTTTTAAAGGCTTTCGAATTAGGAGCCGACGATTTCATGATTAAACCATTTAGTTTGGTTGAACTTAATGTGAGAGTTCGCAAATTACTGGCAATGAAGCGCTAAACTGTTTACTAGCTATCACTAAAATGGTTAAGAATGAGATCAATCAATCTGAAATTCAATAAACTCATAAAATATCATCTGTTATTCGTTTGCCTTATCGTTTTTCTCCTCCCAAAAGTCAGTTCCGGAACCAATTACGCTGATAATCAAACTGACACTTCAATAACAAATAATAATCTGCCTTCAGTAATCAGCGACACTTTGGATACTTCCCTGAAGGAAAGAAAAATTATCCTTAAAGATTCATCAGTTTTGGTCCCGGGTGAACCGGTAACCAGCATTCAGGAGCACCCTCAAGAGAAAGTAAATAGCCCCCATAACAATGTCAATAAAATTGTTCTGTGGTTAATGGGAGATAAGAATGTTGCTGAATATAAAATTCGTTTGATCGATTATGGGAATGACCACTTACCCCTGTTTCTTCGGAAATATTTTATGCGTTTTGTCGAGAAAACCTACACTTACCCAATCATCATTCTATTTTTACTTTTGATCTCAGGATTGATTTTAAATGTCACCATTGTCCTTCTGGTCATGTACTTTACCAGCAAAACAAAGAACCATAGAGAGCGATATGTGCGTATTTACCGGAACCACTATGAAGATGTTTTACGATCGTTTTTGTTTGGTGATATAGACTGGGATTTAGCTCGATTGAAACTGAAAAGATTAAAAGTTCCACTCAACAGAAAGATATTAACCGATGTACTTTTGGTTTTCAAAGAAAATCTTCGTGGTGAGATGGATAGTCAAATTCCCCAAATTTTCCTAAAGCTAGGATTGGAGAAGGATTCAATAAAACTTTCAAAATCAATATTTTACTTTAGAAGGATAGAAGGACTGAAAGCTCTAACCAATCTTGATCCTGAAAATGCCAAAGTAATAATCTCAAATTACCTGAACGATTCACATATTACTGTCAGAACCGAAGCACAGGTTGCTTATGTCAGACTTCATCCCGAAAATCCATTCGAGTTTCTGAAAACTTTAAAAAAGCCATTCACCCGATGGACGCAACTTTCATCATTTTATATCTTCAGACTGCATCAGATTCCGGTTCCTTCTTTTACTGATTACCTTGATTCTGAAATTCCAACAATCAGGAACTTTGGGTTACGGATGATTATATTTTTTCAGCAACTTGAAAATGCCCCCGCAATTTTTAAATTGCTTGACAGTCCTTTCGAAATGACGAGATATCTTTCCATTCAGGCAATAAATGATTTAAGGCTTTATGATGGTAAACAGTTGATTAAAAACATATATCAGGGAGAAACTGAAAAAAATAAAATTGAAATTATAAAAGCACTGAAAAATATAGGAGATGAGGCCGATTTTGAATTTTTGGAATCCATTATTCTTTCAGATTCCATTTCTCTTAAGACAGAGGCATGCCGGTCATTATACTATATCAACAACCTAGGACGTGAAAGGTTAAACGTTCTAAATCAGAACAGCGATTTGGAAATCGACCAATTTCTGGCCCACGTAACAAACTCCAGAAACTAAATCACATGGATAAAGAATTAATATCAAGTATATTCGAGAATTTCTTTCTGATCTATGCCATCTGCATTTTCAGTTTATATCTGTGGCTCGCAGTGGTTTCTGCAAGAGAATTGATCAGGAATCATTTCCATGCACGAAATACCAATTATGATGCGATAATCTCTACGCCTTTTGCGCCAATGATTACTGTTATAGCCCCGGCCTATAACGAATCACTCTCTATTGTTGAAAACATTAAAGCTTTGCTGGCTCTTTATTATCCGAATTTCGAAATTGTGATTGTAAATGACGGGAGCAAAGACAATACACTCGAGAAAGCCATCGAAGCTTTTGATCTCGAAAAAGTTACTTACATAGTCGACTATAAAATACCCTGCAAGGAAATTCGTGGAATTTATAAATCAAGAAAAAGAGCATTCAATAATCTGACTGTTGTCGATAAATTTAACGGGGGAAAAGCTGATGCCCTAAATTCGGGTATTAATGTTGCAAAAGGCGATTTCTTTATTTCCATTGACGTCGATTCGATTATTGATCCGTATGCACTTCAGAAAATGATTAAACCATTTCTGGAAGAACCTTGCCGGAGGGTCATTGCAACAGGTGGTGTGATCGGAATTGCCAATTCGTGCAAGATTGTGGATGGACAACTTGTAGAAATAAATGTTCCAAATAAATTGCTGGCACGCTTTCAGGTTATCGAATATACGCGTGCGTTCCTAATGGGACGATTGGCATGGAGCAGGTTGGACGGACTTCTTTTGATTTCAGGAGCGCTCGGCCTTTTCGATAAAGAAGTTGCAATAGGATGCGGGGGCTATTACACAAAAACCGTTGGTGAAGACATGGAACTGGTTGTCAGGATGCGAAAATACATGTCTCAGCAAAACATCAAATACAAAGTTGCCTATGTGCCTGATCCATTGTGTTGGACTGAAGTTCCGGTAACCTTAAAGAATTTGGGAAGCCAGAGAAATCGTTGGACTCGCGGAACAATTGATACGCTTTTTATTCACTGGAATATTTTCTTAAATCGAAAATACGGATTCATGGGGATGATTTCTCATCCTTTCTGGGTATTTTTCGAGTGGCTTGCTCCGATTATCGAACTCTTTGGAATCATCTATTTTTTGGTTATTGCATTTTTAGGTAGTCCCAATTGGCCGTTCTTATTTGTCATGCTGTTTTTTGTTTATACATTCTCGATCACTTTTTCGACCTATGCCATCTTGTATGATATACTTGCTTATAACCGATACAAGAAAAAACGTATGATAATAAAACTGCTACTGACCGCATGGATAGAACCAATTATCTTCCATCCACTGGTGGTTTACTGGGCTTTACGTGGAAACTTTGACTACTTTATCCGGAGGAAAAAAACATGGGGAAATATGACCCGCGTTGGATTTGCCCAACAAAAACCAAGTAAAAAAAATCCAGAAAAATAAACGAGATGATCAAAATTAAATCATATAACAAGCTCAAATTTCCGGCTAAGCTGTTTTTACTTTTGGCTATATTTCTGTTGAATGGTTTGTTCTACAGCTTATCGGCCCAAACATTTCAGGAAGCCAGAAATCTGGCTTTCAACGGAGAGCGGGCCAAAGCACGTCAGCTATGCAGGGCAATTCTGGCCAAAGAATTTGATTCGGATGTAGCCTTGTTACTCGGGCGAACCTATGCCTGGGATGGAAAATACGATTCAACACGGATAGTCCTGAATGAAGTACTCGTTCACAATCCGAACAGCACGGAAGCCCTGGATGCTTTCGCCGATGTTGAATATTGGTCGGGCAACTATGCCAAGGCAATTGAATACTGTGATTTGGCATTAAAAAATGACTCAACAAATGAAGGCTTTCTGCTAAAAAAGGCAAAGATTCTTCACAGCAGCCAAAAGTATGAAGAAGCGGTAACGACTCTTCAAAATTTACTGCAAATCAATTCTTCGAATGCTGAAGGATTAAAGAAACTTCAGGAATTCAGGCTCGATGTATTAAAAAACAGGATACGCCTGAATTACACCATCGATCAATTTGACAAGTCGTTTAACCGGGATCCATGGCAGATTGCGGCATTGTCGTATGGTCGGAAAACCAAACTCGGATCGGTGATTGCCCGTGTAAACATGGCCAAAAGATTTGGTGATACCGGCTTCCAGTATGAGATGGACGCCTACCCTAAAATCAGTGAGAACAATTACGGTTATCTGAATTATGGCTTCTCACAAAGTTCAGTATTTCCTGATCACCGGATTGGCGCAGAATGGTATCATAATTTTCCCAAATCATTCGAAGGCTCAATCGGAATGCGCACCTTGTTTTTCAGCAGTTCTGATGTGACAATTTATACGGCCACACTTGGAAAATACATCGGCAATTACTGGATTTCGTTGCGTTCGTTTGTAACACCGGGCTCGGATGGAACTTCTGCTTCAGGCTTTTTACAAATGAGACGCTACTTTTCTGATCCGGAAAATTATATCGGATTGCGCCTTGGTTATGGCGTTTCTCCCGACGACAATCAAAACCTGGTTGATGTGGATTCAAGTTCCAGATTAAAATTGAAAACACGTTCAGTCAGGCTCGAATTCAACCATATCATAAATCATGTTTGGATTCTTAATCCTGCGGCATCACTGGGTAGTGAAGAACTTAAATCCGGTAGCTTTTCAGGTTATTATACATTTGATATCAGCATTTCCCGACTCTTTTAGTACACAGATATGGCCAATTTTAAAGAATCAATACAGCTTGTTATCCGATCATTAAGGCGCTTTTTAAGCCTGAGTTTCATACTTGCTTCCATGATTCTTACAGTTCGTTTATACGAAATAGTGATTACCTCTAACTTTTCGAACTATCCGAATGGTAGCTTTGTTACTTTGCTTTCAGGAATAAAATATGATCTTATTCTCTACCTTCAGTTGTCGGCTATCCTGATGGTTCCTTTTCTTTTCATTGCATATTTCAATCAAAAAGCTGCACGGTACTTTTTTGCTGCAGCCTGTTTTCTTTTGATATTCGGAGACATACTTCTTCTTCAATACTTTGCTGCGGCCCGTGTTCCTTTGGGAGCTGACCTGCTGGGATATTCCCTGTCCGAAATCAGACACACGATCGGTGCTTCAGGCGAGTTTCACATCTTCCCATACATTGTCATTTTCTTATACCTGGGAATTATGACAAGAATCCTGATTAAACATGTCTATTTTAAAATCAAACCATGGGCGGTGGCCATTCTTACTTCACTTTTTCTGGTTTCACTTCTGCCAATCAAACAGTTAAGACCCGAGCCATCAAAATTTGAAAATGAGTTTGGTATGTTTGTCGCATATAACAAGCTTAGCTTTTTTACAAAAAGTGTATCTGCACATTACCTGAATCAGGGCTCGCTAAACGATAATACATTCACTTTTAATACCGTAGCCTCTTCTCCTGAAGGAAATCCTTTCACTTATATTAATCCGGAATATCCATTTCTTCATCAGGAAACAACTCCGGATGTTTTAGGCGAATATTTTAATTTGGTGGATACTCCTCCAAATATTGTTTTTGTTATAGTTGAAAGTCTGGGACGTGCATACAGTGGTCAAAATGCCTACCTGGGAAGTTTTACTCCATTTCTGGACTCACTGATGCAGAAAAGTCTGTATTGGGAAAACTGTTTGAGTACATCCGGCCGAACTTTTCAGGTTCTGCCAACTACTTTGGGCTCCTTGCCATTTGGTGATCATGGATTCGCCGAGTTAGGAAACAAAATGCCCGATCACCTTAGTTTAA
>Ga0209261_10000136_pt1 | contig 19951 bp, 24 predicted proteins | sample DOMMetBare1Fresh_FD_187470 | JGI IMG/M metagenome (GOLD analysis project Ga0209261, IMG submission 187470) | Wetland sediment microbial communities from St. Louis River estuary, USA, under dissolved organic matter induced mercury methylation -... | ecosystem: Environmental > Aquatic >...
TCCGAACCATTCCTTGCCCTGCTTGGGTTCGAGCGAAACCCTCATCGTCTCGCCGACCTTCTCGGTGGCGAGAACCAGGTTCTTCTTGATCTGGTCTTCCGTCAGGCCGAGTTCGACCATGCGGTTGTAGCGCATGGAGCTGGCGGCATGGCAATTGAGGCAGTAGTTGACGAACAGCTTGGCGCCGTTCTGAAGGGCCGCCACGTCGGTCAGCCGCTCCTTCGGGAACTTGTCGAGCGGCGGACCGCCTTCCGAGGCGAGCGCGGCAAACGAAAACGCGGCGAGCAGGCAGGTGATGAATCGCTTCATGTCGTGTGCTCCGGGCTCAATGGGCTTCGAAGGTCACGCGCTCGGGCACCGGCTTGAAGGTGCCGAGCCGGCTCCACCACGGCATCAGCAGGAAAAAGCCGAAGTAGATCAGCGTGCAGGCCTGCGACAGGATCTCCAGCGCCGAGCCGCTCGGCGCCGCCGGCTGGGTGCCCTGGTAGCCGAGGATCACGAAGGCCACGACGAAAACCGCCAGCACGAGCTGGTGCCAACTCGGCCGGTAGCGGATCGACTTGACCGGGCTTGCGTCCAGCCAGGGCAGGAAGAACAGGATCACCACCGCCCCGCCCATCAGCACGACGCCCCAGAACTTGGCGTCGAAGGTCTTCATCAACGCGATCAGCACGGCCGCGCCGACCAGCAGGCCCGCCTTGACCACGAACGAGCCCTTGCCCTTGACGAGGTTCAACACCGCCGCCAGGCCGACGATGACGCACAGCACGTTGACCATCGGGTCGGTGGTGGCGCGCAGGATCGTGTAGAACGGCGTGAAGTACCACACCGGCGCGATGTGCGCCGGTGTCTGCAGCGGATCGGCCGGAATGAAGTTGTTGTACTCGATGAAGTAGCCGCCGAGCTCGGGCGCGAAGAACAGCACCGCGCAGAAGATCAGCAGGAACACCGACACGCCCAGCATGTCGTGCACGGTGTAGTAGGGATGGAACGGAATGCCGTCGAGCGGCTTGCCGCTGGCATCCTTCTTGGCCTTGATCTCCACGCCGTCGGGGTTGTTCGAGCCGACGTCGTGCAGCGCCAGCAGGTGCGCCACCACCAGCCCCAGCAGCACCAACGGCACCGCGATCACGTGGAACGCGAAGAAGCGGTTCAGCGTCGCATCGCCGATCACGTAGTCGCCGCGGATCAGCAGCGCCAGGTCGGGCCCGACGAACGGCACCGCGGCAAACAGGTTGACGATCACCTGGGCGCCCCAGTAGCTCATCTGCCCCCACGGCAGCAGGTAGCCGAAGAAAGCCTCGGCCATCAGACACAGGAAGATCGCGCAGCCGAAGATCCAGACCAGCTCGCGCGGCTTGCGGTAGCTGCCGTAGATGAGCCCGCGGTACATGTGCAGGTAGACGACGATGAAGAACGCGCTGGCGCCGGTGGAGTGCATGTAGCGGATGATCCAGCCGCCCGGCACCTCGCGCATGATGTATTCGACCGAGGCGAACGCGGTGGCCGCGTCGGGCTTGTAGTGCATGGTCAGGAAGATGCCGGTGACGATCTGGATCACCAGCACCAGCATCGCCAGCGAGCCGAAGAAGTACCAGACGTTGAAGTTCTTCGGCGCGTAGTACTCGGACATGTGCTTCCGGTACTCGTCGAACACGGTCGGGAAGCGGTTCTGCAACCAGACCGTTGTCTTCACGCTCAGCGATGCGCCGACGGGGGCTTCCTTCATTTCTGCCATGAAAGACCTCTGTTATTGCTTGGGGGTGCGCCGTGCTCGGCCGCATGTCCTGCCGATGATCGACCCCGCTTCAGGCCGACTTGTCTTCACCGATCAGCAGCCGCGTGTCGCTGAGGTACATGTACGGCGGCACCTCGAGGTTGTCCGGCGCGGGCTTGTTCTTGTAGACGCGGCCGGCCAGGTCGAAGGTCGAGCCGTGGCAGGGGCACAGGAAGCCGCCCTGCCAATCGTCGGGCAGCGACGGCTGCGGGCCGGTCTGGAACTTGTCGCTGGGCGAACAACCCAGGTGCGAGCAGATGCCCACCGCGACGAATACCTCTGGCTTGATCGACCGGGCCTGGTTTTTGGCGTAGGGCGGCGTCGGGTAGGTCGTGCGGTCGGACTTGGGATCGGCGACCTGCGACTCGCTCTTTTCGAGCGACTTCAACTGCTCGGGCGTGCGCCGCAGGATCCACACCGGCTTGCCGCGCCATTCGACCACCACCTTTTCGCCCGGCTTGATCTCGCCGATGTCGACTTCCACCGGCGCCCCGGCGGCCCTGGCACGATCGGACGGCGTGAAGCTCGCGACGAAGGGCACCGCGGCCGCCATGCCGCCGACCGCGCCGGCGCCGCAGGTGATCATGACCCAGGAGCGTCGAGCAGGATCGACCGGGGTTTCACTCATGAGAATCCTCGATTTGGTGGTGCATCGGAACGCCAGTCGCACAAGGCAACCGCCAATTCTAGCGGAGCGCGCACGGCCCACCGATCGCGCCCGGCCCACCATTGACAGAACCGCGCGGCACGCAATACTGCGCGCGGGCCGCGTGGGCGCCCAGGGATCGAAAAACCAATCGAGGAGTTCAGCGCATGAGCATGACATCAGAATTCAAAGAGTTCGCCATGAAGGGCAACGTGGTCGACCTCGCGGTCGGCGTGATCATCGGAGCGGCGTTCGGCAAGATCGTCGACTCGATCGTCGGCGACCTGATCATGCCGATCGTCGGCAAGTTGCTCGGCGGCTTGGATTTCAGCAACTACTTCATCGCGCTGGCCGGACAGACCGCCACCAATCTGGCCGATGCGAAGAAAGCCGGGGCCGTGTTCGCCTACGGCAGCTTCATCACGGTGGCGATCAACTTCATCATCCTGGCGTTCATCATCTTCATGATGGTCAAGCAGATCAATCGACTGAAGAAGGAAGCCCCGCCGGCGCCTCCGGCCGCACCGCCGGAAGACATCACGTTGCTGCGCGAGATTCGCGACGCGCTCAAGCGCTAGGAAACCGGTCGTAACAGCGCGTCACGGCGCGCGAGCGGAGCGTGACGCACGCCCGCTTGCGCGCCGTTTCGCATGGGCTTGGCTGCTCTAAAGGCCGCATACTTCGCGCACTGCGAGGTCACCCGACCCCGATGAACACGACCGCGCCCACCAGGTTGCCTCCCGCTCTCGAACACGCGCTGCAGCGCGTGCGCCTGGCGGCGCGCAGCGCGGCCGAGCGCACGGTCGAAGGCCTCAGCCTGGCGGCGATGTCGGCGGCCAACACCGCGCAACGCGACGCGCTGCTCGGCGGACAGTTTGAACTGAATCGCAGGCTCGCGATCTTCACGCTGACCTTCAACGAGGCGCTGGAAGAGCAGGTGTCGCGACAGGTGTCGCCGCGCACCGGAAATCCTTCGGCGCCCACCACCTGGGACACGATGAGTCTGGTCGAAGACCATGAGGTCGAGATCAAGGTGGCTGCCGAGCGATTCGCGCTCGACATCCAGAATCAATGCGAGTGGGAGATCCGCGAACTCGACCAGTACATGGGCGCCGTGCTGCGATTGGGCGCCGCCGACCACGAACGCAACCCGCTGCGCCCCGAGATCATCGGCCAGGCAATGGTGCGGGCCGTCGAGTCGATCGCCGACCGGCCCGAAGTCCGCAAGGTCCTGCTGACCGAGACCGGCCGGGCACTGGCCAACAGCATGCGCCAGACCTACCTGGACATCATGAATGACCTGCGCGCCGCCGGCGTCAAGCCTCTGGGCATGACCGTGCGGGCAACGGACGGTCCAGGTTCGCAGATCGGCAGCTATCAGACCGGCTATGACAGCCTATCTGGCAACGCGGCCGCGAGCACACGATCGGCGCTGTCGGCGTTGGGTGGCCTCGCCGGTGGCGGTGCGGTGTCGACCGGTCTGAGCACCGAATCCGCCGCGCTGTTCCCGGACCACGAAGCCGCCGTCGATTCGGTGCGCGGAGCGCGCACGCTGGACTCCGGCGCCCGCGCGCGCGCGGGTAGCGGCACCCAGCTGGGCCACGTCGACGCCGAGCTGATGTCGCTGATGCGCCGGTTGGCATTCAGCGCCACGCCGGACATTGCGTCGGGCGCCACCACCGGCGGAACCCTTGCGCAGCTCGGTGGGTCATCGGGAGCCGGGGGTCTGGCCGCCGCCAACCTGATCGTCGCGCACCGCGACGCGCTGCGTCAGGCCAGCTCCGGCGCGCTCGATCACATGGTGATCGACGTCGTCGGCAGCCTGTTCGACCAGATCCTGTCCGACCCCAAGGTGCCGCCGCAGATGGCGCGCCAGATCGCCCGCCTGCAGCTGCCGGTGCTGCGCGCGGCGCTTGGTGACCAGACGTTCTTCTCGTCGCGGCGCCACCCGGTGCGGCGCTTCGTCAACCGCATCGCTTCGATCGGCGCGGCGTTCGACGACCTCGACACCGAAGACGGGCGGGCGTTCCTGAAGCTGGTGCGCGATCTGGTGCAGGAAATCGTCGAAGGCGATTTCGATCAGATCGAAACCTACGAGCAGAAGCTGGCGTCGCTCGAGCTGTTCATCGTCGAACAGAGCAAGCGCGAGATTCACCGCGAGGGCGGCAACGCCGACGAGGTGCTGGCGAAGAAGGAAGATCAGCTTCGCCTGCAGCAACGCTACGCCACCCAGTTGCGCCACGGCCTGAAGGACATTCCAGCCGACGAGTTCCTGCGCGACTTCGTCTCCTCGGTGTGGAGCCAGGCGGTGATGAAGGCCGCCAACGACGACGGCGTCGACAGCCCCACGGTGGCACGTCTGCGACTCGCCGGTCGCGACCTGCTGATGAGCGTGCAGCCCAAGGGCTCGCCGGCGCAGCGCAAGGCGTTCCTGATCGGCCTGCCGGTGCTGATGAAAACGCTGAACGCCGGCATGGACATGATCAAGTGGCCCGAGGTGGCGCGCAAGGATTTCTTCGCCAAGCTGCTGCCCGCGCATTCCGATTCGCTGAAGGGCGAGGCGATGCGCACGCTCGACTACAACCTGATGACCAAGCAGGTCGACGCGGTGCTCGGCACGCCGATCCCCAAGGTCACCGAGCTGCCGCCGATGCCGGCGTCGGAGCTGCCGGTGCTGCTCGACGCCGTGCAGGAACACACCTTCACCGAGGCCGAGGCGCGCTCGATCGGCCTCGTGGACGAGAAGTCGATCGACTGGAACGGCAAGGTCGACATCGAAATCGAGTCCGAGCCCGAGGTGCAGGAGGCCGATATCCGGATCGAAGGCCTGCCGACGCCCGAACCGGTGGAACCGTCGCGCGGCAAGTCGTTGGCCGACCACGTGCAGATCGGCTTCGCCTACCAGATGCACATCGACGGCGATTGGCACAAGGTGCGGCTGGGTCACGTCAGCGCCGGGCGCACGTTCTTTGTCTTCACGCGCGGCCAAAAGCACAAGCGCACGATCTCGATGACCTACCGCATGCTCGCCCGCATGTGCGAGACGAACCGCCTGCGCGCGTTCGAGAACGCCTACCTGCTCGAACGCGCCACGGCGCGCGCGCGGCGCCAGCTCGCCGAAATGCGGCCCACCGGTGCCAAGCTCGACCTAGGCCCGGCGATCGCGGCGGCGCCGCGCCCCAGCGGCCAGTTCTTGCGCCATTGAAATGGCGCTGCGCAGGCTGGACGGGTCGGCCCGCCCGGTGCCGGCGATGTCGAATGCGGTGCCGTGGTCGGGGCTGGTGCGCACGAACGGCAGCCCCAGCGTGACATTGACGCCGCGCTCGACGCCCAGGTACTTCACCGGAATCAGGCCATGGTCGTGCGTCATCGCGATCACGAGGTCGAACTCCCCTGGATGCCCCGGCGCGTCGCGGGCCCGCATGAACACCGTGTCCGGCGCATAAGGTCCTGTCGCGTCGATGCCCTCGCCGCGCGCGGCGCGGACCGCTGGCTCGATGATGCGCGCTTCCTCGTCGCCGAACAGTCCGCCCTCGCCAGCATGCGGATTCAACCCTGCCACCGCGATGCGCGGTGTCGGCTGGCCCCAGGCCAGCGCCGCCCGGTGCGCAATCCGGATCGTCTGCACGATGCGCGGCGCGTCGAGCAGCTCGATGGCGCACTTCAGGCCGACGTGGATCGTGACCAGCACGACGCGCAACTCGTCGTTGGCCAGCATCATGCGCACCTCGGGCAGACCGCTGTCGCCGGCGGCCAGCGCCTGCAGCATCTCGGTGTGGCCTGGAAACGTGGACCCTGCCGCCGCCAGCGCCTGCTTGTGGATCGGCGCGGTCACCAGTGCGGCCACCCGCCCCGTGCGGGCCAGCGCGGCGCCGGCTTCAATGCACGCGATCGCGGCCCGGCCCGCGTCAGCGTGCACCTGGCCTTGCTCCAACCCGGCCAGCGCCGCCGGCAGCCCCGCAGGCTGCCAGAGGGCCAGGCAACCCGCCGGCACGTCCTGCGCTTCCTCGGGTGCATCCAGGCGCGCAACCGGCAGCGCGAGGCCGCATTGCGCAATGGCCCGGCGCAGTGTCGCGAGGTCGCCGATCACGACACAGCGCGCCGGCAGCGGACCCGCCACGGCACGCGCGATGATCTCCGGGCCGATGCCGCAGGGGTCGCCCATCGACAAGGCCAGCAGGTCACCACGACCGGTCGGGTTCATGCGGGATTGTCGATGTCGACGAACTGGTGCTCGACGCCGAAGGTCGCGGCCAGGTGCGCGCCCAGCGCCGGCGCGCCGAACCGTTCACTGGCGTGGTGGCCGCAGGCGACGAACGCCACGCCGGTTTCGCGCGCGATGTGCGCCTGAGGCTCCGAGATCTCGCCGGTGATGTAGACGTCGGCGCCTGCGGCGATGGCCGACTCGAAACTGCCCTGCGCGCCGCCGGTGCACCAGGCGATCCGGCGCAGCGCCCGGCCATCGCCCGGCGCCACCGTCGGCTCGCGACCCAATGCATCGTGCAGCGCACGCACCAGACCCGGCAGTCCCGCCAGGGCGCCGGCATCGCCGACGAAGCCGAGGTCCTGTTCGCCGAAACGCGCATCCGCCTGCAAGCCGATGCGTGCGCCGAGCTGCGCGTTGTTGCCCAGCTCGGGATGCGCGTCCAGCGGCAGGTGAAAGGCGAACAGGTTGATGTCGTGCGCCAGCAGCAGCTTCAGCCGACGCTGCATCCAACCGACGACGCGGGTGTCCTGGCCTCGCCAGAACAGCCCGTGGTGCACAACGATCGTGTCGGCCTGCTGCCCGACCGCGGCCTCGATCAATGCCAGGCTCGCGGTGACGCCGCTGACGACCTTGCGAACCGAGACACTGCCCTCAACTTGCAAACCGTTCGGCCCATAATCGCGGAAGCGCTCGACCTGCAGCAATGCAGCCAGGTGCGATTCCAGTTCGTTGCGCGTCACCATCGAAGTGCCGCCTTCCGTTGCATGCGTAGACTCTGGCTTCTATTCTCGCAGGCCGCCACGGTGGCATTGGCCGTGCTGTTCGTCGTCGGCACGCTCAAGCCGCAGTGGCTGCCGCGCGGCAGCGGACCGGCCGCGCCCGAGGTGGTGTCGATCCGCACCACCGTGCCGGCCGCCAGCGCGCCGATGCCGGCACTGCCCGCGCCGACCGGCTATGCCGCGGCGGCCCAGCGCGCCGCTCCGGCCGTGGTCAGTGTGTCGGCCGGCAAGGCCGGCGGCCGAAACCCGCATGTGCAGGACCCCTGGTACCGCTACTTCTTCGGCGACAAGGGCCAGGGCGAGCTGCAGCTCGGTGTCGGGTCCGGCGTGATCGTGTCGCCGCAGGGTTACCTGCTGACCAACAACCATGTCGTGGAGGGCGCCAGCGAGATCGAGATCCGTTTGATCGACGGCCGGGAGACCAAGGCCACCCTTGTCGGCACCGACCCCGAAACCGACCTGGCGGTGCTGAAGATCGAACTGGACCGCCTGCCGTCCATCACACTGGGCGACATCGAATCGGCCCGCGTCGGCGACATCGTGCTGGCGATCGGCAACCCGTTCAACGTCGGTCAGACCGTCACCTCAGGCATCGTCAGCGCGCTCGGGCGCAATCAGCTGGGTCTGTCGACGTTCGAGAACTTCATCCAGACCGATGCGGCGATCAACCCCGGCAACTCCGGCGGCGCGCTGGTCGACGTCCACGGTCACCTGCTGGGCATCAACACCGCGATCTATTCGCGCTCCGGCGGCAACATGGGCATCGGCTTCGCGATTCCGGTGGATCTGGCGCGCCAGGTGATGGAGGGCCTGATCAAGGACGGCAAGGTCACGCGCGGCTGGATCGGCGTCGAGCCGCGTGACCTGCCGCCCGAATACGCCGAGACCTTCAAGCTGCCGGTCAAGGACGGCGTGCTGATTTCCGGCGTGCTGAAGGACGGCCCGGCCGGACGCGGCGGCATGCGCCCGGGCGACGTGGTGCTGACCATCGGCGCGCGGCCCGTGTCCAACACGACCCAGCTGCTCAACGCCGTGGCCGCGCTCAAGCCCGGCAGCGAAACGGCGATCGGGGTGCAACGCGGCGACCAGTCGCTGCACCTGAAGGTCACCGTCGTGCAGCGCCCGCCGGCGCAGCGGCGCCCGCAGTAGGCCGCGGTTCAGGTTTCCTTGGTGGCGGGCTCGTCGCTCGGCGCGGCGGTGTGGCGGATGAACAGCCGCGCCGCCCAGATGCCCAGCTCGTAGAGCAGACACATCGGGATGGCCAGCGACAGCTGAGACACCACGTCCGGCGGCGTGATGATCGCCGCGACGATGAACGCCAGCACGACGAAGTAGCCGCGAAACGCCTTCAGCTTGTCGACGCTGACGATGCCCATGCGGGCGAGCACCACCACCGCCACCGGCACCTCGAAGGCCGCGCCGAATGCGATGAACATCGTCAGCACGAAGCCGAGGTAGGCCTCGATGTCCGGCGCCGCGGTGATGCTCTTCGGCGCAAAGCTCTGGATGAACTTGAACACCTGGCCGAAGACGAAGAAATAGCAGAACGCCACGCCGATCAGGAACAACAGCGTGCTCGAGATCACCAGCGGCAGCACCAGCTTCTTCTCGTGGCTGTACAGGCCCGGCGCCACGAAGGCCCACACCTGGTACAGCACCACGGGCAATGCGAGCAGGAACGCGGCCATCAGCGTGATCTTCAGCGGCACCAGGAATGGCGAGATCACATTGGTGGCGATCAGCGTCGCGCCCTTGGGCAACTGTGCCACCAGCGGCGCCGCCAGCAGGTCGTACAGCCCGGCCGGTCCGGGCCAGATGCACAGGACGGCGAAGGCGATGCCCACGGCGATCAGCGCACGGACCAGGCGGTCGCGCAGCTCGACCAGGTGGGTGACGAAGGGCGCTTCGGTGCCGGCCAGTTCGTCCTTGGGGTCCTCGGTCGCCATCGTCTAGCGTCGGGTCACTTCAGGCGCGGCGGCCGAAAGCGCGCCACCCGCGCCGCACCCGACATCGCGCGCGTGCGCATGCCCTGGCGCTGCTTGTACCACTGCGGCACCGCGCTGCGCTTCAGACGCCAGCGCTTGTTCGGTCGCTGGTAGCTCGGCGGCGGCGTCGCCAGCGAGGTGTCTGCCGAATGGGCCGCGCTCGATTCAAGACCCGCCGTCGCGTCGCTCCAGCTCGACTCGAACGATTGCCCCACGCTGCTGACTTCGCGCTGCACGGTGCTCTGGATGTCGCTGGCCGCGGTCTCGAACTGGCTCTTCATCTTTTGCAGTTCCTCGAGCTCGATCGACCGGTTGACCTCGGCCTTCACGTCGGACACATAACGCTGCGCCTTGCCGATCAGATGCCCGACGGTGCGCGCGACCCGCGGCAGTTTCTGTGGGCCGATCACGATCAGCGCCACCGCGCCGATCAGCGCGATCTTGTCAAAACCGAAATCGATCATGCGGGCCGCCTGGCGCGTCGCGGCTGCGAAGGGATGTCAAGCGCGGCTCAAGACTTGGTCTTGGCTTCGACGTCGACGGTGTTCGCGTCCGCCGGCTTGCCGCCGGCCGTGACCTGCTGCTGCGGCGACACCGGCGCGTCGCCGGTGGTGCCGCCGTCGCGCACGCCATCCTTGAAGCCCTTGACGGCGGCGCCGAGGTCCGAGCCCATGTTCTTCAGCTTCTTGGTGCCGAAGATCAGGATGACGACGAGCAGCACGATCAGCCAATGCCAGATGCTGAACGATCCCATGGTGAATCTCCTGTACGCGAGTTGGGCTGATTCTAGGTCGCCGGGGGCGTCAGCCCTTCAACCAGGGTCTTGGCCCGCCCATGACGTGCAGGTGCAGATGTTGCACTTCCTGCATTCCGTCACGCCCTGTGTTCAACACATGGCGGAATCCGTTGGTGACGCCCAGCTCGCGCATCAAGCGGGGTGAGAGCACCATCATGCGCCCGAGCAGCGCGGCGTGCTCGTCGGTGACATCGACCATGCTCACGATGTGCTGCTTCGGAATGATCAGCACGTGCACCGGCGCCCAGGGGTGGATGTCGTGGAATGCGAGGATCTGGTCGTCCTCGTAGGCCTTCTTCGCCGGGATCTGCCCGGCCACGATCTTGCAGAAGATGCAGTGGGGATCGGTTTGCACGGTTGGTGTGGCCATCAAACAGGCATCGCACGGCGGTCGTTCAGCGCCAGCCACCCGCGCACGACACGGTAGAGGAACCAGATCGAGATCACACCCCAGGCGAGCCAGCCCGGCGCGATCAGCAGCAGCCACAGCGGCAGCGTCACCACATAGGCAATGGCGGCGAAGATCACGCTGCGGATGCGCCAGCGGAAGTGCGATTCCTGCCAAGTGCCCGCCGCGTCGCCGCGCTTGACCAAGTCGAGGATGAAGGCCACCAGCAGCAGCAGCACACTGCCCTGCGCGCCGGGCAGCACCGCGCCGACGGCCACGATGGCATGCAAGGCATAGCTGATGTGGCCCACCGTGCGCATTGACGCCTCGCGCTGCGGATCGAGCGCGACGATGGTCGTCGTCGAGGTCTCACTCATCACAAACCCTCCTTGTCACGGTGCCCGAGCTTGCGCATGGCAAACTCCTCCAATCCGGACTGGCCTTCGCGCCGCGCCAGTTCGTCCAGCACCTGCTGCGGCTTCAGCCCGTAGGCGGCCAGAGCCACCAGGCAGTGGAACCACAGGTCTGCCATTTCGGCGACGATCCGGCCCGGCTCGCCATCCTTTGCGGCCATGACCGTCTCGGTGGCCTCTTCGCCGATCTTCTTCAGGATCGCGTCCGGCCCCTTCGCGAACAGCCGCGCCACATAACTGTGCGCCGGATCGCCGCCCCGGCGTGACTCGATCACCGCTGCCAGCCGCTCCAGGGTATCCACCGGATTCATTTCGCCGCTGGCCATCGCGCCCTACCTGTAGATCGATACCGGGTCTTTCAAGACCGGTTCGACGTTTTGCCAGCGTCCGTCTTCAAAACGCTGGAAGAAGCATGAGTGGCGGCCGGTGTGGCACGCGATGCCGGCCTCGTGGCCGAGTTGGGTCACTTTCAGCAGCACCACGTCGTTGTCGCAATCCAGCCGGATCTCGTGCACCTGCTGGTAGTGGCCCGATTCCTCGCCCTTGTGCCACAGACGGTTCCGCGAGCGGCTCCAGTAGACCGCCTGACCCAGCTCGGCCGTGCGCGCCAGCGCCTCGCGGTTCATGAAAGCCAGCATCAGCACGTCGTTGCTGCCGCGCTCCTGCGCGATCACCGGCACCAGGCCGTTGCCGTCCCACTTGATCTTGTCGAGCCAATCCATGCAGGCAGTTTAGGGCCTGTTCAATCGCGATGCGTCGCCCCGGTGTACCCGCGTTCGGCGGCGAACCAGCGCAGCACCGGGAGCGTTCCCGGCAGCACCGGCGCGCTGCGCACCGGCAGGCTCTCCCAGGCCATCGCCTGGCCCTCGCGCATCTGGAATTCACCCTGCCACTGGAACACCTTGCAGAAATGCAGCCGGACGCGGGCATGGGCATAGTCCATCAGTTCCACCTGCCACGGCGTCGCCGGGCCGATGGTGATGCCCAGTTCCTCGTGCAGTTCGCGCCGCAGCGCGGCGTCGACGGTCTCGCCAGGCTCCAGCTTGCCGCCCGGGAACTCCCAGTAGCCCGCGTAGACCTTGCCGGTGGGCCGCGAGGTGAGCAGGAAGCGACCTCGGTCGTCGATCAGCACGCCGACCGCGACGTCGACCGGCGGGCGTTCATCAGCGCCCCCAGACGCCTGCGGCGTCGCCCCCCGAGGGGGATTCGCGCCCTTGGGACGGCCCGGCGCTCGCTCACTGCCGCCCGGCATAGTCGCGCGCGAACTGCCAGGCCACGCGGCCCGAACGTGACCCGCGCTCGAGCGCCCATACCAGCGACTCCTTCTGCGCGGCGGCGATTGCCGCTTCGCCGACACCGAAGCTGCGCAACCACTGCGCCACGATGGCCAGGTACTCGTCCTGGCTGAACGGGTAGAAGCTCAGCCACAGACCGAAGCGCTCGGACAGCGAGATCTTCTCCTCCACCACCTCGCCCGGATGCACCTCGCCGTCGTCGGTGTGGGTGTAGGTGAGGTTCTCCCTCATGTACTCGGGCAGCAGGTGGCGGCGGTTGCTGGTGGCATAGATCAGCAGGTTGTCGCTGGTCTGCGCCACCGAGCCGTCGAGCACCGACTTCAGCGCCTTGTAGCCCGGCTCGCCTTCGTCGAAGCTGAGGTCGTCGCAGAACACCACGAAGCGCTCGGGGCGGTGCGCCACCAGGTCGACCAGGTCGGGCAAGTCCATCAGATCAGATTTGTCCACTTCGATCAGCCGCAAGCCGCGCGGCGCGAACTCGTTCAGGCAGGCCTTGATCAGCGAGCTCTTGCCGGTGCCGCGCGCGCCGGTCAGCAGCACGTTGTTGGCCGGCCGCCCCTCGATGAACTGCTCGGTGTTGCGGCGCAGCCGCTCCATCTGCGCATCGATTTCCAACAGGTCGGTGAGGCGGATCGCCGACGTGTGCCGCACCGGCTCGAGCACGGTGTTCGCGCCGCGCCGGCGGTAGCGGAACGCCACCGCCGCCGACCAGTCCGGCGCCTTGGGCGCATGCGGCAGCACGGCTTCCAGACGCGTCAGCAGCTTCTCGACGCGCGCGATCAGGTGTTCGACGGCTTCGTTCATCGCGAAGAGTTTAGACCTCGTGCACCGCGCCCTCGGCGATCGCGAAGACCCGGTCACCCGCTTCGCGTGGCCACGCGTGCGTGCCCGTGAAGGCCCCAAAAGCCGGCAGCACGCCGACGCGCGCGCCGAAATGAAAGCACGGCAGACGCAGGCGGTCGAACCCGCGACCTCCGACCACCACGCACGGGTGCACATGACCCGCCAGCACATAGCCGCCGTCGTGCGACGCCGGCTCGTGTGCCAGCATGAATGGTCCGCAGGCGAGCGGCCCGTCGACGACGTCGATGTCGAGGTCGTCCGGCGGATCGCCGGCGCGCCGGTCGTGGTTGCCGCGCAGCAACGTGATGCCGACGCCGGCGTGGCGACTGCGCCAGTGCGCGAGCGCCGTCAGCACGTCGGGCACCTGCGCCCGCGCCGAATGCAGAAAGTCGCCAAGCAGCACCAGGCGCCTGGCTGCGGTGGCGCTCAGCGCGGCGCTCAACCGCTCCAGCGTCTGGGTGGTCGTGCCCGGTGGCACCGGCACGCCAAGGCCGCGAAACGACGCCGCCTTGCCGACGTGCGCATCGGCCACCAACAGCGTGCACGCGTCGGGCAGGAAGGCGGCGTGCTCGGGCAACAGGTCGAGCGGCACGCCGCCGATGTCGACGCGAACCATCGCGCGCGCCTGACCCTGCGCCCGCCCGACCAGCGCTCAGGCCGTCAGGCGCTGCAGCGCGGCGTCGAGGTGCTCGGTCGGGCTGCGCTTGAAGCCGGACCGGGCATAACGCTGCAAGCGGCCCACCACGTAGGCCGTCAACACCGACGCCAGCGCACCGGCGTCGACGGTGGGCGTCATCGAGCCTGCGTTCTCGGCCGCCAGGCGCAGGCTCTGGCGCAACTGCGACTCCACGCGATCGAAGAACTGGTTCATGCGCACGATCAGGCGCTCGTGCTCGAACACCAGCGCGTCGCCGACCATCACGCGCACCATACCCGGGTTCTTCTCGCCGAACTGCAGGATCAGCGCGACGATGCGCTGCGCCTGCGCCGCGCCCGAGGTCTCGCGCTCGGTGATCTGATTGACCAGCGTGAACACGCTGCTTTCGATGAATTCGATCAGGCCCTCGAACATCTGCGCCTTGCTGGCGAAATGCCGGTACAGCGCCGCCTCGCTGACATCGAGCTTGGCTGCCAGCGCTGCGGTGGTGATGCGCTCGGCGCCCGGTTGCTCGAGCATCGACGCGAGGGTTTGCAGAATCTGCACCCGCCGCTCGCCCGGCTTCGGCCGCTTGCGCGAGGTGCCGGCGCTCGGCACCGCCACGGCGTCGTGCTGTCCCACCTCTGCCTCGACGCTGCCGCCGGTGGCGTCGGCCGCGGTGGCGTCGGAATGGGCTGGGTCGATCATCGGGGCAATCACAGGGGCGAGGGGGTAGCGGCGGCATTCTGGCATAGGCGCCAAGCCGCCCCGGGGGCAGGTAAACACTTACTGAAAATTCAACGCCGACGCGACGGTGGTGGCCTCAGCGAGGCTGGTTTCGCTGCAGCTGTTTCAGTCTCCGCACGCAACGGTCGACATAAGTTGGTCGTCGCGCGCTGCGTGGGCCCGCGACAACAGTACGGCGTCGCGCGTAGCGTTGCATCCAGACGGTTCGCATGCCGACGCGCCGCGCCGACTTCTGGTGCACGAGCGTGTCTTCCACCAGCACGCAATGGCTGGCGGGAACCCGCAGCCGGGCGGCCAGCGAACGCAGCATGCGCGCGTCGGGCTTGGGCCGCAGGCGGCCGAACATCGCCATGTCCTCGATCGACAGCACGCCGTCGAACAACTGCTCGATGCGCAGCGCGCGCAGCACGCGCAATGCATAGGCCCGCGGCGCGTTGGTGAGGATCAGCTTGCGCCCGCGCAGGCGCCGGATCGCCGCGAAGTCGTGCCGGTGTCCGCTGACCCGCGCCTCCAGGCCCGGCAGCCGATGCGTATCGTGCAGGAAGTGCGCCGCCTTGACGCCGTGGTGCCGCACCAGGCCGAGCAACGTGGCGCCATAGCGTTGCCAGTAGCGGCGGCGCAGCGCGTCGGACTCTTCGCGCGTGAGCTTCAGTTCGCGCTGCATGTACTCGCCCATCGCCTCGTGGATGCCCGGCATCGACGCACCCGCCGCGTCGTGAAGCGTGTCATCCAGATCGAACAGCCAGACGCGTTTCAAGTGGACACCGCGGAACCGGCTCTGCCGGGCCGCTGGTGTCGCCCCCTTGAGGGGGAGACGGCCGCCAGGCCGTTTCGGGGGTGGTCCATCAATGACTGCGAATCATCGTGCCGTAGGCCTGGTCGGACAGGATCTCCAGCAGCATCGCGTGCGGCACACGCCCGTCGATGATGTGCACCGCGTGCACGCCGCCCTTGGCCGCATCCAGCGCGCTCGAGATCTTCGGCAGCATGCCGCCCGACAGCGTGCCGTCGGCGAAGAGTTCGTCGATCTCGCGCGCCGACAGATCCGTCAGCAGCTTGCCGCTCTTGTCCAGCACACCCGGCGTGTTGGTCAGCAGCACCAGCTTCTCGGCCTTCAGCACCTCGGCCAGCTTGCCGGCCACGACGTCGGCGTTGATGTTGTAGCTCTCGTTGTGCTCGCCGAAGCCGATCGGGCTGATCACCGGGATGAACTGATCGTCCTGCAGCGCACGCACCACGCTCGGGTCGATGGCCACGATGTCGCCGACCTGGCCGACGTCGTGCTCCTTGGTCGGGTCGTCCTTGTCGACCAAACGCAGCTTGCGCGCGCGCACCAGGCCGCCGTCGCGTCCGGTCAGGCCCACCGCCTTGCCGCCGGCGTGGTTGATCAGGCCGACGATGTCCTGCTGCACCTCGCCGGCCAGCACCCACTCGACGACTTCCATCGTCTCCTCGTCGGTCACGCGCATGCCCTGGATGAATGTGCCCTTCTTGCCCAGCCGGCTCAGCGCCTCCTCGATCTGCGGCCCGCCGCCGTGCACCACCACTGGGTTCATGCCCACCAGCTTCAACAGCACCACGTCCTCGGCGAAATCCTGCTGCAGCGACGGGTCGGTCATCGCGTTGCCGCCGTACTTGATGACGATGGTCTTGCCGTGGAAGCGGCGGATGTATGGCAATGCCTGCGCAAGGATCTCGGCCTTCTCGCGCGGCGTGATCCTGCTCAAATCGGGAGCCGTGATCGGAGTCGTGGACATGCTCGGTGGCGCGATGGGTGGCGGGATGGCGGCGATTGTAGGCACGGCGCACACGCCCGACGCCGCCCCCTCGGTCGGAGCGTGACGGTCTGCGCCGATTTCGAGCGCCTTCACTCAAAGCCGATCCGCGGTCGCCCGAGCGGCCTGCCTGCTGATGCGACGATGTCGCGCGCCCCGGCTTCCCGGCCGCCGTGGCGCAGGGCACACTGCCGGCATGAATGCAGCGCCGAGCCCCCTTGAGCCCGCGAACGCCCCCAAGGGGGCCCCACGGCCGGCATCGCCCGAAAGGCAGCGACATTGAGTTCAAGGCACGTCCACGACCTGCGCCCGTTCGTACACGGCCACGCCTTCGGCGACGAGGCGGCGCCGATCCGCGAGCGTGCGCTGTGGTGGGTGACCGCGGTGACGCTGGTCACGATGGTGCTCGAACTGATCGCCGGCTACTGGAGCGGCTCGCTCGCGCTGGTGGCCGACGGCTGGCACATGGGCACCCACGCGCTGGCACTCGGCGGCGCGGCGCTGGCAGCCGCGCTGGCGCGACGGGCCCATGGCAATGCGCGATTCGCGTTCGGCGGCTGGAAGATCGAGGTGCTCGCCGCCTACTCCAGCGGCCTGCTGCTGCTCGCGGTGAGCCTGTGGATCGCGATCGACGCGGTCTCCACGCTGGTCGCGCCGCATGCCATCGCCTACGAGGCGGCGATCGGAGTCGCGGTGCTCGGCCTGGTGGTCAACGCCGCGTCCGCCTGGGTGCTGTCGCGCGGCGATGCGCAGGCCCATCGCCTCAGACACGGCGCGGCCGAAGGCGCCGGTGCGCCCGAACATGGGCACGCGCACGCGCACGGCCACGCTCACCGGCGTTCGGCTGACCGCCGCGGCCACGACCACAACTTCCGCGCCGCCTACCTGCACGTGCTGGCCGATGCTCTGACATCGGTGCTGGCAATCGTGGCGCTGGCCTGCGGCCTGTGGCTCGGCTGGCGCTGGCTCGACCCGGTGGTGGCCATGCTCGGCGGCGTGCTGATCGCGCGGTGGGCCGTCGGCGTGCTGCACGACTCGGCACGTGCGCTGGTCGACGCCAGCGTACAGTCGCCGATGCTGCGCGACGCGATCCGCGCGACGGTGGAGAGCGACGGCGATGCGCGCATCGCCGACCTGCACGTCTGGCAGGTCGGGCCCGACGCATGGTCGGCGGTGCTCAGCGTGGTGGCCGACCGGCCGCTGGCCCCGTCGGTCTACCACGCCAGGCTCGCGCCGATGAAGTCGCTGCGCCATGTGACGATCGAGGTCCATCAGTGCCACGGCGGCGCCGTCGACGGCGCGACGGCCGCTGCGCCGGCGCAGCCTGCGTCGCCGCGGTGACGCCGCGGCCTTTGCGGGGCGGCTAGGATGCGGCTCAGCGCCGCCTTTCGGCGGCGCAATCTCTTGGAGCATCCATGGCCTCAGTCACCAGCGCGCTCGTCAACCACCAGGTCCGCCTGGCCGCACGCCCCAAGGGCCTGCCGGTTGCCAGCGACTGGCAGTTCACGCAGGAGCCGGTGGCCGACCCGCAGGACGGCGGTGTGCTGGTCAAGGTGCTGGCGCTGTCGCTCGACCCGGCGATGCGCGGCTGGATGAACGAGGGCAAGAGCTACATCCCGCCGGTGGGCATCGGCGAGGTGATGCGAGCCGGCGGCGTGGGCCGCGTGGTGGCGTCGAAGAACCCGGCCTTCGCGGTCGGCGACACCGTCGCCGGCGGACCCGGTGTGCAGCAGTACTGGCTGGTTGCCGGCGATCAGGTCAAGCGCAGCGGGCTGGCGAAGATCGACCTGCGACTCGGTTCGCTGACACAGTGGCTCAACGTGCTCGGCATGCCCGGCATGACCGGCTACTTCGGCCTGATGGACGTGGGCCAGCCCAAGGCCGGCGAGACGGTGGTCGTCTCCGGCGCCGCCGGCGCGGTAGGCCAGACGGTCGGGCAGGTGGCCAGGATCAAGGGTTGCCGCGTCGTCGGCATCGCCGGCGGGCCGGCCAAGTGCGAGTGGGTCGTCAAGGAGCTCGGTTTCGACGCCTGCATCGACTACAAGGCCGCTGCCCCCCACGGGGTCGAACGCTGGGATGCAGTGCGCGAAGGCCTCAAGCAGCACTGCCCGAAAGGCGTGGACATCTATTTCGACAACGTCGGCGGCGACATCCTCGACGCGGTGCTGGCGCGCATCAACCGCAAGGCGCGCGTCATCATCTGCGGCGCGATCAGCCAATACAACAACACCACGGCGGTCGCCGGGCCGAAGAACTACCTGTCGCTGCTGGTCAACCGGGCACGCATGGAAGGCATCGTCGTGTTCGACTATGCCGACCGCTACCCGCAGGCGATCGCCGAGATGGCCGGCTACCTGAAGGACGGGCGCATGAAGAGCAAGGAAGACGTGGTGGCGGGCGGTGTGCAGGCGTTTCCGGCCGCGTTGCTCAAGCTCTTCAGCGGCGAGAATTTCGGCAAACTCGTGTTGCAGCTCGCCGATGATTGAGCCGCATGGCCGGTGTCGCCTGAGTGTCCCAATGGCTTCGGCATCACTCGCATTAGTTCGCGCACGATCATTGCGCGCAGGACCTCGACCTTTTGCACAGGCGTCAGCAGGTCCGCGGGTTAGCCGACATCAGACGACATCAGCCATCTTGACAACCGTTGTCACACCTTTCAAGATTGCGCCATGAGCCGTCAGACCATGAGTTTCGCCCTGCCGGAATCGATGCGCGCGTACATCGACGCACGAGTCTCCGCGGGCAACTACGGAAACACGAGCGAATACATCCGCGACCTGGTGCGCCGAGACCAGGAAGAGCAGGCGAAGAAGCGCCTGCGCGACTTGATTGAAGAAGGGCTCGCGTCAGGGCCAGGGCGCCCGCGCACGAAAGCGGATGACAAGGAACTGCTTGCCATTGCTCGCGGCGAGATCGATTGAAGCCGGCGATTCTTCGCCCGCAGGCCCAGCACGACCGGCAGGTGGAGGTCCGGTACTACCGAAAGGAAGCCGGGAGTAAGCTGGCTGTGCGCCTTGTTGCGGCAACCAATGCGGCGCTGGATCAGATCGAACTCGAGCCTGGCATCGGCTCGCCAGTGCTCGGGAAGGTCTTGGATATCCCCGATCTACGGACCTGGCGGGTGACAAAGTTCCCACTGATTTGGTTCTACTTCGAGCGTGACGACCATCTTGATGTCGTGAGACTGCTCGGTGAACGTCAAGACATCGCCGCGATCCTCTCCGCGTCACTTTGAGGGCAGGGAGCCCGTCTCGTCCGTATAGTCTGTCGACCGGCGTCGAGTCATCCGAAACCCCGCTCGACACGCATCGTATCCACGAGTCGAGCGCTGTCTTGCTCGCGACCTTCAGGTTACTCGACGAGCTGATCGGCCTGCAGCCGCAGCGACCGCGGGATCGCCGGGCCGAGGGCCTTGCCGCCTCGAGGTTGATAACGAGCTCGAACCGCGGCGACTGCTCGATTGCCATCTCTGCCGGCCTCGCGCCCTTCAGGATTCGCACCATGTAGTCCGCGGCGCGGCGCCACATCTCCGGAGTGCTCGGCCCGTAGGACATCAATGCGCCGGCATCGACGGGTTCGCGAAACGCGAACATCGCCGACAGGCGCGCCGCCCGTCAGAAGTGGATCCCCTTCATCATCTGCGCCATCGCGATCGCCTCGGGC
>Ga0209261_10000137_pt1 | contig 19757 bp, 17 predicted proteins | sample DOMMetBare1Fresh_FD_187470 | JGI IMG/M metagenome (GOLD analysis project Ga0209261, IMG submission 187470) | Wetland sediment microbial communities from St. Louis River estuary, USA, under dissolved organic matter induced mercury methylation -... | ecosystem: Environmental > Aquatic >...
AAGTTGCAGGGAAACAATGAATGACAATTGAATGTCAATAAATGACTCCGTGTCTCATTGAAAATGGAATTAAATTATTTGAAAGTTATTGTATTTCACCTAGTTAAATCCTGAAATACATTTTCCAGACTTTTTTGGCTTTCTTTTAGAGTAAGCAATACTAGCTGATTGTCAACAGCAAATCGGAATATAGCAGGTCGCAGATCCAGGTTTTGCTTCGATTCGACAATAAAAGTTGTTTGACTGAGTTTTTCAATTTTTTCGATTCCGGAAACATTCCGAAGTAATTCCATATCAGGAGTTTTATCAAACTCGACGAAGATTTCCTGGTTTTTGGCAAACTGTCCGGTTTTTAGCTGGTCAATTGATCCGTCAGCTACAATTAAACCTTTGTTAATAATGACAACACGGTTACAAATGGCCTCAACTTCCTGCATAATGTGGGTTGAAAGCATCACGGTTTTATTGGCACTGATAGTTAAAATCAATTGCCTGATTTCTTCCAGTTGATTGGGATCGAGTCCGGTGGTTGGTTCATCCAGAATAAGTACAGCCGGATCATGAATCAGTGCCTGTGCAAGGCCAACACGCTGACGATAGCCTTTCGATAATGCCCCTATTTTTTTATGCTGTTCCTTGGTAAGTCCTGTCAATTCCACCATTTTCAGAACCTGTTCTTTTTTATTGCTGAGTTTATAAAATCCGGCCACCATTTCAAGGTATTCCCTGACATATAAATCAGTATAGAGCGGATTATTCTCAGGCAAATATCCGATTTGCGACCGGATAGCTACATTTTTAGTTTCGACAATTTCGCCATTTATGATAACCTTTCCTTCGTCAGCTGCCAGGTAGCCGGTGATGATTTTCATCAGCGTCGATTTTCCGGCGCCATTTGGGCCTAAAAATCCCACTAATTCACCGGTTCCAATTTCAAACGAAACCTGATCGAGTGCTTTTTGACTGCCGTAAAATTTACTAACCTGCGAAATATGAATGGTCATTTTGTCGGAATTTTGAGTTCAACAAAAGTAAATAAAACTCCTGATTCACACATTAACCTTTAAAAACCAGATACAACAAGATTTATTTTGTTGTATTCCACATGCAGCACCACACAAATATGGACCCGAACCTTTCGTTTTTATTAACTTTAAATTAACTTTGCCCGCCACAACAGGGTTTGAAATGAAGGATCAGAACTTTAATTACATCGAAGATTTGACAAAGTATCAACGACAGCAGACTTCGTTGGTTCACATAGGTGATTTATTGCTTGGTGGTGGTAATCCTATCAGGATTCAATCGATGACCGATACCGACACCAGTGACACTGAAGCTACAGTCGAGCAAATTATTCGCATTATTAAAAGTGGTGCTGATCTGGTTAGAGTAACTGTCAGAGGCGTGCCGGATGCTGAAAATCTTCAAAATATTAAACGTGAACTGGTGGCCCGTGGCTTCGAAAATCCGCTCGTAGCTGATATCCATTTTAATCCTCATTTAGCCGAAATTGCTGCAAAATATGTGTTTAAAGTCCGGATAAATCCCGGCAACTTTTACGATAAGCGCGCCAAATTTGAACAGCATTTATATACTGACGAGGAATATAAAACGGAACTTCGAAAAATTGAAGAGCAGTTTGTTCCTTTCCTTGAGATGTTGAAAGAAACTAATACTGCACTTCGAATTGGAGCGAATCAGGGTTCATTATCGGATCGCATCATGAGCCGCTATGGTGATACGCCAGCCGGAATCGTTGAGTCAGTAATGGAATTCTTGCGTATTTGCCAGAAACAGAATTTTGAAAACGTGGTTATTTCGATCAAATCGAGTAACACGCGCACCATGGTGTATACCGTTCGGCTTCTAAATTTCAAAATGCGGCTCGAAGAAATGAGTTACCCGCTTCATCTGGGCGTTACTGAAGCTGGTGAAGGCGAGGATGGACGAATTAAATCAGCTGTCGGAATAGGAGCTTTATTGGCCGACGGAATTGGAGATACCATCCGTGTTTCGCTGACCGAAGCTCCTGAAAATGAAATTTCTGTTGCCCGGAAGTTGATTAATCACATTGAGACCTATAAAAATCATAAACCGATCAAGGCTCCGTTGTTTGCGCAGATCAATCCTTTTGAGTACGAACGCCGCTCAGTAAGACCGGTGCTTCGGATGGGTGACAAGTTCCTTCCGGTAGTAATGGCCGATTTACGTGGACGTACACTTTCTGAAATTCTTCCTTTGCGCGGAAAACAAATTCCGGAATATTTTTTCAATAACCACGAGGTTCTTGACCTGGAAGGGAATTCCTATCCGGTTCTTACCCTTGAAGAGTATTTGTTTGGAGGATCGCACTGGGGCCAAACCAAATTTATACGCACCAATAAAGAGGAATTCGATCATTTTATGAACGAAAATCCTGAAATTATTACCAAGCTGAAACAGACACGGAAGACAGTTTTGATTCTTGAAAGTTTCAATAAAAATCCATTTGCCGAGCTTCGTGCATTCTTCATGACGCTTGAATCGCATATCTGGAAGGTACCGGTTATTATTTTCAGAAAATATGAAGAACGTTATCTGGAGAATCTTCAGATTAAAGCTGCTGCCGATATTGGCGGATTATTGCTTGACGGCTATGGCGATGGACTTTGTATTACCAACGAACTGGATCAGACCACTTTTACCGATCTGAAAGATTTAAGCTTTTCGATTCTTCAGGCCAGCCGGATGCGTCTGACCAAAACGGAATTCATTTCTTGTCCGGGATGTGGACGTACGTTGTTCGATTTGCATGAAACTACAATCAAGATAAAAGCACATTTTAATCACCTCGATCATCTCAAAATTGGTGTAATGGGTTGTGTGGTAAATGGCCCGGGCGAAATGGGTGATGTCGATTATGGATTTGTAGGTGCCGGCCCCGGAAATGTCAACCTTTATAAGGGTCAAAAGCTTATCAAGAAGCACATTCCGTTTGAACTTGCTGTTGAAGAACTCGAAGCCATTATCCGTGAAAATGGAGACTGGAAAGACCGCGAGTCCTAGTAGGAAGTCTCAAGTTCCAGTCTCAGTTATCCTTTATTAAAGTTGAAATTGCATAAAGCGGTACAATTTCGATATTTCCGTCCCTCCCAAAATTTTCGAGTGAACAACGGATTCCCCTTTTCAGGTTTTTCTCCTTCATAAACAGGCGCATACTTTGCATCTTTCCACTGTAACCCGACTTAATTTCGACCGGAACAATTTCAGAACCTTGTCTGATGACATAGTCAACTTCGGCATTGCTGCTCCTTTCCATTCGGTGCCAATAAAACAGCTGAGGCTTTTCCAGGATAGACGAAGCTTTGATCAGTTCAAGTCCGGCATAGATTTCGGCCAGGCTTCCCTTGTTCACCATGTCCATTTCTTCAACCACCAAATATTCACGGATGTTCAGGCCCATTATGTGTTGAAAAATACCGGTATCGTACATGATCAACTTAAACTTCTTCTGGTCGATTTGTGCGCCCATTGGAAATCCGTTAGCCGAGGTATGATAAACCGGAAATGCCAGCCCGGCCATGACAAGCAATTCAAGTGTCTCCTTAATTTGAGGGAGGCTCGCCTTTGCCACCACATTTGAATATACAAACTTGGCTCCGGCCTGTTCAACAATACTGGCGAACACTTCTCTGATACGGCTTTCAGGAACACGCTTATGGTACTTCGAAAAATCGTCGCGAATAGATAAGGCCAAATCACTCAAAACATTTAATCCATCAAGAACGCTGTTATTCTCCGCAACCTGACGAACAACTTCGGGCATTCCTCCGGTTAATTGAAACTTGCGGTAATAATCGGTTAACATCTCATGAAAAACAGGGTTCATGGGTTCGTTATGCGAGGCCTTGCTGATTAATTCAACTAACTGATCCCTCTGGTGAGCTAAAAGAAATTCGGTGAACGACATCGGGTACAAAAACAACGAACGAATGCGGCCCACACCAAATGAAGGTAGTTCGGCAAGGGCAAATTCGAGCAACGACCCTGCAGCTATCACATGCAATCCGGGCATATCTTCATAGAAAAAACGTAAAGATTGAATAGCTTTTGGGCATGCCTGGATTTCATCAAAAAACAGTAAAGTTTCATTTTCACGGATTGGGATTTTGCTATAAGCTGATAATTCCATACATATTCTGACCGGATCAAGATTCCGGTTGAAAAATCGTGCTACATCCTTTTCCTTTTCAAAATTGATCTGGAGGAAATGAGTGAATGTCTTACCTAACTCTCGCACCACAAAAGTCTTTCCAACTTGGCGTGCCCCTCGTAGCAAAAGTACCTTTCGACTTGAAGATTCCTTCCATGCCAACAGATGGTTGAATATACTTCGTCTCATAATCCTGGAAATTAATTGATTATTGACAATATTAACAAAAATACAAGGCAAATGTATGTATAAAATATTAAAAAGTCAAGGCAAGATTTGATTAATAATCACAAAAAGTCAAGGCAAGTTTGTTTTTCTAAAGAAATATCTGAAAAAGTTCTTCTATTTTTTGGCCAGGTTCAAGCCAAAAACCTTGTAAGCCGGAAGCAATGGCAGCTTCCACATTTTGAAGTGAGTCGTCAATAAATAATGATTCTGTGGGATTAATCCCTGAAAGGCGGATAATTTCCTGAAATGAATCCAGAGTTGGTTTTCTGAATCCAATTTCGTTTGAATAGAAATCCTTTTCGAAAAGCGTAGAAACTTCAAATCCATGTTGATTCCTGAAAGTGGAATGATACTTTTCTACATGAATGGCATTGGTATTACTGAAGAGGTAAACTCTGAATTCTGTCCGAAGGTTTCGCAACAATTCAACCCTGATTGCCGGAAAATCGAGCAACATCGCCGTCCAGGCAGCATCAATTTCTTCCGAACTTATATTTGCTGAAAGCAATTTGCGAACGCCATTCCTAAATTCATCGGGAGTAATTTTACCTTGTTCCATTTGGTAAAAAATATCGTGATCATAAGTCAAGCCCTTATCGCCAATCAGTTGCTCCATCCCGAGGGCACCAAACGCTTCTATTGTTTTTTTAGGATCGATATTCAGTAATACACCTCCCAGATCGAAAATGATATTTTTAATGCCTTTCAGGATTTCCATGGGTTTGAATTATTTGATTCGCAAAAGTCATAAAAAATCCGGAATATTAAAGAAACCTTATCTTTGAGTGGTTCAAAAATGCTTTATTCATGGCCAATCCGCAAACAATCTGGTATAACTGGGAGAAGAAACTGGTAGAAACTGTTGATCAGCGTTACCTGCCTTTTAAAAATCTGATTTTCGAAATAAAGACGCTTGAAGACGCGCAGTATGCAATAACTGACATGGTGGTGCGTGGCGCACCGCTTATCGGAGTAACAGCTGCATATGGTATGTTTTTGGCAGCATATAATTTCTCCGGAAATGATTTTTCTACTTCAATGAATAAGGCCGGTGAATGGCTGAAATCATCGAGGCCAACTGCTGTTAATCTGGCTTTTGCGGTGGATGAAGCCATTTCTGTGATTTCAGAAAATAGCTCCGTTATGGAAAATACCCAGCTTTTATTTGAATATGCTGAGTCGTTAAAGCAACATGAGATTGAGTGCAGCAAAAAAATAGGATTACATGGGCTGGATATTTTAAAGGAAATCTACCTGACAAAAAATGGGAACCCTGTTCAAATCCTGACGCATTGTAATGCCGGAAGATTAGCCTGTGTGGAACTGGGAACAGCAACGGCACCCATTTATCTTGCACACGAAGCCGGAATTCCGGTTCATGTTTGGGTAGACGAAACCCGTCCGCGAAATCAGGGTGCCCGGTTGACTGCCTGGGAACTAGGTGAAGCCGGAATTGCACATACCGTCATTCCAGACAATGCCGGCGGACATTTGATGCAACATCAGATGGTTGATATGGTAATTGTTGGCAGCGACAGAACAACGATAAATGGCGATGTAGCCAATAAGATTGGAACCTATCTGAAAGCTCTGGCCGCAATGGATAATGGCATCCCATTTTTTGTAGCATTGCCATCAACCACCATCGATTGGACTATCAGCGATGGAATTTCTGAAATTCCAATTGAGCAGCGAGATGCAAACGAAGTAACAATGATGGAGGGTAAAATAGGAAATGAAGTATATGAATTCAGAATTCTCCCTGAGAATAGCCCGGTTGCTAATTACGGATTCGATGTAACTCCTGCCCGGCTGGTCACAGGATTGATTACTGAGCGTGGAATTTGCAAGGCAAACCGCGAAGGCATCGTTAGTTTATTTCCTGAAAAATTACGGAAATGAAGGAAGGATACATCAAATTTAACTGCAACTGGGAACAAACGGAAATTCAGATAGATCAAAGCATAATTGAACAGCTGGAAAATGCACGAGTCAAACTCTACGAACTGGGCCTGATAGGAATGTATCCGGATGGAATTGGTTTCGGGAATATTTCAATCAAACCAGATAACAGCACTTCATTTTTTATTACCGGAAGCGCAACTGGTCAGTTTGCCAAACTGAATCCTTCGCACTATGCCTTAGTGACCGGCTACAATTTTGCACAAAACACCATTTCTTGTTCTGGTCAAACCAAAGCTTCGGCTGAAAGTTTGAGTCATGCTGCTGTATATGAGTCTGTTCCTGAGGTTCGGGCTGTGGTGCATGTGCATTGTTTGTGGCTTTGGGAAAAATTATTGGACAAATACCCAACCACCTCTCCGGAAATTGAATACGGAACTACTGAAATGGCTAAGTCAATTCAGCTGTTAATTTCTGAAATGAAAAAGGATGAAAATGTGATTATAATGGGAGGCCATCGAGAAGGAATTTTGGTGTTTGGAAAAAATTTGAGCGAAGCAACAGAAGAAATTATCAAAATCTATAAGCAATATCAAAATGAGTAAAATTGCCATCATTGGTGGTTCAGGACTGGAAAATCCAGCTATTCTGAAAAATGCCACAGAACTAAAAGTTGAAACGCCTTTCGGTTCAACAACATCAGATTTCAAATGCGGAACGATTAGCGGAAAAGAGGTGTTTCTGCTTTCACGGCATGGTCGTCAACATACTATTCCTCCAACTCAGGTAAATAATAGGGCCAACATATGGGCGATTCGTGAAATTGGTTGCACACACATTTTGGCAACAACTGCTTGCGGAAGTTTACGCGAGGAAATCGGACGTGGTGATTTTGTTGTTCTGGACCAGTTTATTGATTTTACACGGCATCGACCAATTACTTTTTTTGAATCGTTTGAACCGCGTGAAATGAAACATACTCCAATGGCCGATCCATTTAACAGCTATTTAAGGTCTAAACTGATAGAATCTGCCTTTGATCTCGGAATTAAGGTGTTTGAAAAGGGTACGGTAGTCACCATTGAAGGACCCCGTTTTTCCACACGGGCTGAATCGAATATGTTCAGAATGTGGGGTGCTGACGTGGTCAATATGTCCACTGCTCCGGAAGCTATTTTAGCAAATGAGCTCGAAATTCCTTATGCAGCTATTGCAATGAGTACCGATTACGATTGTTGGAAGACCGATGAAGCACCTGTTACCTGGGGCGAAGTTTTGCGTGTATTTAACAACAATGCCAGTCGTGTGATTGACTTGTTGGTTCATGCAATTGAAAAAATTCAGGATTAAAGCAAAAATTGTTCGTTAACTTTTCTTAAGAATTTATGGTCCTCAAGCTGACTTTTTTGGCACAGGTTTTGTGAATTATAAAACGTAAGTTGTCTCAAAGCCATGAACAATTTTATCGATCGGTCAACTTGATAGTTAGTAGAGAAAAGGTTTTAGGTTGATTCGATTTCATACATCAATGATAAAAGCCATTCCGAAAATTTCCGGGGTGGCTTTTTTAGTGCCTGACAGAAATAAAAAAGTTCATTTCGGAGCCTGTATGTTTTATTTGTTAATGTGTATCCAAACACCCGACTGGGGATTCGAAAGCCGCATGGCATTCAATTCTGCCTGTGCCTCCTCCATCGTTGAAAAACCCTTCATGGCAATCCGGTGCAGGCCATTATAAATTCCAAGATCTTTTCCGGAGTAGCCTTGTTCGCTAAGTTGTTTCAGATATTTTTCGGCATTTTCTTCGCTTTTAAAACTTCCTCCAATAATGAAATAACGGAAATCTTCGCTTGCAGGAATTGAAATAGTTGCTGCAACTTCGGTTGTGATTTCTTCAGGAGTTGGAACTGCAGTTGCTGGTGCACTTGCAGTAATTGCTTCCCAAAGACCCAAGTCAGATTTCGATAGATATTCCTTATTGTTTTTCATTGGAATGAGCGCCATTGCAAAGAGTAACGGAATAGCAACAACCAGTTTTTGAAGTTTCCGTTTCTGAAAAATAACAGGAACCGGTTCACGGTATTCAACCTTGAAGGCTGGTTTTGGCATTTGCCGCTGATAAAGCTTTTCGAAAGAGAAATTTTGAAGGCCGTATGATTCTACCAGAAGATTTTGTTTCAGCTGCGGTTCAAACTGCAGATTTTCCCGCGAATCGTAATGCAAATATCCGACGCCTTCAAAATAAACATTCCGGTTGCGTTCCAGGTTAAGCTGCATTTCTTCAACAAAAGTTTCCAGTTTTTGCCGGGCTTCAAAATAATTGATTCCTTCAATTTCAACCAGGTAATTAATCAGAAGCCCATCGTTGGAGATCAGTTTGTTGTTAAACGAAATTTCTTTCGAAGGTGGGAAGAATTGATTGTTTTCAATCGATGCGGGTTTATAATTGGTAATGAATCCACCAAATTCAGGAATGATAACACAATCATTCAAAAACAATAACTCTTTTATGTACTGACTGATTTCCACGTTTGATCTGTTTAACCAGTCAAAAATAAGAAAAATAGACATTGTATCAAGACAAAGTTTTCAACAAATGGCAATAAGTTAATTACAGAAAACTTAACGTAATGCCAGTTAATTGCTATACAGATAATTCCTAAATTTGCGACTCATCAGAATAGTGATCATCACATGAAACAAATTTTAGTTACCGGTGGTACCGGCTACATTGGTTCACATACTGCAGTCGAATTACAAAATGCTGGATTCGAAGTCATCATTATCGATAACCTTTCGAATTCAAGCCTTGACGTATTGGATGGAATTGAAAAAATCACCGGCATACGCCCCACTTTCGAACAGTTCGATTTAGTTGATCTGGATAAAGTTGACGCATTTTTTAAAAAATACACCAAAATTGAAGCCATCATTCATTTTGCGGCCTCCAAGGCAGTTGGTGAATCGGTTGAGAAACCTTTACTTTATTATAGGAACAACCTTGTTTCCTTAATAAATCTCATGGAGTGCCAAATTAAATACGGTGTTTCGAATATTGTTTTTTCTTCTTCCTGCACCGTATACGGACAACCGGATGTTTTGCCGGTAACCGAAAACACTCCACGAAAAGATGCTGAGTCGCCTTATGGAAATACCAAAAGGGTGAATGAAGATATTCTTCATGATACGATTGCTGCGAATCCATCGATTAAGGGGATTGCACTGCGCTATTTTAATCCGGTTGGAGCGCATCCTTCAGGAATGATAGGCGAACTCCCACTTGGTATTCCTGCCAACCTGATTCCTTTTGTAACCCAGACTGCTGCCGGATTGCGAAGCGAGCTAAAAGTCTTTGGAAACGATTACAATACCAGTGACGGTTCGGCTGTGCGTGATTATATCAATGTGGTAGATTTAGCAAAAGCACATGTCATTGCAGTGAACCGTTTGCTTGGAAATAAAAATAAAACGTCCTATGAGGTATTCAATCTGGGTACCGGAAATGGTGTTTCGGTTTTGGAAATTGTTAACGCATTTGAAAAAGCAACAGGTACTAAACTGAATTATAAAATAGTCGACCGGCGTGCCGGCGATATTGAAAAGATTTGGGCGGATACAACTTTTGCCAACGAAGAATTAGAATGGAAAGCTGAAAAAAATCTGGAAGAAACATTGCTTTCGGCCTGGAATTGGGAGAAAAGGATCCGGGGGATAAAATAAACAAGACTTATATTTGTAAAAAGAGGCTGTCTCAAAAGTCAAAATGCTCGCAGATCGGGTCATCCCGAATTTATTTCGGGATCTGACATACAATTCGTTTGGTTCCTGAAACAAGTTCAGGATGACCGGATCAAAGACTTTTTAAACAGCCTCTTTTTTTACAGTGTATTTGTGATGTATTAAAGTGTTTTAAGTTTGGTTATAACTTTCTTTTCGTACACATAAACATAGTTTCCGTCTCTCGACAAAGTAGTAAGCGCTCCGGTTCTGGCTTTAAAATCTTTGTAAACACAGGTGTTCAAATCAAACGTGCCAATATCGGCTTTATCGGTTTTCATGACCAGGATGTTGTCGACCCGGTCTTCAAGAAACGAAGTCCGGTATTTTCCTGAATGAAGCAAATCACCTGAATTTGCATTAAAAGTTGAAACGCCTTTCTCGCCAACAACGACAATAATTTCGTCTTTGAATGGCTGAATCTGGGTTGCCAAACCAACTCCGCCTTTCGAAACCGGAACTTCGTACTTTTCTTTTCCGGTGGCAAGGTCAAGCGAATAGAGCGCTTTTCCACTGCAAACAATGGTGTTTCCACCGAATGAAATCATATTTGTAATTCCTTTTCGAAACCGTTCCGATTCCCAAACCAGTTTTCCATCAGATGCATTCAGGCACTGAATGCCACAAGGATTTACATTGTCGAATTCAACTACTGGCACATTAATCACCTGATCTGCGGTTCTGACTGTTTTAATGTATTGTTTCTCAACAACACCACCAATCTGAAGCAGTACTTTCCCATCAACCACTTCCATTCCCGGAATTGCCTTGGCATCTTTAATTTCAGGAGATGTCCAAAGTAATTTTCCGGTATTTAAATCGTATTTTTTAACATACTGCTTGCTTCGGCTCTGCATATCGAGTACATAAATGTCCTGCCCGTCGATAAAAGGAGCAGCAACAGCTCCATAAACGCCAAAGGCTTTGGCTCCGATTGGTTTGCCTACAACACGTTCAGGAGTAAAATCGTATGCTGCAGCCCAGATTTTAGCTCCTGTTTTGTAATCATACACCTGCATTCCGTTCAGGCGGAGGAAAACTTTGTTGCCGTTTACACTTAAATCATAAATTGGCTGTCTTGAGATTACTTTCTTTTCTGCCAATCCGATATAGGTATTTTCCCATAGGATTTCACCGTTTTTCAGGTTTATCCGGGCAATCTGGTTTTTAAATCCTGCAAGTAATGCTTCAAGTGCGGTTGGTTTAAAATTAACCATCGTCAAAGTATGGTCCGAACCATCGAAATGATATTGTCCGACTACACCCTTGAATTTTTCTGTACTCCACAATTCTTCACCGGTTTGGGCACGAATGTAAACCAGTTCCTTTTTCAGGGTAATGGCAAAACAATCTTCTTCATCAATGTAGGTAATCGAACTTTCATCCACATCCTGGTATTTGTCGGTAGTCCAGAGGCTGGCACCTGTTTCAAGGTTGATGCAGGCGATTTGATCTTTGCCTAGTTTTCGGTCAAACAAAAAGATGGTGCTCGAAGCCCAAAATGGAATCAGCTCATCAATTTTACGGAGTTTTGGAGCTATTTCGCTGAATTTCTTCTCCCAGATCACTTTGCCGGTATTGTTGTCGAACAGCGAAATTTCCTTATCTGAGGCAGCATAGCTGTGTTCACCCTCAAGCGAAGTTCCTGAAAAATTTATCTGGTGTCCTAATTTGGTTTCCCAAACGATGGTCATGTCTTCCTGAGCCCTGGCCCAGACAACTGCAAGCAGAAGTACTGCAAAAGTCAATAGTTTTTTCATTGTCAATAGAATTTAGAATTTAAATGTATAATTGAATTTATAGTCTTTGTTTTTGGGCATTTTAAAGCTGAACTGAAAGTCCAGGATTTTGTCTTTCAAACTGTTTTGAGAAGGGATGTTTCCATCTTTTTTGTCGGCCACGAAAACCGAAACAACCTGGCCTTTGTTCCGGATGGTAATTTGCAAAGTGTATTCACCTGTAATGTTGTTTTTCTGAGCAAACTTATACAGTGCGCCTTCCGGCGGGGTCAATGCCTGATCAAGTTCCAGGGAAGCTTGCTTGATCACTTCTTCTTTCAACTCGATGAGTTCGGGTTTCTGGGCATACAGATTTATTCCTAAAACCGTTGTCAGCAATACAATCAGAATTCTTTTCATTTCTATTCAATTATTAGTTTACCTGAAGTTTTTGACTGATTTGCAGAACCAACCTGATAGAAATATATTCCTCGTGGCTGATCACTTAAATCAATTTTGCTTTGCCTTGAGTTGTTCTTCGAGTGATAAACCTTTGTTCCATTCAGGTTGTATATTTCAATTTCAGCCTGATAGAAATCAAAGTCCAGTGTGAAAACACCATTCGAAGGATTTGGGAAGATTTTAATATTGGCTTTATGTCTGGAAATTTCTTCAGTACCGGTAGTTCCGGAGCATAGACTGGCAACGAAACTGTTGTCGATGGTTGTTGTTCCTGCAGGTAATTTTAACGAGAAAGAATCGAAGGCCGATGTTCCGGAATGTATTCCGCCAATCGACAGGCAATCTGTCCCCTGAAGGGCAAAGCCATTCACTTTTGCATTGGTCGGAAGAGCCTTATCCCAAAGTGTTTTCTTTGTTTTATCAAGTTTTGCGATATGGGGCGCATTAAAAGCCCCGTCTCCAACGATATAGTAATTTTCCGAACTATCTACGATGACGTGTTTAATCTTCGAAGCAGCGCCACCTATTTGAGCAACATCAACAAAGACTGGATTTCCGGTATTCGCATCAAGTTTGTACATAAAACCGTTGGGGAAGTTTGACTTGGTGATGGTTCCAACGGTAACAGTTCCGAATAAAGCATAAAAAGTGCCATATACGTTTCCATTGTTGTCGAGGCTGATACGGTAGGTTTCGGCCAGCGAAGCGGTTACCGGAGTCGACCACAAAATTTTGAAATTGTTGTCGAATTTAATAACCTTGTTGCCTGCCTGAACAATGATGTTGTTTCCTGCATCGATTTTGATGTTGTGGTAACCCGGATTCATCAGGTTACCCGAAATCATTCCTGAAACGGTATAATCAATATCACCATTTGCCGGATTCAGTTTGTAAATTTCGGATTCCCAGTGTATGACAGGAGTATTATTGTTGTCAATGGCAATTGCATAGACTGGACTCCCGTAACCATGCGCCCAGATGAATTTTCCGGTGCTGCTGTATTTGGCGACAAAGCCACCAAAAGCCGACGGCAAAGGAACGCCATTGAATGTAGCAGGGCCAAAAGCCGTTAGAGTTCCACAAAAAAACACATCTCCGTTTTTATCAACTGCAAGATCAATGGCTCCATCACCCAATGAGTTTTCGCAACCACCCTGATTTAACCAGAGAATTGTACCCGAAGAAGATGCTTTCCCGAAAAAGGCGCCACCCTTTCCGGTAGGTAATTTTGTGCCGTTGAAATTCAATTCATCGGTATGTTTTCCGCAGAAATAGTAGTTGCCAGCGCCATCGCCAACAATGTTTTTAATGTCATTGGCTGTAGTACCTGCGATGTTATTCAGAGCGTTTTGAAAATTTGGGGCAGTTTGCCCGAATGTTGCAACTGCAGCAAGAATTGAAACAACTAATGTGTATACGTTTTTCATAGTACGCGTTTAAAATTTCAATTCAAAAAATGCTATTCTTTAATGATTTTAACTGTTGAGAGGATTCCGTCTTTATCTGACAGAGAAAGCAGATATATTCCTGATTTTAGGTTGGAGACATCAATTTGATTTGAATTGAGTCTGTTTCTTTGAACCAATTGGCCGGCAAGGTTGGTAATGGTGTAGAAATTGAATGTTTTATCCGTATTCAGGTTAAGCCTGTCTTCAAAAGGGTTTGGAAAGACTGTTAGTTTCCAGTCAGTTTTCTCAAGAGGTTTGGCTTCTGTTTTTATTGTATTGTGGAAATAAAGCTCAGCACCCGTGGCCGGACTGTTATAAATCATGAATACACCAAATGATGCAGCAAAAAGGTTATAATTATTTCCGTTACCTCCAGCCCAACCTCCATCATTATTGAGCGGTGATATTGCTTTGGTTCCGTTGCTTGTTCCATCACTGTTCCATAACTGCAATGCGCCTGCCAAAGAGCCATCCGATCCTAAAAACCAGATTTTATTATCGTACACCTGAAGAACCTTTTTGTCTGGGAAAATATTTCCGGAAATACCGTTTGAAATTCCGTTCCAGATGTCTTTGACATTTGCAATTTGATTCGACTCCGTCAGTTTAAATAATTCAGATCCGAGAGTTTTACTCACTACCCGAAGGTAAAGGCTGTTGTTCGCGACAACCATTTGGCATGTTCCCAGATTGTTCAATTGAGCATCAGGAATGGTAGCCAGTAGTTTTGTTCCGGCAGTTGTTCCATCAGTGGTATAAAGTGACGGTCCGTTCGAATGAGTGAAATACAACAAATTGTTGTGTACGATGAATTCATCAATCCGATAGATTGTGGTGGAATAAACCAGTTTTGTTCCTGCTTGTGTTCCATCGGTTTCAAATAAGCCGCCTGGTATCAGGCTGGTTCCGATAGAGAAGAAATACATTTTGCCTTTATATTCAACAAAGTGTTTGACATTGGCAAGCTCTGATGAACCATTGAAACCCGGATTAATGTCTTTCAGCATAAATGTTCCTGTATCGGTGCCATCGCTAACCCAGGGTTCTTTTCCATTTATAGTGAATCCATTAGCCCCGTTTAATGCAAAAAAATACAACTTGCCGTCTTTCATGTTGGTCCCCATAGCCGAAGGTGCAACCTGAATCTGGCTGCCCTGAGAACCGGAAAAAATGTCTTTTACAAATACAGTTCCGGCTGTGGTTCCATCCGTTACCCAAAGTTCATCTCCGGTAGTACCATCGTTCGCTACAAAGAATGCTTTGTTTGCATCGGCGCTAAGGAAGGTTGAGTTAATCAAGCCAAAATCGGTATCCGCAGTATTCGAATGAATATTCTTCAGCATTTTTGTTCCTGCGGTGGTTCCGTCTGAAACCCAGGGTTCTTTTCCATTTGTTCCGTCGGAAGCAAAGAAGTAGATTTTATTTCCGCCAATGATCAAATGCCCGTCTACGTTAACATTTTCGGGTGTAATTTTCGAGGTGCCTGTACTGGTTCCATCCGTAACAAACAAGCTGTTTTTGGTTGTTTTCTCATCAGTAAATACATAGTAAACTTTTCCGTTCATTTCCCGAAACGAACAGTTTAAGTTGAGGCCGCCTGCAGAAGGATTCACATCTTTTACGAGTTGAAACGATTGACCACTGGCAAAGAGAGCAACACAAAAAAGTGCTAAAAAAAGTAGTTTTGACTTCATAATTATTCGTTTTAGGGATTAACTTCAATATTCCATTTAATCAGCTGGTTACCCATGGCTACCAGAATGGACTGATCGCCAGGCAGAAATACAAAGGCAGGATGTGAGCTGTTGATCATTTTCTCACCATCCACTTTCTCGAAGAGCCGGCGCCCCAGTTCGAAGCGTTTCTCAAGTTCGCCGGTTTCGAAATTGTACAGGTGCATTTCCTGAAAGCGGTTGCCTTTCGAGTTAATGGCGAACAGTTTTTTGTTACTGCTGATTTTTAATTCAGGCTGGGCAGTTGACATGGAAGTAAAACCCAGACGAAGCGGTTCCATCTTTACCACGGCAATCAGGTTGATATAGCTGAGCTGCTTTTCCTTCACCTGAATCCGGATGTCAGGAGTTTGATTCACAAAAAGGATATCGCCTTCAGGTAAAAAACGGAGATCGTAAATCACATCGTAAAACTCGCCGATTGTCTTTATTTTCTTTCCGTTTTCAGGATTGAAAAAGCATACCAGTTGCCGGTAATTCACAGCGTATTTCAATCCTTTCTTGTCTTTTCCGAAATGATCTTTGAATTCATCTTCATCAACCATTTGCGATACAGCCAATGTTTTTCCATCCGGACTCAAAGCGATCGCATTTCCGGAACCCGTGATGCCGAATGATCTTTCTTTTGTGCCGGAAGGCAGGCTCCAGAAAGTGATTTCGCTGTTGTTGAGCGACACCGCTTGTTTCTCGTCAGACGAAATAAACACATCCTGTACCTTGTCGAATTTCAGGATTGAATTTCCTGAGGTAACATCAACCAGCTCGAAGTCGGCGCTGCGCGGTTTGTTCTGACTGAAATCGGTCCAGCCAATTTCCTGAAGCAAAAGGTATTTTCCACCATCCGAAAAGCTTAAAATAGAACCGGAATTCCAGTTCGCGGCATTAATTTCGCGGGTGATTTTCTGTGAACTCCAGTCGATCAGTTTTACAGGTGATGAATTCTTCAAACTTAAAGCAATTGTTTTCTGGTCGGGTGAGATGGCCAATCCGGTAAATTCCGAATCATCGTTAACCAGTCTGATGCGTTCAAAATCGGAGTTTGAAGTCTGACTCCTACCGGAGACATTAAAGAGGATCAAAAGTCCGGGAAGAAATATTTTCCACAGCTTGATTTTGCTTTTGATTTGTTGTGTGAAAATTGTCATAAGCCGATCCTTAAATGGTTAATAAAAACACAGAGCTTCCGTCAGTGTAATTGCTTAGTTTACCTCAAAACACCCTCAGTGATTGGAGACCTGACCGGAAACTCTGTGAAAAGTTCGTTTGTTTCTAAAGGAGTTAATGTTTTGAGTGTAAGCAATTACATAACCAAAAGTAATTTAAGACTCAGATGTCTGGAATACGATAATGTTCGTATTTCACTACGACTTTTACCGTATATTGGCGGTGAAAATTAAAAATGAGGCTCTCTCAAAAGTCATTTATCTTGTCAACCTGAACTTGTTTCAGGATCCCAACGAATTGTATATTAGATCCCGAAATAAATTCGGGATGACTAGATTCACAATCGTTCTGACTTTTGAGTCAGCCTCAAAGTATAAAATGAATTTTAAACGATTCCGTTTTTTATGGCGTAACTGATTAAACCTGCAATGTTTCCCACATCGAGTTTTTTCATCAGGTTGGTGCGGTGGGTGTCAACTGTGCGGTGACTGATAAAAAGTTTGTCACCAATTTCCTTATTGGAGAATCCGGAGGCAATCAGCTTCAGGATTTCAGTCTCACGGTCGGTAAGCATTTCGTTTTTATCAGCCGAGTTTGAAGAAACGGGTTTTAACAGGGCGAGAGTTACATCATTTGAGAAATAAGATTGTCCCGTAGCTACTTTTCTGATTGCATTGACCAATTCCTCCTGTGAGCAGCTTTTCAGAAGATATCCGCTGGCGCCCAGTTCAATCAGATTTTTAATCATTCCGGCTTCGTTATGCATGGAAAGGATAATCACTTTTACATTCAAGCCCTGTTTACTGATTTCCTTCAAGGTGTCAATTCCGTTAAGAAGAGGCATATCAATATCCATCAGAACCACGTCAATTTCCAGAATTTCCAGAATCCGCAAGGCTTCACGGCCATTGTTGGCTTCACCGGCTAATGCAATTTCATCGCTGTTTTTCAGGAGCGATTTCAGGCCATCGATAATAATCTGGTGGTCGTCAACCAAAAGGACTTTGATTCGATTCATATGATTGGTGTTCTGATTGTTACCGTAGTTCCTTTTCCTGAAACAGAATCGTAATGGATATGGCCTTTTATGGCATCAATCCGGCTGGCCATATTTAATAATCCGATCCCATCCTTTTCCTTGCTTCCCACATCAAAACCAATCCCGTTGTCAGAAACGTTCATAACAACATGGGTCTGAAGTTTTACCAGTTGAACCGTTAATTGATTGGCTTTGGAATGTTTGATAATATTACTGACCAGTTCCTGCAAAACACGGAAAAGCACCAGTTCGATCTGGTTGCTGATTCGTTCCGAAAAACCGGAGTGTTCAAACTGAACCTTCAGAGGCGAATTTTCAAAATTCAGGTTTAACATGCCTTCCACAGCCGGCACCAATCCGAATTGTTCAAGTTCTTTGGGAATCATCTGATGTGAAATGTTTCGAACCTCAGCTCCGGCATTATCGAGCATTTTTTCTATTTTCTGAAAATCAGGAATAAATTCTTTTTCTGAAAGCTTGTCAGACAAACTTCGGTAATTCATTCTTATTGCGCTAATGGTTTGACCCACTCCATCGTGTAATTCTTTGGCAATGCGCCGGCGTTCCTCTTCCTGTGCCTGAAAAACAGCATTCATCCGTGTTTCCTGTTCGCTGATCCTTTCGGCATTTGCAAATGCTTTTTGCCTTGCCTGATGGCGGTAAAACAGAAATATACCGGCGCCAGTAATTGAAATGAATACGAAAATAAGCAACCAAAGCTCGGTCTTGCGTTGCTGAAGCTTGATGTCGGCAAACTCTTTGTCTTTTTTAATCAAATAAAGATCCTGTTCCAGTTTATCGGTTTCATATTGGGTCTGAACATCCAGAATTTGTTGTTTGATCCGGGCATCGTACACCGAATCTTTTACCTGAACATACAGGTTCATCAATGCAAATGAACTGTCGGGCTGATGCGTTAAGGCTTTCAATTTGGCCAGTGACAGCAGGGCGCTCAGTTTTTCCTCTACCACCGAAATTTTATTGGCAATTTGAAGTGACCTGTTTAAGATTCTTGATGCTTCTTTATATTTCCCTGTTTGGGTGTAAACAGTTCCTATTCTTGACAAGGTGGAAGAAATGCCTTTCGAATCACCAAGTCTTTCCCTGATTTCAAGCGATTCATTGAAAAACCTGAGGGCTCTATTGTATTCTTTTCGTGCCATGTAAATGTTCCCGATGTTACTGAGGTTGGCACTAATCAGTTCTTCCTTTTTTAACTGTCGTGAAAGTTCAATCGCTTTTTCATATAAGTTAATTGCCTGAATGGTATCATTCATTCGGGCATACAGGTTTCCCATGTTGCCATAAGAGGTAGCCTCACCTTCCAGATCTTTTAGTTTGATTCGATATTCGAGCGCTTTTTGGTGATATTCCAGGGCTTTGTCAAAGTTCCCCAGATTCTGGTGAATAATGGCAATGTTGTTCAGCGTATAACCAATCCATTTATCCTGATTGAGTTTCTGATAGATTTTCAATGCTTCAATCTGCTTTTCAAGCGCTTCTTTCAGACGGCCTTGTTTTTGATCGATGATGCCCAATTTGTTGTAGATGGATGCAATTCCAGGCAAATCGTTTAACTGTTTGCGGATTTCAAGAGATTCCTCAAGCAGATTACTTGCTCTGCGATAGTTGGCTTTGTCGATAAAAATGATGGCCATATCGTTACAAGCTTGTGCAATTCCTTTTTTATAATTGAGTGTTCGGGCCAACTGAAGTGCCTGATCGCCAAAATACATGGCCGAGTCGGCTGATTTAAACCGGTAATTCCAGCATAAATCACTTAAGGATTTTACTTTGTTGGTATCGTTAACCGCATTTAGCTTTTGTTCAATGGCGGTCAAACCGTTTGCTTTAGCCCTATGGACTGTAAAAAGTAGAAGCAGAAAAAAGAGGAGTGTAAAGGCATTTCTCATTTTGCGAATCTTTAAGTTAAACAACAGCTATTAAATTAAATTGTTGAAAGGCTTTATAAAAAATGAAAGAGCTTCAGCTCTTTTAAGTAAGTGAAACAATTTAATGCCGCATTTTATCCCTGACTCACCCCACATCCGCAAGCGGACGTCCCCCCTCTCTACTTGTAGAGAGGGGCAA
>Ga0209261_10000139_pt1 | contig 19689 bp, 14 predicted proteins | sample DOMMetBare1Fresh_FD_187470 | JGI IMG/M metagenome (GOLD analysis project Ga0209261, IMG submission 187470) | Wetland sediment microbial communities from St. Louis River estuary, USA, under dissolved organic matter induced mercury methylation -... | ecosystem: Environmental > Aquatic >...
TCAGCGCGACGTTGCCTGCGAACGTGCCCAACATCGCGCAGAACGTGTCGAGCGTGGCGCGGCAGTCGGCATCGCCAAGCTCGATGGCGGCGCGGGTGATGCCCTGTGCATCGAGCGGCTGGCACGCCGCGCCGCGCACCTTGCACACCGCACGGTGCAGCAGCGGCAGCCCGATGCCAGAGAGCACACGCTCGGCCGACACGTGAACATGCTCGGCACGCAGCACGCGCAGCACGTCGCTCTCGAAGTCGTCGGCCGCGGCCGCGGTGGCGTGGCCACCTTCTGCGGCCAACGCGATCCAGCCGCCGGCCACCGGCACGCAGCTCGACACACCGAGCCCGGTGCCGGGGCCGATCACGGCCATCGGCCTGCGACGATCGGCGCGCGCCGGGCCGATCCACCGGGCCTCGTCGTCACCCAGTATCGGCAGCGCGAGGGCCAGCGCCTCGAAGTCGTTGAGCAGCAGCACCCGTCGCGCGCCCAGCGCGGCGGCCAGGTCGGCGCGGGACACGGTCCATGCGCTGTTGGTCATCTTGACCGTGTCACCGTCGATCGGCGTCGCCAGTGCCAGTGCAATGGCCCGCGGCCGTACCACCGTGCCGTCGCGGCGCGCCAGTTGATCGAGATAGACACCGGCGGCGGCCTGTGGCGATGCGTGCTCGCTGCACTTGAACGACAGCACGTCGACCACCGGCGCGCCGTCGCCGTGCACAAGGCCGAAGCGCGCGTTGGTACCGCCGATGTCGGCGACCAGCCTGGGATGGTCGGCAGCTGCCATCACGCCGTCTCGTCAGGCGGCGCGCCCGCCCGCATGGCCGACGGCGACCACCTCTCGAACGCACGGCGCGGCCAGCCGCACCCCATCGCACTCGCTGCGATTGCGCATCGTCATCTCACTCCTCGTCGACCGATCGGTCGGCCTCTTCATCTTCGATTCGAGCCGATCCAATGTAGCGAAACTACATGGACATTTCATCAAGACCCGCCAGAGCCGCAGCACGATCTGTTGCCCATGCGATACGCCTGGCGTACCGAACGGCGATCGGCCAGGGTAAGTCCTCATGCGGACCCGAGGTTGACGCGCAGCGCTGAATGCTGCGCCTGTGGTCAAACTTCAGTCTGCCGAGGATTTCTCGTCGTCCACCCTGCCGATACGGGCGCGGCGTTTCGATTGGTCAGCCGATGCGCCGTTCGCTCTTGGCGTCGAACAGGTGCGCGTCCTCGGCGTGCCAGCGCAGGAACACGCTTTCTCCAAGCTGCTGGTGCACCTTGCCCGGCACGCGGGCCATCAGCTTGCCCAGTGGCGTGTCGACCAGCGCAAGCGTCTCGGGACCTGTGGGCTCGAGCAGGCTGATCGTGCCGGGCAGCCCGGCGTCGGCGAAGGTCAACGCCTCGGGGCGCAGCCCGTACAGAACGCCCTCAGCATGCGCATCGCCAATGACGCCGCGCTGCTGCGCGTTGAGCGCCAGGTCGACGCCATGCGAGGCGAAACCGTTCGCCGCACGCTGGCCGGTCACGATGTTCATCGCTGGCGAGCCGATGAACTCGGCGACGAAGCGTGTCGCCGGCCGGCTGTAGATATCGTCGGGCGTGCCGAGCTGCTCGATCATGCCGCCCTTCATCACCGCGATGTAGTCGCCCAGCGTCATCGCCTCGACCTGATCGTGCGTCACGTACACGGTGGTCACCTGCGCCGTGCGGTGCAGGTGCTTGATCTCGGCGCGCATCTCCACGCGCAGCTTCGCGTCCAGGTTCGACAGCGGCTCGTCGAACAGGAAGAGCGTCGGGTCGCGCGCCAGGGCCCGGCCCATCGCGACGCGCTGGCGCTGCCCGCCAGACAGCTGGGCCGGCTTGCGGTCGAGCAGGTGCTCGATCTGCAGCATCTTGGCCACGCGCTGCACCGCGGCATCGCGCTCGGCCTTCGCAACGTTGCGCATCTCCAGGCCGAAGCTGATGTTCTGCGCCACGTTCATGTTCGGGTACAGCGCGTAGCTCTGGAACACCATCGCGATGTCGCGATCCTTGGGCAGCGCGTGGGTCACGTCGCGCCCACCGATGTGGATGGTTCCTTCGGTGGGCTTGTCGAGCCCGGCGATGATGTTCAGCAGCGTGCTCTTGCCGCATCCCGAGGGGCCGACGAGGATCAGGAATTCGCCGGCCTCGACCTCGATGTTGATGCCCTTGAGAATGTGGACGTTGCCATAGCTGCGGCGGACATTGCGGATCGAGAGTGCACCCATGACTTCTCCTGTTGGCCGCCAGGACGCCTGCGGCGGCGGCCCCCGCGGGGGGCGTCCGCCTCGGGTCGGCCCGGCGGCGGACTATCCCTTGACCGCGCCGGCGGTAAGCCCGCGCACGAAGTACTTGCCCGCGACGATGTAGACCAGCAGCGTCGGCAGCGCGGCGATCATCGCGGCGGCCATGTCGACGTTGTATTCCTTGACCATCGTCGTCGTATTGGCCAGGTTGTTCAGGCCCACCGTGACCGGCTTCGAACCGGCGCCCGAGAACACGATCCCATACAAGAAGTCGTTCCAGATGTTGGTGAACTGCCAGATCAGCGTCACCACCGTGATCGGTGTGGACAGCGGCAGCACGATGCGCCAGAAGATGCGCCAGAAGCCGGCCCCGTCGAGCATGGCCGCCTTCACCAGCTCGTCCGGCAACCCCACGTAGTAGTTGCGGAAGAACAGCGTGGTCGATGGCAGACCGGCGATCACGTGCACCAGGATCAGCCCCCAGATCGAGCTCGCGATGCCCAGCCAGCCAAGAATCTGGCTCATCGGCAGCAACACCACCTGCATCGGCATGAACACGCCGAACAGCATCAGCGCGAACATCATTTCGCTGCCGGGAAAGCGCCATTTGCTGAGCACGTAGCCGTTGACGGCGCCGATCAGCGTGGACACCAGGACCGCCGGAACCACCATCAGCACCGAGTTGATGAAGAACGGCCGCAGGCCGCTGCAGTCGACCCCGGTGCAGGCATGCGACCACGCCTTGCTCCACGCCTCGAAGCCCGGCGCGGTCGGCAGCGACAACAGGTTGCCGTCGCGGATCTGCGCCATGTCCTTCAGCGAAGTCGTGAGCATCACGTACATCGGCACCAGGAAGAACAACGCGAACAGCAGCAACACCGACCACAACGCGACGCGGTGCCAGTCGAACGGCCGAGCAGTGCTGGCGGCGCTCATTTCTTGGTCCTCAGTTCGGAGTAGAGGTAAGGCACGACGATCGCGGCCACGGTGGCCAGCATGATGGTGGCCGACGCGGCGCCCAGGCCGATCTGGCCGCGCGAGAACGCCATCGTGTACATGAACGTGGCGGGCAGGTCGGTCGCGAAACCGGGCCCACCGGCGGTCAACGCCATCACCAGGTCGAAGCTCTTGATCGCCAGGTGCGACAGGATCATCAGCGTCGAGAAGAACACCGGCCGCAAGCTCGGAATGATGATGCGCCAGTAGATGCGCGGCAGGTTCGCACCGTCGATCTGCGCTGCTTTGAGAATCGAGTCATCGATGCCCCGCAGTCCGGCCAGGAACAGCGCCATCACGAAGCCTGCGCTCTGCCACACGCCCGCGATGACCACCGTGTAGATCGCACGATCGGGGTTGATCAGCCAGTCGAAGGTGAATGTCGTGAAGCCCCATTCGCGCATCACCTTCTCGAGTCCGAGGCCGGGGTTCAGGATCCACTTCCAGGCCGTGCCGGTGACGATGAACGACAACGCCATCGGATAGAGGTAGATCGTGCGCAGCGCGCCTTCGACGCGAATCTTCTGGTCGAGCAGGATCGCCAGCAGCAGGCCGATGGCCATGCCGAAGAAGATGAACAAGCTGCCGAATATGCCGAGGTTCTTCAGCGCGACCCACCAGCGTTCGCTCTCCCACAGCGTGACGTACTGGCCCAGGCCGACGAACTCGTAGTTGGGCAGCAGTCGCGAGGCCGAGACCGAGAGGTAGCCGTTCCACGCCATCAGCCCGTAGATGAAGATGAACGCAATGACGAAGGAGGGCGCCAGCACGAGCTTGGGCATCCACTCCGCGAGCCGCGTGCCCAGGGGGATTGGCGGCTCGGACTGCGCGGCGCTCACCGGGGTGCTGGTCGAGTTCATGATTCCTCGCAGGGGAGGAGGGCATGGGGCATGGCCGCAGCGCGGCCATGCCAGGGGGAGCCGAACCGAAAGCGGCCTGCGCCGACGCAGGCCGCCGTGCCGGTCGGCTGGCTTACTTCGCCTTCGCTGCGGCCGCGATCCTATCCATCGCCGCGGCGGCGGTCATCTTGTCATCGTTCCAGAACTGCGAGACGACGTCCTTGATGCCGCCCTCGATGGACGACGGCACGGCCATGCCGTGCGCGATGGACGGCACCAGCGAGCCGGCCTTCGAGGACGACACGAAGTCGGCCGCCGAGGTCTTGGCGCATTCGTCGAACTTGTCCAGCTTCATGTTCAGCCGTACGGGGATGGAGCCCTTGTTGAGGTTGAAGACTTCCTGGAACTCCGGCGACATGATCGCGGCCGCGAGATCCTGCTGGGCCTTCTGGTTGGCAGGGTCCTTCAGCTTGAACAGCGCGAAGCTGTCGACGTTGTAGGTGTAGGACTTGGCGGTGCCGGGGGCGGCCACGCAGCTGAAGTCCTTGCCAGGTACCTTGCCGGCGGCGATGAACTCACCTTTGGCCCAGTCACCCATCAGTTGCATGCCGGCCTCGCCCTTGATGACCATCGCGGTGGCCAGGTTCCAGTCGCGGCCCGGGGCGTTCTTGTCGGTGTAGCCCTTGACCTTCTTGAAGGTCTCGAGCACCTTCTGCATCGTCGGGCTCTTCAGCGAGCCGGCGTCGAGTTGCACCAGCGCCTTCTTGTAGAAATCCGCGCCACCGACGCCGAGCGCCACGCTCTCGAACGTGGTGAAGTCCTGCCAGTTCTGGCCGCCGTGCGCGACCGCGATGATGCCCGCCTTCTTCAGCGCCTCGGCGGCGACGAAGAACTCGTCCCAGTTGGTCGGCATCTTGGCGCCGGCCTTCTTGAAGGCCTCCGGGTTGGCCCACAACCAGTTGACGCGGTGCACGTTGACCGGCGCAGCGACGTAGTTGCCCTTGTACTTGAGCCCGTCGGCGATCGTCTTGGGCAGCAGCTCGTCCCACTTCTCGGCCTTGGCGACGTCGTCCATGTTGGCCAGCACGCCCTCGCGCGCCCACTCCTGAATCGACGGTCCCTTGATCTGGGCAGCCGCCGGCGCATTGCCCGAGACCACGCGCGACTTGAGCACCGTCATCGCCGCATCGCCGCCACCGCCGGCGACCGCGAAGTCCTTCCAGGTGTGGCCCTTCTTCTGCATCATCGTCTTCAGTTCGGCTGCGGCCTTGGCCTCGCCGCCTGACGTCCACCAATGCAGCACCTCCACCTCGCCGGCTCGCGCCAGCGTCGTGCTCATCAAGCCGACGGCTGCCAGCGCTAGGGAAATTCGGGTCAACAGCATGTCTTCCTCCGTGCAAGATCGCATCATGAAATGGTTTAGCCTCTTGGATCCACCCGACCGAGGCTGGATGGCGATTCGAACAACAGCGCATCCGCACGCCTATACGGGACATACCCTAATGTTGCAGCCGCTCCGGCGGCGGCAGCGCCTGCCACACCCGCCGAAGCCGCGCGGCGCGGCGTTCGTCGAGGAACAGGAGCTGCGGCTGCGCGCGCTGAAGCGGCTGCGCGACAGCGGGCTGATCAGCGAGGCCGGGTACGAGCAGAAGCGAAAGGAGATACTTGGAGTCCTGTGAGGTCGGTCGCTGCGCCTGTCGGCGTGACGTGGCGGCTTGAACGCGATATCCATGGGCATCACGTGACGCACGTCGATCCCGATTGCTGAGAGTGCTGTCGATGTCCACGAGTTCCTACGCGCACGCGCAAGCCACTGCTGCCTCCGGCGGCGCCACGATCGCCGACGGCGCCGGCCTCGGCGAGCGCATTCGTCACGCCTTCGAGCGTGCCTTGGCGCAGAGCGCCAATCCGGCTCTGCCGCACTCGGTGTTCTGCGCGGCGGCCGCAGCCTGCCGCGACGAACTGGCGCAGCGATGGGCCGAGACCCAGGCCGACGACCGCAGCCGACGCGACATCCGACGCGTGCACTACCTGTCGATGGAGTTCCTGATGGGTCGTGCATTGGGCAATGCGTTGTCGGCGCTGGAGCTGCAAGACAGCCTGGCCGCCACGCTGGCGGCCACCACTGGGCGCCCCTGGCCCGAGGTGCTGGAGCAGGAGTCCGATGCGGCCTTGGGCAACGGCGGACTCGGCCGCCTGGCGGCGTGTTTCCTGGACTCGTTCGCGACGCTGGGCCTGCCCTCGTTTGGCTACGGCGTGCGCTACGAATACGGCATGTTCGCGCAGGGCATCGAGGACGGCCGTCAGGTGGAACGCGCCGACAACTGGCTGCGCCTGGGCAATCCATGGGAGATTGCGCGGCCCGAGCTGCGCTACCCCGTCGGCTTCGGCGGCCATGTCGAAGCCGACGGTGCCGGGCGCCGCTGGGTACCGGCCGAGCGCGTGTTCGCGCAGGCCTACGACTTCATCGTGCCGGGGCACGGCACGCGCAAGGTGTCCACGCTGCGCCAATGGAGCGCGACGACCGACGACGGCATCGACTTCGCGATGTTCTGCCGCGGCGAGCACCTGGCGGCGAGCCACGAGCGGCTGTCGGCCGAGCTGCTGAACTGGGTGCTCTATCCCGACGACAGCACCGAGGCCGGGCGCGAGCTGCGGCTGCGCCAGGAGTTCCTGCTCGTCAGCGCGTCGCTGCAGGACCTGATCGCGCGCCACTTGCTCGAGGGCCGGCCGCTGCTCGAGCTGGGGCAACGCAATGCCGTGCACCTGAACGACACCCATCCGGCAATTGCGCCGATCGAGCTGATGCGGCTGCTGCTCGACGAGCACGCACTGCCCTGGGCCCAGGCCTGGGCGATCACGCAGCAGTCGATCTCGTACACCAACCACACGCTGCTGCCCGAAGCGCTCGAAACCTGGCCGGTGCCGATGTTCCAGCGCCTGCTGCCGCGGCACCTGGAGATCTTCTATCTCGTTAACCAGGCCTTCCTCGACCTCGTGCGGGCGCGCTTCCCCGGCGACGACGCGTTGGCCGCGCGTGCCTCGCTGATCGACGAGAACGGCGATCGCCGCCTGCGCATGGCGGCCTTGTCGATCGTGGCCTCGCACCGCGTCAACGGCGTCTCGGCGCTGCACTCCGAGCTGATGGTGCAGACCATCTTCGCCGACTACGCCAGGCTCTATCCCGAGCGATTCACCAACGTGACCAACGGCGTCACGCCGCGGCGCTGGCTGATGCAGGCCAACCCGGCGCTGGGCACGCTGCTCGACGCGCGGATCGGCGACGGCTGGCGCCGCAACCTGGACGACCTGTCGGGCTTGCGCCGTCACGCGGCGGACGCTGCGTTCGGCAAGGCCCTGCTCGGCGCCAAGCGGAGCAACAAGGAGCGGCTGACGCTGCGGGTCCGGCGCGAACTCGGCGTGCCGATCGATCCCGACAGCCTGTTCGACGTGCAGGTCAAGCGCATCCACGAATACAAGCGCCAGCTGCTCAACGTGCTGCAGGTGATCGCGCGCTACCAGGCCATCGTCGACGCGCCGAACGCCGACTGGGTGCCGCGCACGGTGGTTTTCTCCGGCAAGGCCGCGTCGGCCTATCACACGGCCAAGACCATCGTGCGGCTGATCCACGACGTGGCACGCCTCGTCAACGGCGACCCGCTGGTCGCCGGGCGGCTGAAGGTGGTGTTCATTCCGAACTACAGCGTGTCGCTCGCCGAGGTCATCATTCCGGCCGCGGACCTGTCGGAACAGATCTCGATGGCCGGTACCGAGGCCTCGGGCACCGGCAACATGAAGTTCGCGATGAACGGCGCCATCACCATCGGCACCTGGGACGGTGCCAACATCGAGATGGCGCAGGCGATGGGGGCGGACAACATGTTCGTCTTCGGCCTGCGCGCCGAGCGCGTGGCGCAGCTCAAGGCCAACGGATACGACCCGCGCGAGCCGGTGCGCGCGAACCCGCGCCTGCAGGCGGTGCTCGACGCGATCGCGCTCGGGCATTGCTCGCCGGGCGATCCGCAGCGCTACAAGGAACTGGTCGATTCGCTGTTGCACCGCGACAGCTACCTGCTGCTGGCCGACTTCGACGACTACCTGGCGGCACAGGCGCGCGTCGACGCCCTGTACCGCACGCCGGCTGCCTGGGCCGCGATGGCCTGTCACAACATCGCCGCGATGGGCCGTTTCTCGGTGGACCGTACGGTCAGCGAGTATCTGCAGCGCGTCTGGCCTGCGGCAACCTGAGCGCACCCGGGGACCGTGGTGCGATGCTGACCGACGACGACCTGGCGGCGCTGCTCGAGGCGCGGCACCCCGATCCGTTCGCGGTGCTGGGCATGCACGCCGATGCCGACGGCGACCTCTGGGTGTGCGTGTTGCTGCCCGGTGCGCGCAGCGTGGCGCTGCACGACACGGCCACCGGCCGGCGCGTCGGCCGCCTGCTGGCACGCGACGAGGCCGGTTGCTTCGAGGCACTGATTCCGCGCCGGCGCAAGCCGTTCGACTACCGGCTGCGCGTGACCTGGTCCGATGGCCACGAGACCGTGCTGGCCGACCCGTACCGCTACGGACCGCTGCTCGGCGAACTCGACCTTTACTACCTCGGCGAGGGCAGCCACCAGCGGCCGTTCGAGGTGCTGGGCGCCCACCCGTTGACGCTCGGCGAGGGGCCGTACGCCGTGGCCGGCGTGCGCTTCGCGGTCTGGGCGCCGAACGCCTCGCGCGTCAGCGTGGTCGGCAGCTTCAACGGCTGGGACGGCCGGCGCCACCCGATGCGCCCGCGCGGGCCGTCGGGCGTCTGGGAGTTGTTCGTCCCGCATGTGGCGACCGGGGATCTGTACAAGTACGAGATCCGCTCGAGCGCCGGTGCGGTGCTGCCGCTGAAGTGCGACCCGTACGCGCGCGCCGGCCAGATGCGCCCCGACAACGCCAGCATGGTCGCCTCGTCGCTGCCGCCGGCGCGCGCGCTGCCGATCGGTCGCGCGGCGGCCAACGCGCGCGACGCGCCGATCGCGATCTACGAGGTGCACCTCGGGTCGTGGCGGCGCCACCCCGACGGGCGTTTCCACAGCTGGGACGAGTTGGCGGCCGCGCTGCCCGACTATGCGGCCGACCTCGGCTTCACGCACATCGAGCTGCTACCGATCACCGAGCATCCGTTCGACGGGTCCTGGGGTTATCAGACGCTGGGCCTGTACGCGCCGACGTCGCGCTTCGGTCCGCCCGAGGGCTTTGCGCGATTCGTCCAGGCCTGCCGCGGCGCCGGGCTCGGACTGCTGCTCGACTGGGTGCCGGCGCACTTTCCGGCCGACGCGCACGGCCTGGCGCAGTTCGACGGCACCGCGTTGTTCGAGTACGCCGACCCGCGCGAGGGCTTCCATCGCGACTGGAACACGCTGATCTACAACTTCGGCCGCCACGAGGTGCGCAACTTCCTGATCGGCAGCGCGCTGTACTGGATCGAGCGCCAGGGCGTCGACGGCCTGCGCGTCGACGCGGTGGCCTCGATGCTGTACCGTGACTATTCGCGCCAGCCGGGCGAGTGGATTCCCAACGCGCAGGGCGGCCGCGAGAACCTGGAGGCGATCACGCTGCTGAAGCGCACCAACGAGCTCGTGGGCGCCGAGTGCGCCGGGGCGGTGATGGTGGCCGAGGAGTCGACCGCGTTCCCCGGCGTCAGCGCGCCCACGCACGCCGGCGGCCTGGGCTTCCACTACAAGTGGAACATGGGCTGGATGAACGACACGCTGCGCTACATGGCCGAGGACCCGGTCCACCGGCGCTGGCACCACGACAAGATGACCTTCGGCCTGGTCTACGCGTTCAGCGAGAACTTCGTGCTGCCGCTGTCGCACGACGAGGTGGTGCACGGCAAGCGCTCGATCCTCGGCCGCATGCCCGGCGACGACTGGCAGCGCTTCGCCAACCTGCGCGCCTACTATGGCTTCATGTGGGGGCATCCCGGCAAGAAGCTGCTGTTCATGGGGCAGGAGTTCGGCCAGCCCGGCGAGTGGAATCACGATGTCGAGCTGCCGTGGGCCCTGCTGGCCGATGCGCGCCACCAGGGCGTGCAACGCCTGGTGCGTGACCTCAACACGCTGTATCGCGCGCAGCCGGCGCTGCACCGGCTCGACTGCGAAGCCCGCGGGTTCGAATGGATCGCCGCGCAGGACGCCGAGCAATCGATCCTGGCCTGGGTGCGACAGGACGGCAACCACCCGGCGGTGATCGTGGTCTGCAACTTCACGCCGGTTCCGCGCCACGACATGCGCCTGGGCGTGCCGGCCGGCGTCGCGCGCTGGTGCGAGGCCCTGAACACCGACTCGGCCCTCTACGGCGGCAGCGACCTGGGCAACGGCGGGCGCGAAATCCTGAGCGAGGGGCCACCGAGCCACGGCCGGGCGCAGTCGATCCGCCTCACCGTGCCGCCGCTGGCCACGCTGTTCCTGGTGCCGGCATGATGGACATCTCGTACGGGCCGTGGCCGGTGCGGCACCGGCGCCGGACGGTTTTGCGCGCCGGCGCCGCAGGGTGTCGGCAGTCGATGTACAGGGGCACTCCAGTACAAGGACAATGAGCACCATGGACCGCCCAATCGCCTCGCATCAACTGGTTCGCCGCACGATCGCCATCGTACTGGCCGGTGGTCGCGGCGCTCGCCTGAAGCAGCTGACCGACCGGCGCGCCAAGCCGGCCGTGTACTTCGGCGGCAAGTTCCGCATCGTCGACTTCGCGCTGTCGAACTGCGTCAATTCGGGCATCCGGCGCATCGGCGTCGTCACGCAATACAAGTCGCACTCGCTGTTGCGGCACCTGCAGCGCGGCTGGAGCTTCCTGCGCGCCGAGCTCAACGAGATGGTCGACCTGCTGCCGGCCCAGCAGCGTGTCGGCGAGGAGCATTGGTATCGCGGCACCGCCGATGCGGTGTTCCAGAATCTGGACATCATCCGCGGTTCGCACCCCGAGTACATCGTCGTCCTGGCCGGCGACCATGTCTACAAGATGGACTACTCGATCATGCTGACCGACCACGTCGAGTCGGGCGCCGGCTGCACCGTCGGCTGCATCGAGGTGCCGCGCCAGGAGGCGTCGGCGTTCGGCGTGATGGCCGTCGACGATTCGCGCCGCATCAACAGCTTCGTCGAGAAGCCGGCCGATCCACCGCCGATGCCCGGCCGCGACGACGTCGCGCTGGCCAGCATGGGCATCTATGTGTTCGACGCCGAGTACCTCTACCGGCTGCTCGAGGAGGACCTGGCCAACCCGGCGTCGAGCCATGATTTCGGCAAGGACATCATTCCGCGCGTGGTGGGCGAAGGCCGAGCGCTGGCGCATCCGTTCGGCATGTCGTGCATCGTCAACCCCAACGGCGCGCCACCGTACTGGCGCGACGTCGGCACGATCGACGCGTTCTGGTCGGCCAACCTCGACCTGGCATCGACCAACCCTGAACTCGACATCTACGACACCGAGTGGCCGATCTGGACCTATCAGCGCCAGCTGCCGCCGGCCAAGTTCGTGCCCGACCGGGACGGCTCGCACGGGATGGCGGTGAACACGATCGTCTCGGGGGGCTGCATCGTCTCGGGCTCGCAGGTCGCGAACTCGGTGTTCTTCTCCAGCGTGCGCGTGCACTCGTTCTGCGATATCGACCAGGCGATCGTGCTGCCCAACGTGACGATCAACCGCCACTGCCGGCTGCGCAAGGTGGTGATCGATCGCCGCTGCACACTGCCCGAGGGGCTGGTGGTCGGAGAGGATCCCGAACTCGACGCGCGCCGCTTCGAGCGCACCGAGGGCGGCGTGGTGCTGATCAACGCCGACATGCTGGCCCGCCTGTAGATGCGTCCGATGCGGGTGCTGCAGGTCAGCGCCGAAATCTACCCGCTGTTGAAGACCGGTGGCCTGGCCGATGTCACCGGTGCGCTGCCGCCTGCGCTCGCGCGGGCCGGCGTCGACCTGCGGCTGCTGCTGCCCGGGTTCCCGTCGATCCGCGACGGCATCGCCGGGCTGCAGCCGGTGGCGCCATTCGTCTCGCCCTGGGGCGGGCGCGCCAGCGTGCTGCGCGGCATCTGGTCCGGCCACAGCGTCTACGTCATCGAGGCGCCGTCGCTGTACGGCGGGGCCGGCAACCCGTACGTCGATGCGCACGGCGCTGCCCATGCCGACAACCACCGCCGCTTCGGGTTGCTCGGACAGGTGGCCGCGGCACTGGGCAGCGGCCTCGACCCGGGCTGGCGCGCGCAGGTGGTGCACGCGCACGACTGGCATGCCGGGCTGGCGCCGGCGCTGATCCATGACGCCCGCCGCCAGCGCTCGCCGGGCACGTCGCCGCTGGCCAGCGTCTTCACGATCCACAACCTGGCCTATCAGGGTGTGTTTCCAGCCGCAACGTTCGCCGAGCTTGGCCTGGCGGCATCGGCCTTTCAGGTCGACGGCATCGAGTTCCATGGCCAGGTGTCGTTCATGAAGGCCGGCCTGCAGTACGCCGACCGGCTGACCACCGTGAGCCCGACCTACGCCAACGAAGTGCAGGGGCCCGAGCAGGGCTGCGGGCTCGACGGCCTGCTGCGCCAGCGCCGCGACGTGCTGGTCGGCATCCTGAACGGCGTGGACACAACGATCTGGAATCCGGCTGCCGATCGCGCGATCGCGCAGACCTACGACGTGCGCAGGCTGGCCCGCAAGGCCGACAACAAGGCCGCGCTGCAGCGCGAATTCGGCCTGTCGCAGCGACCCGAGGCGCTGCTGTTCGGGGTGGTCAGCCGGCTGACCGAGCAGAAAGGGCTGCAGCTCGTCATCGCCGGGCTGCCCGAGCTGCTGGCGCGCGGCGGCCAGCTCGTCGTGCTCGGCAGCGGCGACGCTGCCCTCGAGGCCGCATTCGGTGCGGCCGCACACGACCACCCGCGCGACGTCGCGGTGCGCATCGGCTACGACGAAGCCCTGTCGCACCGCATCTTCGCCGGCACCGACGTGACGCTCGTGCCGTCGCGCTTCGAGCCTTGCGGCCTGACGCAGCTCTATGGCTTGGCCTACGGCAGCCTGCCGCTGGTGCATCGCGTCGGCGGTCTGGCCGACACCGTGGTGGACGCGGCGCTGGAGAACCTGGCCGACGGCAGCGCGACCGGCTTCGTCTTCGACGCGTTCGACGTCGCAGGCTATGTCGCCGCGCTGCGCCGCGCCTTCGCGCTGCATGCGCGCGGCGCCGACTGGCGGCGCGTGCAGCGAGCGGCGATGCGCCAGGTGTTCGACTGGGACGGCGCGGCCACGCGCTATGTCGAGGTCTACCGGTCCGTGTTGTCGCCAGAGCCGCATCGTGCGACTGCCTGAACAGCTGCAGAGCGGGCGCGCCGATCCGATGGGCTCGTCGCTGCGCGACGGCGGCGTCAATTTCGCCGTCTTCTCCGAGCACGCGCAAGCCATCGAGCTGTGCCTCTTCGATCACAGCGGCGTGCGCGAACTCAGGCGCTATGCGCTGCACGGTCCCGACGACGGCGTCTTCCATGGCTTCCTCGAAGGGGTGTCGGCCGGTCTGGTCTACGGCTACCGGGCCCACGGGCCGTACGAGCCCGAACGCGGACACCGCTTCAATCCGCACAAGCTGCTGCTGGACCCGTATGCGCGCGAGATCGTCGGCCGACACCGCTGGCGCGCCGAGCACCACGGCTACGAGCTCGGTCACCCCGACGGCAACCGGTCGTTCGACCGGCGCGACAACGCCACCCATGCGCTCAAGGCGCGTGTCGCTGCGCCATCCGGGCCCGCCGCCGGGCATCGCAATGCGCCGCGCCGCGCCACGTCCGAACTGGTGCTGTACGAGTTGCACGTCAAGGGCTTCAGCAAGACCCATCCGGACATCCCGCCGGAGCTGCGCGGCACCTATGCGGCGCTGGCTCACCCGGTGTCGATCGCGCACTTCAAGTCGCTCGGCGTCACCACCTTGTCGCTGCTGCCGGTGCACCACAAGCTCGACGAGCCGCGCCTGCTCGAGAAGGGCCTGGTCAACTACTGGGGCTACAACACCATCGGCTTCTTCTGCCCTGAGCCAGGGCTGGCCTGCAACCGCGACGAGCCGGGCGCTGCCGCCGACGAGTTCAGGGCCACCGTGGCGAGGCTGCACGAGCATGGCCTGGAGGTCGTGCTCGACGTCGTCTACAACCACAGCGCCGAGGGCGACGACAACGGCGCCACGCTGAGTTTCCGCGGCCTGGACAATGCCAGCTGGTACCACCTGCAGGCCGACGATCGCAGCCGCTGCGAGAACTTCTCCGGCTGCGGCAACACGCTCAACATCGCCCATCCCCGCGTCACGCAATGGGTGCTCGATTCGTTGCGCTACTGGGTCGAGGAGATGGGCGTCGACGGCTTCCGCTTCGACCTGGCACCGGTGCTCGCCCGCACGCGCCACGGCTTCGATCCGCAAGCGGCGTTCTTCACTGCGTTGCGGCAGGACCCGGTGCTCGCGCGCGTGCACCTGATCGCCGAACCCTGGGATGTCGGCTACGACGGCTACCAGCTGGGTCGTTTCCCGGCGCGCTGGCTGGAGTGGAACGACAAGTTCCGCGACACCGTGCGCCGTTACTGGCTGTTCAGCGGCGAGGCGCGCGGCGTGGGGCGCGGCGAGCTGGCGCGCCGGTTCACCGCCTCCAGCGATCTGTTTCACCACGGCGCGCGGCGCCCCACGTCGTCGGTGAATTTCATCGCGTCGCACGACGGCATGACGCTGAACGATCTCGCCAGCTACAGCCAGAAGCACAACCACGCCAACGGCGAGGCCAACCACGACGGACATGGCGCGGAGGTCTGTACGAACCTCGGCGTCGAAGGGCCGAGCGACGATGCCGCGCTGCAGGCGCTGCGCCAGCGGATGCGCCGCGCCATGGTGGCCACGTTGCTGCTGGCGCAGGGCACGCCGATGCTGTGCGCGGGCGACGAGATCGGTCGGACGCAGCAGGGCAACAACAACGCCTACTGCCAGGACAACGCCATCAGCTGGCTCGATTGGGCGAGCGCCGACCGCGACTTCCAGGCCTTCGTGGCGCAGGTGCTGTCCTTGCGACGCAACGAACCTGCGTTGCGCCACGACCGCTGGTTTCACCCGCCGCCGTGCGCGCCGGGCGAACGCTGCCTGTCCTGGCACACGCCGGCAGGCCGCGAGATGCAACTGAACGATTGGCACGACATGGGCCAGCACGCGTTCGCCTGCCAGATCGATGCGTCGCCGGGCGAGGCCCGCGACGCGACCATCCGGCATCACCTGACGCTGGCCTTCAATCCCGGGTCTGCGCCGACGGCGATGCGGCTCGGCGCGGGGCGCTGGCAGGTCGTGCTCGACAGCTCGCTCGAACTGGCGGTGGGCACCGAGCCGGCCGTCGACGGGGTGCTGGCGGTTCCCGCGCATGCACTGGTCGTGCTGCGCGGTACCGCAGCCGAGCAACCCGCCCCGAGCCGCTGACACGGAGCTCCGGCCGCGAGCCGCTGGCGTTCTGTCTGGCGCGGCGGACGAGTCAGCCTGCGGACTGAGCCGCAGCCGCAAGCGCCCGGATGTGCCGAGCCACAGGGGCCGGGACGTTCGCGTGCTGCTCCAGCTCAGTCAGCAGGGCCAACGCGACCCGCGGCGTATCGTGATATCCGCCCGCCCAGTCCGGTAGTCGACGTGCCGTGTCGGGCAATCGCTGTTCGAGCCGTCGATCGACGTTGAACGGATCGCGCAACGCGTTGCCCGCAGCGTTGCCGCGATCGATCAGTTCGAGCAGGCGATCCAGTGCATGCACCTGCACGACGCGCATCGCGGCGAGCCGCTCGCCACGCGCGCAGCGGCTCAGGCCGACGATCAGGTTCGACAGTGCCTCGCCGACCAGCCAGTCCGGGTCCGCCGGCTGTGGCAGCGGTCGCACGGGCGAAGCGAGGGTCGAGTCGACCTCGTCACGGCGCCACACCCATCGACCGGGGGCGTAGGCAATGGCTTGCAGCTCCGCCGCCTCGAACACGGCGAACTCGCAGAATACGCCGTCGGCCATCAGCGCCTTGTGACCGTCGGGCGTGTTGCGAAAGGACCAGACGACCGGGTGTGCCGCGTCGAGCCACGACAGGTCGGCCAGGTATCGGGGTTTCGCGCCGGGGCGCACGAGCGCGAAGAAGTCGAGATCGGAGTGAACGTCGACGCGCCCGCACTCGCGTCCAGCGGAGCCCAGTGCCAACAAGGCCATGGCGTCATCGCGCTGCGCCAGCGACGCGGCGATGGCGTCCAGGCGCGACAGAAGACGCTCGCGCGCACGATCAGGTGCCAGATCGAACGGTTCACCCATGGTCTCGACCCCCACAATCGGCCAATCGTAAGGGGACCAATGCCGATGCGTCGGGCGCTGGCGATCCGTTTCGACGGTGCAAGGCAAAATCGCCGACGGCCATTGCCACGGCATCGCTCAAACAGATGAACCCGAACTCTCTGCGCGCCGACGCCCTCGACGCAGCCATTCTCGACCTGGATGGAACGCTGGTCGACACGCTGGGCGACTTCGAGGCGGCGGTCGCAGCGATGCTGGCCGAGCTGCATCTGTCGACCGTGACCCGCGACGAGGTCGCGCACGGGGTCGGCTGGGGTTCCGAGCATCTGATCCGCATGATGCTGCAGCGGGTTGGTGCGGAGCCGTCACGATTCGACGAGGCCTGGGAGAGCTACCAGCGCCATTACCTGGCGGTCAATGGCCGGCATGCGTGCGTCTATCCCGGCGTGCACGAGGGGCTCGAGCGATTCGCCGCGGCGGGCATCAAGCTGGCATGCGTGACCAACAAGCCGGCCGCATTCATTAGGCCCCTGTTGTCGACGCTCGCGTTGGAACACCATTTCGCGGTCGTGCTCGGCGGCGACAGCCTGGCCCGCCGGAAGCCCGACCCGCTACCCCTGCTGGAGGCCTGCAGGGCCATGGGCACGCTGCCGGGGCGCACCTTGATGATCGGCGACTCGGCGGTCGACGCCCAGGCGGCGCGCGCTGCCGGCTGCCCGGTGGTTCTGGTCCGCTATGGCTTCAACCATGGCCAGTCGCTCGACACGTTGGGCGTCGAGCGCCTCGTGGACCGCATCGACGAGCTGTTGGTGTGATCCGATGCCGCTGCTACACTGAAAACATGAACACCGCGCGCGTGAACGCCGCCCCCAGGTCGCACGACCGGGGAGCTTGGCCCTGGCGACGCGACAGCGTCCTCGCCTGAGGCCGACAAGCCCGCCGCGCGGCTCATGGGCCCGCAGCGTGCCGAGCCCGGCGACGCCGGCGGATCGAGCTGACCAGCCTCGCCGCCCACGCCATCGATCAAATGCCCCCAGCGACAGGGCTGATTTGTTAGGAACGCGCCTGTGATCACCGAACTGGAATTCAAGAGCCTTGCGGCCGATGGCTACAACCGCATCCCGCTGATCGCCGAGGCCTTTGCCGACCTCGAGACGCCGCTGTCGCTGTACCTCAAGCTGGCCGGCGGCCAGAAGCACAGCTTCCTGCTCGAGTCGGTGGTCGGCGGCGAGCGCTTCGGGCGCTATTCGTTTATCGGCCTGCCCGCGCGCACGCTGCTGCGCGCCAGCGGCTGGCGTACCGAGGTGGTGACCGACGGCGCGGTGGTCGAGGCGCACGAAGGCAACCCGCTGGAGTTCATCGCCGCCTACCAGGCGCGCTTCAAGGTCGCGCTGCGGCCCGGGCTGCCGCGTTTTTGCGGCGGGCTGGCGGGCTACTTCGGCTACGACGCGGTGCGCTACATCGAGCCCAAACTGGCAACGACGCACAAGCCCGGCGGGCTGGACACGCCCGACATCGCACTGCTGCATTGCGAGGAACTCGCGGTGATCGACAACCTGTCGGGTCGCCTGTACCTGATCGTCTATGCCGACCCGTCGCTGCCCGAGGCCTACTTCAACGGCAAGCGGCGCCTGTCGGAGCTGGCCGACAAGCTGCGCTACTCGGTCACCGCACCGGCGGTGAAGCGCGGCCCGTCGTACGCGGTGGAGCGCGAATTCACGAAGGACGCCTACATCGCCGCGGTGCTGAAGGCCAAGGACTACATCGCGGCGGGCGACATGATGCAGGTGCAGATCGGCCAGCGCCTGCGAAAGCGCTACACCGAAAGCCCGCTGTCGCTGTACCGCGCGCTGCGCTCGCTGAACCCGAGCCCCTACATGTACTTCTACGATTTCGGCGGTTTCCAGATCGTCGGCGCGTCGCCGGAGATCCTGGTGCGCCACGAGCACACGCCCGAAGGCGACAAGATCACGATCCGCCCGCTGGCCGGCACCCGCCCGCGCGGCGCGACGCCCGACGTGGACAAGGCCACCGAGGCCGAGCTGCTGGCCGACCCGAAGGAGCGCGCCGAGCACCTGATGCTGATCGACCTGGCGCGCAACGACATCGGCCGCATCGCGCGCACCGGCAGCGTGAAGGTGACCGAGGCCTTCGTGGTCGAGCGCTACTCGCACGTGATGCACATCGTCAGCAACGTCGAGGGGATGTTGCAGGACGGCATCAGCAACCTCGACGTGCTGCGCGCCACCTTCCCGGCGGGTACCTTGTCGGGCGCGCCGAAGATCCGCGCGATGGAGATCATCGACGAGCTCGAGCCCGTCAAGCGCGGCATCTACGGCGGCGCCTGCGGCTATCTCAGCTACGCCGGCGACATGGATGTGGCCATCGCGATCCGCACCGGCATCATCCAGAACCAGACCCTGTACGTACAAGCCGCTGCCGGCGTGGTGGCCGATTCGGTGCCCGAGATGGAATGGCGCGAAACGGAGGCCAAGGCCCGGGCGTTGATCCGCGCGGCCGAGCTGGTGGAAGAGGGATTCTGAGCGTGGCGCCGACCGTGCACGGCAAGGCGGACAAGCCCGCGGCCGCACAAGGCGATGCACGCTCTGGCAAGATGAGTTTCTGGCCCGGCAGGGGCGTGGAGGTCGGCATGTACAAGTGGTGGTGGTCGGCGCTCGGCGCCTTGCTGTGGGTTCCGTCGTCCTGGGCGGCTCTCGACGTCGGCGAGCGCGCTCCGAACTTCGCGATCCCGGCGGCGCTGGGCGGCAAGGTGTTCACCTTCTCGCTGGCCGAATCGCTGGCCAAGGGACCGGTGGTGCTGTACTTCTTTCCGCTCGCGTTCTCGGAAGGCTGCTCACTCGAGGCGCACGATTTCGCCGAGGCGACGGGGCAGTACCAGGCGCTGGGCGCCAGCGTGATCGGCGTGTCCAGCGACGACATCGACACGCTGTCGAAGTTCTCGACGCAGGTGTGCCAGAGCAAGTTTCCGGTCGGCTCCGACCAGGCCAAGAGCGTGATCCAGTCGTACGACGCCGTGATGCGCACGCGTCCGGAGTACGCCAACCGCGTGTCCTACGTGATCGCGCCCAACGGTTCGGTGATCTACAACTATGTCAGCCTCAATCCGCAGCGCCACGTGGAAAAGACGCTCGACGCGTTGCGCCAGTGGGCCAAGGCCAAGCCATAGCGTCGACGGCCGCGGGGCCGGCTGCGCGCAGAAGGTGTTGCCATGCTTCTGATGATCGACAACTACGACTCGTTCACCTACAACCTGGTGCAGTATTTCGGCGAGCTGGGCCAGGAAGT
>Ga0209261_10000141_pt1 | contig 19369 bp, 18 predicted proteins | sample DOMMetBare1Fresh_FD_187470 | JGI IMG/M metagenome (GOLD analysis project Ga0209261, IMG submission 187470) | Wetland sediment microbial communities from St. Louis River estuary, USA, under dissolved organic matter induced mercury methylation -... | ecosystem: Environmental > Aquatic >...
GCATCTTTCAGGAATGCGGAAGGAATGGCAAGAATGACAATGTCAACATCTTCGACAGCCTTATTGATATCAGTACAAAAATTCAGCCGGCTAATGTCAAATTCAACACCGCGCAAATAATTGGGATTATGCTTATAGCGGTTGAATTGCTCAATATTTTCAGGATTTCGGAAATACCAGTTGATACTTTCTACATTGTGCAAAAGAATTTTTGCCAATGCTGTAGCCCAGCTACCACTTCCTATTATTGCTATTTTTGAGTTTGAAAACATTTCTGATTTTTCTGAATTAGGACAACCATTTGCTCACTTCGTCCAGCGAAGGATTATCCAAACCCAGTTTATTTTTTTTATTGAATCCGCAAATGTCGTTAAAAAATTTTCCTGTTTTGATTTCTTTCAAATCTTTAACTTTTTTTAACCCTATTTTCCGGATTACATCAATCCATTCGGCAGGAATGCCCAATTCCAGAAATTTCTCATCCGGATCACCGGTCTCCGCAGCCTTTTCAGGTTTCATTTGAGGGAAGAAAAGCACATCCTGAATGGATAAGTTATTGGTCATGAACATGGTCAGACGATCGATGCCAATTCCCATTCCTGAAGTTGGCGGCATGCCGTATTCCAATGCACGCAGAAAGTCCTGGTCAATAAACATTGCTTCATCATCACCTTTTTCCGACAGTTTCATCTGATCTTCAAAGCGTTCACGCTGTTCAATCGGATCATTCAATTCAGAATAAGCGTTGGCAAGTTCTTTTCCATTGATCATCAATTCAAACCGTTCGGTAAGTCCGGGAACAGAGCGGTGTGATTTTGTTAGTGGCGACATTTCAACCGGATAATCGATAATGAATGTTGGCTGAATATAATGGTGCTCGCATTTTTCACCGAAAATCTCATCGATCAGTTTGCCTTTTCCCATTGTCGGATCAGTATCGAGACCGAGCTTTTTACAAATGTCGCGCAGTTCATCTTCCGATTTTCCGGAAATATCATATCCGGTATGTTCCTTGATAGCTTCGTACATGGTTACCCGTTTAAACGGGCGCTGGTAATCGATTTCCACTTCACCAAGCTGCACTTTGGTTGTTCCATGCAGTGCCAAAGCCACCCGTTCAATCATTTCCTCGGTAAAATTCATCATCCATTTGTAGTCTTTATAGGCTACATAGATTTCCATTACCGTAAATTCAGGATTATGAGTGCGGTCCATGCCTTCGTTGCGGAAGTCTTTGGCAAACTCATAAACACCATCAAATCCGCCCACAATCAGGCGTTTCAGGTAGAGTTCGTTGGCAATGCGCAAATAGAGCGGAATATTTAAAGCGTTGTGATGTGTAATAAATGGACGGGCAGTTGCACCGCCGGGTATCGATTGCAGAATCGGAGTTTCAACTTCAAGGTATCCCTGTTCGTTGAAAAACTGACGCATAGTATTGATGATTTTTGAACGTTTAATGAATGTGTCTTTCACCTGCGGATTGACAATCAAATCGACATATCGCTGGCGATAGCGCATTTCGGGATCGGTAACCGCATCGAACAATTGGCCGTCCTTTTCTTTTACAACAGGCAGCGGACGGAGTGATTTGCTTAACACAAATAATTCTTTCACATGTATGGAAAGTTCGCCAACCTGGGTTATAAAAGCAAAACCTTTTACTCCTACAACATCGCCAATATCAAGTAGCTTTTTAAAGACCTCGTTATAAAGTGTTTTATCCTCTTCGGGACAAATTTCATCACGGTTGATGTAAAGCTGCAACCTTCCGGTTGAATCCTGCAATTCAGCAAAAGAAGCCTTTCCCATGATGCGGCGGCTCATGATCCGGCCAGCCATAACAACCTCCTGAAAATTACCTGATTCCGGATTGTATTTTTCTTTTATTTCCGAGGTAAAAACATTTACCGGAAATTCAGCTGCGGGATAAGGATTAATACCTAACTCCTTCATTTTCTGCAAGGAATTCCTCCTTACCTGTTCCTGTTCGCTTAGTTCAGATATACTCATTTTTGTCTGGTAAATAAGAAATTTGCGGCAAAGATAGTAAACTATTGCAATGAAACGCTTATCAATAACAAACACGGGAAGGCACCTATCGAAGCTATATCAAACAGAATACACCTGATCTTTTTTATGAATATGAAGTTGAAAACCGCTAATAAAATCAGTTTAATCTTAACTGAAAATTATTAACAAAATGTGGATTAATGTGATTCAATTACTTTCCATATCTGACTTCATTTTTTATCTTTGAGAAATTTTTGTAAAAATCAGCTGTTCTGAAAAAACCCGAATGGATAAAGTCTGGAATATTAAAAAAGAGGGCGATATTAATATCATAAAACATTTATCGGCAGCGTTAAATGTTAACATGATAATTGCCAATCTTTTAGCACAAAGAGGCATTACTACCTATGCCGAAGCCCAGGCTTTTTTTAGGCCCAAATTAACCGATCTTCACGACCCTTTTCTGATGAAAGATATGGACAAGGCGGTGGAGCGATTGGAAAGGGCCATCGAAAATCAGGAGAAAGTATTGATCTACGGTGATTATGATGTTGATGGCACCACTTCGGTTGCCATGATGTATCAGTTTCTGCGCAGCCGGATCAAAAATCTGGATTATTATATTCCTGATCGTTATTCGGAAGGATACGGCATTTCAAAAACCAGCATCCTGTATGCGGCCGAACAAAAAATTTCACTGGTCATTGTGCTCGACTGCGGTATAAAAGCAGTTGAAAAAATTAAAATGGCCAAAGATCTGGGCATCGATTTTATCATCTGCGACCACCATAATCCCGACGACACCATTCCCGATGCAGTTGCTGTGCTGGATCCCAAAAGACTTGATTGCACTTATCCCTACAAGGAATTGTCAGGCTGCGGAGTCGGATTCAAGCTTCTGCAGGCTTATTCAAAAAGAAAAAACATTCCATTCTCTGAATTAGCTGAACTCCTTGATTTGCTTGTTGTAAGTATTGCATCGGACATTGTTCCGGTGACAGGAGAAAACAGGGTACTGGCTCATTACGGATTAAAGAAGCTAAACTCTTCGCCCAGCATCGGTTTAAAAACCATCATGCAATATTCAGGACTGAATTCTGAAGAAATATCAGTCAGTGATATTGTTTTTAAAATAGGTCCGAGATTAAATGCTTCCGGAAGAATTGAACACGGCAAAAAATCGGTTGCGATATTAACTGCGACCAATGACAAAGAGGCCATGCTTTTGGGTGATGAAATTAATTCGTATAACGAAATCAGAAAAACACTCGACCGCGATATTACACAGGAAGCGCTTGAAATGATTGAACGCGATCCGGCAAACGATGGAAAAAATGCCACGGTACTATACAACCGCGACTGGCACAAAGGTGTGGTTGGAATTGTAGCCTCTCGTTTAACTGAACACTTTTACCGTCCAACAGTGGTTCTCACCGAATCGAATGGATTGGCAACAGGTTCTGCTCGTTCAGTACGCGATTTCGATTTGTATGAAGCCATTGGCGCCTGCAGCGATTTACTCGAATCGTATGGCGGACACATGTATGCGGCAGGATTAACCATGAAAATTGAGAATATTTACGAGTTCTCGAAACGATTTGAAGAAATTGTTACCAAACAAATTACCAACCAGCAACAAACCGAATCGATTGAAACGGAGGCCAAAATTTTACTCTCAGATATTACTCCGAAGTTTTATCGTATCCTGAAACAATTCGCACCCTTTGGCCCTCACAACATGGTGCCGGTTTTTGTTACCGAAAATGTACTCGACAGCGGAACCAGCCGCGCAGTAGGAAAAAATCAGGAGCACTTAAAACTCGATTTGATTGAACCAACCAGCAATTCATCGAAATTCTCGGGTATCGCCTTTAACCAGGCACATCATTTTGATGCCATCAGCCAGGGTTTACCTTTTGATATTTGCTACTCAATTACTGAAAACGAATTCAAGGGAAAAACCAGCCTTCAACTTTATATCCGCGACATCAAGGCGAAAGAATATTAACCGAAGCTATTCAACACTGAGTTATTTCAAACGAATCGAATACTTTCTTTAAAAGAAAACGGCTTCCATGCCATTGGAAGCCGCTTTTTTATTTTCACAAAAGAGAATTATGCTTCGGAATTCATAAATTTAAGTTTTCCAAAAATCCAGAAAATAAGCGATAATACAACTCCAACGATAGCTGCAAAAGCCATCCCTTTGAGTTCAACGCTTCCAATTTTTATGGCTGCTCCACTAACACCAACCACAAAAGTAACAGCTCCTAAAACCATGTTGCTGTTTTTGCTGAAATCAACTTTTTGTTCCACGAACATGCGGAATCCCTGAACAGCAATCACACCGTACAAAAGCATAGTAACACCGCCCATAACGGCATCTGGAATGGTAGAAATAGCAGCTGAAATTTTTCCGATGGTTGAAAAAGCGATAGCCAAAAGGGCAGCCCCACGAATTACCCAAACGGAATAAACTCGGGTAATGGCCATCACGCCAATATTTTCGCCATAGGTGGTATTGGGAGGAGAACCTGCAAAACCCGACAATACATTACTGACACCATCGCCAAGCAATGAGCGGTGCAATCCCGGATTTTCCATCAGGTCTGATTCAGTAATTTTACCGGTTACAATCAGGTGACTGATATGTTCAGCTAGTACCACTATACAGGCCGGTGCAATAATTAACATGGCATTCATATCAAAAACAGGGGTTGAGAATTTCGGAAGGGCAAACCAGTTGGCTTCAGCAATTTTTACTGTATCAACCATTCCCATGACAAAAGCCAGTATGTAGCCCGAAACCACGGCAAAAAGAATTGGAATGACCTGCATAAATCCACGAAACATAACCGAGCCGGCAATACCAACTATTAAGGTAAACATTGAAACAATAACCACATTCGGATTCAAGACAAAAGGCTGAACGACATCGCCCACATTGGCCGGCCATGGCGCAAGTCCTGCCTGGCGGGCTGCAACCGGGGCCAATTCAAGACCGATAATCGCTACAACCGCTCCCATTACAGCGGGAGGCATGACTATGTCAATCCATTTTATACCCCAGAATTTTACCACGAATGACATCAGAATGAAGAATAAACCGAACAAAATAAATCCGGATTGCGCATGGGCAAATCCGCCATATGAGCCAAGAATTAAAAGTACAGGAGCGATAAACGCAAAACTGGAGCCTAAATAAGCGGGAATTCCGCCTTTGGTTATCCAGGTATAAATTAAAGTTCCGATACCGTTCATCAGCAAAGCAATTGCCGGATCAATCTTGAAGATAATAGGAACCAGGATTGTAGCGCCAAACATAGCCGTCAGGTGCTGAAAGCTGAGCGGTAAGCTCTCTAAAACAGGTAGTTTCTCATGAATACCAATAATGCGTCTCGCCATTTTAGTTCTCCTTTACTTTTAGGTTTAGTATTTTTTTTACAGTTAACAGTTTTTTCTATGATTGCCGAAATTAACAATAGTTTCGAAATCCAAATTGACGGCTATAGATTAGATATCCACAAAATATGTTAGTAAAATGAAGAGGTCGGTATTGTGGAACTGTTTTTCAGGAAGGATTGAACAATACAGAATTATTTTTCGTTTGTAAGCAACTGAAGCAAATTTGCTTCAAGATCCTTTCCCGAAAGGCTTTTTCCTATAAAAACAAGTTTACTGAAACGAACATCATTCCCCCAGGGTTTTCCAACTTCAAACATAAACGAAGACCGGACAGCATGAAATACAAACTGATCTTCAGTATTGGCGAAACTCATGATACCTTTGACCCTGAAAACACTGTCCTGATTGAAGTATAAATAATTCTGCATCCAGATTCCGAATTTATTCACATCAAAACTTCCTTTAAAAGTAAATCCTACAGATGTAATATCGTGCTGATGCTTTGATTTTGATTTTGCCGGATGATGAATGAAGGACTTTTGACCGGGCTTATCAACTCCATCCCAATCTGTTTTGCAAAAAGTCAAGGCTGACTTTTCAATGGACTTTCCTGAAAAAGAAAACGTGTCCAGCACTTCAAGTTCGGCAATCTGACCGAAAGTTGTCGGGTAAATTGTGGCCAATGGATTTATACCACGAATAACCGAAGTCAACTCAGGAAGATAATCGACAGGAACACTGTCGGTTTTGTTTATTAACAACAGATCGGCAAGGGCAATCTGTTTCCTGATTTCAGGTTGGGTATCAATTAAATCTTCCATGTTAACCGCATCGGCCACACAAACCACGCTATCGATTCTGAATTTTTGCTGAATGGTACTTCCTGAAATAAACGCGTCAATAATAGCCGAAGGATCAGCAATCCCGGTAGTTTCAATCAGCAAATGATTAAATTCATATGAACTTCCCAAGAGGTTTTCAAGGGTTTGAAGGAAATCATCGCCTAACGAACAGCAAATACATCCGTTGTTTAGCTCAAAAATAGCGTCAGATGCAGCAGCAATCAGACCCCCATCGATACCGGTCTCACCAAATTCATTTTCAATGATGGCAAATTTTTTCTCCGGATGCTTTTTGATCAACTGATTAAGCAAACTGGTTTTACCGGCCCCTAAAAATCCGGTAATAATGGTAACCGGCAATCTTTCCTGATCCATGCTGTAAAAAGTAATTTGGTAAAAGGTGGTCCAAAATTAGGAAAATAACAGAAAGTCGCAGTGTCGCGTTTACGAACTTTTGACATAGAGTCATGCTGAAATTGTTTCAGCATCTTTTCGCTGATGCGACCCTGAGACAAGTTAAGAGTGACTAATCTGAAAGTTTGACCTTGACACGAAATTTGATTATTTCCACATGCGAAGAATCTTTGAGACCAGATTTTGTGTTGACCGACTTTTTCCGCACTTTTGAAATCAACATTCAAACAATACAGGTAAATTTATGATAATAGTCTTATTGCTCATGGTTGCAGGAATTCTGACCGGTTTTGTGATTAACCGGTTCCCTCTGGCAATTAAAATCAATGACAAGCTTATTTCATGGGCCATTTATGTACTGTTATTTTTGCTAGGTATTTCAGTTGGACTGAATAAAACCATCATACAAAATCTGGATAAAATCGGTGTTCAGGCTTTGATAATTACCACAGGAGCTATTTCGGGAAGTGTTTTTGCTTTATGGATATTGTACCGGTTCCTTTTCAGGGAAGAAAACAACGAAGGAGGAACAAATGAAAAATAGCCTGATCATTTTAGCTTTTTTTGCCACCGGGGTTATTCTGGGAATCAGTAAAAACTTACCTGACTTAATGATGCAGGATGATTTCAGCATGTACGCCCTTTATGTGCTGATGTTTTTGGTCGGCATCGGGATTGGCGCTGACCGGAAATCGTGGAGCATTCTGCGAACTATGAAAATCAAAATCATTCTCATTCCAATTGGAGTCATAGTTGGTACTTTTTCAGGAGCAGCACTTTTTTCCGTTTTAATTCCAGATTTAAGGCTGAAAGAAGTACTTGCAGTCAGCGCAGGATTTGGATATTATAGCCTCTCGAGCCTGTTTATTACCGAGCTTAGCGGAGAAATGCTTGGAGTAGTAGCCTTATTATCCAACATTTTACGTGAAATATTCACTTTGCTGGCAACACCATTGCTGGTCATTTATTTTGGAAAACTCGCCGGAATAGCATCAGGTGGGGCAACTTCGATGGATACGACCTTGCCCGTTATTAGCCGATATTCAGGAAAAGAATGGAGTATAATTGCTGTTTTCAGTGGAGTAATTCTGACCATTTTAGTTCCTTTTCTGGTCACATTTATCCTGAAATATTTCTAGCTAAGCAGTTGATTTAGCTGATCAATAACCATGGCTCCAGTCTGTTGAAGAACGGCTTTTGACTGATGACCGTTTGCAATCAAAACGCATTGACAGCCCAGTTCCGTGGCAACATCAAAATCGTGAACGGTATCGCCGATCAGTAACAACTGATTGGGCAGCAAATTTATTTCGGCAATCAACTGATGCCCATTTTCAGTTTTGGAATTCGCATAATGATCGTCCAGGCCTGAAACATGCTCAAAAAAATGATCAATTCGGAAGTGAGAAAGACATTGATCGAGTGTATCCTGCTTCATGGCTGATAAGATAAACTGCCGGTAGTTAATTGTGTTAAAATGGTCGAGAATGGAAATCGCGTCGGAATGTAGCTGACAATAATTTACAAGTTCATTGTAACGGTCAATAAATTCGAGTGCCGGAATTTCGAAGGGTTCCTGTTCAAAATCAAATCCAACGCGCTGGTAATAATCCTTTACCGGAAAAGAAAATACTTCCTTGTATTGTTCGATTGATAATTCAGGCAAATTTCTTCGGACCAGCATTTCATTCATAGTTTCAACTGCCAGTCCGGCATCGTTAAGCAGAGTTCCGTTCCAATCCCAGATTATTCCCTTGATGTGATTGAACATGTCAGGCTTTTGCAGTATTTCTTTTGTTGAGAATCGGATTCACATACATCTGGAGAAACATATCCTTAATGATTTCCGGTTCACCAGGAATAAGGCTTACAGCTTCTTCCATCATGGAAACAAATTTATTAAACTGTTCCGGTGAATAATGTTCCGTATTCAGGCTGGTATTATTTTTTATATCCTCAGCAATGTAATTATTGGGCCACAGGTGAAAATTACTGTAAATTTGGTAATCGATTAAATCGGCCAGTTTTTCAATCTGGGCAGAAATAGGCTCATCACTTTCTACCAATTGATCTGTAATTGGTTCACCAAAGGCAAAATGAACCCTGCCCTTTGGCCTGACCAAACCTTCACCCATACTTCGCAAATCATCCTCCTGGGTCTTTTCAAATCCGTCGGTTTGCTTTTTGTACAATTCAGCAACTTTCGAAATTCCACACGGTTCAATTTCATAAGAAATGGAAATAGGAACAATCCGAAGTTCACGGAATCCTTCACCAAATTCTTTGATATTACTCAGATTCAACATTTTCAGAAGAGCCTGCTGCGTTTTATCATTTCCATCTTTGGTTCTTCCTTCGCGCTGGGCAATCCAAACAGAACTATGCTGAACGGTAATATTGCGCCGAATGTATTCTGAAAGTTTTTTCGAAGCCATCAATAATTCACGGGCAGGCAAATTACGGCGAACGACAAAAGCCCGGTTTAGCTTAACCGCATACTCAATCCACTTTTCTATCAGAAGGTTATTGCCAATGGCTATTTCGGTGGTATTCATCCCTTCCAGAACGATGAGATAATTGATGAAGGCTGAATCGAGAATGATATCACGGTGGTTGGAGATAAATAAATAGCTTGTACTTTTATCAAGGTGCTCAAGTCCGCTACAGGTTAACCCATCAGTCGAACGCTTCAGAATCAAGTCATTCACCAGATGATACACAAAATTAAACTGCAAATCTTTCACAGTATTTACCTGCGAAAGTAAAATCTTCGCCTGATCAATCTTTGCCTGATCCCTGAAAATAAACTCTAAAATATGCTGAAAACCTTCATCCTGAAGTAGTAACTGAAGATAATGATTAACCTCTGAATCGTTGAATGGACGAATATCGTCGAAATTAATTTTATGGACCATCCTGTGTTTGATATTTTGACGCGCAAATATAGCAAATCAGAACTGATACCGCAACTGAACCTTTATCTCAGATTTCGAATTTGAAGCAACTTCCTGTTCTCCATCACTTTGCGAAAACTTATAAGTTGATGCAAATTTCAACCAAACAGTAAACTTATTACTGAACTTCTTCTGAAAGTTGATATAGGAACGAATTCCATTTCCGTATAGCGCGGGAATGGAGAAGGAATATAACACATCGTTTTCATAGGCATAAATTCTGGAATTATAGCCATCCGAATGAAAATAGGCCAGCCTGCCGTTCATTGAAAATGTCTTTTCAGGTGGCATAAAAACCATATCCTGGCAGATCAGAATTCCTCTTTCACTGCTTTGTCTGGAATACCAGCAATATTCAAACCGGCTTTTCAAACTAAACGATTCATTTATATAGTGACTAAAATTAAACCTTAACCTTTCAATCAACTGTTGTTCATTGTATTTCAATCCTCCTGAAATCAGTTTCTGGCCTTTGTCTTCCTGAAAAAAACGCAGGTAAAATTTCGTCCCCCTGGAAGGATTAAAAGCAAGCTGGGCGAAAAATTCAGTTCCTCCCGAAGGTGCAGCTGTGAGATATTTCAACCATTTATATTGAAAGAAATCAGCATATGCCCAAATAATCCAACGAGGAGCAGGAAATATTTTCGCTCCCACATAGAATCCATTCTCATCGTTTACCCGTGATGATTCGGTGAAAGCTCCGGAGAAATAGCTGAAGTATGATTTGTTAATATTTCGGTAGATCAATGATAATTCCATATTTGAAGCAGGGTTAAGCATAGCTCCTGCAATGAATGCTTTCCCACTGGCGGAACCGACCGCTGCCTCACCAAAGAGAAATACCTTTTTAACCGATCCTTTCCAGTCAAATCCTGCAACCAGGTTTTCCTTTCCTTCAGGCAAAAATTGATTATACGGATCATCACTGCGATCCAAATAAACATTGAAACGATTGTATATTGAAGTGAATCCGATCGTCCACCGATTAAACGAATAACTCAGATGCCCTCCTCCTGTAAATTGACTTAGTGCATTCTCACCCGAAATCTCAGATCCGCTGCGATGATATCCACTGGTTTGAAACGCTCCAAATGAAACATTTCCATCAAGTGTATCCAGATTGGCATCCAACTTGTTTAGAGAAATAAAAGGAAAGAAGTTGATATTCCTGAATTTGAACTGAGCTCCCAATCCACGAAAAAACTGATTTTCGTCGGTTGATGAATAGGATCTGATTCCCTGAGCTGATCGGAATATTTGTGTAGTTTCGCTCGATTTCCCAATTGAAAATCCCTGCCAGGCAACAAGGCCCTGACCAAACTGCACCCGATAATCGCCAATGAAAATACGGTTTGTTTCGCTGCCTATCCTGAAATTCAGAAATGCACTATTGTAATCAAACCCCTGTTTATTCGACCTTCGAAAGAAAGCCTCACCCGGATCTTTTTCTGAAACAAAACCATATTCAACATTCGAAGTTGAACCCTTCATCCGGAGATAATATCGTTCGGGTGATCCTTCAATTTTTGATTCATTTTCGTCGTTATTATTTGAAAAAGAACGGGTTCCGCGAATAAACAAATCGCCGGAAGAATGTTTTCGTTCAGATGGAAGAATCTGTGAACCGAAACGGATGAATGGTTCTATTTTTTGAAGGAGGTCAGGCGTAAAACCATCAATGGATGCCATTTCATACAGTGAGTAAATTTCTCCGGATTTTTTCCTGAAAGTTACCAGATTTTCAATCTGAATCTCAGACAGGAAATGCAAGCGGTTCAATTCTTCGACAGTGGCTGAATTGATATTCATTGGATTTTGAATTAAGTTTTCCAAATCCTCCCATATTTCCTGAAACCCGATATCGTCATTCATATCCTCGCCTGCCGATTCGATCAAATCTTCAACCGTTTGCTGCATTTCAGGTTTCTGAGCCTGAATCCAAGTAGCCATACAGAATGACAGAATTAGGAGGATTAATTTTCTCATTTAAATTGAAATTGAAACGATACTGAAGGAGAACTGCCCAAATACTGGTGATAAGAATTTGCTATATCAATTTTTAGTTTTTCTGCCTGAAACCCAAAACCAGCAGAGCATTGATAAGGCTGCCCTGATACACCGCCGCGTATAAAAATCCGGTCACTGATGTTAAATTCCATTCCTGTTCTGACAGTCAGATGACTGGCCATTTCATTTTCAAATTCAGTGGTAATACTAAATGACTCTGATAAATGATATAATGCTCCAATATTTACAAGGCTTTCGTATTTATAATTTCCGGAGTATGTTTTTATTTTAGCACTGTAGGGATTGGCAATATGAAAACCAAGTATTAAATTCTCACTCAGAAAGTACTGTATTCCAAGTTCCATTCCGGAACATCCGGCCATTCGGTTTTCTTCCGGAAAAAGTAACCGGTAATAATTAAACTGCATACCAAAACTGAGCTTTTCGGAAAGATGCCTGGCATAAGCTATTCCCAATTTTTCACGACGGAATGGAGATTTTCCAAATTGGTAAAGGGAGACGGCAAAAACTGATGACTGAATGGGAATAACCAGAAATCCGGCACGGGTGGATAATTCACCGACTAAAAATTGGTTTGAGAATGATCCTCCAAAATGGATTTGGTTGGTTTTCACCATGCCAGCCTGGTTGCCAAAAACCGACCAGCAATCGGATAAACCAACTGATGCGCCAGCCAGAGCCCGAACTCTTGAACTGGGATTGAGGACTTCCTGAGCCCCAAGTGAAGTACGAAATAGAAATACTGCTACAAAAATGAAAATGACAGTTAACAATTTCATAACCATAATCAAAAAAATTCCTGAAAAATTAATTTCAGGAATCAATTTTATGTATACAAGTTACAAATCTTTTGTTAACAAGTCAAATCTAATTTGTTTTAAATCTGAACTTTATTTCAGAAAGGTCCTTATTCGCTTTTTCAATTTTCACTTTCAGGTTGACCTTAAACGTATCGAGTTTAGCTGCAAGATCAGGGTTACCAACTGCCATCATTTGAACTGCCAGAATTCCGGCATTTTGCGCGCCATTTACAGCGACAGTAGCGACAGGAATTCCAGGAGGCATTTGAACAATGGCAAGCAATGAATCCAATCCGTTTAAACTGGCGTTAATCGGTACACCTATCACCGGAAGAGTGGTCATAGCCGCTATTACCCCCGGTAAATGGGCAGCCATACCAGCGGCGGCAATAATAACCTGTATGCCGCGTGCCCGGGCACCTTTGGCAAATATTTCAACTGCTTCGGGCGTCCGGTGTGCCGATAAAGCATGGATTTCGAATGGGATTTCGAATTCATCTAAAATTTTTGCAGCAGCTTCCATCACTCCTAAATCGGAGGTACTGCCCATGATAATACTTACTTTTGGTTCCATATTTTAAATATTAATTTTTCCAGTATGAATTAGTTTTGTTACTTTGTCGCTTTATTTTTCAAGCCAAAAATAAATTAAAAAACCGAGAAGTTAATTACTTATATAATTTGAAAAATCAATTTGGAGCAGAATGAAAAATGTAACTATTAATGACAGGGAATTCGAACTCTTTATTCCATACGAAAAGATCAGAGCAGTTGTGGAAGAAATGGCCGATAGTATGAATAAAGATTTAGAAGGAAAAAGTCCGCTCTTCTTATGCATTCTAAACGGATCCTTCATGTTCGCTACCGAAATTTTTAAACGGATTTCTTCTCTCGATGCTGAAATTTCATTTATCAAATTAGCGTCCTACTCAGGCACTCAAACCAGCGGGGAAGTTAAACAACTGATTGGCCTCAATGAAGACCTGACAGGTCGTACAGTTGTTGTTCTGGAAGATATTGTTGATTCAGGAATCACCATTGCCAACACTATTGAACAGATTATGGCAAAAAATCCTTCAGAAGTTAAAATTGCGACTCTGCTTCTTAAACCTGACGCACTTAAAATCAAGGTTCAACTCGATTATATCGGCATTGAGATTCCGAACGATTTCATAGTTGGATATGGACTTGATTATGACCGAAAAGGCCGCAATTTGATCGACATTTATAAAGTAATTGAAAATTAACCATCCTACATTCGATGTTAAACCTCGTATTATTTGGCCCTCCGGGTGCTGGAAAAGGTACCCAGGCTGATTTTCTTATTGACAAATTCAAATTAAAACATATTTCCACCGGCGATTTGCTGCGAAACCAGATAGCTGCGAAAACGGAGCTGGGACAGGAAGCACAGCGATACATTGACAAAGGATTTCTTGTTCCAGATTCGATCGTTATAGAAATGATTAAAGCAATACTTCAGGAAAATAAAGAATCAAACGGTTATATTTTCGATGGATTCCCAAGAACTGTTGCTCAGGCAAAGGCTCTGGATGTATTATTGAAAGAATACAACATGCAGGTTTCGGGAATGCTATGCCTGATTGTTGAACAGGATGAGATAATTAACCGCTTGCTTTACAGGGGGAAAACCTCCGGACGACCCGATGATCAGGATGTTTCGATTATCGAAAACCGGATCAGGATTTATCATGAAAAAACAGAACCGATCAGAGATTATTACAAAGCACAGGATAAATATTATAAAATCGATGGCATCGGATCAATTGAAATCATTGCCAAAAGGTTGATTGATACGATAGCAACACTTTAAGATTCTGATAATAAAGACAAAAGACGAGTGGTTAACTTACCATTCGTCTTTTTTTGCTTATCTTGCGTCCCTTAAAAAGTGGCAGTGATCAGTCTCAGTGGTCAAAAAGCAATGTTGCGAGATGCGTGTTACAGGGTTCGGGGAAACTCAGAACTCGAAACCCGAAACCCGCAACAAATACACAACATTAAATTTTAAATTTTGAATTTTTTTTATGGCTGATACTAATTTTGTTGATTACGTTAAAATATATGGCAGATCCGGAAATGGAGGACCAGGTTCGGCCCACTTCCGCAGAGAAAAAGGAGAACCCAAAGGTGGTCCCGATGGTGGTGACGGTGGTCGTGGCGGGCATGTAATTCTGAGAGGAAATGCTCAAATGTGGACACTTTTACATTTGAAATACCGGCGCCATGTTTTTGCCGGACACGGAGAATCAGGAGGAAAACAATCGAGGCACGGTGCTGATGGTGAAGATATCTACCTCGACGTTCCTCTTGGCACGCTTGCTAAAGATTCTGAAACCGGCGAATTTCTTTTTGAAATTACCCAGGATGGTGAAACAAAAATTTTGGTTCAGGGAGGCCGTGGTGGTCTCGGAAATACGCAGTTTAAATCAGCAACGATGCAGGCGCCTCATTTTGCACAACCTGGCGAACCATTTATCGAAGGTTGGTTCACACTTGAACTAAAAATTCTGGCCGATGTTGGATTGGTTGGCTTTCCCAGCGCCGGAAAATCAACCTTACTTTCTGTTGTATCGGCAGCCAAACCCAAAATAGGTGATTACCCATTTACCACACTTGTTCCAAATCTCGGAATTGTGAGCTACCGCGATAATCAATCATTCGTGATGGCTGATATTCCGGGAATCATAGAAGGTGCGCACGAAGGAAAAGGGCTTGGACTTCGCTTTTTACGGCACATCGAACGAAACTCCATGCTTTTATTCATGGTTCCGGCCGATGCCAAAGATTATCGCAAGGAGTATGATATTCTGATTAATGAATTAAAGGAATATAATCCTGAATTACTCGACAAGGAACGCTTCCTGGTGATCAGCAAAAGTGATTTCCTTGATGAAGAATTGATTGAAGAAATTGGTAAAGAGCTGAGTGATATTCCCCATCTATTTATTTCATCGGTAACCGGACAGGGAATCACTCCATTAAAGGATAAAATTTGGCAAATTCTGAATCCAAAAAATTCAGAGTAAACTAAATTTCAACTATTTACTATTTTAATATTGACCATTTACTATTTTCTGGGCATTAATTTTTCCGACAGTAAATAGTCTAATTGTAAATTTTCATTCATTCAACTTGAGGCACTTTTAATGAATGGCATCAAACAAATAGATCAGTCGCTTTTTTTCTTCCTGAATGGATTACATAACGCATTCTGGGATAAGGCTATGTTTATATTTTCCAGTCGCGAAATATGGATTCCGTTCTATTTGCTAATTATTTACTTTATCATAAAGACTTATAAGAAGAATTCCGTTTATATTCTTATTCTGATTGGAATATCCATCGCTTTCAGCGATCAGCTTTCGGTGTTGGTTAAAAACCTGGTGGAGCGTTTCCGACCATCAAACGATCCGGCAATCAGCAATTTGGTACACCTGGTGAAGGAATACCGGGGCGGACCCTTTGGATTCTTTTCAGCACATGCGTCAAATACTTTTACAATTGCTGTAATTGCCAGTATGCTTTTTAAAAACCGGATGTTTTCCATTCTGATATTTGCCTGGGCTGTTGTGGTATCTTACACCCGAATATATCTCGGATTGCATTATCCCGGCGACATATTAACCGGATGGATTTGGGGGGCACTTGTTGGTTTTGGATTTTATAAGTTCATGGTATTCATACAACAACGCTATTTCAAATCCAACTTGCCCGAAATTAAGCTCAAGAATATCAAAAATGAAGAAGCCCTTAAACTGACCTTGTCTGTAATTATTTATGTCGCTACCATACTAGTTACCATAAACAGGTTAACCAAATATCAGTTTTTCGGCTAATGAATTCAGAAATACTCCTGAAATACCAGGAACTTGCCAATCTTTATCAATCAAGGTGTGACGCCAATAATGAAAGACTAAAACTTATTTCCTATACCCGATTTCTATGCATTATCGGGTTGATTCCCGTATGGATTTATGTGAAACCTTTTAGCATCCAGACTGCAATTGCAGTTTCTATCGTTCTGATTATCTTCTTTTTATTCCTGGTGAAAAAGTTCATTTCAACGGAAAAACAAAAGCATTTTTATCAGCATTTGGCAGAAATTAACCGTAACGAAATTAAAGCAATCCATCGGGACTGGACTCCATTTGATGCTGGCAACCAATTCATTGATCAACATCATGATTACAGTTATGATTTGGATTTATTCGGAAATGGATCACTTTTTCAGTTTTTAAACCGAACGGTTACACATTCAGGAAAAATACAGCTTGCATCACTCCTGAAAGAAAGCCTGCGAACTCCAGAGGAAATTCTTGAAAGGCAAACGGCCATTCAGGAACTTGCAGGAGAACTCAACTGGAGACAGCATTTTATGGCTATTGGAATGGAAACTGCAGAACAAAAAAATCAGAATCAGATAGATCAGACAATCCGAACAACCATTGACCTGAAATCACCTAAAACAATCAGATTATTGCGGTCTTTCCTTCCAGCAATTACAATCGTCCTTATTGGGCTAAAAATTACTGGAATTCTTAGTAGTTCATTTTACCTGATTCCGGTTTTTTCACAGTGGATTATCTTCATTCTTTACAGCAAAACAATCTCGAAATTTTACCGGCAATTCGAAAGTCAGTCAAAAATACTCAGCCGCTATTCGGAAATGCTTCAACAAATTGAATCAAAGTCCTTTTCAGGTAGCTATCTGGTGAAATTGAAAGCCACACTAACCAACAAAAATAAGTCTGCCAGTCAGATTACCTTTGAACTCAAAAAAATATTAAGCGAATTAGATTACCGACAAAATATTTTGATAGGAATTGTCCTTAATTCAGTCTTTCTCTGGGACTTGCGGTGCATATCCAAATTAAACAATTGGCAACAAAATTATGGGGATGATTTGCACAAGTGGTTCGAAGTTATTTCCGAATTGGATGCATTAAACAGTTTGGCAAATTGTAATTTTAATCATCCGGAATGGGTAACTCCAAAAACAAGCCAATCAGAATTTCTCCTGAAATCGATTGATATTGGACATCCTTTGATTGACGAAAAACGATCGGTTGCCAATTCATTTTCACTTCAGGATAACGAACAAATAGCAATCATTACAGGAGCCAATATGGCAGGCAAAAGCACCTTTTTGAGGACTATTGGAGTCAATTTGATTCTCGCATCGAATGGATGCAAAGTTTGTGCCCACAGCTTCGAATTCAGCCCAATTCGTATCTTCACCAACATGCGCACATCGGATAATCTGATGAACGATGAATCTTACTTTTATGCCGAGTTGTTGCGTTTACAAACCATGCTTAATTTAATTCGAAATGGAGAGCATTTATTTGTTATCGTGGATGAAATGCTAAAAGGTACCAATTCAGTTGATAAATTAAACGGATCCCGAGAACTGATCAGACAATTAATTTTGCTTAAAACTCATGGTATTGTGGCCACACACGACCTGGGACTTACCGAACTTGCAAAACAACATCCTCAATCGATAAAAAACATGTGTTTCGAGGTTCAATTACTTCACGAAGAATTAAGTTTCGATTATAAACTGACTGCAGGTGTAACCCGAACCATGAATGCAACTTTCCTGATGAAAAAAATGGGAATTATCCCGAATTAGGAAAAAGTCACTAGTCAATTGAAAAGCAAAATCATGCTAGGAAATCGTTATAAATTATGCGTGTAATCTGAATAAACGACGCATGCAGTTGGGGTAACTTCAACCAAATACCCATGTTTCCAAATGACTATTGACTCATGACTTTTTTCTTGTTTTTAGGCTTTGTGAAACAACCTCAATCCTACAATTCCGGTAACAATCAGTAGTATACAGATGGCTTTGATTAAATCAATTGGTTCTTTAAAGAAAATGAGTCCAAAAATAACTGTCCCGATTGTACCAATTCCGGTCCAAATGGCATAGGCAGTGCCCAGCGGTAAAGATTTTACAGCAAGTGAAAGAAAATAAAATCCAATGATCATCGAAACAATCGTAAAAATACTTGGATAAAGCTTCGTCCATCCTTCAGAATATTTCATTCCTACAGCCCAAACCACTTCCAGTATCCCAGCAATTAATAAATAGATCCATGCCATATCTTAATTGAATTTAATAGGGAAAATAAGTGAAGAAAACTGATTAAACCTTTCAAGTAAACCAATAATTACTTCATTTCATTCGATAGAAATTGAGAGAGTAAAGTAATATCAGTTAAAATTTACTTATACCTTATTTTCTTTAAAAATCCTTACCTGCGTAGCGGTCAGACCTTTTAATCCTTTTTCAATTTCAAAGTTCACCAGGTTACCTTCTTTAATATCTTCAAGGACATTGTTTATATGGACAAAAATACTTTCCTGACTTTCCGAATCACGGATAAACCCATATCCTTTTGAATCATTGAAAAACGACACCGTTCCTTTCCTGATTGGATCGAAAGGCATGTCTTTCTGTTTTTGAATGCTGATTTCAATATCTTCAGAATTAATTGAAGTCCGCTTTATATTGGGATCAGGAGGGGTCGAAGTAATCACTCCCCGTTCATCCACATAAGCGATCATATCGTCCAAACTACCGCTTTTCTCCCGGTCTTTCCTGTCCAAACGCTTCTTTTCCTTGTCTTTTCTCTTCTTGTCTTTTTTATTCCTGACTTCTTTTTTGTTGAACGTTTCCTGTGAACCACCCATAATTGTAATTTCTTGATTTTAACACTTGTAATGTTAAGGCTTTATTTTGAAAATATATAATCAATCTTTATATCCTTAACTTTTTGATAAAAAAAAACCTCCGACTCACTAAAGAATCGGAGGAATTAAAGAATGGCGACGACCTACTCTCCCACAACAATGTGCAGTACCATCGGCGCTGGCGGTC
>Ga0209261_10000142_pt1 | contig 19247 bp, 14 predicted proteins | sample DOMMetBare1Fresh_FD_187470 | JGI IMG/M metagenome (GOLD analysis project Ga0209261, IMG submission 187470) | Wetland sediment microbial communities from St. Louis River estuary, USA, under dissolved organic matter induced mercury methylation -... | ecosystem: Environmental > Aquatic >...
ACCTGATTGTTGCGTGGTGGGGCGAAGTCTGGACCGGACTGCAGGTCTTCTGCTGGCGCCAGCCCTTCCGCGCCGACGCGTTGCCCGACTACCTGCCACCGTCAGGTCCCAATCGCCGCGGCGTGGTGCTGGTGCACGGGTTCGTTTGCAACCGTGGCTTGTGGAATCCGTGGATGGGGCGCCTGACGGCGGCTGGCGTGCCGCATGTGGCGGTCAATCTCGAGCCGGTTTTCGGCTCCATCGACGAGTACGTGCAAACCATCGACGACGCCGTCCGCCGGCTGGAGGCGCTCGGGGGACAGCAGCCACTCATCGTGGCGCACAGCATGGGCGGCCTGGCCGTACGGGCCTGGTTGCGCGACCGCGACAGCGAGCGCAGGGTTCACTCGATCGTCACCATCGGTACCCCGCACGGCGGCACATGGCTGGCCAGATTCGGCTTGATGCCCAACGCACGCCAGATGCGCAAGAACAATGAGTGGCTGTGCTCGCTTCACGCCAGCGAAACGCCGCAACGCCTGGCGCTGTTCACCTGCTTCTTCGGAAATTGCGACAACATCGTGTTCCCTGCCATGGGCGCCAGGCTGCCTGGTGCCGACAACCGCCACGTGGCCGGAGTCGCGCACGTACACCTCGCCTTTCAGACGCAGGTGATCGACGAGGTGCTTCAGCGCGCGGTTGAGGATCGAGGCAGGCTCGCTACCGAGCGGCAGCGTACCGGACTGCGCGTCTAGCTGTCGAGGTCGCGCAGCAGCTTCATCGTCGGCTCGATGCCCATGTTGAGCAACGCGGCGATGTCGCGCACATCATCGGGCAGCGCTGGATTGTCCCAGCCGAGCGCCGTGTGCCGCGCCAGTCGAATCGCCAGTTGCACGTTTCGCACCTGCGGCGTGTCCACCTGGTGGCCGTCGCTGATGCGCACCAGCAGGTCCGGCAAGTGCCAGGCCTTCATCAGCGCCTGCTGCACGTCCACGAGTTCCACATTCAACGTCGCACGCTGCGCCTTGGTCGAACGCAAACTCGCGTCCGATTGCTGAAGTTCGGCGATCTGCAGGGCCAGATCCGGCGCGTGGCACCACAACAGCATCTCGGCGAAATCGTGCAGCAGCGCCGCTTCGTGAATGACTTCGGCGTCATGGTCCATGCGATGTACCGCGAAGCCCAGGGCAAATCCAGCTGCGCGTCGCGCGCGGTGCAACACGGCCTGCAAGCCATCCAGCGCTTCCGGTTGCGCCGCCAATTGGTCCTCGATCGTCGGCTGAAGGCCGAAATGGCGAAAGAACGGACCGATGCCCATCAGCACCAGCGCGGCGGTCGCTGTCTCGGCGTCGGTGATTCGGCGCGCTGTTCGGTGCGTCGACACGTGGGCCAGCAGCTTCAGGCACATCAACGGGTCGCCCGAAATGCACTCAGCCAGCAGACGGGCGTCGACCACATCCTCGCGAAGGCGCAGCTCCTCGAGCTGGATCGACGTCTCGCGCAACACCGGAATCTCAGCCTGGCGCCACAGCGCCACCCAGCCGTCCACGTCGCGCGGACGGCGTTGCCTCGAGGGTTGAGCGACGGCGGACATCGTATGCAGCAGGCTCGGGAAACATGCCTATCGGGTTATCGGCGGCGGGCCGCATGAACTTGAGCCTGGCCAACGCTGTAGTCTGGCCCGGTGCTTGTCGCAAGGTGGTGCCGGAATTCTCGACCGGATGGCCGTCAGGAACCCCAGGCGCGAAAATGCGCTGGCCCTGCGTGGGGCTCGCGCTTCGCGGCAACGCGGTGCACTGGCCCTCCCGGTCACCCGTGGCTACCATGCCTCCATGAACACCGCCGCGTTGCCAAGGAGCGTTGCCGGGCCCGAGGGCGAGCGCTGGCCAGCGTTGGGACTTGGTACGTGGCGACTGGGCGAAATGCCGCGCCAGGCCGCGGCGGAGGCGGGTCTGCTCGAGCGGGCCCTCGAGGTCGGTTATCGCCTGCTCGACACCGCCGAAATGTACGGTGAAGGCGGCGCCGAGCGGGTGGTCGGTCAGGCGCTGGCCACCGCCCTCGGCAAGCCCGGCCTGGTGCGCAGCGACGTCGTCATCGTCAGCAAGGTGTATCCGCACCACGCCGATGCAGCCGGGATGGTGAAGGCCTGCGAGTCCAGTCTGCGGCGATTGAAGATCGACACGATTGACCTGTACCTGCTGCACTGGCGCGGCGATATCGAGTTGACCGAGACCCTGAAGGGTTTCGAGTCGCTGCTGCGTCGCGGCTGGATTCGATACTGGGGTGTCAGCAACTTCGACCTGGCCGATATGCGCGAGCTCGATGCACTGGGCGGCAGTGCAGGCTGTGCCGCGAATCAGGTCTACTACTCGATCAGTCAACGTGGCATCGAGTTGAACCTGATGCCCTGGATGCGCGAATGCGGCATGCCGTTGATGGCGTACAGCCCCATCGACGGCGGCTCGTTGTCGCGCCACAAAGGCCTGTCGGCGTTGGGGCAGTCGCTCGGCCTCAGCGCCGCTCAGCTGGCGCTCACCTGGGTGCTCGAGCAGCCGCAGGTCATCGCCATCCCAAAGGCCGGAACCGAGCGCCACCTGCTGGACAACTGGCAGTGCCGCGACCTGTCGCTCACGCCAGAGACGCGAAGGGCCCTCGATGCTCTCTTTCCTCGACCCAGGAAGTCAGGCCCACTGGCGATGCGCTGAGCGCAAGCCGGCGCAACGAGCGCCTGTCGGTCGACCACGCGCGCTCAGTCTTCGTCCTTGACCCTGAACTGACCGACCAGTTGTTGCTGTGTTGCCGGCGGCACCGGGTCGTAGTGCGACAGGGCGATCGTGTAGCGGCCTTGACCCGCGGTGATCGCGTTCAGCCGCGATTGGTAACCGGTGAGTTCCGACATCGGCGCGAGCGCCTGGATGATCATCGTCCCGGGCGCGCCGTTGGCGCTGCCGCTGACCTGGCCGCGCTTGCTCGACAGGTCGCCAGTGATGTCGCCCATCGCCGCGTCGGGTGCCGTGATTTCCACGTTCACGATCGGCTCGAGAACGATCGGTCGCGCCTCGCGGATCGCCGCCATGAACGCCTTGCGGCCGGCGGTGACGAACGCGATTTCCTTGCTGTCGACCGAATGGTGCTTGCCGTCGTAGACGGTGACCTTCACGTCGACCACCGGATATCCGGCGATCGCACCGTGGGTCAGAACGTCGCGCACGCCCTTCTCGACCGCCGGGATGAACTGACCCGGAATCGTGCCGCCCTTCACCTCGTCGGCAAACTCGAATCCGGCACCGCGCGGCAGCGGTTCGACGCGCAGAAACACCTCGCCGAACTGGCCCGCGCCGCCGGTCTGCTTCTTGTGGCGGTGATGGCCTTCGGCCTTCGTCGTGATGGTCTCGCGATAGGCGATTCGCGGGGGGCGGGTGTTGACTTCGAACTTGTAGACCTCGCGCAAGCGTTCCAGCAGCACCCGCAGATGCAACTCGCCCAGACCGTAGACGATGGTCTCGTTGGTGCTGACCACGTGTTCGACCTTCAGGCAGGGGTCTTCCGACACCAGCTTGTTGAGAATCTCCCACATGCGTTGTTCGTCGCCGTGGCGCTTGGGTTCGATCGCCAGGCCATGGACGGGGACGGGAAAGGCCAGTGGCTTCAAGTGGAGGTGATCGTCCTCGGCGGCGTCGTGCAGCACAGCATCGAAGTGAAGCTCGTCGACCTTGGCCAGCGCGCAGATGTCGCCCGGCACGGCGCTCGGGATTTCGACATGGTCTTTGCCCCGCAGCAGGAAGAGATGTCCCACCTTGAACGGCTTGCGCCCGTCGCCCACGTACAGCAGGCTGTCCTTGGTCACCGTACCCTGGTAGATCCTGAAGATGCCCATCTTGCCGACGAACGGATCCACCGTCACCTTGAAGACATGCGCAATGACGTGCTGGTTGGGGTCGGGCACCGCCTGCATGGGCTGCGCCTGGGCGCCTTCGCCCTTCAGGAAGTCCGGCGGATTGGCCTCGGTGGGGTTTGGCAACAGCTTGACGATCACGTCGAGCAGCTCCGCCACGCCAGCACCGCTGCGCGCAGAGGTGAAGCACACCGGGATCAGATGGCCTTCGCGCAGCGCTTGCTCGAGCGGGACATGCAACTCCGACGGATCGACGTCACCGTCGTTGAGATAGCGTTCGACGAACTGGGCATCGACTTCGACCACCTGCTCGACCAGCGCGCGGTGCGCCGCATCCACCGAGCCGAAGTCGCTTTGGCCTTCGCGGTTGTAGAAGCAGTCGACGACCTTGCTGCCCGTCGCACTGGGCAGGTTCAAGGGCAGGCATTCCTTGCCGAAGGTGGCCTGGATCTGCTCCAGCACCGCACTCAAATTCACGTCCGGCGCATCGATCTTGTTCACCACGATCAGGCGGTCGAGGTGACGCGATGCGGCGTAGTCCATCATGCGCAACGCCATCGGCTCGATGCCGGTCACCGCGTTGATCACGATCACCGCCGTCTCCACCGCCTCGAGAGCGGGCAGCGACTGGCCCAGGAAATCCGGGCCTCCGGGCGTGTCGATGCAGTGGATGCGGGTGTCGGCATGATCCATGTGCAGGACCGCCGTGTTGAGCGAGTGTTGCATGCGCCGCTCCAGCGGGTCGTAATCGCTGACGGTGCTGCCGCGCTCCAGACTGCCTGGCGCACCGATCGCACCCGCGCGGTGAAGCAAGGCTTCGGCAAGGCTGGTTTTTCCGGCGGCCGCGGGCCCGACCAGGGCCAAGGTGCGGATGGCGGCAACGCCGGATGACGGTGGGCTTGGCATGGTGGCTGTCTCCTCGTGCGCTGGTGCCGAGGCATCCACCGCATCAGTTCGTGGCGATGAAGGCAGGGTAAGGGATCGGGCCGCGCGGCACAAGAGCGCATCGGCCCTGCTACGCTCGCGCCCAGATGCCGAGCAGCGACGCCCGCGCGAACCACGCCCACGCAACCGATGGCACGGTACCTCGGCGCGTGCTGCCGGTGATTGTGCTGGCGCAGCTGGCCGGCACTTCGCCATGGTTCGCGGTCAACGCGGTGATGACGGACCTTCAGCGCGAGCAGGGCTTCAGCGCGGCGGACCTCGGCACGTTGACCTCGGCCGTCCAGCTGGGTTTCATCCTGGGCACGCTCGTGTTCGCGTTGCTCGGCGTCGCGGATCGTTATTCGGCACGGCGCGTGTTCATGGTCTGCGCGTTCGCGAGCGGGCTGGCCACCGCGGCAGCGGTGCCGCTGGCGCATTCATTCGGCTGGCTGTGGACCTGTCGTGCGCTCGGCGGCCTGTTTCTGGCTGGCATCTACCCGGTGGGCATGAAGATCGCCGCGCAGTGGTATTCGCGCGGCCTGGGTGCCGCGCTGGGCCTGCTGGTGGCGGCACTGGTGGTCGGCAGCGCCAGTGCCCACGGCCTGCGTGCGATGGGCGCCGAGGGCGACTGGCCGGCGGTGTTCCTCGGGGTGGCGGTGTTGTCCGCCTCTGCCGGCGTATTGCTTTACTGGTTGGTGCCAGAGCCACGGACCGCGTCGTCGGCGTCCCGCGGTGCGGTTGCGCTGTCCTGGCGCTCGCTGGCGGTCATGGCCACCGAACGCCGGCTGCGAGCGTCGGTGCTGGGCTACTTCGGACACATGTGGGAGCTGTACAGCCTGTGGGTGCTCGTGCCGATGATCGTCGCGACCCGGCTGACGGGCGGCGACGGGTCGTGGGCGTCCTTTGGTGTCATCGCGGCCGGCGCCATCGGCTGCGCGGCGGGCGGCTGGTTTGCGCTGCGCTGGGGCAGCGCCCGGGTGGCGGGCGTGCAGTTGGCCATCAGCGGGCTGTGCTGTCTGGCGGCGCCGTGGGCGCTGGAGGCACCGACCGCATGGTTCGCGCTGTGGTTGCTGGTCTGGGGCATCACCGTGGTCGGTGATTCGCCGCAGTTCTCGACCCTGACCGCACGCAACGCGCCCCCGGCCGTGCAGGGCAGCGTGCTGACGCTGACCAACTGCATCGGATTTGCCATCTCGATCGTCAGCATCCAGCTGTTCGTGACGCTGGCGCAGGACCACCCGCTGGGCGCGCTCTTGCCCTGGCTGGGTGTCGGGCCGATGCTCGGCCTGCTCGCGCTGCGACCGCTGTGGCGCGAGTGACCCGCCACCGACCCGCGCTACTGGAACGCCACCTCGGCGAAGCTGCGCAGCTTGCGGCTGTGCAACTGGTCCAGCCGGAGCTCACGCAGCAGTTCGATGGCGCGCATGCCGATGCGCAGGTGCTGGTCCACGCGCTCGCGGTAGAACTTGTTGGCCATGCCCGGCAGCTTGATTTCGCCGTGCAACGGCTTGTCGCTGACGCACAGCAAGGTGCCGTAGGGGACGCGAAAACGAAAGCCGTTGGCCGCGATCGTGGCGCTTTCCATGTCGAGCGCGATCGCTCGGCTCTGGCTGAAGCGGCGCTCCGGGCCCGGGTGCGGCAGCAGTTCCCAATTGCGGTTGTCGGTTGAGGCGACCGTGCCGGTGCGCAGGATGCGCTTGAGCTCGTAGCCCTTGAGCTGGGTGACGTCGGCCACCGCCTGTTCGAGCGCGAGCTGGATCTCTGCGAGCGGCGGGATCGGCACCCACAACGGCACCTCTTCGTCGAGCACATGGTCCTCGCGCACATAGCCGTGCGCCAGCACGTAGTCGCCCAGGTGCTGCGTATTGCGCAGCCCCGCGCAATGCCCCAGCATCAGCCAGGCGTGCGGGCGCAACACCGCGATGTGGTCGGTGATGTTCTTGGCGTTGGCCGGGCCGATGCCGATGTTGACCATCGTGATGCCGCTGCGGTCGGGCCGCACGAGGTGGTAGGCGGGCATCTGCGGCAGCCGTGCAGGAGCGGCGCCCAACTCGTCGCCGGGCTGGGGGGGTGTGCCGACTCGGCGCGTCACCACGTTGCCCGGCTCGACAAACGCGGCGTATTTGCCCTTCTTCAGCGCCATCTGCTCGCGGCCCAGGCGGATGAACTCGTCGATGTAGAACTGATAGTTGGTGAACAGCACGAAATTCTGGAAGTGCTCGCTCGCGGTGCCGGTGTAGTGACGCAGGCGGTGCAGCGAGTAGTCGACGCGCGGCGCCGTGAACAGCGACAGCGGGTGCGGCTGGCCGTCGCGCGGTTCGTGCGTGCCGTTGGCGATGCCGTCGTCCATGGCCGCCAGATCCGGCAGGTCGAACAGGTCGCGCATCAGCAGGCGCCGCTGATTGTCGAGCGAGCCTTCCAGGTGTTCCTGGTCGGCCAGCGAAAAATGCACCGGGATCGGCTGCGTCGATGGTCCGACCTCCAGCGCCACGCCATGGTTGCGCAACAGCAGGCTGAATTGCTCCAGGTAGTAGCTGCCGAACAGATCCGGCCGCGTCAACGTGGTTTGATAGACGCCCGGTCCGGCCACGAAGCCATAGGTCAGGCGCGAGTCGGCGCGTGCCACCGTGGCGGTGCGAACTCGCACGCAGGGATAACACTCGCTGACGCGCGAGCGAAACGTGCGCCCGGCCACGAAGGCGTGCAGGGCCTTGCGCAGCCGGGCCACCGCGCCGTCATAGATCGCGGTGGCGTGGGCCAGCGCCGCCGCGGCGTCGGTGAAGGTCTGGGTGTCGGAGGAGCGTCGGCGAGTCATGGGCGTGATTGTCGGTGCATCGGCGCCTCGCGAAATATGCGGGCATCCATCGTGTACAGGTCGGGCGCCACCGCCACCGGCGCGTCGCACACCGACAGCACATCGCGCTGCAGGTCCAGCCCGGGCGCAATTTCGGTCAGCGTCAGCGAGCCGCCTCTCAGTTCGAAGACGGCCCGCTCGGTGATGTAGGTGACCAGGTGCCCAAGCGACTCGACGTACGGGCCACTGAAGCTCAGATGCTGCAGGCGCGGGACCAGCTTGTGCAGCTGGCCTTCGTGCGCGATGCGCAAGCGCCCGTCGGCGGCCTGGACCTGCAGGCCGCCCGCGGTGAGCGAGCCCATGAACACCACCCGCCGAGTGCTTTGCGTGATGTTGATGAAGCCGCCGACCCCCGCCACGCGCGTACCGAAGCGGCTCACGTTCACGTTGCCCTGGCCGTCGAACTCGGCCAAACCGAGAAACGCGATGTCGAGCCCGCCGCCGTCGTAGAAGTCGAACATCGACGCCTGATCGATGATGGCCTCGGGAAACGCGCTGGCGCCGAAGCTGAGAAACTGCGCCGGCGTGCCGCCCACCGGACCCGATTCCACCGTCACCGTGTAGTCGGCGTGGCCCTCTTCCCGGGCGATATGCCCGATGCCCGCCGGCATGCCGACGCCCAGGTTGACCACCGGAGCGGGCAGTTTCTGAAGCTCCAGGAACGCGCGCCGCTGGATGATCTTGCGCAGTCCCAGTGGGGCGGGGGCTTCGACCGCGTCGACACGCGGTCCCGCCCCGGTGTAGGCTGGATTGAAGGGCTCGCCGAACGTCATCCAGTGGTCGGCCGGGTCGTCGGCGATCACCAGGTGGTCGACCAGGATGCCGGGCACGCGCACACGGTTCGGATCGATCGACAATGCGGGCACGATGCGCTTGACCTGCGCGATGACGATGCCGCCGCAGTTGTGTGCGGCCTGGGCGATGGCCAGCAGGTCCTGGTGAAACGGCTCCTCTTCGGTGCTGAGGTTGCCGCGCTCGTCGGCGGTGGTGGCCCGGATCAGTGCGACGTCGACCTTCAGCCCGGGATAGAAGAGCAGTTCCCTGCCGCGCAGACTGATCCGCTCGACCCGCGGCTCCAGCGCCGAGGCGGCGGTGCACGGCGTCAGGCGCCCACCGTCGTGGCGTGGATCGACGAACGTGTGCAGCCCGATCGGCGTGATCACCCCGGGCTTGCCGCCGGCGATCGCACGAAACAGCTGAGCGATCACGCCTTGCGGCAGGTTCCAGGCTTCGACCGCGTTGGCGTTGACCAGCGCGCCGAGCCGCGGCGCCGAAATCCAGTGGCCGCCGATGATGCGGCGCACCAGGCCCTGGTGGCCGAAATGGTTGACACCGCGCTGCAATCGGTCGCCCTGACCGGCCGCGTACACAAGCGTCAGGTTGCGGGGCGAGCCGCGTGCCAGGAAACGCGCTTCGAGTGCCCGGCTCACCGCTTCGGCGTGCCCCGCACCGACGAAGCCGGCGCAGACCACGGTCGCCTCGTCGGCAATCAATTCGGCCGACTGCGCTGGCGTCAGGCAATGCATGTCTGCGAGTATGCGTCGGGTTGTTCACGCCGCCGGTTCGCCCGTGTCAAGCCGATCGGGCGGGGGCTTGGCGACAATACGACCCGGCAAGGGCACTGTGACGAGGGCATGACCGATGTGGAGTTTGGGATGCTGATGGACGAGGTGCCAGTGAAAACGGTCGAGGGTGTGGCCGAACTGGCGCGCCGCACCCGCGGCTTGAGCCAGCGCCATCGCACCGTCTTGCTGCTGGTGGATGGGCGCCGCACGCTGCAGCAGATCAGCGCCCTGGCCCTGGCCGCGGGCGTGCCGGCCGGCGTGTTCGATGAATTGCTGGCGCTCGGGCTGGTTGCCGCGCACGATCGCCTGGTCGACGAGCGGCACGACTCCGATCACATCGATCTGCCGCTGGTCAGCGGCGCTGGCGGCGACTCGTCGTTGCTGCCGTCTGTGCGCTCCCTGCTGCCGGAGTCCGGCTGGTCCACGTTGTCGGGCGCCCCGCTGGGACCGGAGATCGATCGGCCGCTGGAAGAGGCGCGCGAACTGCTGATGCGCGCACTGCGGCAGCAGGCACCCGTGGCCGGATCGATCACTCTGATGAAGCTGCGCCGCGCCGCGACTCGCGACGAGCTGGAGGCGTTGCTCGACGAGGTGGAGCAGCGGCTGCGCAAGCCGCGCCGGATGATCGTCGCAGCCCAAACGATGCGCCACGTGCGCCACCTTCTCGGCCTGCCCGGGCCTCGACGCTAGGACACCTGCCGCCGCAACAGGAAGCCCTCCAGCACCTAGGCGTTCCCACGCGGGCGGGGTCGCCGCGGCGCTGGTACTCTCGCAGCATGAGCCTGCTCGCCCTGGACATCGGTAACACACGGCTGAAATGGGCGATTTATGCCCGCGCCGTGCCGGGTGCAGCCCCGAGCCACAGCGGTGCCGTCTTCCTGGAAACCATCGACGACCTGGCCGAGACCGAATGGCGCGACCTGCCCGCACCGTCGGCCATCCTGGGTTGCGTGGTCGCCGGCGACGCCGTGCGGCTGCGGGTAGAGCAGCAGCTTGAGTTGTGGGACCTGGCGCCGCGCTGGATCGTGCCCGGGGCGCAACAGGCTGGTGTCGTCAACGGCTATGAGCACCCGTCGCGGCTGGGCGCTGACCGCTGGGTGGCGATGATCGGCGCCCGCTGGCATGTGCTGTCGCGCGGCACGGCGAGGCCGGCGCTGGTGGTGATGGTGGGCACGGCGGTCACCGTGGACGCACTCGACACCTCCGGCCGATTCCTCGGCGGCTTGATCCTGCCCGGCTTCGGCGTGATGCTCAAGGCGTTGGAAATGGGCACCGCGGGGCTCAAGGTGCCCACCGGCGAGATTGTGGAATTCCCGACCAACACCAGTGATGCGTTGATGAGCGGCGGCGCCTATGCCATCGCCGGTGCCGTGCAACGCCAGTACCGGCGCCTGCGCGAACGCACCGGCATGGAGCCGCTGCTGCTGATGGGAGGTGGCGCTGCCGTCAAGCTGGCACCGATCACCGACCTGCCGTTCGAGATGCTCGACACGCTGGTGTTCGACGGCCTGCTCGCGATCGCGTCGTCCGCGACGTGATCGCGGTGGCGCGCGACACCACGGCTCTCAAGCAAATGTGGCTCTGCCACTTTGCTTGAACCCCCACGGGGGGCGGGCCGGGCTGGCACGGCCCTGGGGGCGCTCAGAGGATGTAGCGCGACAGGTCTTCGTTGCGCGCCAGCTCGACCAGCTTGGCGTCCACCGCGGCGGCGTCGATCCGCACCGTCTGCCCACCCCGGTTGGGCGCGTCGAAGCTCACGTCGTCGAGCAGCCGCTCCATCACGGTGGCCAGGCGTCGCGCGCCGATGTTCTCGGTGCGCTCGTTGACGTCGTGGGCGATCTGCGCCAGCCGGCGGATCGCGGCCGGCTCGAACTGCAGCGTCACGCCTTCGGTGGCCAGCAGCGCCTGGTACTGCCGGATCAAGCTCGCGTGCGTGCTGGTGAGGATGGCCTCGAAGTCGTCCACCGACAGTGAACCGAGTTCGACGCGGATCGGAAACCGGCCCTGCAGCTCCGGGATCAGGTCGCTCGGCTTGGTCAGGTGAAACGCGCCCGACGCGATGAACAGGATGTGATCGGTCTTGACCATGCCGTACTTGGTGGTCACGGTGGTGCCCTCCACCAGCGGCAGCAGGTCGCGCTGCACGCCCTGGCGCGAGACGTCGGCGCCGCCCACTTCGGAGCGCGAGGTGATCTTGTCGAACTCGTCGATGAAGACAATGCCGTTGTTCTCGGCATGCGCCAGCGCACGGGTCTTGATCTCGTCCTCGTTGACGAGTTTCGCGGCCTCTTCATCGACCAGCAGCTTCATCGCCTCGCCGATCTTCAGCTTGCGCGATCGGCGGCGACCCTGGCCGAGCTGGCTGAACATGCCCTTGAGCTGCTCAGCCATTTCTTCCATGCCGGGCGGCGTCATGATGTCCAGGCCGGCCTTCGGTTCGGCCAGGTCGAGCTCGATCTCCTTGTCGTCGAGCGCGCCCTCGCGCAGCCGCTTGCGCATCACCTGGCGGGCTGTGTTGTCCGGGCCTGGCGTGGCCGAAAAGCCGAGCTCGGTGCGCGGCGGCGGCACCAGCGCGTCGAGCACGCGCTCCTCGGCGGCGTCCTCGGCACGGGCGCGGTGGCGCTGCATCGCGGCTTCGCGTTCGTGCTTGACGGCCATGTCCACCAGGTCGCGCACGATGGTGTCGACGTCCTTGCCGACGTAGCCGACCTCGGTGAATTTGGTGGCCTCGACCTTGATGAACGGCGCGTCCGCCAGCCGCGCCAGGCGGCGGGCGATCTCCGTCTTGCCCACGCCAGTGGGGCCGATCATCAATATGTTCTTGGGCGTGATCTCGGAGCGCAGCTTGTCGTCCACCTGTTGGCGCCGCCAGCGGTTGCGCAGCGCAATGGCCACCGCACGCTTGGCGGCCTGCTGCCCGACGATGTGGCGGTCGAGCTCGGAGACGATCTCCTGCGGGGTCATGCTGGCGGACATGGCAGCAGTAGGCGCCGCGGCGCCGTGTTGGACGTTATTCCAGCACCTCGATCGTGTGGTGCTGGTTGGTGTAGATGCACAGGTCACCGGCGATCTCGAGCGAACGCTTGACGATCTCCTGGGCACCAAGGTCGGTGTGCGCGAGCAGCGCCCGCGCAGCGGCCTGGGCGTACGCGCCACCCGAACCGATGGCCACGATGCCGTGCTCGGGTTCGAGCACGTCGCCGTTGCCGGTGATGATCAGCGAGGTTTCGCGGTCGGCGACCGCGAGCATGGCCTCGAGCCGGCGCAGCACGCGGTCGGTGCGCCAGTCCTTGGTCAGCTCGATCGCGGCACGCTGCAGGTGGCCCTGATGCTTCTCGAGCTTGGCCTCGAAGCGTTCGAACAGCGTGAAGGCGTCCGCGGTGGCGCCGGCGAAGCCGGCCAGCACCTGGTCGCGGTGCAGCTTGCGCACCTTGCGCGCGCTCGCCTTGACCACGATCTGGCCCAGCGTCACCTGGCCATCGCCGCCGAGTGCCACCGGTGCACCCGGGCCGCCGGCGCGACGAACACTGACGATCGTGGTGCCGTGGAAGATGGGGTGCTCGGCCATGGTCGGTGGTCCAGCCGCCGCTGTCGCGCGGCGCGGGCTTCAGATCTTGCGAATCTGGACCTTGGCGTGTTCGTTGATGCCCATCGCGCCGAAGAACAGCGCGACCAGGCGGTTCGAATCGATCAGGTTGACGGCGCGGTTCTCGCTGCGTTTGGCGAGCACCCAGTTGAGCAGATCGCCGGCGGCGATGAAGTCCACGCGGATCAGGCGGGCGCACGACACGGCGACGATCGGCGCGGTGGTGAGTTCGCGGTCGAGCTTGTTCAGCGTGGCGCTGATGTCGCCGACCAGTTGACCCGACAGCTCCACCGTGGCGACCTGGACGCCGGCATGCGATTCGTCGACCATGCTCGACTCGACAAAGCTGGTCGACACTTCGCTGACGATCGACATCGGCGGCGAGCGGGTCGACAGCGACGAGCCGCTGACGCGCACCGTGCACCGGGCGCGTTCCCACGACGGTGGCGACACCTCGTAGGTGACGCAATAGTCGATCGCCGTCTCGTCGAACTGGTCGGGTCGGTTGGCCAGCCGCAGCGCATCCAGTCGCAGCAACCAGTAGGCGGGGTCGGCGTCGCGCACGCCGGTCGGGGCGGCGTCCGCCAGCACCGTGAACAGCTGCTCGCCGGACAGCCAGCGCATCTCGAGCGACTGCCCGGCCCAGTGCCGCAGCAATTCCGACAGCTGGCCGGCAGCGTCGGCGTCGATGCGGCGCAGCCCGGACCAGTCGAACACCCAGGGCAACGGCAGTTGCAGCGTCACCGAGCGCAGGCGCGCGATCGCGTCGGTGTCGAGCAGCTCCGGGCAGACCCAGCCCACCTCTCCGGCGACGCGCGAACTCGAGGGCCGCTCCTCGGCGGCGGCCTCGGCGACCATCTTCGGCAGCGAGAACCATTGCGGCGCCGACCTGCCGAACTGGTGCACATAGTCGACCGCGAGCGATTCGAACCTGGCGTGTTGGCCGATCGCGCGATACAGGTCAAACAACACCAGCCAGGTGTCGCCATGCTGCGCGCGCGAGCCGCCCGCGCCGATCAACTGTGAAAGTGACTGCTCGCACAGCGCGAAATCCGCATTGGCAAAAGCGATGACTGCTTCGTCGAGCTCCGGATCGTGGGCGACCTCGCTGACTTCCACATCGAACGTGGCGCCAACCGCCCCGGCCAGGCCTTCTGCGCGCAACGCTTTGCCGGCCGCTGAACCTGCGGGTGCCAGCGGTGACATGCCGCCGCCCATCACCACCGGCGCGGGTGCGGCCGGCGGCGGAAGCTCCAAGTCCGACAGGGGCGGCAGCGCGGGAAGCCGGCCGGGATCGTCGGCGCCGGGAGGCGCCGTCACCACCGTGCCACCGGTACGCGCCAACGCGGCCGGCTGCGTTGGCGCGTTGTAGAACTCCGGGCTGCGCCGCTGGCCGGTGGCCAGTCCGCCCTCGCCCACCATTTGCTGCTCGATCTCGTCGATCTTGGCCTTGACGCCGGTGTCGGGCACGCGCGCCGGACTGTCGGTCATCCGGACCTCGGAGTCGTCGATGCGCGACGAGTGGCCCAGTGCCGCCAGTTGCTCCGGCGACAGACCCTCGCGCCGCATCTTGCGCAACATGTCGAACTCGCGTTTGCGCACGAAATCGTTGCGGCGCTTGCGTTCGATCATCGCCTTGAGCTCGGACTTCTCGAGATCGAGTTCGCCGCCGTCGTCCTGGCGCGAATTCAGGTCGGCCCAGTCGGTGGCCGGATTGGCAACGAAGCGCACCACCTTGCGAAAGAAGCTCTCGTCCTTCGCGTCCTTGGGTTGCTGCTGCTCTGCCATCTGGCGGTGCTCTCGGTGCGCGGCGGCGTTCAGTCGCCGAACATCTTCTGCTTCATCTCGCGGCGTTGCTGGGCCTCGAGCGACAGGGTGGCTGTCGGGCGGGCCAGCAGGCGCCCCAGACCGATGGGCTCGCCGGTTTCATCGCAGTAGCCGTAGTCCCCGGCCTCGATGCGCGCCAGCGACTGGGAGATCTTCTTGAGCAGCTTGCGCTCGCGGTCGCGCGTGCGCAGTTCGAGCGCGTGCTCTTCCTCGATCGTCGCGCGGTCGGCGGGATCGGGAACGATCGAGGTGTCTTCACGCAGGTGCTCGGTGGTCTCGCCGGCATTGGACAGCAGATCGTCCTTGAGGGCCTGCAGCCGGGCACGGAAGAACTCGAGCTGCTTTTCGTTCATGTACTCGGCCTCGGGCATCGCCAGAAGTTCCGGCTCGGTGAGATCGCGGCCGGCCTTGGACTTCCAGGCGTTGACGAGTTTCGGATCGGCCTTGAAGGCCGGGCGGACCGGCTCGATGTGTTCGGGCAAGGTGCGCTGCGGCGGGCGGGGCGGCGAAAATCGCTCGGCAAAGCGGTTGCCCGGGGTCGTCGCGGTGTTCGCGGGCTTCGCCAGCGGTTTGTCTTGGGTCTTTGGCAAGGGGCTCGGTGCAGGTTGCGGTGCGGTGGCGTGAGGTTTCACGGGCAGGGGGGCCGCGGCCGCCTTGGCGGCAGGCCGCGGCAGTGCCCTGGGGGCAGCGGGTGCCGGGGCTGGCCGGGAAGGCTTGGCGGCCGCCTTGACGGGGGCTTTGGCAGGTGTTCTTGCCGGGGGCTTCTTGGCGCTGGCGGCTGGTTTGCCTTTCGGCTTGACGGGTTTGGGTGCTGGCTTGGCCTTGGCGGCCGGTTTCGCGGCGGGCTTGGCAGCGGACTTCTTTGCCGGGCGATTGGGTGCGGCCTTGGCCGCCGCCTTGCCCGCCGTGCCCTTGCTGCGGCTTGGGGTGGGTTTCTTGGCAGGGCTCTTGGTCACGTCGACTTCACTCCTCGCTCTGATGCTTATACCCGCTTCCCGATCGGCGATGGTGGTAATCCTGCGTCGATTCGGGCGCGCGGATTGTAGCCATGCCAGCGCGCAATGAAATCCGCCTCAGGCCAGGCAGGCGTCGAGTCCCTGAAGCAGGATGTCCTTGGGCAGGTCGATGCCGATGAACACCATCTTGCTGCCCTTGCGTTCGCCGGGAGCCCACTTGGGGCCCAGGTCGCTGCCCATCAGCTGGTGCACGCCCTGGAACACGACCTTGCGGTCGCTGCCCTTCATGTAGAGCACGCCTTTGTAGCGCAGCATCTTCGGGCCGTAGACCTGCACGATCGAGCCGAGAAAGTCCTCGAGTTTGGCCGGGCTGAAGGCGCGGTCGGAGCGGAAGACGAACGACTTCACGTCGTCGTCGTGCGCATGGTGGTGCGGGTGGTCGCAGTGCTCGCCATGCGCATGGTCGTGATCGTGCTCATGGTCGTGCTCGTGGTGCTCGTCGGCGTTGAGGAACTCCGGATCGATCTCGAGCTTGGCGTTGAGATTGAAGCCGCGCAGGTCGAACACGCTGGCGATCGGCACCTCGCCGAAATGCACCTTCGATTGCGGCGCACGCGGGTTCATGTGCTTGATCCGGTGGGTCAGCGCGTCCACCGCCGCGGCGTCGACCAGGTCGGTCTTGCTGATGAAGATCTGGTCGGCGAAACCGATCTGGCGGCGCGCCTCCTGCCGCGTATCGAGCTGGCCGTCGGCGTGCTTGGCGTCGACCAGCGTCAACACCGAGTCGAGCAGGTAGCTCTCGGCGATCTCGTCGTCCATGAAGAAGGTCTGGGCCACCGGCCCGGGATCGGCCAGGCCGGTCGTCTCGATCACCACGCGGTCGAAATCGAGTTCGCCCTTGCGCCGCTTCTCGGCCAGATCGGACAAGGTGGAACGCAGGTCCTCACGGATCGTGCAGCAGACGCAGCCGTTGTTCATCTGGATGATCTGCTCGCCGGTGTCGGCCACCAGGATCTCGTTGTCGATGCTTTCTTCGCCGAATTCATTCTCGATCACGGCGATCTTCTGACCGTGGGCTTCGGTCAGCACGCGCTTGAGCAGCGTGGTCTTCCCCGAACCCAGAAAGCCGGTCAGGATGGTGGCGGGAATCAGGCCTTGAGACATGGCGGCTCCAGAGATAGCGAACGCAACTGGGGGCGTCTGGTGCCGGTTTCAAGCACGCCGGGCGCCGCCCCAATCGGGTATTCTCGCGCCAGAGCCATACTTCGACACCCAACGTGTCCGACCCGCAGCAGAGCCGCCCCATGCGGCTCGACCCCCGATCTTCCACCGACAAGCGCAGCCTGTTCGAGCGCGTGGTTGAATTCCTCTCGCCCGGGCCGGATTCGCGTGACGAGCTCATCGAGACGCTGGCCGACGCCGAGCAACGCGAGCTGATCGCACCCGAGTCGCGCATCATGCTCGAGGGCGTGATCCGCATGGCCGACATGATCGCCGGCGACGTGATGGTGGCGGCGCCGCGGATGGACCTGCTGGACATCGACGCCCCCTACGACGAGCTGCTGGCCGTGGTGATCGAGACCGGTCACTCGCGTTTCCCGGTCTACGAATCGAGGCGCGAAAACATCATCGGCATCCTGCTGGCCAAGGACTTGCTGAAACTGCAGCGGGCGCCCGAGCTGAACCTGCGCACGCTGCTGCGCCCGGCGGTGTTCGTGCCCGAATCGAAGAACCTCAACGAGCTGCTGCGCGACTTCCGTTCCAACCGCAACCACCTGGCGATCGTGATCGACGAGTTCGGCAACACCGCCGGGCTGATCACCATCGAGGACGTGCTGGAGGAGATCGTCGGCGAGATCGAGGACGAGTTCGACGAGCACGAGGCCGATCGGGGCGTCTATACGTTGGCCGACGGCAAACAGCGGGTCGCGGGCGACGCCACGATCGCCGCGGTGAACGAGGTATTCGGGGTGTCGCTTCCCGAGGACACGTTCGACACCATCGGCGGCCTCGTGGTGCACCAGCACGGCCGGGTGCCGCGGCGCGGCGAAACCGTCGTCGTGGGCGGCCTGAGCTTCACCGTGATGCTCACCCGCGGTGGTTCCGTGCGCTGGTTCCGGGTCGCTCCGGTGCCGCACGCCGAGCAGCCCGCCTGAGCGCGGTGACGCCGGCGCCGCTGCCCGTGCCGCCGCGACGCTGGGCGCCCGGGGCCGAGCTGGCCCTGCTGGCGCTGGCCGGTGCCGCGCAGACCCTGGCCTATCACCGCACCGGCGCGTGGTGGCTGCAGCTGCTCGCCGTGGCCGTGCTCGCGTGGCGCGTGCGCTGCGCCACAGCACGACGGGCGGCGGCGCTGGGCCTGGCCTTCGGCACGGCCTGGCTGCTGGCCGCGGTGTGGTGGTTGTTCATCAGCATGCACCGCTACGGCCATCTGCCCGCCTGGATGGCGGCCGCCGCCGTGGCACTGCTGTCGCTGACGCTGTCGCTGTACCTCGCGCTGGCGATGGCCCTGGCGGCGCGCTGGCGCAGTGCGCGGCCCGGGCACGACGCGCTGTTGTTCGCCGCCGTCTGGCTGGCCGCCGAATGGGCGCGCACGGCGCTGTTCACCGGCTTTCCCTGGGCGGCGTCGGGCTACGCGCATGTCGACTCGCCGCTGGCCGCGCTGGCGCCGTGGATCGGCGTGTTGGGTGTCGGTGCGGTGTCGGCCGGTCTGGCGGCGATGCTGTCGAATGCCCGGCGGCATCCTGGGCTCGCGGCGCTGGCGATCGCGGTGCCGGCAGTGCTCGCGTTCGCCAAGCCGGTGCAGTTCAGCCAGCCGAGTGGCACGCTGACGGTCAGCCTGGTGCAGACCAATGTCGCACAGGACGAGAAGTTCGCGGCCGAGCACCTGCCCGCGGCGCTGCAGTGGCTGGCGCGCACGCTCGATGCCGCGCGCGGGCAGCTGGTGGTCGCACCCGAGACGGCGGTGCCGTTGCTGCCGTCGCAACTCAAGGAGCTGGCGCCTGACTACTGGCCCGGCCTGGTCGAGCGCTTTGGCCGGGACGATCAGGCCGCGCTGATCGGCGTGCCGCTGGGTGACTACGACTCCGGCTACAGCAATTCGGTGATCGGCCTGACGGCGTCGGCCCCAGGTGCCGAGCCCTATCGGTACAGCAAGACCCACCTGGTGCCGTTCGGCGAGTTCATCCCCACCGGCTTTCGCTGGTTCACGACGATGATGGATCTCCCGCTGGGCGACTTTCTGAGGGGCCCGCCCAATCCGCCGTCGTTTGTGTTCCGCGGCGAACGCATCGCTCCGAACATCTGCTACGAAGACCTGTTCGGTGAGGAACTGGCGCAACGGTTCGCCGATCCGGGTCGCGCACCGACCATCTTCGCGAACATCAGCAACATCGGCTGGTTCGGCGACACGATCGCGGTGGACCAGCATCTGAACATCTCGCGCATGCGCACGCTCGAATTCCAGCGTCCGATGCTGCGCTCGACCAACACCGGCGCCACCGCGGTGATCGACCACCAGGGCCAGGTGACCGCGCAGCTGCAGCCGTTCACACGCGCCGTGCTCGACGGCCAGGTACAGGGCCGCACGGGCACCACGCCGTATGCCTGGTGGGCAGCACGCGCCGGACTGTGGCCGTTCGTGGCACTGGTGGTGTTGGTGGCG
>Ga0209261_10000143_pt1 | contig 19245 bp, 17 predicted proteins | sample DOMMetBare1Fresh_FD_187470 | JGI IMG/M metagenome (GOLD analysis project Ga0209261, IMG submission 187470) | Wetland sediment microbial communities from St. Louis River estuary, USA, under dissolved organic matter induced mercury methylation -... | ecosystem: Environmental > Aquatic >...
GCCAGCAGATCGTTGGCTGTTTGAGCGAGCAACAAGCGCAAGCCTGCCTTTTCAATAATTACTGAGGAAGCATAAGCTCGGGTTCCGCCCAAACTTCGGGTTTTCCAAAGTAATTTTCCATCTGATTTATTCAAGGCTATGACAGAAGTTTCATCTCCACCGGTCACATAAAAAACGGCTTTTTCAGAAATAGCTACTGATTCGGCTATTCCCCATTTATGAGGTTCACCTTTAAACTGGGATTGTGTGTCAACTGTCCAGATTAGCTTTCCGGAAAAAGCATCGACACACCCAACTTCACCCATTCCACTAACCAGGTAAATCCTGTCATTCTCAATGGTAGGTGTGCCGCGGGTTTCAGGATAGGTACGCGCCCATGCACGTCCATAGTTGGTCTCCCAGTTTTTTTTTCCGTTCAGATCATACGACGAAATGACGTCCATCGTGTCCTTCTTGCCACTAACATAAATAGTGTTTTTATACAAAACAGCAGATGAATAGCCATTCCCAATATCATTCAATTCCAAAAGAACTTTGGGTCCTTCTGCCGGCCAGCTTTTCAGGAGGTTTTGATCAGGATAGATTCCTGAACGGTTCGGTCCGCGCCATTCAACCACATCCTGAGAAAAAACATTCGCCGAAATAAACAGCATCAGAAATAATATGGAACCAAGTTTAATCATCCGCAAATCCGAATTTTTTAAGCTTTTATGTTGTATACAAAAAGAACATCGCCATGACGCAGATATAATTTACCATTTGCAATAAACGGATGCGACCAGAAAGGTCCTGCTCCTCCTTGCAATTTAAATGAACTAATCACTTCAAATCCTGCAGGACTGGGATTTACGAGGGCTACAGTTCCTGATTTTTCTTCCAGGATGTATAGAAGTCCATCAGCATAAACCAGTGCTCCTTTCGTCAGCCAGTCGGTTTCATATTTTACTTCACCCGAATTCCAATCCATGCAAATCCATTTTCCTTTACTATTACTTTCCCAGTTCGATCCGTAGATGTATCCATTCAATTCGATCAATCCGTGATGGTGATTATCGAGGGTCATATTACTCCATTTTTCGGAGACTGATTTTCCATCTTCGCTCATGGTGACCATTACATTCCGGTAATCGTATCCCATTGAAAGGAAAATGTCAGGTCCTCTAAAAGTTGGAGTATTGGCCCAGATCAATCCAGGTTGATCCCATTTGGCGCCATCCCAGTATTTGAAAGTCCAGGCAACTTTACCGGTTGCGGGTTCAAGTGCAACCAGATTGGTACCGGTTGCAGCCAGAATATACCTGAATTGTTTGTATTCATATATAGCAGGTGAAATATAGCACCGGGGTCCACCCACTGATTCACTTTGCCATACCGGTTTTCCGGTCATTTTATCGAATGCAACGATTGAAGTTAATTGTCCTCCGGGAGAACAAATCACTTTGTCATCGACAATCAAAGGTGATTCGGAAACTCCCCAGATGTGCCATTCCGATTTGTAATCTTTGTCGACATTTACTTTCCAGCGAATTGCCCCATCGGCAACATTCAGGCATACCAATTGACCGGTTCCGCTGATAATGTACACACGGTCATCCTCAACAGTCGGTGTACTGCGCGTATCCGGAAAAGATTTGGTCCATGAACGTCCGTAAGGCACTTTCCATTTGACTTGCCCATCAGGCGTGATGCACGAAAGATAATCGAGGGTATCAATCATTCCCGTTGCAAAAAGTAATTTATCGGTTGCCACAACTGAAGAATATCCTTTTCCGATGCCTTCCACTTTCAGCACTAATTCAGGCCCGGCATCAGCCCATTTCTTCAGAAGACCGGTATCGGTAAATTTACCGTCGCGGTTGGCTCCACGCCACTGAACAGGCTGAGATACAGCAACAATCGCTATCAATAATAAAGCAAATGCAAAGTTTAATCGTTTCATTTATTTATTCGGTTTAAGTTTGATTTTTTTTTCTGTTTTAAATTCAAGTCACGATTGGTTTTCATTTAAAATTCCAATGATTTGATCTGTTTTCAAAATTGTGGCAAATTCTTCATTTAAACTGGCAAGGGCCGTTTCGTGAATAATTTCCGCCGAAAACAACTGCCCTTTCATTCCCCGTTTGCAAAAGGTTGCGGAAGCATCTTCGATTAAATAAGTATCAAAACCAAGGTTTCCGCCCATCCGGACGGTTGTTGACACACATTGGTCGGTGGTAAGCCCGGCAATGACCAGTTTTGATATTTGAGATGTTCTAAGTTGCTGTTCCAGATTGGTTCCGATAAATGCACTGTTCACATTTTTCCTGATGATTATTTCCCCTGCCAAAGGCAAAACTTCATCCATAAAATCATTTCCCGGTTGTCCTTCAGCTAGTCTTGACTTTGGATTGGAGGAACAATGTTTGGCATGAAAAACAGGCCATCCTTTTAATCGCCAGAATGCCAGCAATTTCCCGGCATTGTGTTCAGCTTCAGGATTGTTCCTTTCGCCTCCCCAGTAGTCTGTATCCTCGAAACCTTTCTGAATGTCTATCAGGATGAGTGCAGGTTTATCTTTTACTGAAACAGCCATTTTTATCTTTTAATTTATTCTCAACTCCTATTCTGAAATTTTATAGGCAATCAGCACATTTCCGTGGCGCACGTACAAAATACCCTTATTGATTACCGGGTGCGCCCAATGCTGCTCTGAACCCAAAGTCACTTTGGTTTTGGAAATCACCTTTAATCCCGTGGGATTCATTTCTGCCATAAACAGTTCGCCTCTTTCAGAATAGCCAATCAGTTTATTATTTGCAGCAATAGCTACTCCTTTTCCTACTTCGGTTGAAGCATATTTCTGTTCACCTGTTTTCCAGTCGATGCATTGCCAGCTTCGGCCATTGTCGCCCGATCCGTAAATGTAACCATCAAAAAATACGGCACCACCCTGACGGTTATCCAGACTTTTTAACTCCCATTCTTTGGTAACCGCACTTCCATCGGAGCTCAGTTTCAGCTTTTCGCCGCCCTGTCCCCAACCACTAAAAACGAATAATCCACCATCATTGTAAATAGGGGTATTTGGATGTACGGACCATTCGTTGGGATGCGGAAAATTCCACAACAATTTTCCGGTTGCGGCATCAATTCCTAAAACGTGACTGGCCGTATGTGTAACAAGCAACTGACGTGCAGGTAACTGAATTAACAAGGGAGTACAATAGGCAGATAACTCACCTAATCCGTTGCAATTCCAGATTGTTTCGCCTGTCAAACGGTTCAAAGCCATCACATTGTTTGTTTTTCCTCCGGGGGTACAAAATAGTTTATCACCGCTGATCAGAATTGATTCGGTAAAGCCCCACTGAATGTTTATTCCATCCATCTGGACTTGAAAATCCTTTTCCCACAAGGGTTTGCCTGCGTTGGTATCAAGACAGACCAACTTACCATTTCCGGTTAATAAATAGGCCAGATCGCCCACGATGGTAGGTGTTGACCGGGTTCCAGGATAGCTGGTATCAAACTCTTTTCCAAACTGAAACTGACTCAGTTCTTTCCCATTCATGTCGAGTATGAATAAAACAGCCTGACCGTTTATCATACCATTAATGTAAATTTTATTATTACCAAAAGCCGGTGAGGAGAATCCCTGGCCAAGCTTATCAAAGGTCCATTGGATCTGTGGACCATCAGCAGGCCATTGGGGTAAAAGTTTATCTACCTGATAAATTCCGGATGAATTTAGTCCGCGCCATTTGGTTGCATCCTGTGCAAATGACATTGCTGAGAGGCAAACCAGCGAAAACACAAATAACAGAAATCGATTCATATAATTGGTTTAAATTGATTTTTGTAAAAGTATTAAGGATCGATCAGTAATACAACACGATACAGAATTTAATAAGGTTCTAAATAATAAGATTCATTAACAAAATTATTTTCAAGGAATTCCAAGTATATCACTGATTAGTTGAAACTTAAAAAACTAAAAGCCAGGGGAAGCAATTCTTCTGTTAAAAATTATCTCCGTAAAAGTATCCTGAAACTTCAATCGCTCAGGTATAAAAAATCACCTTCTTTATAAGAATAGTCCAGTTTATACTGAACAGGAAATGACACAGCACTCACCTTACCGGAGTTTGGATCCGTTATGCATGATGAATGGACTTTTGGAAATTTTACAAAAGCCTTTGTATGCTAAAATGAAGCTGAATTAAATTCCGGCATAAATAATCATCCCAATTCCAATAAAAAAGCAAATAAACATAGTAGTCAATAATCCGGTAGTATTTTTTGAACCTTTAAATTCTTTCCAGATGAATACACCCCATAATGCTGCCACCAAAGTTGCTCCCTGACCTAATCCATACGAAATGGCGAATCCGGCTTTTCCGGCAGCAATAATACTGAAAGTCATACCGATACACCATATCACGCCTCCCAGTATCCCGGTAAAATGCTCTTTCAAACTTCCTTTAAAATACTGCGAATAGGTAACCGGAGTGCCTTCAAATGGTCTTTTCATCAAAATCGAATTCAAAATAAAGTTACTGATCAGAATTCCTGCTGAAAAAATAAAAACGGCGGTATAAGGCGTCAGAAATCCGGCTTCTGGCTGTTCAAAACTGGTTACCATCGATTTGGCCACAAACCGGTAGAACAGGGCCATTAATATGCCTCCTACCACAGACAATACAATTCCTTTGGTGGGTACTTTATGCGATTGCGAAGCTTTTTTACGGTAGGCTAAAGCATCGAGCACAATGGCAACAGCGATTAAAGCTACACCGATAAAAAGCCATACAGCATTTCCCTGCGGATTGGCCATGTAATTAATCAGTACGCCCAAAACAAGCGCTATGCCAATGCCAACAGGGAAAGCTACCGACATACCCGCAATGGCAATGGCGGCTGCTACCAAAATGTTGGCCGCATTAAAAATTATTCCGCCAAGAAAGGCATTTCCAATGTTTTCAATTCCGGCCTGACTAATATCTTCCACAAAACCGCGCCCCAGAACACCCGAACTTCCGAGTGTGAACGAAAACAAAAGAGACATCAGGAGAATGCCAATCACATAATCCCAATAAAAAAGTTCGAAGCGCCATGATTTTTGAGCCAGTTTCTGGGTATTGGCCCACGAACCCCAGCACAACATGGTTACCACACAAAGAACAACTGCAAGTGAATATGAATTGACAATATACATGATAGTTATGAGTTATAAATTATGAATTATTTCGGTTCGTAAAGCATCAAATCATCCAAAATATCAGCAATTTTCTGATAAGGGTATTTATGAACGAGAAAGGAATGATTGGAATTCTGATTCGGATTCCAGGTATTCGAACCATCCGGATTACAGATAAAAGTTCCATTTCCGGAAAGGTAAAAATAGGTTTCAGGATTACGGATGGCACACAAAACGGCGGTATGGTCCCACGAATTGCGGTTCAACGATTTCTTGTTTTCGTAATTCGAAAGACAATACTGGTAGGCCCATTGCACCGGACTTCCTTTGGTTCCCTTTGTGGCCACCTTATTGCCGGTCATGATTTTTACCCCAATTTCGAAACCGCTGAAAAGAATGGAAGTCGGCCAGTTTTTGATTACGTATTCAGAAGCTTTGGCATGCTGGTTAATATTAAATTCGTTCCCCTCCGGAAATCCGCCAGCCATTGCCACCCATTTCTTCACCTTTTTTGCCACCAGTTCTTTTCCTGAAAGTTTGCTAAATTGATCTGGTTGTGATTTCAGAAGTGTTTCCAAATTGGAAAGAAAGCCAACAGTGACAATTACAACACTTCCATCAGGCTGTGAAGCCAGTACTTTCCGGTAAACTTCGGTTGAAGAGGGATAATCAGCATTCGTCTTCAGTTTGGGTAAATATTTCACCACCAATGAATCGTTCCAGTGATTGGGGCACGAAAACTTAGGAGCATCCGGTCCGGGCACGCCAATCGGGATATTCGGTATCTGAAAATAGCGGTTAAAAACTTCAAGTGTTGGACCAATGTATGGATATCCGTCACTTGCCATAGTCGCCAGAATTTCGCATTCACCTTTGGCTGCCAGCGCATGCAGAATAGTAATGGCACCCACATCATCGAAATCAGGGCCCATATCAGTGTCGAAAATAATCTTAACAGGTTGCACTAACTTCTGTGCTGAAGCTGCATACAAACTGCATACAAGGAGGAGGAAAAGGAGGTGTTTCATAGTTGAATAGTTATGTCATTTTTCGTCATTGATAGTCATTGATAGTCATTGGTTGTCATTGGTTGTCAATCAATTTACGAATTAACGACAATTAAATGACGCGAAGCTAATGACAATAAATGACACCAATTACTGAAACGAGAACTTATAATTATCGCTGATTTTATCGCTTGTTTTAAACACCAGAAATTCATTAATATAAACATTAGCAGCAAGGGCTTCCGGACGTTTTTCACCTTTCACCACCACCTTAATGCTGTGTTTGCCTTCAGGTAATCCGGTGATGTGGTACAGATCCATGTTGTCGTGCTGCTGATTGGCAAAATCGAAATAGCAATCGATAGTACGTTTAAACTCGCCATCAACAAAAATATCTGCTTTTCCACCATCTTTCCACCAATTCCCTGATATTTGAGCACCAGTTCCTTCAAAGCTAAAACTTAGTTCATCGCCTGCATTGGAACTGAAAACTGCCGAAGTTTTTACTTCAAGAGCAGTTTTATCTTTTGCCCCTACAAAAGACCATTTGCCTTTTAAAACAACCGCATCTTTATCTGATGCACTTATTTTACTGTCGAATACCAGTTTTGGGAAAGAAACCTCCAATGGGAAAGCTTGTGGTTCCTGAACTTTAATCTTCAGTTCAGTCGCTGTAGCTTCGCCGCCGTTTTCAACTGCAAGTTTCTGAGCATAGTCAATGGTTTTTTCAACAGCACTGTTAAACGAATAAGTCGTATTATCAAACAAGGAGTCACCCATGGCATTGACTGCCTGTTGATATTCGGCCGACAATCCTTTCATCCCCTTGATTACACCCAGAACAGCCATTGCATTCGATGGATTGCAGTCTGAATCCTGACCACAGCGTGTGGCTATTTCCATTGTTTTTGCCGGATTGCCATCGCCATAAAGTAAGCCCATTACAATGTATGCACCATTCAACTTGGCATCAATATTAAACGTGCTTCCTGCTCCGCAAATCTGTACTTTTCCCCATTTGGCTTCGAGTTCAGTCCAGGCAGCGCGCCAATCGGTTGGATTATGCTGATGCAGCAAAATTACATCTTTCACGATTTTCGAATAATCGCTTTCAGCAGGAATAGTCAGTAAAGCCTTGTCAATGATTTTTGCAATATCGTTTTCAAAATAGGCTTCAGAATAAAGTGCTGCAACAAAAACTCCCCCATAAACGCCATCACCGTAATTCATGATGTGACCAATTTTATCAGCAATTTTGTTGGCTGTTTGTGGCATTCCGGGGCACATAAAACCAATGTAATCGGCTTCAATCTGAAAGTCAATGTCGTCGGCATGAATATTATAATCGGGATGACCGGATTGCGGAGGAAAGATGCTGTCGTAAAAATTCTTTCGGGCCTGAACATTGGCATGCCACAACTGAAATCCCGCTTTGGCAAATATTTCCTGGAATTTCTTAGCCGGCGCATCCATTCCATATTTGTCCATGGCCATTAAAAACGACAGCTGCACATAAATGTCATCCTGCCAGATGGATCCTTTCACATCAGCGGGTTTCCATTTGATTGAATCTTCGTAAGTTTTTCCCTGTGCCCTGAATTCGGTTGGTGCACCGTAGGTTACGCCAATCATTTTCCCGGCCCAGCCTCCGGCGATTTTATCTTTCAGTGTTTCAGTTGAGATGGTTCGGATACCTGGATTTTGCTTCTCAGTACAAGAAAAAAATACCAGGAAAAAGAAAAAAGGAACGAGGAAAAAAGAAAGTTTTCTCATATATCTGTATTTTAGGTTAGTTCTCAATTTCATTACGATAGGGCACTGATGATTGCGCACCAATCCGGGTTACCGAAATGGCGGCAGCCTGATTTGCAAAAGCAATTGATTCCCGAATCGTTTTTCCTTCGGACAAAGCAACTGCCAGCGCACCGTTAAATGTATCACCGGCAGCAGTTGTATCAACAGCCTCCACTTTAGGAGCCTTTATTACTTCAGATTTGCCGTCTTCCAATAAAAACGCACCGGCAGCACCCATGGTGATAATCACCACCTCAACACCTTTTTCGTGCAGTATGGATGCAGCTTTCAAAGCCGAATGTTCATCAGTCACCTTCATTCCGGTCAGCAATTCAGCTTCTGTTTCGTTCGGGGTAATTAAATAAAGGTTTTGCAGCAATTCACCGGAAAGTTCAGTAGCGGGAGCTGGATTCAGAATCACTTTCTTCAGGTTTTTGGCAGCAAAAGAGGCAATATATTCAACAGTAGAAATTGGGATTTCGAGTTGCAGAAGTACAAATTCAGAATCGTTGAGTTCAGCCAAAGCTTTATCAACATCAGCCGGGCAAAGTGTTCCGTTTGATCCGGAAGCAACCACGATTGAGTTTTCGCCCTTTTTGTCAACCGTAATTAAAGCTACTCCGCTTGGATTTTCATGATCGACAGACACAAAACCGACATTAATTCCTTCTTCTTTGAGTTGCTTTACAGCCTGCTTGCCAAAAATATCGTCACCAATTTTACCAACAAAAGTGACTATTCCACCGAGCCGGGCCGCAGCAACCGCCTGATTAGAGCCTTTTCCCCCGGCATTCATTAAAAAGCGTCCACCCAAAATGGTTTCACCCGGAGCAGGGAAATGATGAGTTTTGATTACCATATCGGTATTGGAGCTACCGACGACAAGAATTTTTTTGGTTTTCATCAGGTTAGATTTTTCATAAAAGTAAATTTTATGAAGCTATTATCAAAACCTGATTGTTAGGAAATTAGAAATACCTTGAAACCTTTTTTTTGTAGTCTTTATATTCGTCGCCAAATTCCTTCTCCAGATACTGCTCTTCGCCAAGTATGATGAAATGATGCACAATCATTCCGTACAACATAATCGCGAGAAGCAGCAGACTGGGCAGATAAAGAAAAGTTGCCGTATTCAGGAAAATAAAACTGGCATACATCGGGTTGCGGCTGATTTTGTAAATACCGCTGGTTCGAAGTTCATGTTTTCCCGATGGAAGTCCGATATGCGTTACCAATCCCATTGACAAATAGGCCGGAACGATGATTAAATTGGCCGGAATCAGAAATACAACAGCCAGCAACTTCTGAACGTCCGGTGTAAAATCCTGAATAAGGAACGGCACTGAATTTCGGTATTCAGGAAAAACAGCGACTACAGCGAACAAGGCCCAAACTCCAAACAGCAAAAATTTTCCGGTATAGAACAAAACTGGCTGAATAGTTGGTTTTCCCATGGCATTATTGCCGCTTTTTGCCAGAAAAGCACCCAAAACAAAAGTTGCCAGAATGGGCAGACTGATTAAAACGGCCAAACTGTAATCAATCCAGTTCATTAAATACTTCCTTTAAATTGATAGCCTAAATCAGTAACAATTGCCTCTATTTCAGCCAGATTAATTTTTGAACCTCTTACTTTTACCTGAGATGTATTCTTGTCGGCAACAACTTCATCAATGCCATCAAGTTTCGACAGATTACGGTTAATACTTGCTTCGCAATGTGAGCAGGTCATTCCTTCCACCCGGATAGTCTGAAAAGTTTCTCTTGTCATTTTCTTTTGTTTTTTAATTCGTTCAATAAAATATCCTGAAATAATGGATCCGATCAGAATCAGCGAAGAAGTTATTCCAACCCATGCCGGAAGCATTTCGTGATCCATTCCGTCATGATTGTGATGCATTTTACTCATGATAAAGTCAGCAGGAATCAGCCAATTGGTGAGCAATCCGAAGAAAATAGCGCCACCAATGATAGAACCCAGATAAATAGAAAGGGATTTCTTTCCCATTATTTTTCCAAGAACTGTGATGGTTGCCACGTTGGTTGCTGGTCCGGCCATCATAAAAACAAGGGCTGCACCGGGCGAAACTCCCTTCATTAAAAGTACGGCGGCAATTGGAATTGAACCTGTTGCACAAATATACATCGGGACAGAAGCAGCCAGAATGACCAGTATTTCAACAAATCCATATCCCTTAAACATGGAAAAAAATCCATCAGGAATAAGTACTGAAATCAATGTGGCAACTAAAAAACCAAGAAGAAGCCATTTGGCGATATCCTGAAGTAATTCAATAAAGGCATAATCAGCAGCCCGAATTAAAGCGTGCGTTTCCCTTTTTGGCGGTGTATGGCAATCGCACGAAGCATTGTTGCAATCATCTGCCTTTTTCCCAACACTTTTAATATCCAGTTTTAAGCCCGCGAACAGTGGATTCGTAATGACAGGGGCAGGTTTTGGTTTTTCTTTAATGAACCAGTTGGTTAAAACACCTCCTATAATTCCGGTGGTAAATGCAACAATGGGTCTGATAATTGCAAACGGCCATCCCAGCATGGCATACGTTGCAAATATAGAATCGACTCCGGTTTGTGGAGTTGAAATCAAGAATGAATTGGTGGCTCCTTTTGATGCTCCATTTTTGTAAAACGAAATTCCTGTCGGGATTACACCGCAAGAGCAAAGTGGCAATGGTACTCCCAGCAATGAAGCATTTACAGCTGATTTGAAATTCGGTTTTCCTAAATATTTGTCGATGTGTTCCTGTGGAAAATAAACTTTCAGCAAGCCGGCAAATACCAATCCAAAGAGTAGCCATGGCGCCATTTCATTGAACAAACGAACCAATTCAGAAAAATAATTCAATATAAAATTCATCATAAGCTCTCCTCTTTTTCTTCACCAGAAAATACTTAAAACAGATATCAAAAGTAGTACAATTTAATATATATAGTTATCTGGATATTTAAATTTTAATGAACAGTTAACGCCTTCCAAAAAGTTCGGTCATAACATGACCGTTGGAGTTGGGCAATTCGAAACCCATTAATTCAGCTATGGTTGCCGGAATATCAATCTGCTCGCGTGTTACTGAAGTTATCATTCCGTTTTTAAAATCGGGACCACAGGCAAAAAACCCAAGATGCCGGCAGCCATCACAGCCGTCGCCATGCGAAACAAAACCATCAGCTACTCCATCCAAATGTCGTCCATGGTCGCTGGTAACAAAAAGTGTGGTGGTATTTTTATAAACCGGATCATTTTGCAAATAGGCCCAAAGTCGAAAAATATATTCATCCGTTTTGCTTATTGAAGATGTATAGCTATTCCAGATTCCCGAGTGAGCCGAAAAATCCGGATCGCGGAAATTGATCAATACCAGATTCGGATGGTTTAGTTTTAAAATTTCGAAGGTCGTTTTTAAGGTCAGGCTATCCTCCCGATATCCACTGCCAAAACCTTTCCCATCGACTCCGGAATTTAGTGAAGGAGTATATTTTCCCTGCCAAAATGGATTGATACAATCAGCCAAAACAGCCAGTTTATCTTTGCTGGTAATGATCCACGACTTTTGCTGATTGCTGCCATAAACCTGATTCCAATATTGCATGAACGAAGGGTTGGCAGGCCATTCTCCACCTGAGTTGTTGATGGTTTGATAAATGCCCGTTGTCAGGCTGGTGTGTCCGGCTGAAGTATAGGTATCACCTTTATTATAAAACCGTGTATTTACCACTCCTTCCTTCAACATTTTGTTCGTCATGAAAGGCATAAACTGATGCAATGAGTCGCTCCAGCTTTCAGTGTACCGAAGTCCGTCGGCTACTACAACAATGACATTTTTAGTCAGATATGACCGGTCAACTTTCTTTGACTGGAAGAAAGGATATTCGTAGTCATTAACACAGGAACATAAAAATGCTGCGATAAAAACTACAAGCATTCCATACTTTGGAACTTTATAACTTACTGCCCGAATATCTAACTTCATATCGTTATCACTAAAAAATGGTCTATTGTAAAGCAACTCAAATATCGCCCAAAATAAGCTAAAGTCTTCCGTTATAAATTATAATCTAATCCGATTGGGAATAAAAAGCTCCTATAAAACAAAACGAGGCTATCTTTGCGGACAGCCTCGTTTTGGATTTTAATTGTGCATTATTATTTTATTGCCTGAGCACAAACAGTCTTGATTTGTTTGGCACCGGCATTGGCAGGGTCAAAACTCAATGCCTTCTCGGCAAGCGGCAAAGCCTGCTTAAATTCTTCAGCAGCCAGTTTTTCAGCTTGTTTATAAGGCTCTTCGGTGGTTTTCAGTTTGCCAGCTTTAATCTGGTCGTTAACTTTGTTGATGATAGCGCTTCCTTTCGCATAGAAGGAATTAGCTTCGCCCACATAATAAGTAGCAAGTTTGCTCAGAACTTTTGGATCATCGGCCTTAACAGCATAAGCTGCTTCCAAAGCTTTCAGGCTTTCTGCATTGTTTTTGGTAATTCGGTAAATATCTGCTTTATTAACCAATGCATTCACTTTTTTATAATTCATGGCAATCACCTGGTCGAAATATTTGTGTGCCTTTTCATAGTTTTTTGCACTCATAGCACAATATCCCATGTTATAAATCATGGAAGTATCAACAATTGGCTTGTCACCTATTTTGGCCAAGGCTTTTTCATAAAATTCGAGTGCTTTTGGAAATTCCTTATTCTTGATGGCATTATTTCCTTCACTGGTGTAGGCTGAAGTTAATTTGGTGGTTACTTTGGCATCGGCGGGCGCAATGGTCGAAGCCAGTTCAAGTGTTTTAATGCTTTCGGCATTATTGCTCATTGCTCTAAAAGCATCAGCTTTACCAAACATGGCATTTATCTTCATTGCATTCATGGCAATCACCTGATCAAAATACTTCACCGCTTTTTCATAGTTTTTTGCACTAAGTGCGCAATATCCCATGTTATAAATCATGGTTGAATCAACAACAGGCTGATCACCCCATTTTACCAAAGCCTTTTCAAAAAGCTCAAGCGCTTTGGGAAATTCTTTATTCGTTAAGGCTGCATTTCCTTCATTTTTTAATTCCGCAAAGGACTTTTCCACTTCCTGAGCATTTACTACCAGAACACTCACTACCAACAGTAAAACAAAAAATAAACTCTTCATATTCGTATCATTTTTATTAGGGTTTTCGATAAAAATTTAATCCACTTAAAATTTTAAGAGGTTCAAAAATAATCATTAAGAACAAAAAACCTAAGAATTAGTTAACATGAAGCATCTTTTTTTCACACTTCTTGTAAATTTTTAATCGATTTTAAGGATTAAACATGTCAGGAGTAAAATAACCCAGAATGCTCCGGGCCATTGCCAAGCCCAATTTTGCTTCCGGATTGAGCGGATATAATTCAAGAACAGCCGAATAATCATTCATAGCATTTCCCCAATTTTGCATTTTATAATGAATCCTTCCCCTGAGGTTCAGAGCCTGAATGTCGGATCCATTTTTTGCAATAAGTTCATCCAGAATTTGCAATGCCTTGTCCAACTCATTTTGATCCAATAGTTGTTTTGCTTCAGTAATATCCATCTTATTCCTTATATATAATTACTTTTTAAGACCTGTGCCGTTTCGTCCGAAACGAAGAAAATGCCCCGATCAACATTTGTGCGCGGACGGGTTTTCGCTGTCGCTATCCAACCCCGGGTTAAATTTCACTTCACCCGGGGCAATTGATATTTAACCCCTTCAGGGTAGGGAAAACAACTGTTTTCAATTGTCCTCAAGCGATTCCATTTTATACAGTTATTTCCGAGTTACTTTTTTAGGGTTTTCCTTATTCCTTTTTCCTAATGACCTTTTCCTAAGTCCTTTCCCCAATGACTTTTTCCTGAGAATCAGTCCGCCCTTGTTACAGCTATTACCCCATTGATGCTCTTAAGTTTATTCATTAAAAAGTCAAGGTGTTCGAGCCCGTTAACAAAAACGCGCAAAGTGCCGTCAAAAGCGCCGTTATTGGAATCAATATTAATGGAGCGCATTTGCACGGCCACATCTTTTGAAATAACGTGCGAGATTTGCCCCACAATTCCTAACTCATCGGTCCCCGAAATCCGGATGGTCGCCTGAAATGACGATTTCTTTTTGGTATCCTGCCATTTCGCTTTAATGAACCGGTAGGGATATCGTTCGATCATCTGAGGCGCATTCGGGCAACTAGTACGGTGAATTTTAATGCCTTCGCTGATGGTCACAAATCCAAAAATATCATCACCAAAAATCGGATTGCAGCAGGGAGCCAGCTTGTAAATAACATTTTTAAGATTGTTGTCTATCACCAGATAATCGTCACCACTGGCAAATTCCAGATCCTGAATCTTATCTTTTGACAATAGTTCAGTAATCAGTTGTTTGGCCGACTCTTCCTTCTTTTCAACCAAAATATCCTTGATTTCCAGGGTATCAATTTTGCCAGTCGAAATATTGTAATATAAATCCTGGGCTAATTTCAGTTTGTAATACTTCAGCAGCTTTCTGATGCTGTCATCGTTGTATTCTATCTTCCAGTTCTTGATTTTCCTAAGTAAAATTTCTTTTCCATTTTCTGCTTCCTTTTTTACTTCCTCATTCAAACTGGCCTTGATCCTGGTTTTGGCTTTGCTGGTGACAACAAAATCGAGCCAGTCTAATTTGGGCCGCTGATGGTTTGCTGTATCCACCGAAATCTGATCACCATTGTGTAGTTTGTGTCGCAGTGTCACATTTTTACCGTTCACTTTTCCTCCCACACAACGATCGCCAACTCCGGAATGTACTTCATAGGCAAAATCGAGCAAAGTAGCACCGGCAGCTAATTTTCGTAAATCGCCCTTTGGGGTAAATACAAAAATTTCGTCGGCATATACATTCATTTTGAAATCGTCGATAAAATCAACCATGTTCAATTCCGGATTCTCCAGAATTTCACGCACATTGGCCAGCCATTTCTCCATATCAGAATTGCCGGTACCCCCTTTGTATTTCCAGTGTGCAGCCAATCCCTTTTCAGCAATTTCGTCCATTCTTTTGGTACGAATCTGAACTTCGACCCATTTGCCATGAGGTCCCAGCACAGTGGCATGCAAGGACTCATATCCGTTCGACTTCGGTATGGTAATCCAGTCGCGCATACGTTTCGGATTCGACTGGTACTCTTCAGTAACAATGGAATAAACCTGCCAGCAATCTGATTTTTCATTGTCAAGTTCCGAATTCAGGATAACCCGGATGGCAAATAAATCCATTACCTCATCGAACTCCACTTTCTGGGTCTGCATTTTACGCCAGATGGAGTTGATTGATTTGGTGCGGGCTTTCATATCGAATGAAAATCCGCGTGCGTTCAGCTTTTCTTCAATCGGCTTGACAAACTCGGCAACAAAATTGGCGCGTTCACGATCAGTTTCCTTCAACCGCAATGATACGGATTGATAGGCTTCGGGATTCTGGTATTTCAGGCATAAATCGAGCAATTCGGAATTGATGTAATACAAACCCAGCCGATGAGCCAGAGGAGCATATAAATAGGATGTTTCAATCGAAATTTTAGTCCTCACTGATTCAGGCTGTGAATCAAGGTGACGCATTACCTGAAGCCGGTCGGCAATTTTAACCAGGATGACACGCACGTCGCCAGCCATGGCCAGCATTAATTTGCGGTAGTTTTCCGAATGAAGTTCAACGGTATCGGTGCCCATCGCATTTATTTTGGCCATTCCTTCCAGGATTGTGCTTACTGAACGACCAAATCTGGGTTCCACCAATTTGGTGGTCGATTCCTGGTAATAGACGTTGTGAAGAAGTGCAGCGATCACCGAATCAATTCCCAGACCAACTTCCAGAACAACCACCTGTGCCACTTCCAGCGAATGATTGACAATATTTTCTCCGGATTCCCAGCACTTATCGCCAAAAACCTCTTTAACCATTAAAAAGGCATCCTGAATTTTGGAATGTTCTTTCTCGGGAATGGTGGTTTTGCATAGTTGAAAAAAATCGGAGTATGCTTTTTCAATTGCTTCATTCATGACTTCCATTTTTTAAAAATTGGAACTTATACCGAATAAAAAAGGCCACCCAACGGCAGCCTTTTTTAAATTAATATCATCAAATAAATTTAAACTGCTGCATTGGGATCAACAAATACTCGCTGGCCTAATTCACGATCCATCATAAAAATACCGTTTCCCTGTCCGTTAATAAGCTTTAGTGTTGCCAGAATTTTCTCCACATTGGCTTCTTCTTCCACCTGCTCGTCGATAAACCATTTCAGGAAACTTTGTGCGGCGTGATCTTTAGCCTTGATCGAAACTTCAATCAGATTGTTGATCAGCGAAGTAACATGCATTTCGTGCGTGAGCGTTTTTTCAAAAACATCGACGATGCCGTCAAAATCAACCGGAACCTGATCAATTGCTTTTAAAACGACTCTGCCACCTCTTTCAGTTACATAATTGAAGAACTTAATTGCGTGAGCAGATTCTTCCTGATACTGGATTTTCATCCAGTGGGCAAAACCGGAAAGTCCAAGGTTTTCAAAATAGGCCGACATAGACAGATACATGTATGCCGAATATGTTTCAGCATTAATCTGCGCATTTAAAGTGTCTAAAACTTCTTTCTGTATCATGATATTGTTTTTTTCAATTTGAAATAAAAATACAAAAAATTATGCCAGCAATTTAATCCCTGCATAAAAAATGAATTCAAGACATTCATCAGATGCGGTGAATATTCTGATAATCAATCTTTAAAATCCAGATTAAATTTTTGTTTAAGTTCGTATAAAAGCGGATTTTTCTGCATCATCATTTGCATTTTCTCGGAATCGGAGAATATCATCCGTTCCGATTCAACTTTTTCAAGCAACGTAGTCATTTCAATTCCCGAATTTCGCAACTCCTTCTTTAACCACGATACAAGTTCAGGTTTTACAAGCCTGATCTCCATTTCCTGAATTGAATTACTCACCCGGAGCAATAGTTTATTTCCTTCCGAAATTTCAGGAACATTGGCAAGTGTTGAACGCAAATTTGGACGGTCGACTAACTGACTCAGGAAATTTTGCCATTTCTCAGCCAATTGTTCTGCAGTGAATGGTTCACTGTAAACTTCATATTCGCTGTAAGCCTGATTTTGAGCTTCTCCCGGAACATTTTTTTCCTGAATATTTCCAGCCAGAGCATCCTTGATTGAAGGCGTAAAAGAGCTTCCCATTTTGCGGACCAATTTCGCGCCCGACGGTTTTTCAATCCGCTCAGGAGTTGGGACTGTGGTACTTCCCGGCTTGTTTTCAGACACCGAAACTGAGGGATGTGTATCCGGAATCTGCTCATCCTGCAGATTAAAAATGGGTAGAAAAACGGCTTCGTCGCTGCCGTCAGCTATTTTTTTTTTAAGGTAAGCTGGGCTATTTTAATGACGGCCAGTTCAACCAGTAGTCTTTTATTCTGACTGGCTTTGTACTGAAGATCGCATTCGTTGGCAATTTGCAATGCTCCAATCAGGAAATCACTGTCGCAACTCATCGCCTGAGTTTTGTATTTCTCCTTGATTTCGCCCCCCACTTCCAGCAATTGAATGGTGACCTGATCTTTACACACCATCAAATCCCTGAAGTGCGAACTTAGTCCGGTAATAAAGTGATGACCATCGAAACCGTGATTGAGAATTTCATTAAAGAGCAGTAAGCTGGAGGAGATATCGTTTTTCAGGAACAGATCGACACAACGGAAATAATAATCGTAGTCGAGCACATTCAGGTTCGAAATAACATCTTTATAAGTTACTTTTCTGCCTGAAAAACTAACAATCTGGTCGAAAATGGACAAGGCATCGCGCATGGCTCCATCGGCTTTCTGGGCAATGACATTGAGCGCTTCACTTTCAACCGAAACATTTTCGCTGGTAGCCACATGCTGCAAATGGCTCGAAATATCACCCAGTTTAATCCGGTTAAAATCGAAAATCTGGCAGCGCGATAAAATGGTCGGTATTATTTTGTGTTTTTCAGTGGTTGCCAGAATGAAAACCGCATGTTTGGGCGGTTCTTCAAGCGTCTTCAGGAAAGCATTGAAAGCCTGCGAAGACAACATATGAACCTCATCGATTATATAAACGCTGTAATGTCCAACCTGAGGAGGAATCCGGACCTGGTCGGTCAGATTTCGAATGTCGTCGACCGAATTGTTGGAAGCGGCATCCAGTTCATGTATATTGTAGGAACGGTTTCCGTTAAAGGCTTTGCACGATTCACATTCGTTACACGATTCAATTTCAGGAGACAGATTCTGGCAGTTGATGGTCTTGGCAAAAATACGCGCGCAGGTTGTTTTACCTACCCCACGTGGACCGCAAAACAGATAGGCATGTGCCAGCTGGCTGTTTTTAATCGCATTTTTCAGGGTTGAAGTAATTGAGGCCTGTCCCACCACTGTTTGAAAGGTATCGGGTCTGTATTTCCTGGCTGATACAATAAAATTCTCCATAAAATCGTCGTCAATAATCGACCAAATATACAAATTATGGCCTAACCGCAAATTGAAACTTATTAACACCAACCGGATAAAACTTTTGGCACCGTTGATTGTTTCAGTATCAGTTCATATCAAAACAGGAAAACATGAAAAAACTTACATTTATTTTCAGCTTAATTTTAATTTCTTCCGTTGCATTCAGTCAGAAATCGTTTTACGACTTTAAAGTGAAAGATATTGAAGGAAATGATTTCAGTCTTGCCAGCCTGAAAGGCAAAAAAGTATTGGTTGTAAATACGGCTTCCAAATGCGGACTTACACCGCAGTACAAACAACTGGAAGAAGTGTTTGAAAAATTTGGTGGCGACAAATTCACTATCATCGGATTTCCTGCCAATAATTTTATGAAACAGGAACCGGGAACCGATAAGGAAATTTCTGAATTCTGTCTGAAAAATTACGGCGTTACTTTTAAAATGATGTCTAAGATTTCGGTGAAAGGCGATGACATGCACCCTTTATACAAATGGCTGACTTCGAAAAGCGAGAATGGAGTGATGGATTCGGAAGTTGCCTGGAATTTTCAGAAATACCTGATTGATGAAAATGGCAAACTGGTTGACATGGTTGAGCCCAAAGTAAAACCGGATGATGAAAAAATACTGAGCTGGATTAAAAAATAGTAGGGTGGATTGGTAGATTGGTGGATTGTTGAAAAAGCGGTTTTCGAAAGAGAATCGCTTTTTTGGTTTTTT
>Ga0209261_10000144_pt1 | contig 19146 bp, 15 predicted proteins | sample DOMMetBare1Fresh_FD_187470 | JGI IMG/M metagenome (GOLD analysis project Ga0209261, IMG submission 187470) | Wetland sediment microbial communities from St. Louis River estuary, USA, under dissolved organic matter induced mercury methylation -... | ecosystem: Environmental > Aquatic >...
CCACGGTCATTTGCTTTTTGCAGCGATACCAGATTTGACGAATCGTATATCGAATCAGTACGGAATGTGGATTTACTCTACCACGAAGCCACATTTGCCAGCGACAATAAAGATTTGGCGCATACTACCTATCACTCAACCGGCGAAGATTCGGCCAAAGTTGCATTAAAAGCTGAAGTCGGGAAGTTAATTATCGGTCATTTTTCTGCCAGGTACAAGGATCATTTAATTACTTTGAAGGAAGCACAGGCCGTTTTCCCGAATACCACAGCTATTGCAGAGGGTGATGTGATTTATATAGGAAAGGGTGATTAGTTTCACGTCGTTGATAGTCATTTGTTTCGCGTCATTTATAGAAAAAGCCAATGAATACTTATGATTTACTACTCGAAAAACTCTTTATTAAAATTCACCAGGTACAACCGTTCGGTTGGGCGGGTGAAGGCAGTGTACAGCCATCTTAAAAATTCGGTATTCAGCATTTCTTCAGTCAAATAACCCTGATCGACAAATACTGCTCTCCATTGCCCGCCCTGAGCTTTATGGCAGGTAACCGCGTAGGCAAATTTGACCTGCAAAGCGTTAAAATATGGATTGGCCCGAATTTTCTCCCATCGGGTCTTTTTATTTCGAATATCCTGATAATCTTCCGAAACCGCATCGAACAACTGCCGGTTTTGTTCCGAGGTTAATGCTGCAGATTCAATTGACAAGGTATCCAGTAATATTTTACAGTCGAACTCAATGTCGGGATAATCAATTAATCTCAGGCTTACATTGGCAAACCTGAAACCATACAGCTCTTCATGTTTGTAGATGGTCACGATTTCGGCAATGTCGCCATTGGCAATAAAATCAATAGTTTCATTGGCTTCAAGCCAGAAATAATTGTTTTTTACAATCATTATCAAATCGCCCACTGAAATAGCTGATTCCTTGTAAAGTATGGAACTTCTGATTCCCTCGTTAAATTTATTCGCCCTTTTATTCGAACGGGTAACCACGATGGTCTCGAACATTCCAAACCGATTGTAACAAGTCGATATTTCCTCAATCAGATCAGCTCCGCCAATTCGCCTGATATCCTCAAAAGGTTCACATTCAAGCTGAAAATAAGCAGGATTATCATATCCATCTGTTATCAGGTTCCTGATAAACGTTGCATTATAAAGTATTCCGGAGTTTCGATCCTGCCGGACTACTTCAGTTAATTCGTGCTCAAAAACGATACGATCATACGAATCAAGTTCATCGCTTGAAAGAGCCGGACTGACATCCAGACCAACCGGAGGAAGCTGCGCCGTATCGCCCACCAAAATAAGCCGGCAATTTGATCCGGAATAAACGTATTCAATCAGGTCTTCGAGCAGGCGGCCGGAACCAAAAATAGAAGACTCTCCATTCGAATTCGAAACCATGGATGCTTCATCGACAATAAAAAAAGTATCCTTGAATAAATTTTTATTCAGCACAAACCGCCCCGTTCCATCACTCGAAGATTGTTGCCGGTATATGCTTTTATGAATCGTATAGGCATTATGACCGCTGTATCCGGCCAGAACTTTTGCAGCCCTGCCTGTGGGAGCCAGTAAAACCGATCTGAATTTAAAAACTGTAAATGTCTTGACCAATGAACTCAACATGGTGGTTTTCCCAGTACCGGCATATCCCCGAAGAATAAAGACAGCATCCTGATCAGAATCAGCAATAAATTCTGCCAGCATCAAAGAAAGCTCAACCTGCCCTGAAGTAGGAGTTTTACCTAAATTTTTAAGTATTTCTGACTGGATGTGTTTTTTTATCATGAACCGCTAAAATAAAACAAAACCAAAGATTCTAACGCTATTTTTTATCTAAATTTGCAGGTAAACATATATGTTATCTTTCCGTATGCATGAATTAAATTTGGTTGATAAATCATTCGATTTAAAATTCGCTTCCGAATATCATTTATCCATTCAGGTAGGACTGGATGGATTTTCTTTCTGCATTCTGGATACCCATCGAAATAAATATCTTGTTCTTCGTCACCTGCCATTGATAGTCGGGAAACCTCAATTTCTGACAAAAAAAATTGAAGCCATTTTTGATCAGGAAGAGTTACTAAATGCAGCATACAAGTCGGTTGCAATAACTTATTCAACCAATAAAGCTACTTTAATCCCAAAGATATTTGCGGAACAAGGCAATGCCTCCAGAATTGCTGAATTCACCAATGAGCTAAACAGAACAGAAGATATCCTGACTGATGAATTGCCCGGACTTAACTACCAATTGGTTTACATTTATCCAAAGGAATTAATTGCTTTGTTCAACCGTAAATTTACTGAATTTAATATCAGTCATAAATCATTACCTCTGATATTTTCAGCACTTAATCAGCGAAACGAGAAAAAGAATACCATGGTGATCAATTTTGAAAAAAAATATATCCGGGTTATCGTTTTTAAAGGACTTCAAATTTCTTTTTACAACAGCTATTTCTTTAAAAACGAAGCTGATTTCCTATACTATTCCCTCAATATATGCCAAAATTTGCATATCGATCCTGAAGAAGACGAAATATGGTTAAGCGGATATGTTGCTGACGACTCCAGTTATGTGAGACAGTTAAAAAAGTACCTCAGTAATGTTCATTTTCTGAACCCATCCAAAGATTTCAACTATGGCAATTTTTTTGAAAAGGTTCAGAAACATCAGTTTGTAAGCTTATTAAATACGTACACATGCGAATAGTCGGAGGTCAATACAGAGGCCGGATTTTTGATCCGGGGAAAAAATTCAAAGCCAGACCTACTACTGATATGGCTAAGGAAAGTCTATTCAATGTGCTTCAGAATTCTATTGATTTTGAGAACATCAGGGCACTCGATTTGTTTGCTGGAACCGGCAGCATCAGTTATGAATTTGCCTCCCGTGGTTGTACCGATGTAACTGCTGTGGAAATTAATGCAGCGCACATCCAGTTCATCAAAGAAGTGGTTGAAAAACTGGGCGAGAAACACATTCGGGTGGTAAAATCAAATGTATTTGTATTTGCTGCACATATCAAAGAACAATTCGACCTGATTTTTGCCGATCCTCCCTACGACCATCCCAAATTTGCAGAGGTGGCCGATCTTATTTTCAGGAACAAACTCCTGAAACCAGATGGATTGTTCATTCTGGAACATTCCGGACATTTTGATTATTCCGGTCATCCGAATTTCAAAGAATTACGTCGCTATGGCAGCGTTCATTTCAGCATGTTTACTTCAGAGCCATTTGTGGACTAAGTAAAAACAATTTATTATAACCTGTAACAATTGACAGGGTACCGACACCAATAAAAAAGTTTTCAAATCATAACCCATGGAAATATTTCAGGCAAATAATGTTGTAAAGGAATTTGTTGGCCATGTAGCTTTAAGCTCGGTCAGCATCTCGGTCAAGGAGGCTTCAGTTTTTGGACTTTTGGGCCCAAATGGTGCAGGTAAAACTACATTGATCCGGATTATTAATCAGATTACTGCACCCGACAGCGGCGAACTCTATTTTGAAGGCCGGCCAATCAGGTCAGAAGATATTTATCAGATTGGTTATCTGCCTGAAGAACGAGGACTGTATAAAAAAATGAAAGTGGGCGAACAGGCGCTTTATCTGGCCCAACTCAAGGGAATGTCGAAAAAAGACGCCCTGAAAAATTTAAAATTCTGGTTTCAGAAATTCGAAATTGAGGCATGGTGGGGTAAGAAAGTAGAAGAATTATCGAAAGGAATGGCTCAGAAAGTTCAGTTCATCACCACAGTTATTCACCAACCCAAGCTGCTGATTTTTGATGAACCATTCACCGGATTTGATCCGATCAATACCAACCTGATTAAAAACGAAATCCTGGAATTGAAAAAGAACGGAACAACCATCATCTTTTCGACTCACAACATGTCATCGGTGGAAGAAATCTGTGACCACATTGCGCTGATCAACCAATCGAAAAAAATCCTTGACGGACAAATCGATCAGGTGAAAGAAAAATTTAAAACTAATACCTTCGAAATACAATATCGCGGCGATATTCCAGATTTGGACAGCCGGCTGGGAGCAAATTTCAAAGTCCTTGAACACGAAGTGAGTGATCGGATGAAACAGATGAAAGTTCAGTTTCTGAACGGGAATTCAAACAACGAGTTATTGAAAATCCTTATGAATCAATTCGAGATCGTTTCATTTAAAGAAGTCATTCCAAGCATGAACGATGTGTTTATCCATGTAGTCGAACAAAACAACCTCGAAATCCAACGATAGTTTCCAGGCTCAGTAAGCAGTATTTGAACACTAAAACTGAACACTGCGACCTTTTTAAACGATTATCAAAAACAAAAACATACCAGATGAATAAGTCAATCTTAATCCTCAAACGCGAATACCTAACCCGTGTAAAGAAAAAGTCGTTTATCATCACGACACTCCTCATGCCGGTATTTATGGCCGCATTAATGGTTTTGCCAACCTATCTGGCCATGATGGATGATAAGGAAGAACGCACGATTGCTGTTTATGATCCAACAAGCCTTATACTTGACCGCTTGGAAAGTAACGAATTCACCAAGTTCCACTACATTCCTGAACAGGAATTTCAGGGCTTGCGCAAAGATTTTAAATCTGGCAAATATTATGCTGTTCTTTATGTTCCTGAAAATATCCTCACCACAAACCGGGCCGAAATGATTTCGGATAAACAGATCACTTTTGATATCAAAAATCTGGTTACTAACCGAATAGAAAACATCATTGAAGGTGAAAAACGCAAAAAGGTTGTGGACGAAACCGGTGTACCTGATCTGGAAAAGAAACTCGCTGCCACCAAAACAAATATCAAGCTGGAAACCATTAAGCTTGGAGAGGAAGGTAAAGCAGTAAAAAGCTCAACTGAAATTGCCATGGCCATTGGCTATGTAGCCGGATTTCTCATTTATATGTTTGTTTTCATTTACGGAACGATGGTGATGCGTGGCGTGATGGAAGAAAAATCGAACCGTATTGTGGAAGTAATTATTTCCTCGGTTAAGCCATTCCAGCTTTTATTCGGGAAAATAGTGGGTATTGGACTTGTTGGACTCACGCAGATTACAATTTGGGTTATCCTGGGAATTACTATTGCAACCGGAATGTCAACATTCATTGGTGGCGAATCCTCAGGATCTGTTGCTCAGGCACAAAGCATAATGTCATCGCCTGGGATGGAACAAATGGCTGCTTCGGCGCCTGCAAAAGAAAACATTACGCTCGAAATCCTAAATCTGATTGGTAATCTGAATATTCCATTAATAATTTTTGGCTTGTTCTTCTACTTCATTTGCGGATTCATTCTGTATGCTTCTCTGCAGGGAGCCATAGGTTCAGCTGTCGATAGCGACGAAGACGCCCAACAGATGATGCTTCCGGTTATGATGCCACTCATTTTTTCAATCATTATTTTATTTGCCGTTGCCAAAAATCCGGAAGGCTCTTTGGCTTTCTGGGCATCCATGATTCCACTTACCTCACCCGTAATTATGGTGGCACGCATTCCGTTTGGAGTTCCGGCCTGGCAAATCATTCTTTCCATGGTCATTATGCTGGCTACAATTCTCGGCACCATTTGGATGGCCGGAAAAATTTATCGGACCGGTATTTTGATGTATGGGAAAAAAGTCAATCTTAAAGAAATTGTTAAGTGGTTATTCTACAAAAACTAAAAAAAAGACCAATTTGTATTTTAATCAATATTTTTCATATCATTGTATCATAAAATAAACGAAATGAAAGCAAATTTCTCCATCATGTATATGTGCTGCTGTAACAAGCATTCAGGAGAAGGTATGTTTTCAATGTACAGTTGAAATTCACAAAAGAGAATCTATATCGAAGCCTTCCGAACACCGGGAGGCTTTTTTTGTTTATAACCCTAAAAATGACAATAAAATGAAAGTAAACAACATTTTGGAAACCATTGGCAATAGTCCTTTGGTACGAATCAACAACCTGTATCCAGCCGGATACGAAGTTTACATTAAAGTAGAAAAAACAAATCCCGGTGGCAGTATTAAAGACCGTATCGCACTTTCGATGGTCGAAGATGCCGAAGCCAAAGGAATCCTGAAACCAACAAGTGTCCTGATTGAGCCAACTTCAGGAAATACAGGCATTGGACTTGCTTTGGTTGCCGCGGTAAAGAAATACAAACTGATTTTGGTTATGCCTGAATCGATGAGCATTGAACGCCGCCGGATTTTAACTGCCTACGGAGCTGAACTGGTTCTGACTCCACGTGAATTAGGCATGAAAGGTGCCATTGCCAAGGCAAACGAGCTGGCAACAGAAACACCTGACGCCTGGATTCCATCACAATTTGATAACGCTGCCAATATTGCGGCACACAAACTGAATACGGCAAAAGAAATCCTTGCCGATTTTCCGGAAGGATTTGATTTCCTGATTACCGGTGTTGGAACTGGTGGACATATTTCCGGAGTTACCGAGGTACTGAAACAAAGCTTTCCAAATCTGAAATCATTTGCTGTTGAACCTGAATTGTCGCCGGTAATCAGCGGTGGCGCTCCCGGTCCACACCCCATTCAGGGCATTGGTGCAGGTTTCATTCCTGTCAACTGTAAGAAGGAACTTCTCGATGGCGTTATACAGGTTTCAAAGGATGAAGCATTTGATTATGCACGCCGTGCTGCCAAAGAAGAAGGACTGTTTGTTGGAATTTCATCAGGAGCATCGCTTGCAGCAGTGGCTAAGAAAATTACTGAACTTCCTGCTGGCTCGAAAATATTAACTTTTGCCTACGATACCGGCGAACGCTATCTTTCGATTGACGGATTGTTTTAATTTTTCTGGCACATATATTTTCATCAAAAAGGCTGGTTTTCCGGCCTTTTTTATTTTCAACCAAGAAACAATAAATTCATATTACACCTGAATGATTAATTTCGCTTTGAAATCCCCTTCTGACAATATGAACAAAAACATCGCCATAATCGACCTCGGAACCAATACATGCAATTTGCTGATTGCTGCCTATCAACATGAAACTTATCAGATTCTATACCAGGGTAAAGAAGTCGTAAAACTCGGGAAGAACGGGATTGATAAAAACAAATTGACTGAGGATGGCCTTGAAAGGGCTATTCTATCAATCCGGAAACATCAGGAACGAATCAGTCAGTATGAAGTTTCGGAGCTTATAGTAATTGCAACATCTGCTATTCGCGAGGCGATTAATCAGGAATGGTTTCGGCAAGAAATAAAATTCAAGACTGACCTTGATTTGCAAATTATTTCCGGAGAAGAGGAGGCTGATTTGATTTTTAAGGGAGTGAAACTGGCATTTGGAAATATCGAAGACAATTCACTCATTTTAGATATTGGCGGTGGAAGCAATGAATTTATTCTAACAAAAGGCAATGAACCAAATTGGAAACAAAGTTTTCCACTCGGTATGGCCCGCGTTATTGAGCAAATACCTCCCTCCGACCCTATTTCTCCGGAAGAAATTAAGCAAATCAACCACTATTTTGAAAGTCAGCTTGATATACTTTGGAACTACACCAAAAACATTGAAATTACCAGTTTAATAGGCTGTTCGGGGGCTTTCGACACCCTGGCCGATTTAATAGATCAGACCGAGCCGGGAACAAAAATCAGGACGAAACAGGAAATTTTAATTCCTGATTTTATGCGGATTTATGAATTGCTTATTGCATCAATCACTTCCGAAAGACATAAAATGAAAGGACTGGAATCCCTCCGGATCGAGATGATTGTTCCATCAGTAATATTCATTAAACTGATCATCGACCGGCTAAAAATTCAAAAAATCCACCAAACCGATTATGCACTGCGGGAAGGTGTTTTATACCAGCGAATTTTCAGCTAAATTCGAACAAAATTTACAGAAAGAAAAACCATGTCTAGAATCCTGGTCATTGATGACGAACGCAGCATCCGGAACACCATAAAAGAAATATTAGAATTCGAAAAATACCAGGTTGAACTGGCCGAAGATGGCTTCAAAGCCCTCGAATTATTGAAGATTAACGATTTCGATGTGGTTTTGTGCGATATAAAAATGCCCGGAATGGATGGTATTGAGGTCCTGCAAAAAATGGAAGAACTGAAACCGGATACGCCGGTTATCATGATTTCCGGCCATGGAAATATCGATACCGCAGTTGAATCAATCAAAAAGGGAGCGTTCGATTTTATTGAAAAACCACTCGATCTGAACCGGCTACTCATTACTTTACGCAATGCCATGGACAAATCGACCTTAGTTACCGAGACCAAGGTATTGCGAAAAAAAATTGGAAAACGTTTTGATATAGTTGGAAATTCTCCATCCATTCAAAAGGTAAAGGATATGGTCGACCGTGTTGCATCGACCGATGCCCGTGTTTTGATCACAGGTTCGAATGGAACCGGCAAAGAACTGGTCGCCCGCCGCCTTCATGAAAAAAGCAACCGGGCAGAAGGTCCGTTTATCGAGGTGAATTGTGCCGCCATTCCTTCAGAACTCATTGAAAGTGAACTTTTCGGACACGAAAAAGGCGCGTTCACATCAGCTATAAAACAGCGTAAAGGAAAATTTGAGCAGGCCACTGGAGGAACGATTTTTCTGGATGAAATCGGTGATATGAGTTTATCGGCTCAGGCCAAAGTATTACGGGTATTGCAGGAAAGCGTGATTACCCGTGTGGGTGGCGATTCTCAAATTAAAGTGGATGTGCGGGTGGTAGCCGCTACCAATAAAAATCTGGCCCAGGAAATCGAAAAGAATAATTTCAGGGAAGATTTATACCACCGGCTGAGTGTCATTCTGATTCATGTTCCGGATTTGAACAGCAGGGTTGAAGATTTGCCTGTTCTTGCAGAATATTTTATCGACCAGATTTGTGTGGAATATGGCATTCCTAAAAAGAATATTGAAAACGATGCAATCGTGGAACTTCAGCAAATGAAGTGGACAGGTAACATTCGGGAATTCAGAAATGTAATTGAACGCCTGATCATTTTATGCGACAAGACCATCAACCGTGAAGATGTGTTGAATTATGCTGTTCCAAATAAATAAAAGCTATTTCTTGCGGTGAACTCAAACAAGTCTGTAATTGTGTTGTTATAATCCAGTGACTGTGATAAACAGTCTGAAGAAATTAAAAACAAAGCTCTGATTGCGGATAGTTTGCGTTAATGTCATGGCGTACCAGAATTTTAACATCTGTTGAAGTTTATTTCTATCTGTTAATCAGAGTTTTTTGTTTCCTCCATTGGGTTCCAATTTTTTTTCCTGATTACCACATCGTCAACTACCAGCTGGAAATGTTTTAAATCGGCGTTTCGGATGGCTACTGTAACGAAATCGTTGGCCGATTTCAGCACAAATGGTATCCTTATCCGCATCCAATTCTTATCCAGTGAGCAGAAAAAATGCTGAAACTGGTCATATTTATAATCAACCGTTTCCTCTCCGTTTTTCTGGACAAATTCAAAAATAGACCGGGGCATTAAATCAGTTTGATAACCTTTTACCCAAAAAAGCAATTCACAGGTATCTCCAGGCATTCCATTTCTTAATTTCTGTTCCAGTATCCGGTTCCAGTTCTTTATTTCTCCTGAAAATGCACCGGTACCATGAAAGGCTGATTCCGTAGAATTGGTCTCAAAACCATTAAAATAAAGAACTTGAGTTGAATCCGCAGTACCAGCATAAACAGCGCTCATTTCATTTTTGAATTGTCTTTCCCCATTAATAGCTATAGAGTCCAATTGATCAACCTGAAGCTTATATAAGCCAAATTTTGGACCTTGCCAAAGTAATGAAGAATGCTGAACAATATTTCTTTCCGGAGAAGTCAGGTTATTACAGTTATCAACCATCAGGAGAAGTGGCTTTTTGTTTGGCAATTCTTTCAATAACAGTAATGACGAAACAGGATTACTCACCAATGCCAGGCTTTTGTAGGTCTGTGATAAGGAAGTCCGGCTAAGCATCACGCCCATCGAGGGCAGACCACTTTTTAGTGTAACGATAAACGATTGCCGTAAAATATCGCATTTGGGCTCCACCCAAACATTTTCCGATCCAACATGAAAATATGGAAGCGGTAAAATGGCCTGAAATTCGTCAGCGTGAATCAAGGATACCCAGGCATTTTCAGGCGTAGAATTTGATTTATCTTCCAGTTCTGCCACCCTGTTATTCATGATGGCAGCATAAACTTTAACATTTAAATAACCATCGTAAAAAAGAAAGGTCAATGCAAGTATGGCCAATATTTTCCTTGTCAGGCTACTTTTCATCAAACTGAAAATTCCATAGAACACTAGAATATTAATCAGGTAATAGAATAGCCATGAAAACCGCGCCAGAGCCCTCAACTGCTGGATAGGTCCAAGATAATCAAGTAAAAACTGCAATCCCATGTTAAAAGGAATACTAAAGGAAAGCAGCAATGAAGCCACTGACGACCAGAAAAAAACAGTGAGCAGCCGGTTGTCCGATACCTTCCACCAAGCTTGTTTTCGCGCAATACGACGAATCATTGAAACAATCCCGGAAATGAAACCAATCAATGAAACCAATCCGACATAAGCAAAGGCCTCCCACTCCATGTTTCTGAAGATTTCAAAATTCGACAGGTACCGGGCATATGGTTTTCCAACCGGAAGCAGAACTGATGCAGGATTGGCCCGGTAGTTATAAAATCCCCAGGGATGAGTGGTTCTGTCGGTAATTGTATCATTAAATCCAACAATGAGTTGAACCAGAATTAATGGAAGGATCAACTGGATAAAAAGGTGCAGTATCCAACGGTAATTCCTGAAATCAAATTGTTTGATGTAAAGCGCATGAACCCAGTAAAATAGGAATAAAAAACCGAACAAGGCAAAAAAGTACATGTGCATGCCGGCAGCCAGAAAAGTGACCAATCCAATGGCGACTGAAATCCAGTATGATTTGTTTTTATCGAATCGCATCAACAGCCAAATGAGCATGGGCAGCCACATCATATGACTCAAAGAGAAATGACCGCCCAGCCGGCCAATTTGTGGCGAAAGCATACAAATTCCTACGGAAGCAAGGGCAGAAAACCACCACGAAACCTTCAGTTCAAGAAAAATAAGACAGATAAAAATGGCTCCCAGAACAATAGAAAGTAGCATAATCATGTTTGTAATTCCAACAATGTACGCCCTAAAATCAATGCCAATGTCGCTAAGAATTTTAACTGAATTTGTAATCATGGGCTGGCAATCGGTAAAGAAGGCCATTTCACCGTATGGATAATTCATGGCGTTCATCCTGAAGAGAGTGGAATCGTGTTCAAGATGATAAATGGCACCGACATACGATTTCAGGCCGTCGCCGTTTGATGAAAAATAGACCTGATTGGGATCCTTCAGTAAGGGGCCGAAAAAGAGGTACAAAACGGCCAGGCTCAGCACAAGAGTTAGTAAAAGGCCTCTTCTGAAATCTTCCATAATAAGCGGGATTATTGTTTTACAAATTAAAGTATATTTACAAAATAAAAGCTAATTAATGGAATCAGGAAAAAAAATATCTGTTATTGTGCCGTGTTTTAACGAGGAAGAAAGCCTGAAAACATTTCATCAAACACTTATTCAATTTCTGCCTGAAAGTTTCACCTACGAAATTATTTATGTCAACGATGGAAGCCACGACCAGACCCTGCCAATTTTAGTTTCATTGGCGAAAGAAAACCCATCGATAAAATACATTTCCTTATCACGTAATTTTGGCCATCAGAATGCGCTTAAAGCCGGATACGATTTTGCCACTGGCGATTGCGCCATAAGTCTGGATGCTGATTTGCAGCACCCTCCGTCGGTTATTCCTGATCTGATTGCCAGGTGGGAAGAAGGTTTTGAAATAGTGAATACAATCCGTAACGATCACGAAAGCATTTCTATTCCAAAGAAAATTTCTTCACGGATTTTTTATCAGATCATGCGGAAATTATCCGATGTCCGCATCGAGAACGGAATGGCCGATTTCAGGCTGATAGATAAAAAAGTACTGAAGCAACTTAAACTCTTTTCTGAGAATTACTTGTTTTTCAGGGGAATCATTCCCTGGATGGGATTCCGACAGGCTGATATCCCATTTCAAGCGAACGAACGCTTTGCCGGAAAATCAAAATATACGCTGAAAAAGATGCTGAAATTTGCCTCGGCAGGAGTGACAGCATTTAGCGTAAAACCTTTGAAACTATCGATTTATCTCGGTTCTTTCATTGCCATTCTGACATTTATCTATGGAATATATGCGGCTTATATTCACATGTTTACCGACAAGGCTTTAACCGGATGGACTTCTGTTATCATGAGCGTTTTATTTATTGGTGGTATTAATTTGCTGATGCTTGGCATCATTGGTGAATATCTTGGAAAACTCTTTATCGAAAACAAGCGTAGGCCCAACTACCTGATTTCGGAAACAAACTTTGAATTTTAATATGGAAAAAGGACAACAGCTAATCCTTAATTACTTCGAAAATATAGCCCCAGCCCGGGACAAGTGGAAAAAAAGGAACCGATTTTATCAAAAAACCATTGAACAGCAATTCGCATTTATTATTCCTGAAGGCTCCACTGTACTTGAACTGGGATGCGCTACCGGAGACTTATTAAATGCTGTAAAACCAGGAAAAGGCATAGGTGTCGATTTTTCAGGAACAGTTATTGACATTGCCCGGAAAAAATATCCTCATCTTGAATTTCATCAGGCCGATGCCATCGAATATTCGCCCGACACCGTCATTGATTACATCATCGTTTCCGATCTGATCACCTCGCTGTGGGATATTCAGGCTTTTTTCAGGAAAGTGAGAACCTATGTTACACCCCGGACGAAAATAATCATATCGAGTTACAGTTACATTTGGGAACCGGTTCTGAAGCTGGGCGAAACGCTTGGTTTGAAAGCCAAACAACCCCTCCAAAACTGGCTCTCCATAAAAGATATTGAAAATGTCCTTCATCTCGAAAATTTCGAAATTATCAAAGTAGAGAAAAAGCTGCTTTTCCCCAAATACATCCCAATTTTCAACCTTTTTGTAAATAAGTTTTTGGCCAATCTGCCTTTTATCAACGGACTAAACCTGATCAACTTTATCACGGCTCGTCCAGTTTATTCCGAACCTGAAGATTTCTCGGTTTCAATTGTGGTTCCTGCCAGAAACGAGAAAGGCAATATTGAGAACGCTATCAGGCAAACTCCCCAATTTGGTTCACATCAGGAATTTATTTTTATTGAAGGTTTTTCGAGTGATGGAACCTATGAAGAAATGCTCCGGGTAAAGGAAGCTTATCCTGAAAAGGATATCAAAGTAATGAAACAAACCGGAAAAGGTAAGGGAAATGCGGTTCGTGAAGCTTTTGACAAAGCAAGCTGCGACATTTTGATGATTCTGGATGCCGACCTGACCACTCCTCCGGAAGATATGCCCAAGTTTTACGACGCTTTGCGCAATAACAAGGGAGAATTCATCAATGGGTGCCGCCTCGTTTACCCGATGGAAAAAGAAGCCATGCGTTTTCTGAATTTTTTGGCCAATAAGTTTTTCGGATGGTTTTTCTCCTACTTGTTGGGCCAGCGAATGAAGGATACACTCTGCGGAACAAAAGTACTATTCAAACACGATTATGAACGGATAATTGCCAACAGAAGCTATTTCGGCGATTTCGACCCGTTTGGCGATTTCGACTTGCTTTTCGGAGCAGCCAAACTCAATCTTAAAATTGCTGAAGTGATTGTGCATTACCGCGATCGGGAATACGGATCAACCCAGATCAGCCGGTTCAGTCATGGCTGGTTACTGATAAAAATGAGCCTTTTTGCTGCCCGAAAAATAAAATTCAAATAAGATTATCAACGGTGAACCTCCAATCGATCATTAAAATTTCAATCTTCCCGATCATACTGATCTGTTGGGGATTAGCTATTTTTTATTTCTTCGATCCTTTTTTTGCCCGTACCATCGATCCGGAATATCCTTACCTAATCAATGGGTTAAATATTGCTCAGGCCAGATTCAACTTTATCGGACATTTCGACCATCCGGGGACCCCATTTCAGGTGTACAATGCCATCGTAATTAAACTGACTCATCTGATTTCCGGCCATGGAAATATAGCTGAGGATGTATTTGCCAGACCCGAATTCTATATGAAATCAATATCAGGATCATTGTTTTTGATTCAGACTATCCTGATTTTTTGGGTCGGACATTTGGCATTGAGGCGGAAAATCCCGGTCTGGCAAATCCTAATTCTACAGGCAAGCTTTCTGTTTAGCAGTGAATTGATCTGGCTGTTCATCAGGGCTACCCCTGATCGGTTTTTCATGATCGCCGGATTAATTTTTACGCTTGTTTACCTGAAACACGGATATGAAAACCGTTCCATGCGAAAATTTGCTCTTTGGAGCGGTGTTGCCATGGCGTTGGGATTTGCCACTAAATTTAATTTTCTGCCTGTACTGCTATTGCCACTTCTGTTTATTGATACGAACAAAAATCGTTTGATTTATGTCGCTTCAGGAATTGTTTCCTTCTTCCTGTTCATATTGCCGATTATCAACCGGTTCAAGGAATTTCGGCACTTCATTACTGACATTATTAAGCATGATGAACTGTATGGAAAGGGAAATTCCAATGCGCTGAACATTCAGAAAATGGTGGATAGTCTGACCGAAATTATCCGGATAAATCCCGGTCTACTCGTATTTATTATCGTTTTAATGGCACTGATTATTTTGGCAATTCTGAAAAGAAAGGAAGTGAACAAGGATTTCATTTGGATATTTTCCGGCTTTTTAATCATTTTCATCGTCCAAATTGTAATGGTCTCGAAGCATTTCAAAAACTATTACCTGGCACCCAGCTTTGTATTCTATGGGTTTATGTTTTTTGTGGTGTCGCTTTTTCTTTCAAAGATTATAAAAAAGAAAAACAGTTTAATTGTGACCTGCAGCATTATTCCAGTGATGCTGATTGGATTCGCCTTTGCAAAAGCAAAAGCCGACTTACCCGTGATTTCAGCCCGAATTAATCAGGAGGGTAAAATCCGGAATTTTGTTGAAAAGAATATTTCTACAGATGATTTCTGGTTTGTACAACCAACCTGGGAAGGAGCGCCTTTTAAAGAAAACGCCATCGTTTACGGGATCAGTTATTGCGGCCACCGTGAAGAATACCTGCCACAACTCATGGCCTCCAATCCGAATATCATCACCTACGAATACGACAATGAATTGGTCAAACTCTGGAGATGTACTGTTGTAAGCCTCGACAGCGTTGTTGCCACAGGAAAAAACATTTACATTTATTCAACGCCCGGCCGAAATGCCGATATTTTGCAGCAACTGGTAAAAAATGCCGCAACCCGGAACAACTTCCAACTGGCGATTGATACGGTTTATTCCGACCCAGAAACAAACAGTCAGATCATTAAGAATTATGCTGTAAACTCAAAGTCAGATTGGCAAACCAAAAATTCGTATCCGAAAGACCGTCAAAGCAGGATTGCTGAATACGTTCAACGGATAAAAAACTCACCCGACTGGCTGGAAAAAGTTTCGGAGAAAGCCAAATTGAAGAATATTCCTATCGACTCGATGATTCTGCTGGATGCCATTTACATGGTTGACATCGGGAAGTAAATAATCATACTACTTAATATTCAAGGTGCTCCAGAATTTCGACCAACTCATTGGCGTGTCCCACCACGGGCCTGAATCGTACCTGAAACCAAATTGAATGTTATAAAAGATGAAAATTACAATGATGATGACCAATCCAATTTGTAGAGACCGTGGTCGATTCTTTATTTCATTCACAATAAATGCCAATGGAAGTGCTAAAAAAGGTAAAAAGTCGATCATGGCCCGCTGACCTACTGCCGCGCTAAAAGTTGGTACCCACCAACTGGCGTTCACATAAGTGGCAAAAACCAAAATAAGCAAAGTGCCCAAACTGTTCATTTGTTTCCGCCATAGCTGAATAAACAAGCCAATCAATGCAAAAATGACGATGGGCGTATACGTCAGCCATCCGTTGTATTTTCCGAAAAGAACAATTCCAAATTTGGGCAGTTTCCAGTTCGGAAATCCATATTCCTGATACGAATACACCAGAAATTTGCCGGTTACAAAATGCCAGTATGCCATTTGCGGAATAAACACAATGATTCCAATGGCCAGCAACGCGAGAATGGCCCAGTAATTTTTAAGCCAAAACTGAAACCGATCCTTTAACGTTTCCCAACTGGATACACCCATCAGAAATAGATACAAACCTGAAATGATGTTGGTTGGCCGGATTAAAACGGCCATGGCAAAGGGAATTCCCAGAAAAATCAGATTTTTCAACGATTGCTTTTCGGCAAAGCGATGGCAAAAAAACAGATACACGGAAATCATTGTAAACGAATACACATGCGACATCCCGGCCCCCAACAATACTGAATAGAAAAAAACATTGGTAGCCAGAAAAAACAGCGAAGTACTCCATAAACTGGTTCGATGATTGAAATACTCACGAAGCAATTTGTATAAGAACACCAGGCCAATGTATGTGTAAACAATGCCGGCAACCAGAATAAAACTGTAATAAAGGTTGGTTTTCCCGTCAGCCGGAAGACCGCAAAAAATACTGATCAGATGAGCCATCAGGAAAAACGGCGACCACAAAATAGCCAGACCACAGGTAAACACACTCAGTGTTTTGCCTTCACCATAAGGAATCGTCCACGGCATCCGGTCGAAAAGTTCCCAGTCCTTCACGAAAAAATGAAACAGATACTGGTAGTAACCTTCCATATCGGAACCAACAATGATTTTGTCAATCGGTGTGGAATGAAAAACCATCCGGTAAATGTAATTGATCACTAACCCGGCCAGCAAAAAATACCAGCCATAGCGTATCAAGCGGCGAACTTCAGTAGCATTTGTTTCATTCATAGGATTTGAAAAGTACCAGTCCGATTAAACATTGGTTATTTTAATTAATTGAAACATGGACAATTGTTTCGACAGTTTAGGCAAAATATGGTCGATTTTATTCATTACAGAAAACATGAAATCCGGCAATAACTGACGAAAAGATACTCCGCCACTTACCAGGTACAACAATGGGTTTCGGTATTGAATCGTTTCGATCTTTAAGTTCGGAAATTTTTCCTGAAATTTCAACCTGTCCCGTTCAAAAACAATCCAGGGTAATGCACCGTTCGCACCCGACAATGGACCACTTTCCGGAATTGTCCAACCACTCTTAGGTTCAAATGGTTCATGATGGAAATTTTTATAGATCAGTCTACCCCACCACGAATTGGCAGGCTCAATCATGATCATCTTTCCATTTTTAACCAGTACCCGACTAACCTCTCCCAGAAATTTCTCCATATCCGGAATATGATGCATGGTATCAACCATAAATATTCCACCAACCGAATTATTTTCAAAAGGCATATCCAAAGCTGAAAATGTCAGGTCGTTCGATGGCAGATCAAGAATGTCAGAACAAATCATCCTGGGCTCCATCTGTTTTAAAAATCCACCTCCTGAGCCAAGTTCAATCAGAATATCATTTGGAAGTCCAGGTATTTCGAATAAAAACTCACCATACCATTGCTCATACAGCTTCCGGAGAAACTTTTTCTGAAGAATGATTTCCCTGTGATGCATCGTTCTTTCAGGCGAATCCAGCGGATACTCAATATCGTAACGGATTTTCATAATTGCCCTTTGCTTTTAACTTTGCCAACCATGATTACACTCAATCCCAGCCATTTATTCGTAATTTTGTCAATAATTCTGAAAACAGGCACAAAGAAATTATACAAATTCATTTGCCCTTCAGGAATGACCTTTTTCCGGAGTAATGAGCCACTCACCCACCATCCGGCAATGCCAATCAGGTTAAAATACTGACGATGAACGATCTGAAATTCATTCAGCTCAAAAATCGGCTGTAAGGTTTTGACAGTGTACCGTCTGAAATGCCCCAGTGCGTTATCAAAATGATTAAAAATGCTTTGAAAAGCGGGAACGAGAATAATGACCAGTCCATCATTTTTCAGCAGCTTTTTGCAATTGGCCAATGCTTTTTGGTGGTCTTCAATATGTTCCACCACATTCAAGGCAAACACGGTGTCGAAAGTTCCAAACAGCGAGCCAAATTTGGTATCGAATTCCGGATCAACAATATCCATGGCAATAACCTTCTTCAGATTCGGATAGTTGGCTAACCGGGTTCGGATAATTTCGCAATATTCTTCCTGAAGTTCAGAAACCACCAGTTCATTGCCATCGGCCAGAAAACATTCGGAAATATTTCCGATGCCTCCGCCAATTTCAAGAATCCTGCCCCTGCAAAACGGTTTAATGGTTTCGTACATCCATCGGTTAAATTTATCGGCCCCGGAAATACTTTCGAGGGTTGAAAAACCGTATACATCATTTACTTCTGAATTGGCTTTCTTTATTTCGCCCATAAATTGTATTTGAATATCACATAGAATGCCCGAAGTCCATCCTTCCAATTGATCTTTTTCCCCTCAGCATAGGTTCTACCGTAATAGGAAACGCCTACCTCATAAATCCTGATATTGGGAATCTTAGCCACTTTTGCTGTAACTTCCGGTTCAAAGCCAAATCGTTTTTCCTTTAACCTGATGGATTTGATGATATCTGTTCTGAACAGTTTATAACAAGTTTCCATGTCAGTCAGGTTCAGATTGCAGAACATATTGGAAGTAAATGTAAGAAGTTTATTTCCGATGGAATGCCAGAAAAATAAAATGCGATGTGGATTCCCTCCAGAAAAGCGTGACCCGAAAACAACATCAGCAAATCCTTCAAGTATTGGTTTAAGCAAATCGTTGTATTCGCGCGGATCGTATTCCAGATCGGCATCCTGAATAATCAGAAAATTCCCAGTTGCTTCAGCAATTCCGCGATGGATGGCGGCGCCCTTTCCCTGGTTCACAGGCTGATGAAATAAGCGAATCAGTATTTCAGGATTTGAAGACTGAAACTGCTCCACTGCGGCGACTGTCTGGTCTTTGGAACAATCATTTACTACAATGATTTCCTTT
>Ga0209261_10000145_pt1 | contig 19132 bp, 12 predicted proteins | sample DOMMetBare1Fresh_FD_187470 | JGI IMG/M metagenome (GOLD analysis project Ga0209261, IMG submission 187470) | Wetland sediment microbial communities from St. Louis River estuary, USA, under dissolved organic matter induced mercury methylation -... | ecosystem: Environmental > Aquatic >...
AGATGATCTTCATGTTCATGTTCATCTCGAAAACAATGTGTTATTCCCTAAAGCGATAATGTCAACTAACTAAAACCTAAAATAATATGACAATGAAAAAACTATGGATAGGCTTTATAGCGGTAATGGTAGTCTCATTCTCCGTACTGCTTTATTTTGGAAGAGAGATCTACAGACAGGCTCCTCCTGTTCCTGTAAAGGTTATAACAACATCCGGACAGGTATTGTTTACCGGACAGGATATCCGCGACGGACAAAACATCTGGCAATCAATCGGTGGCCAGGAACTGGGCAGTGTTTGGGGACATGGAGCCTATCAGGCACCCGATTGGACCGCCGACTGGCTTCATAAAGAAGCCATTGGTATGCTGGACGTTCTGGCACAGGAAAAATTTTCCAGGAAATTTGCGGAAATTGATCCTGCAGATCAGGCTTACCTGAAGATTAAACTTCAGCAGGATATTCGAAAGAATACCTACAGCGAATCGGCAAAAACAATTACTGTGAGTTTTACCAGAGCAGCAGCCATTCAAAACACCAGTACGTTTTATTCCGGTTTGTTCACCAATAATCCTGAAATGGCCAAACTGCGCGAGAATTATTCCATTCCTGAAAATTCGATCAAATCGCAGGACCGGATGAATAAGATGACTGCCTTTTTTTGGTGGGCATCATGGGCTTGTGTCACCGAACGTCCGAACAGCGAACTGACGTACACTCATAATTGGCCGCACGAAGAGTTGGTTGGAAACGTTGCAACCGGCGATTTGCACATCTGGACTGGATTTAGCGTGATCATTTTGCTGCTTGGAATTGCTTTAATGGCTTATCAGTATGCACGTTCACGCGACAACGAAGAACATCTCGAGATGCCGAAAGTAAATCCTTTGCTAACGTTGATGTCAACTCCATCAATGAAAGCCACACTAAAATATTTCGTAATAGTTACGGCTTTAATTCTTGTTCAGGTAATTATGGGTATTATTACCGCTCACTTTGGAGTTGAGGGCCATGCTTTTTATGGCTTGAATCTGGATACCATTTTGCCGTACTCGGTTTCACGGACCTGGCATGTTCAGTTGGCAATTTTCTGGATTGCGACATCATGGCTGGCCACAGGATTGTATATTGCTCCGGCTGTTTCGGGATATGAACCGAAGTTTCAGAGGTTGGGCGTAAACGTACTATTTGGCGCTTTGCTGGTCATTGTAGTTGGTTCATTGGCCGGACAGTGGATGGGTGTAATGCAGAAATTAGGTTTGGCTGAAAACTTCTGGTTTGGACATCAGGGTTACGAATATGTTGATCTGGGCCGCTTCTGGCAGATTTTCCTGTTTGCAGGATTGTTCATCTGGCTGACTTTAATGGTTCGCCCGTTGATTCCGATCCTGAAAACGCCTTCGGAAAGCCGCAACCTGATCATTCTTTTTGTAGTTGCATCGGCAGCCATTGGTTCGTTTTACGGAGCCGGACTGATGTGGGGACAACAAACCAACCTGGCTATTGCCGAATACTGGCGCTGGTGGGTGGTTCACCTTTGGGTTGAAGGTTTCTTCGAAGTTTTTGCTGCAGTTGTTTCAGCCTTTATTTTTGTGCAGCTGGGCCTGCTTCGAATCAAAACAGCAACTACCGCAGTGCTGCTTTCCACCATCATCTTTTTGGGTGGCGGTATCATCGGAACTTTCCATCACCTGTATTTCACCGGAACGCCGACTGCAATTCTGGCTTTAGGAGCCACTTTCAGCGCGTTGGAAGTTGTTCCGTTGGTGCTGATGGGATTCGAAGTATGGCACAACTATAAACTGAGCAAACACAACAACTGGCTTGTAGCTTATCGCTGGCCTATTTACGGATTAATTTCCGTAGCATTCTGGAATTTAGTAGGAGCAGGTATTTTTGGGTTCCTGATTAATCCGCCAACCGCATTATACTACATGCAAGGTTTGAATACCACAGCTGTACATGGTCACACCGCATTGTTTGGCGTGTATGGTATGCTGGGAATTTCGTTGATGCTTTTTGTTCTCCGGAATATGTGGGTAAAAAGTCAATGGAACGAAAAACCGCTCTTTATCGCATTCTGGGCAATCAACATTGGACTTGCACTGATGGTTTTGATCAGCGTTTTGCCGGTTGGATTGCTTCAAACAGTGGCTAGTGTGAAATATGGTACCTGGTATGCCCGCTCAGCTGATTTCCTGCAACAGCCTTTTATGCAAACTCTGCGCTGGCTGCGTGTGATAGGTGACACCATTTTTGCTGCCGGGGTTCTTGCATTGGTCTACTTTGTTGCCGGACTGCTCTTTGGCTGGTCGGTAAAAAAGGAAATAAATTAGTACAATTAATTTTAACCACAGAGAACACGGAGCAAACACAGAGAGTAAAAAGAATAATTTATAACACTCTGTATTCTCTTAGAAACTCTGCGATCTCTGTGGTTTTTTAATGAAAACCAATTAAAACAACAACAATGGAAAACATTAGAAATAAATCGGTAGGTGAAATCGTTAAACTTGATTTCAGGGCCGCAGATGTATTCAGCAGCTATGGAATTGATTTTTGCTGTGGTGGAAAAATCTCGGTGGCAGAAGCATGTGACAATGCTAAAACGGAAGAATCATTAGTCATTAGTGCATTGGAAAATCTGAGAAGTCAACAGGGATCGGCAGTGCATGACTTTGATAGCTGGAACATCGGATTTCTGGCCGATTACATTCAGAACACGCATCATCAGTATGTGTGCAAAGCCATTCCACAGATTTTGCCTTTGGCACAAAAAGTGGCCGATGTGCATGGCGAAAATCATTCTGAAGTAGTTCGTATCAATGTATTATTTCAGGATTTGGCTGAAGAATTGCTTTCACATATGCAGAAAGAAGAAATGATCCTGTTTCCATATATTAAAAAACTGGTTGTTGATGAATCGGCCGGCAAATGCAGCGATCCTTCCTGTTTTGGAAGCATTTCTTCTCCCATCTCCGTTATGGAGCAGGAACATGAAAACGCAGGAGTCATCCTGAAAGAGCTGTTCCGTCTGAGCAATGGTTACACGCCGCCCGAGGACGCCTGCAATACATTCAGAGTACTTTACGGTAAGCTAAAAGAATTTGAAGATGACTTGCATCGCCATATCCATTTAGAAAACAACATTTTATTCCCGAAAGCCCTTGAAATGGAACAGGCTGTATTGGCCGGTTAAATCTTAGATAAATTAATAATCAGGGCTAAATACAAAAAACAAAGAGCCGGTCTCCTTTCAGAGCCGGCTCTTTCAATATGTAGCAAGATGCTTATTTTTTTACTGGTTTTTTGTATCCATAGATAGCAGAAGCGCCCAATTCTTCTTCGATGCGAAGTAACTGGTTGTATTTTGCCATACGGTCAGAACGGCTCAAAGAACCGGTTTTGATTTGTCCAGCGTTGGTAGCAACAGCAATGTCGGCAATGGTTGAATCTTCGGTTTCGCCTGAACGGTGCGACGTTACTGAAGTGTAACCTGCACGGTGAGCCATTTCAATAGCGTCTAAAGTTTCAGTCAGGGTACCAATCTGGTTCACTTTAATCAGGATAGAGTTGGCAGCTCCCAGTTCAATACCTTTTTTCAGGTATTCAACATTGGTAACGAATAAATCGTCGCCAACCAACTGGCATTTATCGCCCAATTCCTGAGTTAAAGCTACCCAACCATTCCAGTCGCCTTCGTTCATACCATCTTCGATTGAATCGATAGGGAAGTTAGCAACCAAACCAGCAAGGAATTTAACCTGATCGGCAGAATTCCGTTTTGCACCATTTGGACCTTCGAATTTTGAATAGTCGTAGATTCCGTCTTTGTAGAATTCAGAAGCAGCACAGTCAAGAGCGATAGAAACATCACCACCGTCTTCAGCGCGACCTGGTTTGTATCCGGCGTTTTTAATTGCTTTGATGATGCTGTTTAATGCATCTTCAGTTCCATCCAAAGCGGGAGCGAAACCACCTTCGTCACCTACTGCGGTGCTTAAACCACGATCGTGAAGCACTTTTTTCAGGTGATGAAATACTTCGGCACCCATACGTAAACCTTCACGGAAAGAAGTAGCGCCGATTGGGCGAATCATGAATTCCTGGAATGCGATTGGAGCGTCAGAGTGAGAACCACCATTAATAATATTCATCATTGGAACAGGCAATGTTTTGGCATTGGTTCCGCCAATGTAACGATACAATGGCATGTCAAGCGCATCAGCAGCTGCTCTTGCAACAGCCAGTGAAACTCCCAACATGGCGTTGGCGCCTAATTTCGATTTGGTTTTGGTTCCGTCAAGTGCAATTAGTTTTTTGTCAATGGCAACCTGGTTAGAGGCGTCCATTCCCAAAATTTCTTTGGCGATCACAGTATTCACATTGGCTACAGCTTTCAAAACACCTTTACCAAGGTAACGGCCTTTGTCGCCATCACGAAGCTCAATTGCTTCATTCTCGCCTGTTGATGCTCCGGAAGGAACAGCTGCGCGACCTATTGCTCCACATTCGAGGGTAACCTCTACTTCAACGGTTGGATTACCACGTGAATCCAAAATTTCTCTACCTACTACTTTATCAATAAACATTGTGATATGGTTTAGAATTAAACGTTAATATTATCTATAAATTCGCTAATAATCAGACCAATAACTGTCTTTTTACAAAGCAGCACAAAGATAATAAAAGCATCTGAAAAAAGATTAAAAACAATTAAGGCATAACCTTAATTTAAATAATATAAATGAAAATACCCATTGGCCACGACAATCGCCTCTTTTCTTTGTTTGTTGCCGTGTCTATCGGTTGATAAGGTAAAATCATGAGAAACTCATTATCTTTCCGTTTTAAATGTTGTAAGGTGAAAAAAACAATGTATTTCAGGAAAATCCTGGTGGGATTTCTATTTAGCGCACTACTGATGAATGGTTTGGCCCAAAACCAAATCACTGCCATTCAGCAGAAAGTAGAAGCTTGGCAAAGCTCTCCGGGTTTGACCAATGCCGGGATTGGTATCTGCATTGCTGACAGTCAAACCGGATTGGAAATAATTAAATCGGCGCCTCCATTGAGTCTGGTACCTGCATCCATTATGAAAGTAATAACCACAGCCACCACACTGGAGGTTTTTGGCCCTGAATACCGGTTTACAACCAGACTTTCATACACTGGTATAATACAAAACGATACACTCTTTGGCGATCTTCAAATTACAGGAGGTGGCGATCCAACCTTAGGTTCTGGTTATTTTCCTGAAAATAATCGTTTCCTTGAAATTTGGAGTGAAGCCATCCGACGGACAAACATCAGGGTGATCAAGGGAAACCTGATTGTCGATGGAACAATCTACGAATCACAAAGTATTCCTGATACCTGGATTTGGGAAGATATGGGTAACTATTATGGCGCTGGGGCTTCCGGAATCAGTGTTTTTGATAATATGTATGAGATTCATTTGAAATCGGATATTGGGGCTGGAAAATTGACGCAACTAATCCGTGTAACGCCGGAAATACCTTTTCTGGAATTAAAAAATGAAGTAATGTCTTCGGATCAAAATAGTGATCAGGCTTATGTGTTTGGCTCTCCGATGGATTCAAAACGCATTATTCGGGGAACGATTCCAAAAAATCAGCCAGACTTTGTGGTCAAGGCTTCAGTGCCGGATCCTGCTGTTTTATTAGCATCCGAATTCAGGAATAGCCTGACATTAAAAAATATAACGATTACCGGGATAACCAAATTTGAAAAGTTTAGATCCGAATCAGCCATTCAGATTTCTGTCATACAATCGCCGCCATTAAAAGACATTATCAAGGTAACAAATCATGAAAGTGTTAATTTGTTTGCAGAACATCTTCTTAAACATCTGGCCTTTCAAAAATCTGGCCTGGGCACAACTAAAAACGGATGCAAATTCATAAAAGAATTCTGGCAGGAAAAAGGTCTTGATATGACTGGATTTTATATGAATGACGGAAGTGGATTATCGCGTTTCAATTCATTTACCCCGCAACTTGTGGTCAATATTTTGAATTTTATGAAAACAAAAAGCGCTCATTTTGCAACGTTTTATCATTCACTTCCTTCCCCTGGTAATGGTACCCTGACGGTATTCAATAAAGAAAATTTTCCTGATGAAAATCTTCGTGCCAAAAGCGGATCCATGACCCGGGTTCGTTGCTATGCCGGTTATCTGACCACTATTTCAGGAAGACAACTCTCATTCGCCATCATGCTGAATAATTTTTCGGGTACTCAATCAGAAACAGGAAGAAAAATTGAAGAATTGCTGGTTCAGTTGAGAAAATTGCAGTGACAAATTCAGCAGTATAAACAGGAAAACCCCGTTTTTCAACGAGGTCTCCCGATCAATCAATTTATTTCAGATTAGATAATCGCTTTCATAGCATCCATTGCCTGACGCAATTCTTCGCCAATCATTTCAACTTCGTGGAAACGAATTTCTTCGTTGATGGCTATTAATTCAAGGTTGTCAACGTGATTGCTTTTTCCTTCGTTGAAGTTTTTACCGATTACGTTGGTATCGATTTTCTTCATGAAATCGGCTAACAATGGTTTGCATGCATGATCGAAAAGATAACATCCGTATTCCGCAGTATCGGAAATTACCCGGTTCATTTCGAACAGTTTCTTACGGGCAATGGTGTTTGCAATCAGCGGAGTTTCGTGTAATGACTCATAATATGCCGATTCAGGTTTAATTCCGGTTTCTGTCATCACTTCAAAAGCCAACTCTACACCAGCTTTAATGAAGGCTACCATCAAAGTTCCGTTGTCGAAATATTCTTGCTCACTGATTTGCATATCACCAGCCGGTGTTTTTTCGAAAGCGGTTTCACCGGTTTCGGCTCTCCATTTCAACAAATCCTTGTCGCCGGCTTTCCAGTCTTCCATCATGGTTGAAGAGAAAACGCCACTCATGATGTTATCCATATGTTTTTCATACAAGGGGCGCATGATGTGTTTCAATTGAGCTGACAATTGAAAAGCTTCAATTTTTGCCGGATTGCTCAAACGGTCCATCATGTTGGTGATTCCACCTAACTTCAATGCCTCAGTGATGGTTTCCCATCCATACTGAACCAGTTTTGAAGCATATCCAGGATCAATTCCTTTTTCAACCATTTTATTGAAACAAAGAATCGAGCCGGTTTGTAGAACGCCGCAAAGGATGGTTTGCTCGCCCATCAAATCAGATTTTACTTCAGCAACAAACGAAGAATGTAAAACTCCGGCTTTGTGTCCACCGGTTCCAACGCAGTATGCTTTTGCAATTTCCAGTCCGTCTCCGTTCGGGTCGTTTTCACGATGAACAGCAATTAAAGTAGGAACACCAAATCCGCGAAGGAATTCGGCACGCACTTCTGAAGCAGGTGATTTTGGAGCAACCATGATAACAGTCAAATCCGGACGAATCTGAATTCCTTCTTCAACGATGTTAAATCCATGAGAATACGAAAGACAAGCGCCTTTTTTCATTAGCGGCATGGCAGCATTTACAACTGGAGTATGGTATTTATCCGGAGTCAGATTTAAAACCAGGTCGGCTGTCGGGATCATTTCTTCGAAAGTGCCCACTTTAAACTTATTCTCAGTAGCATTAACATATGAAATATGCTTTTCGGTAATTTCTACCTGACGCAATGCATAAGAAATATCCAAACCACTGTCGCGCATGTTGAGCCCCTGGGCCAAACCCTGAGCTCCACAACCGAGTACAACAATTTTTTTACCGATTAATTTATTGACACCATCAGCAAATTCCGACTGATCCATGAAATCGCATTTGCCTAACTGTTCAAGCTGAACACGTAAAGGAATTGAATTGAAATAATTTGCCATTTTCTTTTTTATTTTATTGTGTTTATAATTTTTTCTGATGATACAAAGCAATAGAATATTCCCGAAAAAATAGAGTAAAAAAACAACTATTTTAGGTACTAATCATGGTTTATATTTTTTAATGTGATTTTTTAAATTAAAATATCAACTTAATACCAATAAGTTAAAGTTAATTCTAATTTGGTAATTTTACTTAGTATTTCAGACTGTCGGTTCGGTACTGCAGCGGTGTAAAACCGGTTTCTCGCTTGAAAAATTTGGTAAAATAAGACTGATCTTCAAAATTCAACTGATTTGATATTTCTGAAACATTCAGATTAGTATGTACCAGTAAACGTTTTATCTCCAGAAGTTGTTTCGCTTTTATGATCTGCGATGAGGTTTTTCCGGTCAGTTGTTTTACTGTCTGGGTCAGATGATTGGCTGTTATGCCCATTAATTCAGCATAATGGGTTAATGAAAGATTTTTCAGATAATTTTCTTCCACCAGTTGGAAAAAGCGTTTTACAAGAATCTGGCCCTTCCCTTTAAGCAGATTTTCGTTTGACGGATACCTTGTAGCACAAGTGGTCAAAATCAGGTCTAAAATAGAACGAAGCATTTCAGGAACAGACTCATCACCTTTGTTGATCTCCTGAATTCCTTGTTTGAAGAGCACTTCCAGAAAACGGGGGTCATTTTCATTTTCAAGTTGTAACGGCGGATTGTCCTGATGGATGGTATAGAAAAAGGGAAACTCAATCAAACTATTTTGGTTGCTTCGGTTGAGCAGAAAAAAATCGGAAGTGAAAATGTAAATGTATCCTTCAATATCGTTCGATAACTCGAGTTTATGCGCCTGCCCTGGTGACATAAAAAAAACGCATGGTGGTTTTATTTCGTATTTATTGGCATCAATAACATGGTAACCAGAGCCTTTCAGGAGAAATAAAACCTCGAAAAAATCGTGCCTGTGCGGATATTTCACGCTAAAATGCCGGTTGGCATCAAATATTTCAACCTGAAACTGCTGACTTTTACGTTCAGGAGAACTGAAAATATCGAGACTATAAACCGGAATTTGCTCGGCTGCTTGCTTCATTTTCGTCAATTGAATTAAAAACGAAGGTAATGACAATAAAAAATAAACAGAAATGAAAACGAACAAATGGTTGATTACAGACAAACCAAGACTGAATTCATGGTGTTTCGCTCCCTTGTTTTATTAAATTTGAAGTCTACTTTACCGCATTAAAATGATAAAACATACCATAAGCCTGCATCCGTTGGGCAATGAAATACTGGTAAATGACCAAACACCTCTGATTGATGTCCTTCACGAATTTGGCATCGAGTTTCCTTGCGGTGGAAAAGGCACTTGCGGAAAATGTAAAGTCCGACTTTTAAAAGGCAAGATTGAAATCTCTGAACATCATCAGGAAAAACTCAGCAAACTGGCTTTAGAAGCCGATTGGAGACTGGCTTGTTACAGTAAATGCACCAGTGATATTACCCTCGAAATTGACCAGTTTAATCATTTGATTCTGGCTGATGAAAGCGATTTTGATTTTATACCTCAGGAAGGTTTTGGAATTGCCATCGACCTTGGAACAACTACTTTGGTTGCGCAACTGATTGATCTTTCAACAGCTAAGGTTTTGGCGGTTGAAACCATGTTAAATCCGCAAATCCGGTTTGGGTCTGATCTGATAGCACGAATTCAGTCAAGTCTGGATGGAAATGCCAGTGAAATGACTTGGTTAATCCGTATGGCTATCGGAAATATGATTCATGTAATGTTGGAAAAGACTGGTGTTGAATTACAAAAAGTGGTATTGGTGGGCAATACTGTGATGCATCATATTTTTGCAGATATTGATCTTTCTTCTCTTGCAATGTACCCTTTTCATACCGAAAAGCTTGGGATGTGCGTATTTGAACCAAATGAGCTTGGATGGAATTTTCCGGTGAATCAAAATATTCATTTTTATCCTTCGATCGGGAGTTTCGTTGGTAGCGATATTCTGGCTGGCATTGTCGCTTCGGGATTGTATCAAAAATCGAGTTATTCTGCTCTGATTGATTTGGGGACTAATGGTGAAATTGTGGTTGGTAACATGGATCGGATCGTATGTGCATCAACCGCAGCGGGCCCGGCTTTTGAAGGTGCCAATATTTCAATGGGAATGCGCGCCGAAACTGGGGCTATTTCTTCACTTATTCTGTCCAAAGGGAAAATGGAAGCCAGCGTGATCGGTAATACAGCAGCAAAAGGAATTTGTGGCAGTGCATTAATTGATGCAGTGGCAATTCTCCGAAAACTGGATTTGATTGGAATGTTTGGCGAAATCAATTCAGGAGAAAACCGGATTCATATTACTGGCAACGTGTTTTTAAGTCAAAAGGACATTCATGAATTTCAACTGGCCAAAGCTGCCATTGCTGCCGGACTGACTATCTTAACCAATAAACTAGCAATCCGAATTTCCGATATTCAGGATTTGTATATTGCCGGAGGATTTGGAAATTACATCAACATCGAAAATGTGGTAGCAACCGGAATGATAGGACTTCCGGAGGAAAAAATTCATAAAATGGGAAATACTGCTTTGATTGGGGCAAAGATATTTTTGTTTGCAGAGTCGGAAATTACAGAGGATATTTTGGCCAAAACCACACATATCAACCTGGAAGGCGATCAAAATTTTCAGGATATTTATGTGGACAAGATGTTGTTTGGTTGAAAAAATTTTTAAAATAAAAAAACCGCCTTGTGAGCGGTTTTTTTATGGGCGTTATCCCAAGTATGTTTTAAGTAATTTACTTCTCGAAGTGTGGCGTAGACGCCTGATCGCTTTTTCCTTAATCTGACGTACACGTTCGCGGGTCAGTCCAAATCTTTCTCCGATTTCTTCAAGGGTCATTTCCTGACATCCAATTCCGAAGAACATCCGGATGATATCACTTTCTCGTTCAGTTAAAGTTGCCAACGCGCGCTCAATTTCACGAGCCAACGATTCCATCATCAATGCTTTGTCAGCATTTGGTGAATCATTGTTTATTAATACGTCAAGCAAGCTATTATCCTCTCCTTCAACAAATGGAGCATCCACAGAAATATGACGGCCTGAAACACGAAGAGTGTCAGCAACTTTATCAGCCGGAAGATCCAATGATTCAGCGAGCTCATCGGGCGAAGGTTTACGCTCATGTTCCTGCTCAAATTTTGAAAATGCCTTGTTGATTTTGTTTAAAGACCCAACCTGATTCAAAGGTAAACGAACAATTCTTGATTGTTCAGCCAAAGCCTGCAGAATGGATTGACGAATCCACCACACAGCATAAGAAATAAACTTAAACCCCCTGGTTTCATCAAACTTTTCAGCAGCTTTTATTAGCCCAAGGTTACCTTCATTAATTAAGTCAGGTAAACTTAAACCCTGATTTTGATACTGTTTAGCAACTGAAACAACAAAACGCAGATTAGCTCTTGTTAATTTCTCTAAAGCGGCCTGATCACCTTTTTTTATCCGTTGCGCTAACTCCACTTCTTCCTCAACTGTAATAAGCTCTTCTTTACCAATCTCTTGTAAATACTTGTCTAAAGAAGCGCTCTCGCGGTTGGTGATCGATTTTGTAATCTTTAATTGTCTCATATACCCTTCGAAAAAATAGCGTGCAAATATAGGCTTTTGAGGTCAATAATTCAAATGGTTTATTAATAAGGTATATTATTTACAATTATATAACTAACATGCTTATTTTGTGTCAATTCCAAAAACATAATAAGCTACCTCTCCATTTGGGTATATTCCTTCAACTAATATTCCACCCCTTGAGTTTTTAATAATGCTTTTTAATTCGTTAACTTCTGAAACGGCCTTTTTGTTTACCTGAATAATAATAAATCCTTTCTTAATTCCTGCATCCCTGAATTTACCTTCTCCAAGTTCAGAAATTTTAATTCCGTTTCGAACATTCAGTTCCTCTTTTTCCTGGTCGGAAATTGCAACAAATTTCGCTCCAAAAATATTGTAGGAATTATCACTCTTCACAATATCCGTATCACCGTGCTTGTTACGAAGCGTTACGTTAAATGGTTTCTTTTTATTATCTCTTTTTACCACTACTGTTACTTTATCTCCGGGGTGGTGTTTACTAATCTGTTCCTGCAATTCTGAAGTTGAATTTACGGGTACTCCATCTACACTGATAATGACATCATTGTCTTTTATACCAGCCAAATCGGCAGCCCCGCCGGGTTGAGCTTTTCCGATAAATACACCTTCAATTTTGTCCAAATTATATTTTTTGGCAATCTCAGCATCCACATCACCAATATTTACATTTAATAATGCGCGCTGCACTTCCCCGTATTCCTTTAAATCTGCAACAACCTTTTCAACTATATTGGCTGGTATGGCAAAAGAATAGCCACTGTATGAACCTGTTTGAGATGCAATGGCAGTATTAATACCAACCAGTCTGCCTTGAGTGTCCACCAGGGCGCCGCCACTGTTTCCGGGATTGACTGCAGCATCAGTTTGAATAAATGATTCAATGCGCATTTGATCAGGATTAATTCCAATATCGCGACTCTTGGCACTTACAATACCCGCTGTTACTGTAGAAGTCAGATTAAATGGATTTCCAACTGCCAGTACCCACTCGCCCAATTTTAGCTCATCTGAATTCCCAAATACGAGCGGAGATAAACCACTTGCTTCAATTTTGAGCAACGCGATATCCGTCGATGGATCTATTCCAATCAGTTTTGCTTTGAATTCTCGTTTATCATTTAAAACAACATTTATTTCGTCAGCTTCATCAATCACATGATTATTGGTTACAATAAACCCATTCGCGCTGATTATCACTCCTGAACCGGCACCCTGCCTGATCGGCATCTGCTGCTGAGATCCTCCATCACCAAAGAAATAATCAAAAATATTGTTTGAACCGTAATACCGTCCTTTTTGAACCACTTTGATATGCACAACCGAATGAACTGAGTTTTCAGCCGCAACAGTCAAATCAGGAAATGGAGCAGAATTGGATGGAGTCAAACTTGCATAGCGAACAGACTGATCCTGTGGCACTGTCACAATAGTTGTTTCTTCAAAATAATGGGTATAGGTCCAAAGTGCAATAAAACCACCAATTAGTGCCACCAACAAGGTAAATAATCCTTTCTTAAAATTATTCATCACGTTTACTTTTTGTTGTTAGAAATCTTTAAAATTTAAATCATACACTAAGATAACGAATAAGCCACAAGAGTGTTATGTCATTTGCATTTCGTTTAAATTGTTTAACAGATTTTAACAGCAAATGAATTTTCAAACTAAGGCCTTAATGCAAATTAAAACAACTATATTTGGCTTCCTGTTTTGAATATATATTGTTCTATTCCTGTATATATGCCAATTAGATTAATAAAAAAAGCTGTTTTCCCTTCCAATATCTCCACCTATCTGAGTCGAACGTTAGTCATAATAACCCTGGCCACAACTTTGCTTGTAGGCGGAGTGCTTATTGTTCTCCAAACAATTCAGTTTAATCGGCTAAGCAGCAAAAAAAGTCAGGAGTATATTGAAGATCAAAAAACATATATTAAGGAAATAGTAAGCAATGAAGTGGCATACATTGATGCTCAAAATCAGCATTTCAAAGAAAGCATTCGCGAGAAAGTCAGGCAAAATGTGGTGCAGGCACATAACACCGCTGAAATGATTTATCACAAATATGAAGGTATAAAATCGCCCGAAGAGATCAAGTCACTCATAATTGCAACAATATCCTCCTTAAAATTTGAAAATGAATATGAAGAGGTATTTATTTCAACACTCGATGGCACTGGCATTTATTATCCCCGAAGACCGGAATTCACCGGAAAAGATATGCGGAGCTTCCTTGATTCCAACGGAAAGCCAGTGGTCATGGCTGAAATGAATTTGTTAAAAACCAAATCTGAAGGATTTCTCGATTATAATTTCGAAGCAGGTGCTTCGGAATATGGCATTTCAAATGAAAAAATTGTTTTTGTAAAGACATTTGATCATCTCGGTTGGTATTTTGGTTCAAAACAAAATTCAGAAACCTACTTCCCAAAATTCAGGGAAGAAATCGCACAAAAAATAAGCTCGGTCAGATTCAGACATGGCGGCTATGTATTTCTAAACCAAACTGATGGAACTCCGATTGTCATGGACGGTAAAGTTTATAAAGGCGATTTCAATTTACTGAAGGAATCAAACGATCCTCGCCATACCGTGTTTCTAATTGAACTGAAAGCTGCCACTGATAATCCGTCGGGAGAGTATTTTTATTACCGGTGGAATAAAATGAACGACACAATTCCTTCGGATAAATGTGCCTATGTTCATTTATATAAAGAATACAACTGGCTAATTGGTGCCGGCTTTTACCTTGATGAGGCCAACCAAAGTATTGTCGAACAGCAGTCTTTGCTTCGACAGGATCAAAAGAAAAGCATCCTGATTATCTTCCTGATTCTGGTTACATTACTTTTTATTGAAGCAATTATTATCTATCATTTCAATAAAAAATACAAATCAGACTTTGAACGCTTTTTCAATTTTTTCTTTTTGTCACACAACAGCTTCAAGAAACTCAATGTTGATGAATTCAATTTTGATGAATTTAAACATGCTGGTGTTGCCGCAAATAAAATGGTTGAACTGCGCGAGGAAATTGAAGCCAAACTTGTTGAAGAACAGAAAAGAGCAACAGAATCTGATCGCTTAAAATCTGCTTTTCTGGCTAATATGTCTCATGAAATCAGAACCCCAATGAATGCCATTATTGGGTTTTCGGAGTTGCTTGAAGATGAAAGTCAGGATTTTGAAGACCGCAGTATATTTATCAAGCTAATCCAAAAGAATGGTGATATTTTGTTAACCCTGATTAACGATATTATCGACATTTCGAAAATAGAAGCCAATTTACTGACAGTTAAAAGGAAACCTTTAAAACTTTCGAAGTTTCTGGATGAAATGAATCATCATTACAGCGAAACTGTATTGTCTAAAAAAGACAAATCCATTCAATTTTATTTGAATAACGAAGTTGAACCTGAATCGCTCGTTTTAACCGACGAAAACAGGCTAAAACAAATTTTGGATAATCTGCTTGGAAATGCTATCAAGTTTACTTCATATGGTTCTGTAACACTCGATGTCAAAAAAGAAGGTAATTTCATTCATTTCAGTATTACCGATACGGGCATAGGAATTCCTTTAGATCAGCAAAAAACTATTTTTGAGCGGTTTATGCAATCGGAACAAGCTTATAAAATGAATTTTGGAGGAACCGGACTTGGCCTGGCTATTTCGAAAAACCTGATTGAACTGCTTGGCGGAACAATCCATGTTAAATCGGAACTGGGGATAGGCTCAACCTTTTATTTTAGCATTCAGTCCAGTTAACGTTTGGGTACTTCAAACCATTTATTAACCGTTTCTTCGGGTAGATAATTAACCAGGTAATTCATTGCTTCAGCTGAATTTCCGGCAATAAAAAATAAATTCCGGTAATTTTCCTTGGCAAATTTTTCTGCATACGATTTTTCAAACTGCCGAAAAAGATCGTCGTAAAAACCGTTTGTATTGATGAAGACAATCGCTTTATGATGATAACCAAGCTGTTTTAAGGTAATGACTTCCAATATTTCTTCCAGTGTTCCGAATCCTCCGGCCAGTGCAACAAAGGCATCAGACAATTCCCTCATCTTAAATTTTCGGTCCATCATGTCGCCTGAAACAATGATCTCATGTGCATGAACAGAGGCCAAATTATAATCTCGAAGTTTTTCAGGAATAATGCCAATGGTTTTCGCTCCGTTTTTGCCAGCCTCGCGGGTAATCACGTCCATTGTACCGACATTGGAACCACCGTTAATCAGACAATAACCTGACTTGCCAATCAACCGGGCTAAATCAATCGCTTCATTCACATAAACATCAGCGATGGCATTGCTCGAAGAGGAAAAAACACAAATATTCATCTCTTTTTAATTTCAATTAAAAAAAATTACGATTTACTATTTTGAGTTGTTCCTCATCAATAGTAAATCGTAAATGGGTAAATAGTAAATTTATTTTAAACGTCGATGTTTGCGTAAATAGCATGATCTTCAATAAACTGCCGGCGAGGTGGAACTTCATCTCCCATCAGCATACTGAAAATATGGTCGGCTTCTGCAGCGTTCTCGATGGTTACCTGTCGCAACGTGCGAACTTCAGGATTCATGGTAGTTGACCACAGTTGTTCTGCGTTCATCTCTCCAAGACCTTTGTACCGCTGAACATGAATGCCAGCTTCTTTTCCTTCACCCCATTCTTCAATCAGGCGAAGACGCTGCTGTTCGGTCCAGCAATATTCTTCACGTTTTCCCTTTTTCACCAAATACAATGGTGGAGTTGCAATGTAAACATGACCTCTCTGAATCAGTTCCTGCATAAAGCGAAAAAAGAAAGTCATAATCAGCGTGGCGATATGGCTACCGTCCACGTCAGCATCGGTCATGATAACAACCTTGTGGTATCTCAGCTTTTCGAGGTTAATAGCCAGATTATCTTCTTCTGTTCCGATGGTGATTCCGAGCGCTGTGTAAATATTTCTGATTTCCTCACTGTCGTACACCCGGTGAGCCATAGCTTTCTCCACATTCAGAATTTTACCACGAAGCGGTAAAATGGCTTGAAAATGGCGGTTACGGCCTTGTTTGGCAGTACCTCCTGCAGAATCTCCCTCCACCAAAAACAATTCACAAAGAGCAGCATCTTTTTCAGAGCAGTCGGCTAGTTTTCCCGGCAAGCCTGCTCCTGAAAGCACATTTTTCCGTTGTACCAATTCCCTCGCTTTGCGGGCAGCATGGCGGGCTGTAGCAGCAAGAATAACCTTGTTTACGATGGCACGTGCCGAACGTGGATTCTCTTCGAGATAATTGGCCAGCATTTCACTCACTGCCTGATCAACAGGCAAACTTATTTCGGAGTTACCCAATTTTGTTTTGGTCTGTCCTTCAAACTGTGGCTCGGCTACTTTTACTGAAACCACAGCTGTTAATCCTTCACGGAAGTCATCGCCACTGATTTCGAATTTCACTTTCTGCAACATACCGCTGTTTTCAGCATAGGCTTTCAACGTACGGGTCAAACCACGGCGAAAACCGGTAAGATGTGTTCCACCTTCTATCGTATTGATATTGTTGACGTACGAATGAATATTTTCGGTAAAAGAAGTGTTGTAATGCAATGCAATTTCAACAGGCACACCAGCTTTTTCAGACGAAATATGAATTGTTTCGTCGATCAGACGTTCACGGGTACCATCGAGATATTCCACAAATTCCTTTAACCCTTCTTTCGAGAAAAACTCTTCGTGCTTATACAAATGATTTTCATCTCCTTCAAGCTTCACCCTTTTATCGGTGATATTCAGTTGCAGCCCGGCATTCAGGAAGGCGAGTTCGCGCATACGGGCAGCGATAATCTCAAATTTATATTCGGTAACCAGGAAGATTGAATCATCAGGCTTAAATGTAACTGTAGTACCTGTACGGTCAGTTACGCCAACTTCTTTCACATCGTATAGCGGTTTCCCTTTGCTGTATTCCTGTTGCCAGATTTTACCTTCGCGGTGAACCTGAACCTGCAGCAAAATAGAAAGTGCGTTTACACACGAAACCCCTACTCCATGCAAACCTCCGGATACTTTGTAGCTTCCCTTATCAAATTTACCACCGGCATGCAAAACAGTCATAACCACTTCGAGCGCCGAGCGATTTTCTTTGGTATGAAGTTCAGTCGGGATACCACGACCATCATCCACAACGGTTATCGAATTATCTTCGTTGATAAAGACATCAATATTTTTGCAATAGCCTGCCAGCGCTTCATCTATCGAATTATCAACAACCTCATAAACCAAATGATGCAATCCTTTTTCGTTTACGTCGCCAATGTACATGGCCGGGCGTTTACGAACCGCTTCCAAACCTTCAAGCACCTGAATACTATCGGCATCGTAACCACCATTTTCATTCTGCGTTCCCCAATCCTGGGTTTCTTCTATTTCTCTCATCGATAAAAATTATTAATCTCCATATTTCACCCATTTAGCCCTGAAAATACTGAGCCAAAACCAATTTCAGAAAACAAATCTTTCTCTGAATTTCGAAAATTGCCTGATTGGGAAATAAAAAAGATATTTGATTTTCAATAAATTCTTCACAATAAATGATCTTCAACAAATCAGTCGCAAATATAGTAAAAATGCAGTAACAACCGAAAGGAAAATCAGCATTCAGATCGTTAAACTTTCCAACAATTTATGAACTTTTCTACTATTGAAAATCAACAATTTACAACAATTCCAGAGCAGGACTAAATTCGGGCAAAACAAGCACCCGAAAGGGTCTAATTTCTTAGAAAGAGTAACTGATTCCGGCCAGCCAGTTGAAGCTTTTATTGGTATAACCCAGCCATTGTTCGTACTGCTGAAAACCAAAATTATTGAGTTTGACAAAGAAGTTCAATTTTGGTGAAAACTGATATTCCACACCAACATTCAGGTCGATGATTGGGTCCATATTCACTTGTGTTTTTGAAGTAGCCTTTATTTTCAGTGAATCACTATTCCGAATTAAAGCTGTGCGTTTGCCTATCACAAAAATATCAGTGGTGAATTTCAACTGTTCGGTTGGTTTATAGACACCTGAAATTGTCAGATCAAAATTGGGCATTTGCCATGCTTTTTCCTGTGATTTCAAATCATAGGAATAGTAATTTCCAATCAGATGAAATGAAAAGTTATCTGAAACAGCGTGTAAAACCTCTCCGGATAATTTTAAGATATTAACATCATCGTAAACCCAGTTGAAAGTATTATAAAGTCTGCGTAAAGACGAGGTGGGTATATAAATGTCCAATCCGTCTGTATAATAAAAATGCTGATCCTTCACAGTCGAATAATTTACCTCGGCTACATAGTTGGTTTTCGAGCTCAGCTTTCCTTTAAATCCACCGGAAACAACAACCTGGTATCTGGCATTTTGCACATCGTGAAAAGGATCGACATAACCGGTACCTTTGACCCCGCACTGCTTGATCCGCCCGAGCTTCCTGAAACTCCTCCCATGCAGAAACCGCCTACGGAGGTAATGAACCAGGTGAGGTTCGTCCCGCCAAAGATCGTCGCTGACGATGTAGCCTCTTCGGACGAAATGCCTGTAACCGAAATTATTAACGAAGATATCAAA
>Ga0209261_10000146_pt1 | contig 19047 bp, 6 predicted proteins | sample DOMMetBare1Fresh_FD_187470 | JGI IMG/M metagenome (GOLD analysis project Ga0209261, IMG submission 187470) | Wetland sediment microbial communities from St. Louis River estuary, USA, under dissolved organic matter induced mercury methylation -... | ecosystem: Environmental > Aquatic > Freshwater...
AGGTAGTTCCGGTAACGCTCTTTAATAAACCCCTGGAAACGACATAATCATAATAGTCAAAAGTCTTTACCAAAGTATTGTTTACATATATGTCGTAAATACCGCCAATATCCATGTGTGTACTAATCACCATGCGGTATTTCCGTGGAAACAAGTTTCGTACGTTAAACTGAACCTTGTAAACTCCCTTGTACCCTTTCGTAAAATTCACGATCAGGATTGAATCGTTGGAAGCCTGGCCTTTTATATATGCCTTCTGCACATCAAATGAAGTGGTGTTGGTAACAATTACATTCTTTTTCCAGCCATATTTATTTATTCCGGTTTGATAGGCTAACCACTCTCCTTCATACTTTTCAGAACCTGAAAAAAGTGAATCAGGAACTTCAAAATTCTGATAATCGTATACGACACCGTTACTGGCCAGATATTTATCGGTTGGTACATAGTTGCAAACAATACTGTCACCGTTAATATTTACCATGTTGTATTTCTTCCGCTTCCAAAGAACACTGATGTCTTTAAATTCGGATGGCTCGAGCATATTTAAAAAGATACCATGATTAATCAAATGCGGAATAAGAACCTCTTCCTGCCATTTTACGGGTATGTCTTTATAATCTTTAAAGGTACCGCCAAGTTTCTGGGCCATTAAACTCAGACCGTTTTCGTAAGTCGATTTTTTAGGGAAAGCAATAGTTGCTGTCCAGTTACGAAATTCTTCAGAAACAGGGAAATATTGGAGTTCAAACAAATTTACTTTAACCGAAACCGAATCATATACTGTATTTCCTTTATCATCAAAGCCTATGGGTCGGCTTTTTTCTTTATCGAGTATAATTGAATCCTCTTTATCGATATAGGTTTTCAGGTAAGGCAGGTTCTTTGTGAAATATTCATAAAGATTCAGCTTTGGAAAAGCAACTTCGCTCATCACAAAGAATTTACCATTAAGATACAGGGGGCTTTCTTCTTTCAGTATAATTCCGTCAATGGTTGGTTTCCCGCCTATATTTTCAAATGTTGAATACTTTTCGTCCAGCGTTTGTAACTTACGTTTGCCTTGTATATCAACTGGTTTAATGTAATGCTGAGAAATATGGTAATTCAGGATGGTAGTACCAATATCGTCAGTTTTTAACATTTTCTCAATTGCAGCGTTATCAGGAGCAAAAATGGTATACGTGTCGTTTGTCAGAAAGAGGGTATCATACTTGTATTTTACCATCAGTTCGACAAAGCGAGACAATTCCGGTTTGCTCTTAATCGCATCCCAAACATTCATATTGATTGTTTCGGATTGTGTATTATAGTGGTCATCCCAGTTTTTGGTACATCCAAACACTATAAAGGTGACAGCTATGATTAATATGCCAATTTTAGATCTCATTATTGTAGTTTATAAAGGTTCGAATCTGATGTAATCCCATTTTAACCTTCCGGGAATAAGGGATTTAACTGTAATGGTATGCCCTGCATATTTCTTGAAATCGATGGTACCCACTTTGAATGAAAAATAAGGGTTGGATGCGTTTCCACTTTTGGTGAGGTCAATAAGTCCGCCCAATTTGTTGCCATCAACGTACAATTCTACCAGAGCATTTGCTGAACTGTTGGCATCAGCCTGGAAATACACCGTGTATTTTCCCTTAATGATCTTTGGAAGTTGATAAGAAATGGAGAAATCTCCGTCAATCTGCATATAATTTTTGCCCCATGAACGCTCCGAATCGTCATTCGATTGTACATAAAACAATTTAGCTCCCGACCATGTCACGTAATCAAGCAGATCTTCATTTTCAATCAGGAACGAACCACCTTTTCTACGGTATTCCTCAAGTGCAATTTCTTCGTAAAACTCGAATGTAACAATTGCCCGGGATGCTTCCTGCGGTTTTAAAACCTCAGTAATAAAATGAATTCCTCCGCTTTGGGTAATCACATTACTGGCATCGTAATCCATTCCAATAAAATCGATTGTATCGGTACCATTTACAAATTCTTCTTTCCCTTTATTAATTACAATGTCTAACCCCACTCCGTTAATAGTAAGGGGAATGTCGGCGAATGTATTGTAGTTGGTAGCCCTGCCCTGTAAATCGTCCAGGAACTTGCTTTCGGTCAGCAAATGATAGCCAACAAATAAGTTTAACGGATTGGTAGCATTAGTATAATCCGTTCGATCAGGACTAATCACTTTGGCCAGATCAGCCAGTGAATTAATGTTTCTCTTTTTATAAACGGCATCAGGCTCAACCAGTAAAGTAAATGGCTTTAGTGGCTGATCTTTCAACTTCATATCTACATCAATGGTTTTTTTCCAGCCGGTTGCCTCAATGGCAGCTGTCAGAATGGAATAGTTCGCATTCTTTTTAAGCCAGCCATAGCTATTTAAAGTGATTGGGGTAAGCATGGTACCAATTTCATGAACATAGCCGTTCGACAGATCAATGTTTGTCTTGGTAACTGCAGCCTGATTATTGATTTTATAATAAGTCGTATCCTTGGCCAGAATAAAGTTTACGTTCAGAAAATCGCCGGAAAGAGTCGGTTCCGAAAATGTACCAAACGGGAATTCGTATGAACTGGTTCCGAGGTTGACCACATGGTAACGCGCCAAAGCTTCAGAATAGGCTTTATCTTTCAAAATAGCATCCATGGTAAGGTTGTTATCCTTCATAAACTGGTCAACGGCCTTATTGCTGGGCAAAAAAAGCGTATAGTCTATTCCGTTCGGATTATAAGCGCTAAGGGTTTTATCGAGACCACCTGCTTTAAGAATGGAAATAAAACTGGAATAGTCTTTTTCATTCAAAAGGAGGTAATCATAAATCGTGAATTGTTCCATGTCTTCGAATCCTGCAGTGACAGGCGCTTTTTTACAAGAATACTGCAGGGACAGAACAATCAGCAAACCTAATATGATTGAAATTTTCTTCATTGCTTAGAATTGATAATAAGGATTTTGAACCAGGTTTTTGTTACGCTCAATTTCATCTTTATGAATAGGTAGATACCATCCAAGAGGATTAGTCAGTTTGGCAGATAAAATTCGCTTCTGAGTGGAAGGCACATTTTTGATGATGATTTCAACCAGCTTGTCTTTTCGGGCAAAATTGTTCCGGCGTCCCATACGGAGTAGATCGAACCAGCGTTTGCCTTCAAAAGCAAGTTCAAGGGCACGTTCTTCCATCACAGCATCTTCAAATAATATTGGAGAATTTCCAATAGTAAGTGGCGGCATATTGGCTCTTTCGCGAACAGTATTTAAAGCATCGGCAGCCTCACCAAAACGGTTAAGTTGCGACAGCGCTTCGGCTTTCATTAAATAGATATCGGCCAGACGGTATAAAATCCAGTTACAACTGCTCTGATCAGCTCCGGTACGTTCCGTTTTTCCATCGGGAGCACGACCAACAAATTTCCAGATCAGGTAATCGTCTTCACCTAATTTGGCGATTGATGCATCTTCACCGCGGGTTAATTCTACCGCATATTTACGGGCAAATAATTCCTCTGCATGCGTGCTGGGGTCAAACTGATGGCTGTTGCGGTTCGTTTTTCCATAGGTACCGTTTTTCTGGTTGTATTTATCTTCAAACTGAAATTCAAAAATACTTTCGAGTGAATTTCCGGGATAAAACAATTCGAACCAGCGCGTACCGGGCATCAACACAAATTCTTTGTTTGAGATAAGCCTGTTACAATATTCAATGGTTTTGTTGTAGTCAAAATTCCACAACGAGATATCAGCAAGCAAAGCATCAAATGCGGCTTTGGTAGCACGTCCTTTTACTTCATCCAATGTTTTATAACCATCGGTGGCAAACGGACGATATTCATTCAGGTCTTTAAGGGCGGCTGTCAAAATATCTTCGCCTTTGGTAATCGACGGATAGAAATCAGCAGCATCAGTTTCAGATGGGGTAATTACATAAGGAACATCCTTAAATATACGTACCAGGTAAAAGTAGTTCAGTGAACGCAGCCAGTAAGCTTCAGCCAACATTCCCTTTAACTGAAAATCAGTAAAGGTATTGTCGATTTTTTGTACTTCAGGTGCATTTTTTATTACGTCGTTGCAGTAATTAATAACCTTATAGAAGGCTGACCAATTAGAAAAACCATTATCCGGATAAATGTTACTTTCCATCATATTCCTTTCACCGGAACCCAGGCTGTAATCAGCTTTGACCATATCGCCACGGGCTTCACCATAAACAAACAGGTTACCATCCATGGAAGCAGACGACTGATAGGCGGCCATTAAAACGGCTTCCACATCTTCCTTGGTTTTCCAGAATTCTTCACGAACCAACCCACTCGGAGGAATGAGTTCCAGGTAATCGGAACAGGAGAATTGCGCTGTTAGTGCAATTAGCACCAATATAAATCGTAGTTTGAATATCTTTTTCATGTGTTAGTAATTTGTTTTTTAATTGTCACATGGAACTCGCCGACAATTATATTCTTATGCATTAGGTTATTTCGTTTCGCTCGTTTCATGTTCTTTCGTATTAAAATCCAACAGCTAAACTAATGGTTACCATTTTGGGTGGAGGAGTATTGGCATAATCTGCTCCAATCCAGAACGGATCAGCTGCATTTTGTCCTACTTCAGGATCCTGCCCCGAATAATTGGTGAAGGTGAATAATTTACGGGCACTCACGGTGAAACTGGCACTTTCCAGATTCAGTTTCCGGCAAAGTTGCTGGCTCAGCTGATAGCCTAATTTCACATTGTTCAGACGCATGAAATCACCTGCTTCCACATAACGGTCAGAACCCAGGTTGTTGGCAGGATGATCGTAGTAGGCTCGTGGCAATAATCCGGGTTGATTTTGTCCTTCCGTTCTCCAACGGCTTAATACCGCTTTACTCTGATTGTTTCTTCCGTTCATTCCTTCGGTTTCAAGTGCAATCATATTGATGATATCAAATCCGATACGGTAATGGAACTGAAAAGAAAGATCCCATTGTTTATAACGGAATGATGTACCAAAACCACCAATAAAGTCAGGATTCGAGTCGCCAATATACACCACATCGTTCAGGTCGATTTTTCCATCCTTGTTCACATCTTCGTATTTGGCATCGCCACCTCTGAAGATATAAGTTCCTTTATAAGTCAATGGAATAGGATTGTGCTTGCTGTCATATAATTTATTGCCTTCAGCATCGGTAGCAATCGCATCAGCATCAGAAGCATATACACCCTGATAGCGGAATCCAAAGAAAGAACCGATTGGTTCGCCTTCAACCACCCGACGCGGATATTCGCCGTTACCAATGGATGTTGATTTTTCGGTGTTGAAATTTTCAGGAAGTTTGGTAAAGGCATTGATATTCTGTGAGGTGTTGAAATCAACCGCAACCAACCAGTCTTTGGTACGGACAATTTTGTAATTCATCATCAGTTCCCATCCTTTATTAACCATTTCTCCACCATTCAGGTATTTAAGTTGGCCAAAACCTGATGAAGATGGGATATTGTAATCTTTAAATAACAAGTCGGTTGTCACTTTATTGTAGATGTCTCCTTCCACAAAGAAGCGGTCTTTGAATAAATTCAATTCCAAACCCACATCGGTTGATGATATACTTTCCCATTTCAGGTTATCCAACTGGATAGCATTAGGAGCAATAGCCGGGTTGGTGATATAATTCCCTGTTCCTGCTGTGACATAAGAAGCAAAACGCGCATAAGGATCGCCCGGCGGACGACCTGAAGTTCCCCAGCTGGCACGTAACATACAATCGCTCATCCAGCTATCCCAACTATCCAGGAATTTTTCGCTTGAAAAGCGCCATCCGAGGGAAACACCTTTAAATAAACCCCAGCGGTTACTGGCACCAAATGCCGAGTTGGCATCGGCACGAAGCACCGTTTGTAGCATATACCGATCTTTGTATTTGTAGTTCCAGTTAATTAAGGCACCCAAATCGCGATTCTGGCCTGTACCAGATCCGATCCAGTTAATCTGAGCAGCAATGGCCGGATCCTGAATAGTCGTACTTGGAGTGCGGTTACTTTGAATGTTCATCCATTCATAACCTCCCTGATTGGTAATCCATGAAGCAGCACCGGACATGACATGATCTTCGGTTTTGAACGGAATATCGAAAACAATCTGACTCTCTGTTTTAATAGATGAGGACTGGTTGTTCGATTCTTCCGCTTTATTCACGGTCCACGCCAGCCAATCGGAACCTACCGCATTATACGGAAGGAAGTTGCTGAATTTGGTTCCGGTGTACTGAAATGAAACGGTCTCTTTAAAAATTAACCAATCAGTTATGTTGTATTTTAAACGAAAGGTGTTTTCAAGTGAATTTTCCGCACGGTCATTTTTACCCAAACGGGCTACAGCCACAGGGTTAAAATAAGTGAAGCCATTTCCCTGGTAGTTATTGATCGGGTTAAAATATTCTCCTGTTAGTTTACCGTTTGCATCGTGTTCATAAATACTCATGTTTGGAGCCTTGATATAGGCCATCTGCCGGATATTTCTACCATCAATTTCGATGTTGCCGTCAACCTTGTTATTGGCATAATTAAACTGCACGGTAAACAACAGCTTTTTAGAAAGGAAATAGTCGAGGTTAACACGGGTTGAAAAACGTTTTGAACCGGTATTGATGGTGGTACCGCCTTCATCCACATAACTGAACGATGTAAAGTACCTGGTTTTTTCGCCCCCACCCGATATTTTGAAATAATGGTCGTGGGTTACTGAGTTTTTGGTAATAGCGCCCAGCCAATCGGTGTTGGCCGAATAGTTATAAAAATCGAAATAATCCTTGTCGTAGGCAATTTCAGAAGGGATCGTGAAAATTCCCTTGCTGTTGTGCCATTCTTCCAACTGAAGCATCACATATTCGTCCCCGTTCAACATAGGGATGGCAGCCGGCTGGAAATTGATACTGTTTTTGTACTGGTAGTCGAACTGCACTTTTCCCATTCGTCCGCGATAGGTTTCGATAAGCAAAACCCCGTCGGCACCTTTCGAACCGTAAATAGCGGTTGACGCTGCATCTTTTAGTACCTCGATTGATTTAATATCCTGAAGAGCGATGTTAATCATGTTACTGATATCTTCCGAGTCAGCCGAACTAAGGTCGAATCCAGCGGAAACGTTATCCTGCGGAATACCGTCGATCACGATCAATGGTTTGTTGTTACCCATCGAGCTCAAACCACGGATTACGATTTGCGAGCCTGAACCAGGGTCACCTGAAGCGCTGATAATGTCAAGTCCGGAGACTTTTCCCTGAAGGGCATCGGCAGCAGAAGTGATACCTTCATCTTTCATTGCCATAAGATCAATCTTCACGCGTGACGAAGCGTTATCGCGTTCATCAATGTTGGTCAGCTGATTGTCTGATTTGGCTTTGGCCGTGATGGTTACTGATCCCAATTCAATTTCCGATGATACCAATTCGATCACCATGGCTTTATCAGGCGTTGGTTTAAACGGTTTGGTCTGGTATCCAATTACGGTTGCCTTCATGCTATTTGCAGGATTCTTCATTTCATAAACAAAGTTTCCGTCAATATCGGTGATGGTTCCGTTAACAACACGGTTATCCTTGTCCGATTCAACAATTGTTGCACCAACAACCGCCGATTTATCCTTCTGATCAATCACTTTTCCGCGAACAACCGTTTTAGTCTGGGAATAAGCCCCGACGAAGCAGAATAGCGCCAAGATCAGCAGGATGATATTTTTGATTTTTTTCATGTGTTCAAAAACCTTTGGGTTAAAATGTTCTATTATTTAGCTGGTTGTTTATTTATTATCCACATTCTCGAACCTCAAGACTGTCTTTATCTCATGGATAACACCGTTATTCACAACAGTAGCAAAAGCTTCTGTACCGGTGGTACTCAAATTTATAGCAGTCAGTATATTTGATTTTGCCGATTCACTAATCACAGTAACAGGACTGCCGCTTTTGGATGGAATTGTAATTTTATCAATTCCGGGAATAATCCTGAATAATGAATTATTGGTCACATAGGTGGAAGAACTTTCGTCAATCCTGCATGATTCGTAATAAGCATCCTGTTTGTTTCCATCTGTAAAGATCATGTCACCCTGAATAAAATGCAGCATGACAAAATTCTGAAGTTCCTTTTGAGTCAGATTATCCAGATTGGTAACATTCAACACTGAATCGTTTGGTGCAAACACAGTGTATGTCTGGTTGTCAGACATAAAACTATATTTAAATAATTTATCCTGAGTCAAACCTGCCTTTTTAATCAATGCATGAAATTTAGGGAAGCGACTTGAAATGGTTGAAAAAATATCGTTTGAACCAAAAGCTAACCAGTTGTCAATTTCGTAGGTCGAACCGTTGTCAGAATTGATGCTGATTTTTCTTGGAATTACACTAACTTCTTTAACTCCGCGGTATCCATAGGTTGATGAAGCAGTACCTTTTATTTCCTTGGTTTGATTATCAATAGTCAAATAGTTTCCTCCAAGTGTTTTGATGAATTCCTTTCTGGCAATACCTTTGGGTTGCGAAGTTCCGATATGGTTCAGGAATAAGGTGCGTAAATCTTCATTCGAAAAGGTAGTTTGACGGATTGAAGGAGCCATGGTCAAAGCAGTAAAACGCTCAGACACCGGGTCGTAGATAAACGAGGAGTCAACTGACGAATTCTGATCTGATTCTACATAGAATGAATAATTGGCATCTTTCCGTTTCAAGGCTGAAAGCAGCCCACATTTTTCAATTGCGAACATCACTTTCGAGAAGTTTTTACGTGTATATACCGGTCCGGTAACACTGCTAAAAGCACGCGGTACAATTGGTTTATTGACTCCAATAAATGTACAGTTACTTCCATATTGTTTCTGAACAATACTTGACTCGTCAATTTTAATGATATCAGCTTCACCGTTCAGGAAACCTTTCTGAACATCGGTCAAATAAACCGGATTGATTGAAAGACTTGAATTGGCAATAATTCGCTTAATATTTTCAGGAGCAGCCTCCAGGCTTCCCCAGTTGTTACCACCCGACAGATATTGTGAAACCAACTGATCCAAAGCTTCGTTGGTTGGAGCTACAATACCATGGTGATACCTGATGGTAACGCTTCCACTAAGAAATACACCTTTTGGTGGTTTGGTCTTTTCGCTGTTGATATCAAAAACCAGCTGGGGATATGTCAGGTTAAAAAGGGAGTCCACTTTTAATCCCTGATCAGCTCCAGGCTGCTTGTTTGTAGCAGTTTCGTTATACTCCATCTGGGAAAAAAGATTGACCAGATTGAAATAGGAAGTATAGGAGTTGGATTTTGTTTTGTCAGTTAAAATTTCAACACCATTTTGAAGTGGTTCAACAACACGGTCAACCATGTAAACAAAACCATTTTCAGCAAAAACTTCGTCGCCGACTATTTTGGCATTGGAATAATAGAGATCGCTGATATTTTCAAAAGGGCGACCAAAATAAAAGGCATAATCGGTAGTTGCAGCCAGATCATAAATATCAAAATACTCCTTATAAAATATAGGAGAGAATTTTCTGGAATCGGTATACACCCGACGTGTCCAGCTGGTTTGAGTAGAATCAATAATATTGGTACGTTTTAGTGTACTACCCTGCTTTTTGTATTTACTCCATGCAACACCGTATTTCTGGTTCTTTCCCAGAAGCAATGTTTCGCGTTTGTAACCTTTAGGCAGGTTTCTGGTCAGACTGAGCGTATCAATCCAACCGTCATAGTCCAATGAACGGAGTTGCTTCTTACTCCATGGATTTTGTACCAAATGGTATTTCACCAACCTGTTCACTTCTGCTTTCGGTATATCAGCAACCGATTTATATTTGGAGTTTTCCTGAAAATACTTTTTGAAAGCATCATTTGAAGGAGCAAAAACGGTGTAACTACCAGAAACATCAATAATTGTATCGTAGCCGGATACATGAAGCAATTCGGCAAAAGTCGAAAGTTCTGGAACGGTCTTTATTTGCGTGTAGAGTTTCCCGGCAAGCCAATCAGGACGAATGTATTTTTCGTCCATCTCTTTCTGGCAGCCAAAAAAAACCAGCAAACTTAGGGCGGTTAAGATTAGTAGTTTATTCTTTGTCATCTTTATAAATCAATAAATATTGAATAAAACAATTTGAAACGGATTTACGAACGGACAAATGTATCAAAAATCAAATTTCCTGAATTACACATAAATTGGCCTCAGACACAATTTAGCAAGATAGGGGGCAATAAGTGTTAAAAGAGGTTAATTTATGACATTACTGATTGATTTGTGTTATCAATTTTCGCCTGATTAGGCAAACCATTTTGCCGAAACGATGAAGGCGTAACGCCGAATTGTTCTCTGAAACACTTAACGAAATAAGACAAGTTATTGAAACCCAGTCCATATCCTATTTCTTTAATGGAGTAGTTCGTATTCGACAACATTTCGCAAGCCTTCTGAAGCTTGAATACCCGAATGAATTCGACCGGAGAATACCCTGTCAATGCTTTTAGTTTTCGGTACAAATGTGTTGTGCTGATGTTTAAATCTTCCGATAATTTTTTAACATTAAAATCGCTTTCCGACAAGTTCTCTTCAAGCAGTTGCCGCAGTTTTATTATGAATTCGTCATCTTTGGAAAAGCTGGATTGAGAAACCTCAACCATGAAATTCTGGGTCATGTATTTTTCACGGATCAGTTCCCTGTTTTTTACCAGCCGCAAAATCTGGGCCTTAATAATGCTCATGTCAAAAGGTTTGGTCACATATGCATCGGCACCTTTTTCAAATCCTGAAACGATGTGTTCAGAGGCATTGTTCGCCGTTAGCAGAATGATTGGAATATGACAGGTTTTCGTGTTTTCCTTTACCTTTGTACACAACTCATAACCATCCATTTTAGGCATGATAACATCCGAAATAATAATGTCGGGGAGAATCCGTGTAATAAGTTCATAGCCTTCTTTTCCATCACCTGCCTCATAACAATTATACAAACCCGATAACGCATTTTTAAGGAATGTCCGTAAATCGGTGTTATCCTCCACAATCACAAGAGTCATTTCCTTTCCTTTATTCTCCAGTTCGTGCACCTGATTGCTGTCAAAAACATCTTCGTTCCACTGTGAACCTGAACCGGTTTGATCGGGGCAGAATTCTTCGGTAACTTCTATATCTTCGAAAGGCAAATCAACATGGAAAGCAACCCCTATCTGATCGACTGACTCAACGGTAATTGTGCCGTTATGCATTTCAATCAGCGATTTTGAAAACGACAATCCTATACCGGCCCCTTCAACCTGCTCACTCACTTTGTAAAACCTTTCAAATATCCTGGTCTTATCTTCATCCGATATATCTTTCCCTTCGTTGAATACTGTAATGCGCACTGTATTTTTTGCATTCCGGCTTGCTGATTTTTCGAGAAGTTCAAGTGTCACTTTTATTGAATTATTCTCATTGGTATGCTTAAAAGCGTTTGACAGCAAATTGTACAGAACTTCTTCAATTTTCTGCCGGTCAATTTCAACAAAAATGCTTTTTTCCGGAACTTCAATCTGAAGATTGGTTTTTCTGCGGCTTTCCAGACCTTTAAAATTTGAGACCACTTCTTTAACCGTGCTTACAATATCAGTTGTTTGCAGGTTAAGCTTTAATTTTCCGGCATTGAGCTTTCTGAAATCAATAATCTGGTTGATTAAGGTAAGCAGGTAATTCGAATTGCGGTAAATTAAAGTCAGATGGTTTTTCCATGCCGGATCTATTGTTTTATAATTCTGGTTCATGTCTTCAATAGGGGCAATAACCAGACTGAGCGGCGTGCGCAACTCGTGGGCGATATTGGTTAAAAAGCGCATCTTATTTTCGTTGTTCTCAAACGAAATGGCATCAATTTTTTGTTGAAAAGATTTTTTCTGCTTATTCGATTGCCAAACTATTATATAGCCGATAAATGCCATGATCAGAATAATTAAAAATGTTCTGAAATACCAGGTTTTATACCATGGAGGTAAAATGTGTATATGAATGGTCTTCTCGGTTTCGGACAGAACATTATCAGAACTTATCCCTGAAATATGTAAGGTATAATTCCCTGGCGGAATTTTAGAAAAATAGGCATACCTGTTTGAAGCTTGAATTGGAATCCAGTAATCATAAAAACCATCCAGTTTGTATCGAATTTTGTTTCCTTCGGGATACTGGAAATGATTGACCCCAACACCGATACTAAACGAATTTTTATTAAAAGGAAGTTCTATTTCACTTATTTCATCAATGGCTTGTGCGAACACATTGCCTTTGCTGATTGTATCTCCAACATTAACAACTACATTATCAATCCGAAAGCTGGTCAATCCAATTTTCGGTGGAATAGGATTTAACTTTATTTCACCCGGGAAAAATGTGGTGAATCCATTGTCACCACCAAAAAACATTTGCCCGTCAGCAGTCTGATAATACGAATTGACCTTGAAAGTTTCGCCCTGAAGGCCATCTGTACTTTTATAGTATGTAAACGGTTTTGCTGTATTGTTCTGATTATAGGCTATGATCCCCTTATTTGAACTGATCCATTTTGTTCCGGATACATCACTTAATATTCCCTGAATATCATTACCCGGCAAGCCATTTTCAGTATTCAGATTAGAAAAACTCATGGTTTCCGGATTAACCATACTAATTCCACCTCCCTGGGTGGCTATCCAAATAATACCATCCGAATCTTCATAAATACAATTTATCTCGTTGGCATTCAGGTAATTTTTATCTGGTTTTGATGCAACAAACTGGGTAAACCGTAACTCGGGTTTTGTTCTACCGCTCAGGTCGAGCTTATCGTAAGGAGTCTTCAGTAAATTTAATCCGTTGTTGGTTCCAATCCAGAAACGTTGTTTACTGTCTATTTTCATCGACAGTATCGTACGGTCAGTAAGACTTTCCTTATTCGACGGATCAACCGAACATACAAAGTACTTTTTTTCAGGATTATTCTTTAATGCCGGAAAAAACAACAATCCTTCATTGATTGACCCTAACCAAATGTTTTTATCCTTGTCGACTAAAATTTTACGAACAGTGCTCGCTGAATACAAAGGTTCTTCACCAGGTTTCCCGTAATTCCAACCTCCTGCGGTCTTTTCCATTTTGGCCACACCGGCATCAGATGCAACCCAGAATACAGTTTCAGATTCTTTGGCAATATCCCAGACTGTATTAAAACCAGAAGAGGATACTGGTTGATTCCTGTAACTGAACGACTTGAAATCAGGTGAGCCCGATTTCAGCAATCTATTGGTCACCACATTGACTCCTTCCTGCCTCAACCCGACAAGAGTTTCACTTGAAGAGCCATTAAAACACATCACAATATTTCCGCTCAGCGATTTTGGATTGGAAGGATCACGCTGGAAGGAATAAAATGCTTTCCGGTATAAATTCAGGATGCTCAAACCCAATCCCTGATGCCCTATCCATAAGTTTCCGGAATAATCTTCGAACAGACAGGTGATGTTATTGTCGAGCAAAGTTCCGAATTTGAGCGGATCAGGAACATATTTCCCGGTTTCGCCAGTATGTAAATCAACCCAGAATAACTCTGGAACAGTGCCGGAACAATATAACCGATGGTTGCTGGCACATGTAAGTTGATTGATTTTAGAACCCTTAAAATAAACCTGATTGGAAACCCTGTAATTCGTAGTTTCCAAAACCGAAATTCCATCGGTTGTTCCAAGAAAAATCTTTTTTTCAGCTTTTGAATAACTGGCTTTATTAATCGTGCGATCGAAGATCTGCCGGTTAATAACATTGAGCGAGGTGTCAGTTGGCGTAATCCGGATTTCCGAAATCAGTATCCGGTCAGGATTATAAATATCTTTATTTGAAATCAGCAATAGCTTATCTTCAAACACGTTCATGTAATGCACATAATCATTTACCCTATTCCCATTTTCTGAAAGATAAACTCTACTGGCTATTAGACCAGGCTCAAAAACCCTTTTCTCATCAACTAAAAAGATGCCCCTGCTTGTATGAATAATAATAAAGCCTTTCGATTCATACAAATTATTCACATAGTAATCGATGTTTGTGAATCCTTCCAGTGTAACCGGATAAAAAGAATCATCATTTCGGTTGTATATAGAAATGCCTGAAAGGGAGGCAATCCACAGGTTATTTTCTGAATCAATTAAAATGCGGTGAGTTTTTTTATCGCGAAGACTTTTGGGATTTCCCAATTGGGGTTTAAAAAACTTGAAATCAAATCCATTGTAACTGGCTAATCCGGTCCAGGTAGCCAGCCATATTTTACCTGACTTGTCTTGTGCAATGGCATTAATTTCTCCATTATACAACCCTTCGTTCGTACGTAAGTATCTAAAATCGATACTCCAGCAGATCGAAGAAAATGCAAAATGAAAGAGGAAAATATTTAACAGTATTTTTTTCATATTATTTGTACGGAACAGCTAATAAATTCAGGGGTTCAAGGTATAAAAATTATATCAAAAATCAATCCGGTTTAATGGCTGCACCGAAAGGATTTCTAAAATCTGAAGCTACTTTCTAAGAAAAAAAGCTACTACTCATCACTTTTCAATCCTATCATCTTTTATCAAAACCTTGCCTAAACGTTAAATAAAAATGAAATTTTCTTTATCCCGTCTTTAACATTTTTAGATATCAGAAGCACACCTCCAATTATCAAATTGGATTTCAACAATATACAAAATAATTCTAAACGACTACGAATGAAATTTTTGCCTTAAATCAATAAAAACGGTCAAATCAACAGCGAAAAGTATAAAAAAAAACACACATGAATGGTTGATTTCTTTCATCTTTGAAAGATTCGTTACATACTTCACCTATCATTAACCGAACTTGGAACCCTATAAATACTTACTTTTGAGAAGAACCACTTAATTTTAAAATCAAAAATTATGAAATTAAAACTTTTACTTTTCTTTCTGTTTGTGGTAAGCTTTGGTGTCGTGCTTCAGGCACAGACTAAGAAGCCTTACAACAATTTAATTATTACGGAGTCGTTGAATAATTCAACTCCGGACAACTATGTTGAATTCACCAACATGGGAACGGAAACCATCGATCTTTCCCAGTTTGAGTTCGGTAGAGTGACTCCCTGGAATGATCCGTACAATCCGGATGCAAATGCTTCCTTCAGGCTTCCGAAAAAGACTTTGGCTCCTGGTAAATCCTACGTTATTGCCACTGCTGAGGTTTTTGGACCAAAAATGTGGTTAAAAGATCCATTGCATTATCCAGAAAGGATTACCAAACCTGAAATGCTGAAAATTGCTGATCAGTTGCTGTATGTACGCGAATCCAATTCTACGGCAAAAGATACGGTAACCCCTTACTATAGCACGATGGATACCTGGGGCGGACGTGAAACATGGTACCTCAGACATCATTTTATTAATGATGCCGGTGCGAAAGATTCAGTGGTAGTTGATCAGTGTGGTGGTGTATTTGACCAATCGAATGGCAGAAACAAAGATGGTGCGTATGATGTTGCTGGGGTATTAAATGCAACTCGTAACAGCATTCTTATCCGTAAAGCATCTGTGAAAACCGGAAATCTCGATTTCAATGGAGGAAGAGGTCTTGACCTGTCTGATTCGGAATGGATTCCAGTACCAATGCTTAGTATTTACGACTGGCGTGCCGTCTTCTGGACAGTTGGAAATCAGGCCGTCGGTGCTAAATTAGATGCCAATACGCTGGTTTCTAAAACTCCGGGTAAAATCCAGGTTGATCTGGAAAAAGGAGAAATCACTGTTCCATGGGGTATTCGCAGAAATGACTCAATCATGTACCAGTTTGTCCGTAAACCAGGTTTGGCCTGGGCATATGGTCTGTCAAAAAACTATGAAGATTCTGCCTATATTTCAATGCGGACAGGTGATAAACTGACTCTTTATGTTTGCGGTGACGAAGCTACTATTAAAGAATTTAACATTATTGTGAAGGAACCTACTGCTTCCGATAACATTGTTATTTATAAAAGAGCAGCTAATTTTATTACCGAACGTTTCGGTGCTCAACTTCCGGGCAACTGGGGTTATCGCGTAACTGACGGTGTTAAAGGCATGGATACCATTAGCCAGATTCCTTATGCTACCCGTATTGACACTTTATACAGATATCTTGAAAAACCAGCTAAAGCTACCTGGAAAATTGCCTTTGTTGACGGTGTTGTTCGTCCTGACCTGAAATTTGGTGATAAACTGCAGGTAACTTCAGAAAATGGCAAGCTAAAAGAATATTTCCTGAAACTTCAGAAATTTGTACCTAGCGCCACTGCTGAACTGGCATCCATCACATGGCCTGATATGCCAACTTTCTTTAAAGGTGATGTTGCTGAATCATATGGCTGGGCTGGTGATACCATCCCCGGATTCAATCCAACCAAAAAAAGTTATACAGTAAAAATACCTCTTGGATACCAGGGCATTCCTGCATTGGTTTATTCGAAACGGAATCTTAATTCCAAAGTAACTGTATTACGTGCTAAATCACTTGCCGGCTCTCCTGAAGATCGCACTGTGACCTTTAATTGTGTTGCAGAAGATGATTCAACAAAAACTGAATATTCAGTTCGTTTCGAAGTAGAAAAAGATCCGTCCCTGGTTCAGCCATGGAAAGGTGAGCCTTTCTTCTCTCAAATTATTTTCCAGGACACTTGGGGAGTTCCATGGGTTGAAATTACTAATCCCGGAACTGAAATTCTGGACCTGAGCCATTATATGATTTTCTGTAACTATGCCGGACCAGCAACTGCCTTAACTGCTTTCAATGCAGTTGGAACTTCATACAGTGATGGACCATGGCGTAAATATGTTCCCGGTAAAAAATGGCAGGATGAAGCCAGTTGGGCTGTTCAACCACGTATTTTACAACCTGACTTAGCAGTTAATGCTATTGTTTACCCAGGTGAAGTATTTGTTATGACTCAACATGGTGGCGGTGGTGATTATACTGACCCTGTTACTAAAAAGAGAATCGGTAGTTTAGAGATTTTCGGTAAAGGTACTGTTGATGTTAACTTTGCTACCGGAAAGAACCCATGGGGTTACAGTATGCCTTGGAACAATGCAATTCACGACTGGATGGGTACAACTTATTACCTGTATAAAATCGTGAACGACTCCGTAATAAGCGGTTTGAAACCTGCAACCGATCCTAACGACTTCACATTAATTGATGTTTTTGGAAAAGGCGACGGTAAAAACTGGGTAATTGGTGGAAAACAAGTTAATCAGATTACTGGATATACCCGTAAACCAAATTTCTACAAGGGAAATATTGAATTAGGTGGTTCATGGGGAACAACAAGTTTCGATGATCCTACCTGTGAATGGACAATGACAGATCAGGCTTATTGGGATAAGAAAAATACACCATGGCCATTGAACTGGTACAACATATGTACAGGAATTGGTTCACACATAATGAATGATGTAACCCTTTACCGCTCAACTGTATCTTCAAAAGTTTACAAAGTAAGCGAAGGTTTCTCTAATAAGGAATCCATTAAAGGTGTAACTACCGGAACTACAGTTACCGGATTCTATGCAAACCTGTTGAAAGCTGACGAAAAACAGACATTAACAGTAAAATCTGCAGCTAAAATTTTAGCAGCTACCGATGCTGTTAGTAAAGGTGATACTTTGATCGTTCTTTCAGCCGACAGTACAAACATTTCGAAATACATTCTTGATGTAACTGCCAGTGGTTTAAGTGCCAATGCATTGTTAACTTCTACCAAATACACAGTTAGTGCAACAGGTACAACAGGCACCATTGCAGGTATCAAACAAAGAGAATTACTGAAAAATGTATTAGCTGCTGTTGTTGTTCCTGCCGGAGCTACATTAACCATTACTGATGCAAACGATGCTTACATGTCGTTAACTAAACTGAATTACGATTCAGCCTATGTAAACGTCCTTGCTACCGATAAAGTTAATTTTGAAGTTATTGCTGAAAATGGTACAACAAAAATTGTATATCAGTTGAAACCAACTGTAAGTGCAAGCGAAGCCTTTGTTACTTCTGATGTGTACAGTGTTGACCAGTTTGCTTCTTTGATTCAGTTTGTTCCAGCCGGAACTACAGTTCAGAGTTTGATCAGCAACGTAACACCAGCAACAGGTGCAACTCTTCAGGTCTTTGATAAATCAGGATTACCACGTGCAAATGCCAGTATTTATAAAGATGACAAGCTGATTGTAACTTCTGCTGATGGTAAGGTTACCAAAGCATATTATTTCTCAATGCTTAACTTCAATGTCAATAAATACCTTGCATACGTAATTTCTGATGATTATGTAGTCGATCAGGTTAAATTGGTTATTAAAGTTCCAGCAACAGGAATCGATATTCCTACATTCTTTGCTAAACTTTATCCATCATTCGGAGCAAATCTATCTATTATTGACAAAAACGGAGCTCCAAGCACTCTGAACAAGTTAGCTTCTTATGACAAACTTTTGGTAACAGCAGCTGACAATTCAACTACTGCTACATACAAAATTGAATTTGCTACATCGGTTAACCCAGTTGAATCAGCTATTACCATGTATCCAAATCCAACTACTGACAGAGTGGTAATCAACGGTCTTACCGCTGGTAATCGTGTTCGGGTATTTAATGCAGTTGGCGTTACACTTCGCGACGTTACTGTTGACAATGCTACTGAATATGTAAATCTTTCTGCTCAGCCTTCAGGTATTTATGTATTTGTAATTTCCAACGGAGATCAAAACATCAATATCCAGAAGATTGTTAAGAGATAAACAATCGGAATAATAAATAAAAAAAGGGCCCTTCACCGGGCCCTTTTTTATTTTCCGTAGTCATCCAGCTTTCGTTAAATTCCTGATCAACACCATAAAAGTTAAAAGAATAAATAAATGTCGTATTTCAAATTCATTGTTTTGGTGACTCACCCCAAGCTCGCAGTGCTCGCTTTGCCCCTCTCTACAAGTAGATAGGGGGGACGTCCGCTTGCGGATGTGGG